>Ga0137363_10000841_pt1 | contig 17171 bp, 19 predicted proteins | sample MadtaG_FD_104800 | JGI IMG/M metagenome (GOLD analysis project Ga0137363, IMG submission 104800) | Vadose zone soil microbial communities from Angelo Coast Range Reserve, California, USA - Mad1_115_16 metaG | ecosystem: Environmental > Terrestrial > Soil > Vadose zone | place: USA: California...
ACCTGAAAGGCCCCCAGACCCCTCCTCCAGCATACGGCTCCTGGCCCGGCCACGCCCTATACTGATGCCCCTGTGCATACGATCTACTTCGGCGACAACCTGGACGTCCTCCGCCGGCACGCGTCGGACGGCTCCGTCAACCTCATCTACATCGACCCGCCGTTCAATACGGGCAAAGCGCAGTCGCGCACGCGCATCAAGACAGTGCGAAGCGACTCGGGCGATCGCGTGGGCTTCCAGGGACAGCGCTACGCGACGGCCAAGATGGGATCGCGAGCCTTCCCCGACCGCTTTGACGACTACCTGGCGTTTCTCGAGCCGCGGCTGCTCCAAGCCTACAGGGTTCTGGCGCCGGACGGCACGCTCTACTTCCACATCGACTATCGCGAAGCGCACTACTGCAAGGTGCTGCTGGACGGAATCTTCGGGCGGCAATCGTTTCTCAACGAGATCATCTGGGCCTATGACTACGGCGGGCGGCCGACGCGTCGCTGGCCGCCCAAGCACGACAACATCCTTGTCTACGTGAAGGACCCTTCGCGCTACGTCTTCGACACGAAGGCCGTCGAGCGCATCCCGTACATGGCTCCCGGCCTCGTCGGACCCGAGAAGGCGGCGCGCGGCAAGCTTCCCACCGACACCTGGTGGCACACCATCGTGCCGACCAACGGCCGCGAGCGGACGGGCTACCCGACGCAGAAGCCGCTGGGTGTCGTCAGCCGCATCGTGCAGGCGTCCTCGCGTCCGGGAGACCTCGTGCTCGACTTCTTCGCCGGCAGCGGCACCACCGGCGAGGCCTGCATCAATCTCAACCGTCGCTTCATGCTGGTAGACGACAACCCCGAAGCGCTGGAAGTCATGGCCCAGCGGTTCGACGGCCTCCGTGGCATCCGCTGGATCGGCTTCGACCCGCGCGCGGCAAGCGGCCCGCGCGGCGCAGCCGGCCCGGTTGCTTGACGCTCCCCGGAGCGACTGCTACATTTCGTCCGGAGGCACCGCGCAATGGGTAATCTCATCAAAACCGGATTCCTGCTCACGGTCCTGACCTGTCTGCTGGTCCTGGCCGGCGGGGCCATCGGCGGGCAGCAGGGCATGATCATCGCGTTTGTTCTGGCCTTCGTGATGAACGTCGGCTCGTACTGGTTCTCGGACAAGATCGTGCTGTCGATGTACGGCGCCCAGCCGGTCGAGGAAGCGCAGGCGCCCGGGCTCTACCGCATCGTCCGCGAGCTGGCGGCAGAAGCGAAGATCCCGGTACCGCCGATCTACCTCATCCAGGACGACTCTCCGAATGCTTTCGCGACCGGGCGCAATCCGAGCCACGCCGCGGTGGCGGTCACCGAGGGCATCCTGCGCATCATGAGCGAAGACGAGCTGAAGGGCGTGCTCGCCCACGAGCTCTCGCACGTCAAGAATCGCGACACGCTCATCATGACCATCGCGGCCACCCTCGCGGGGGCCATCACCTACCTCGCGCAGATGGCGCAGTGGGCGGCCATCTTCGGCGGCGGCCGGCGCAGCGATGAGGAAGGAAACGGCGGCGGTGGCCTGATCGGCCTGCTGTTGATGGCCGTGCTCGCGCCCTTCGCGGCCATGCTCATCCAGATGGCGATCTCCCGCTCGCGCGAGTACGAGGCCGACGCCTCGGGCGCGCGCCTCTGCCACCGCGCCTCCGGGCTCGAGCACGCGCTCGCGAAGCTCGACGTAGCCTCCCGGCAGGAGCCGCTCCAGGCCACGCCCGCGACGGCGCATCTCTTCATCGTTAACCCGCTGACGTCCGGCGGCCTCGCGACGCTGTTCTCGACGCATCCCCCGATTGAAGAGCGCATCGCGCGTCTGAGGGCGATGAGGCTTTGATTGCTGCGGGACCGGTGCCCGCGCGCGGCCCGACGGCGCCGCTCCCCGCTTCCGATTTCATGATCCAGGCCGGCCGCCTTCGCAAGACCTACGGCCCGGCGACCGTCCTCGAGGACGTCTCGCTCGAGCTCGGCGCGGGACAGGGTGTCACGCTCTTGGGAGCGAACGGTGCCGGCAAGACCACGCTCCTGCGGATCTTCGCTACGCTTCTGCGGCCCACGTCGGGCTCGCTTCGTATCGCCGGGGTCGATGCCGTGAGAGAGCCCGAGGCCGTCCGTCGCGCCATCGGCATGGTCGGGCACGGGTCCTGGGTCTACGAGGAGCTGACGGCGCTCGAGAACCTGCGGTTCTGGGCGGGCATGGGCGGCCACGACGCTTCGCGCGAGCGGCTCCGCGATGCCCTCGAGCAGGTCGAGCTCGGCGGCTCGGCCGGCAGGCGGGCGCGGACCTTCTCGGCGGGCATGAAGCGGCGGCTGGCGCTGGCGCGCGTGCTGCTGGGCCGGGCGCGACTGCTCCTCCTCGACGAGCCCTTTACGGGCCTCGACCGCGCGGGGCGGAAGTGGCTCGGCGAGTTTCTGCTGGCCTTCAAAGCCCGCGGCGGAGCGCTCGTCGTGGCGACGCACAGCTTCGATGCGGGCGTGGGCGTGGCCGACCGCATCGCCATCCTCTCCGGCGGGCGCATCGTGCTCGATCGTGACGCGGCCCAGCTCGGCCACGAGGACCTCCGGCGCCTCTACGACGAGCTGGCCATGGGCCCGGGGAGCGCGGCGTGAGCGGCTACGTCCGGCGCGCGTGGATGGTGGCCTGGAAGGACGTGCTCAGCGAGCGCCGGAGCAAGGAGAGCCTCAACGCGCTCGTCTTCTTCTCCCTTCTCCTGCTCTTCGTGTTCCAGTTCGCGCTCGGGCCCGAGCGCACCCGCGTGGAGGCGGCGCTCCCCGGGCTCCTCTGGCTGGCCTTCATCCTGGCCGGGCTCCTGGCGTTCGGCCGCGCGTTTCTCATCGAGCGCGAGAACGACTGCTGGGAAGGGCTCGTCCTCTCGCCAGGCGACAAGTCGGCCATCTACCTCGGCAAGCTCGCGGGCAACCTCCTGGTGATGCTGGTCGTCGAGGTGGTGCTGTTGGTACTCTTCGCCGTCTTCTTCGCCCTGGATTTCACGCCGGCCCTGCCCGCCCTTGCGGCCGTTCTGGCTCTCGGCACGCTCGGACTCGCGGCGGTCGGAACGCTCTTCGGCGCGATCACGGCGCAGGTGCGCGCGCGCGAGGTGCTCCTGCCTGTCCTCCTACTGCCCGCGGTTGTGCCGGTGCTCCTGGCCTCGGTGAGCGCGACGCAAACGGCGCTCTCCGGGCAGCCGCTCGCAGAGGCCGCGCAGTGGCTCAAGCTGCTGGCCGCGGCGGACCTCGTCTACCTCGTGGTGGGCGTGCTCACGTTCGAGTTCGTGCTCGAAGGCTGATGGCCGCGCGCGCGCTCGGATGGCTGGCCGTGCTGGCCCTGATCGCGGGACTCGGGGCCGCATTCGGCTACGCCCCGCGCGAGGCCGTGCAGGGCAATGTCCAGCGCATCATGTATCTCCATGTGCCCGCCGTCCTCACGGCCTACCTCGCCTTCGCGCTCGTCTTCGTCGGAAGCGTCGGCTACCTGCTGACGCGGCGGCCGGCTTGGGACAGGCTCGCGCTGGCCGCGGCCGAGCCCGGCGTGCTCTTCACCGGCATCACGATCGTCTCGGGCTCCATCTGGGGCAAGCCGACCTGGGGCACGTGGTGGACCTGGGACGCGCGCCTCACGTCGACCGCGGTGCTCTTCCTGGTCTACGTCGGCTATCTCCTCCTGCGCGGCATGGTGGACGATCCGGACCGCCGGGCGCGCGTCGCCGCGGTCGTGGGCATCCTGGGAGCCGCGAACATTCCCATCGTCCACTTCTCGGTCAAGTGGTGGCGCGCGCTCCACCAGCCGTCGACCATCCTCGGCCCCGAGCCCTCGCCGATCGCCGCGCCCATCGCGGCGACGCTCCTCATCAACTGGATCGCCTTCACGCTCCTCTTCGCCTACCTGCTGGCCGCGCGCATGCAGATCGCGCGGCTCGAGGACACCCATGCCGGATAACTGGGGTTACGTCTTCTCCGCGTACGCTCTCGCCGCCGTCGCGCTGACCGTGTATTGGCGCAGGCTGGCGGGCCGCGCGAAGGGCCTCGCGCAGCGCGGCGGGCGGCGGGATCAGGACAGATGAGCCGCCGCAGCAGGTTCGTCGCGGGGGGCGTCATCATCGTCGCGGCCATCGCCTACCTCATCTGGTCGGGCGTCAGCCAGTCCGTCGTCTACTTCGTGACGCCGAGCGAGCTCTTGGCCGCGCCCGTGCCGAGCAAGACGTACCGCCTCGGCGGGCTGGTGCAGCCGGGGTCGCTCAAATGGGAGCCCAAGAGCCTGGATCTCTCGTTCACGCTTGGGGACGGCAAGGCGAGCGTTCCCGTCAGGCACAAGGGCGCGGCACCCGACCTTTTCGGCGAGGGGCGCGGCGCCGTCGTCGAGGGCTCGTGGACGAAGGACGGATACTTCAAGGCCTCGCTGATCCTGGCCAAGCACTCCGAGGAGTACAAGGCGCCCCACGACGGCGTCGAGCCCGGGTACAAAGAGCTTATGAAGACTCTGCGGGGAGAAAGCAAGTGATCCCCGAGCTGGGATACGGCGCGACCGTCGCCGCGCTCGTGCTGGCGCTCTGGGGCGCCGCTGCCACCGTCATGAGCGCCCGCTCAGGGAGCGCGGCGCTCCTCCGATCGGGAGAGCGGGCCGCGGTCGGCGCCTTCGCCCTCATCACCGCGTGCATCGCGCTCATGCTCTACGCCTTCCTGACCTTCGACTTCTCGATCCAGTACGTCGCCATCAACACGAACCGCGGCACGCCGTTCTACTATCGGATCACGGCGCTCTGGGGAGCTCTCGAGGGCTCCATCGTCCTGTGGTCGTGGATGCTGTCGATCTACACGCTGATCGTCGTCGTCCAGTACCGCCGGCGCCAGCCCGAGCTCTACCCGTGGGTGCTCTCGGTCATGCTCGGCATCCTGGCCTTCTTCCTCCTCGTCATGACGATCCCGGCGCCACCTTTCGAGCGCCTCACGCCGATCCCGCCCGACGGCCGCGGGCTCAACCCGCTGCTGCAGGACTCGGGCATGATCACCCACCCCGTCGCCCTCTACCTGGGTTTCACGGGCTTCACGGTGCCGTTCGCTTTCGCCATGGCCGGGCTGATCGTCGGGCGCACCGGCGAGGAGTGGATCACGATCACGCGCCGCTGGACCATCATCGCCTGGTACTTCCTCTCGCTGGGGCTCCTCATCGGCGGCTGGTGGAGCTACCACGTGCTCGGCTGGGGCGGCTACTGGGCGTGGGACCCGGTCGAGAACGCGGCGTTCATGCCGTGGCTCACCGCCACGGCGTTCCTGCACTCCGTGATGGTCCAGGAGCGGCGGCGCATGCTCAAGCTCTGGAACCTCTCGCTGATCATCCTGACCTTCGGCCTCACGATCTTCGGCACGTTCCTGACGCGCTCCGGCATCATCGGCTCCGTCCACTCCTTCACGCAGGGCTCGATCGGCATCTTCTTCCTGGGCTTCCTAGCCTTGGCGCTGCTGGGCTCCTTCTCCCTCCTGGCCAGCCGGATGGAGCGGCTGCGCGCCGAGGGCGTGCTCGACTCCGTCGTCTCGAGGGAGTCGATGTTCCTGCTGAACAATCTTTTCCTGGTCGCCGCCGCCTTCACGGTCTTCTTCGGCACGGTCTTCCCGTTGCTGTCCGAGGCCGTGCGCGGAGTCAAGATCAGCGTCGGCGCGCCCTTCTTCAACCTGGTCAACATCCCGGTGTTCCTCTCTCTGCTCTTCCTGATGGGAGTCGGGCCTCTCATAGCATGGCGCCGCGCTTCGGCGGAGAATCTCAAGCGCAACTTCCTCAAGCCCGTCCTGGCGGGCTTCGTGGCGGCGGCGGCGCTCCGCGCGGTCGGAGTGGCCAACGGGCTGGTCCTGACGGCGATGGGGCTCGTGGTCTTCGTCGCGAGCACGATAGCGCTCGACCTCTTTCGCGCGGTGCGCGCGCGGCGGCGGAGCGGCGACGGCTGGAGCGCCGCGACCTGGGGCCTGCTGCTGCGGCAGAACCGGCGCTACGGCGGCTTCATCGTCCACCTGGGAATCCTCGTCGTGGCCCTCGGCGTGGCGGGCTCGCAGGCCTGGTCGGTGCAGAAGGAAGTCACGCTCGACCGGGGCCAGAGCGCCGAGCTGGCCGGCTATCACGTGCGGTTCGACGGGCTCTCGGCCTCCGAGGAGTCCAACCACGCCAAGGTGACGGGCGCCTTCACCGTCACGAATCGCGGCGCGGGCGGCGACGTCCTCCACCCCGCGAAGAAGTTCTACCCGCAGGATCAATCGCCCATCGCGGCCGTGGACTACCGCTTGGGCTTCTTCGAGGACATCTACGTCGTGCTCGGAGACTTCGCCAACGACGGCTCCCACGCGACGATCAAGGTCCAGGTCAACCGCATGGTCTCCTGGCTCTGGATGGGCGGTTTCGTGCTGACCCTGGGTGCGGCGCTCGCCATCCTGCCAGACGCGCGACGGACGGCGTGAAGGCGTCCTGGCTGAAGTGGGCGATCCCCGCGGCCGTCGTTCCCGTGCTGCTACTGCTGGCCTACGGCTTCAAGACTAATCCGCACGACATCCCGTCGCCGCTCTTGAACAGGCCGGCGGCCGCCTTTTCCCTCACGACGTTCTCAGGCGCTCCGATCAGCCTCGAGAGCCTTCGCGGCAGCGTCGTCGTCCTCAATTTCTGGGCCTCGTGGTGCGTGCCGGCCTGCTACGACGAGGCGCCGGCTCTCGAGCGCACCTGGCGCGAGTACAAGGACAAGGGCGTCACCGTCGTGGGCGTCGACGTCCAGGACAAGGAAGAGGCGGCGCGCGAGTTCCTCGCCAAGTTCAATCATTCGTTCCCGAACGCCCCGGATCCCAAGGGCCGGGTCTCGGTCGACTACGGCGTTTACGGCGTGCCGGAGACCTTCTTCATCGACCGCCAGGGTCGCGTGCGCTTCAAGGTCGTGGGGGGACTGACCGACGAGACCGCCCGGCACCACCTGGACGCGCTCCTGAAGGAGCCGTCGTGAGGCGCGGGTGGGCCGGCGCGGCGGCCGTCATCGCGCTGACCGCCGTCGCGGCGTGGGCGGCGCCCTCGACAAAACCGCCCTCGACGGGACCGGTCGACGAGCAGGTCGTGCACGAGGTCGCGAGCCAGCTCCGCTGCGTCGTCTGCCAGAGCCTTTCGGTGGCGGACTCGCCCTCGGAAACCGCGAATCAGATGCGCGCCATCATCCGCGAGCGCCTGGCGGCGGGCGAGAACCCTGAGCAGGTGCGCGCTTACTTCGTCGCGAAGTACGGCGACTGGATCCTGCTCTCGCCCCCCAGGTCGGGCTTCACGCTCCTCGTCTGGGTCGTCCCCTTCGTGGGGCTCGGGATCGGCCTGGTCCTGGTCGCGGTCGCGGTGCGCCGATGGAGCCGGGCTCCGCAGGCAGCCGCGCCGTCTCAGATCGATCCCGCCGTGCGCGAGCGCATCCGTCGCGAGATGTCCCAGATGGACAAGCCATGAAGTTCGAGATGAGACGCGCCTGGCGAGCCGAAGGCGAGACACGCGGCGAGACGAGGGCTGAATGCTGACGATGGCGCAGTGGATCGCCATCGCCGCCATCGCCCTGCCCGCGCTCGTGATCGTCCTCTGGCCGCTGCTGCGTCGCGACGCGGGACGCGCGGCCTCGGAGCCCGCGACGCCCCCAGACCGCCGGCTCGAGCTGGCCGAAGAGAAGGCCTCGACCTACCGCGCCCTCAAGGAGCTCACCTTCGACCACGAGGCGGGCTCGCTCTCCGACGACGACTTCCAGGCGCTCAGGGATCGGTACGAGGCCCGCGCCGCGGAGCTGCTCACGCAGCTCGACGCTCTGGGCGGCGTTCCGCCGCCGCCGACGACGACCGCCCGCCCGGAGCTTGCGCCCCGGCCCTGGACGCGGAGCCCGGCCGCCGTCGCCGCTGGCGGCGTGGCGCTCCTCGTATTGGGAATCGCGCTCGGGGTCGGCGTGAGCCGCTACAGCGCGCCCGACGAAACCGCCGTCGCGCCGGGCAGCCGCATCGCCGGCCCCGCGCTGCCCGATCCCGGCCCGCTCATGCCGGGCGCGCCGGGCACGGGCGCCGCCTCCAGGCAGATCCCGCCCGAGATCATGGCGAGGATGCTCCAGGCCGCGCGGCAGAGCCTCATGGACGGGCGCTACCAGGAAGCGATTGCGGCCTACCAGGCCGTGCTGGCGCGCGACAGCAAGAACGTGGACGCAATGACGCACCTGGGGCTCATCGTCGCGATGGGCGGGCACGCCGACACCGCGCTGGAGACATTCGACAAGGTGCTGAAGATCGACCCGAAGTACCCGCCTGCGCTCCTGTACAAAGGCCAGGTGCTCTACGAGGTCAAGCAGGACTATGCCGGCGCCATCAAGGCGTGGGAGCGCTTCGTCACGGTGACGCCCCCCGGCGAGGACCGTCAGCGCGTCGCCGTGCTTATCGAGGAAGCCCGCGGCAAGTCCAAAGCGCGCTAGCTCGCGCAGCGCCCGACCGTGAACGCCGTCTCGGTGACGCCGGCGTCCGCGACCACCAGCCAGCCGCGGTCGAGAGACTGGACCACGATCACGCCGTAGGACGTGAGCCCGCGCGCGGCCGCGCTCTGCTTCGCCACGGGCCATACGTCTTCGAGCCGCTCGATGGACACAGGGCCGAGGGCGTCGAGACCCGACCGCGCGCCCGGCAGGAGCCGGACGAGGTGGATGTGGAGCTGGTCCTGGGTGCGGAGCGGGGCCGGGTTGACGAGGAGCGCGATGTCCCGCCCCTCGGGAATTCGAGAGCGCGCCACGTCCCAGCCGAAGCGCCAGAGCCCTACGGGCCGGCGCGGGTCCTCCGGCCCCTGGACGGGGTAACGAGGCATCGCCAGGCCGTGAACGAACCCGTCTGGGCAACCGCACATCTTGAGGTCCCGTATCGCGACGTACTCCGCGGTCTGGGCCCACACCTGCGTCGTGCGGGTGCAGGGGTAGTCGAGATCGCAGGTCCCGGCCTGGGGCGCGCCGCAGCGGCCGCAATAGCGGGGCGCGCCGGTGTCGAGGCAGTCGCTCACGATGCGCAGGAGGGCATCGCGGGAGGAGCCGGGCGAGGCGCATGCCAGCCCGAGGACGAGAGCGATGAGGACGAGAGAGCGTCGCATGGCGTCGGGTTCCCGGTGCGAGACTAGCAGATTCCAGCGTCGCGCTCTTTCTTCCGCCGGTCGAGACGCGCCCCCGGCCGAGCCGCGTCCAACGACGTGCTATCCTGAGGTCCGCCATGACGAAAGCCGCCGACGCCGCGGCCCGCATCGAGGTCCTCCGCGAGGCGATACACCGCCACAACTACCTCTACTACGTCGAGAATCGCCCCGAGATCGCCGACGCCGAATACGACCGCCTCATGCGGGAGCTCCTCCTGCTCGAAGAGGCGCATCCCCAGCTGATCGCCCCGGACAGCCCCACCCAGGCCGTGGGCGCTCGGGTCGGCGCGGCCTTCGCGCCCGTCGAGCACCTCGTGGCCATGCTCTCCCTCGACAATGCCACGAGCGCGGATGACCTGCGCGAATTCGAGGCGCGCGTCCACCGCACGCTGCCCCAGGCCAAGCTCGATTTCGTCTGCGAGCCCAAGATCGACGGCCTCGGCGTGGCGCTGCTCTACGAGCGCGGGCGCTTCACGCGCGGCGCCACGCGCGGGGACGGCCGGGTCGGCGAGGACATCACGCAGAACCTGCGCACCATCAAGGCCATCCCGACGGTGCTTCACGGACCGCTCAAGGACGTGAAGCGGCTCGAGGTGCGCGGAGAGGTCTACATGCCGCGCGAGGCCTTCGCGAAGCTCAACGCCAGGCTCGAGGAGGCCGGCGAGACCACGTTCGCCAATCCGCGCAATGCGGCGGCCGGCGCGGTGAGGCAGAAGGATCCCGGCATCACGGCGACGCGGCCGCTCGAGATCTTGCTCTACCACGTCAGCGTCCTCGAGCCTCCGCAGTTCGACTCGCACTGGGAGCGCCTGCAGGCGCTCGGCAAGAGCGGCTTCCCGACCAACCCGCGCTCCGAGCGCTGCGCCAACATCGACGCCGTCATCGCCTACTGCGGCCGCCTCGAGGCCGAGCGCGACGCGCTCGACTACGACGCCGACGGCGCGGTCGTCAAGGTCAACGACCTCGAGCAGCAGCGCCGGCTCGGCGCCACGGCCCACCATCCGCGCTGGGCCATCGCCTACAAGTTCGCCGCGCGCCAGGCGACGACGCGGGTGCTGGGCATTTCGATCAACGTGGGCAAGACGGGGGCGCTGACGCCGGCGGCAAAGCTCGAGCCCGTCGAGCTGGCCGGCGTCACCGTGAGCAACGTCAGCCTCCACAACGAGGACGAGGTCCGCCGGAAGGACGTGCGCGTGGGCGACACCGTCCTCATCGAGCGCGCCGGCGACGTCATCCCCTACCTCGTCCAGGTGGTCGCGTCCAAGCGTCCGGAAGGGACCGAGCCTTTCGAGATGCCGCGCGAGTGCCCGGCCTGCGGCGCGCCCGCCGAGCGCCCGGAGAGCGAGGCGATCTGGCGCTGCACCAACGCGGCATGCCCGGCTCAGCTCAAGGAACGGCTATTCCACTGGGGCGGCCGGCGCGCGATGGACATCGAGCACCTAGGCGAAGTCGTGATCAACCAGCTCGTGGACCGCGAGATGGTCAAGGACTTCGGCGATCTCTACCGGCTCGACGTCGAGCAGCTGGCGGACCTCGAGCGCCTGGCGGAGAAGTCGGCGGCCAACCTGGTCGACGCCATCCAGGCCTCGAAGGGTCGCGGGCTGTCGCGCGTCCTCAACGGCATCGGCATCCGGATGGTGGGCGAGCGCGCGGCGCAGCTCCTGGCGGCGCGCTTCGGCAGCATGGACCGCCTCGAGAAGGCGACCGGCGACGAGATCGGCGAGATCCCCGGCATCGGACCCAAGATCGCCCAATCGGTGGCGCGCTTCTTCCAGGACGAGCGGAACCGGCAGACGATACGGCACCTCCGCGAGGCCGGCCTCGACCTCACCGAGAAGGGGGCATCCGACACGCCGGGCCCGCTCACGGGCAAGACCCTCGTCCTCACCGGCGGCCTGCGCGGGCTCACGCGGGACGAGGCCAAGGACGCCATCCTCCGCCTGGGCGGGCGCGTCACGGGCACGGTCTCGAAGAAGACCGACTACGTCGTCGTGGGCGAGGATGCCGGCTCCAAGGCCGAGGACGCCAAGCGGCTCAAGGTCACCATGCTGGACGAGGCCCAGTTCCTCTCGCTGATCGGACGCTCGCAGTGAAAGCCATCGCGCTCCTGGGGTTGACGCTCGTCGTGCTGCTTGTGGCGCAGCCGCCGGCGCATGCCCAGCCCAAGCCGCGTCCCACGCGGCAGCAGGCTCTCCAGGATCTCGGGAGCGCCGACGTGGAAACGCGCCGGCTGGCCGCGGCGTGGATGGGCGATCTCGGGACGTCGGCCGACCTTCCGGCGCTCTTCAAGACGCTCCGGGATCAGGACGACCTGGTGCGGGCGCTTTCGCAGAACTCGATCTGGCAGGTCTGGAGCCGCTCCGGCGATCCGAAGGTGGACGGCCTCTTCGCCGTCGGCGTGGAGCAGATGAACCACGGCCAGGCCCAGGCCGCCATCGGCACTTTCACCGAGATCATCAGGCTCAAGCCCGACTTCGCCGAGGGGTGGAACAAGCGCGCGACCGTGTACTTCCTCATGGGTGAGTACGACAAGTCCCTGCGCGACTGCGACGAGGTGATCAAGCGGAACCCGCAGCACTGGGGGGCCCTGTCGGGCTACGGGCAGATCTACCTTCACCTCGACAAGCCGGAGCAGGCGCTCGCCTACTTCGAGCGCGCGGTGGCGGTCAACCCGAATCTCCAGCAGATCGAGTATCTGATCGAGGAGCTGAAGCAGGCGCTCATCGAGAAGCGCAAAGGCACCATCTAACCGGCGCCGAGGCCGGCCAACCGTCGCACAAGGAGGATCGCCCGTGCCGCTCACGACCCAGCAGGTGGAAGCCCTCAAGAAGATCACGAGCCCCAGCGTGGCCAACGCCATCGAGACCTTCAAGGTCCGGCCCCGCGAATCTGGCAACGTCTCGTCGGAGATCCGCGGGCTCTTTCCCGAGCTCGGCCCCCTCGTGGGCCACGCTGCCACGTGCGTGATCAGGGCCGAGCACGGCCCCATCGACGGCCACCGCGCGAGCCTCTACGGCTGGTGGGATTTCGTCATGAGCATCCCGGCGCCGCGCGTCATCGTGGTGCACGACATCGACGAGCCGCGCGGCCAGGGCGCCCAGTGGGGCGAGGTGCAGGCGAATATCCACCGCGCGCTGGGCTGTGTCGGCGTCGTGACCGACGGATCCGTCCGGGACCTCGACGAGGTGCGCGCGCTCAAGTTCCAGTTCGCCGCGGCGCACATCTCCGTCTCGCACGCCAACGTCCACATGGTGGACTTCGGCATTCCCGTCAAGGTTGGCGGCGTGTGGATCAAGCCCGGCGACATCGTCCACTTCGACCAGCACGGCGTCGTGACCATCCCGCCCGAGATCGCGGGCGGCATCCCCGAAGCCATCGCCAAGGTCGAGGCCGACGAGAAGAAGATCATCTCGACCTGCCAGGCGCCCGGCTTCACGCCGGACAAGCTCAAGGAGCTCTACAAGCAGATCCGACCCGGCACCTACTAGATAGCAGGGCGTCGAGAAGGGTCCAGATGCGAGGCGGCGCCCGAAGGCTGCGGGCGAGGCGTAGTCTCTCTACGTTGAGCCCGCAGCCGAGGGCGCCAACGAAGCAGATGGGCCCTTATCGGCGGCCTGCCGGTGGAGGAGCCAATGGACAGAGCATACGATCTGGTCGTGGTAGGAACTGGGACGGCGTCGGGCGCCGCGAGCCGCTGCCGCGGCGCGGGCTGGACGGTCGCCGTCATCGACTCGCGTCCCGTGGGCGGCACCTGCGCGCTCCGCGGGTGCCGACCCAAGAAGCTGCTCGTGAGCGCAGGCGAGGCTGTCCACACGCCCCGCGACATGGCGGGCCGCGGCATCCTGGACGCCGGGCTCAGGATCGACTGGCCCGCGCTGATGCGCTTCAAGCGCTCCGAAACCGACCCTCTCCCAGCCGCGTTCACGGACGGCTATGCCAAGGCCGGCATCGACGTCATCAAGGGCCGCGCGCGCTTCGTGGGCCCGGCCACGCTCGCCGTGAACGGCGACCGGGTGACCGGCCGCCACGTGCTCATCGCTTCGGGGGCGCGCCCCGCCCCGCTCGGCGTGCCCGGCGAGGAGCTCGTCGCATCGAGCGACCGCTTCCTCGATCTCGACACCCTGCCCTCGCGCATCGTCTTCATTGGCGGCGGCTTCATCTCGTTCGAGTTCGCTCACCTGGCCGCGCGCGCGGGCGCGGACGTCACAATCCTGCACCGCGGCGCCCATCCCCTCGAGGGCTTCGATCCCGATCTCGTGGGCCTCCTCGTCAAACGCACCCTCGAGCTGGGCGCCAAGGTCGAGCTCTCGACCGCCGTCGCCGGTGTGGAGCGGACGCCGTCGGGCCTGGCCGTGGTCGGTAGGAGCGGCGGGAGCGATCGCCGCTTCGAGGCCGACCTCGTGATCCACGGCGCCGGCCGGATGCCCGACCTCGACGACCTCGACCTCGCCACAGGCGGCGTCACCCGGGAGCGGAGGGGGGTCAGCGTGAACCAGTATCTCCAGAGCGCGTCGAACCCGGCGGTTTATGCGGCGGGCGATGCCGCCGCCAGCGGGCCCCCGCTGACTCCGAAGGCCGGCCACGACACGGAGATCGTCGCCAGCAACCTGCTCGAGGGCAACCATCGGATGCCGAACTACGAGGGCATGGCCAGCGCCGTCTTCACGGTGCCCGCGCTGGCCGCCGTCGGCTTGACCGAGGAGGCCGCGCGCGCCAAGGGACTCCGCTTCCGGACCCAGTGGCAGGAAACCTCGTCGTGGTTCTCGTCGAAGCGGGTCGGCGAGACGGCGTCCGGCTTCAAGACACTGGTCGAGGAAGGCACCGACCGCATCCTCGGAGCCCACCTGCTCGGCCACCACGCCGAAGAGGTGATCAACCTCTTTGCCATGGCGATGCGCTTCGGCCTCAAGGCCGGCGACGTCAAGCAGATGCTCTTCGCGTACCCGACAGGCGCCTCGGACGTGCCGTTCATGCTTTGACCGGTTACTCGTCGCCGTTGCGCGCGGACGGCGTGCCGGTGTATTTTCAAGCACGATCCCATGATCGAGATCCGCCTGCCCCGCACCACCGACGCCGCCGGCTGCGCCGAGCTGGCTGCCCTCGTGGTCGGCGAGGACCGCGCCGGCCCCCTCATCAAGTCGCACCTCGAGCGCCACCATCTGATCGTGGCCGAGGCCGACAAGGAGATCGTCGGCTTCCTGGCGTACCGCACGGACTGGTTCCAGTGCACGTTCGTGAGCCTGGTCGTCGTGCGGGAAGATTTCCGGCGCAAGGGCATCGCCCGGGAGTTCTTCAAGTCGGTCGAAGCCGTGTCTCCCTCGCCGCGGATGTTCTCCTCCACGGAGGAGACGAACGCGGCGTCGATCCGCATGCACACGGCGCTCGGCTTTCAGCCCAGCGGCCACATCGACAACCTGCCCCAGGGCATGCGCGAGCTGCTCTTCTACAAGCGCATTCCGCCGCGCTCGATCCGCTGAGGGAGATCTCACGGACCCGCTCCGGCGGACGCTGCGCGCGCGATGGGGCATCGTCGCGGCGCCCGCGCTCCTCTATATCTTTTCGTATTTCCACCGCGTGGCGCCCGTCGTCGTGGCGGCCGACCTCATGCAGGCCTTCGCGATTCCCGCGGCGACGCTCGGGACGCTGATCGCCGTCTATCCGTACTGTTTCGTCTTCATGGCACTGCCCAACGGCACGTTGGCGGACACGTTGGGTCCGCGCCGGATGCTGGCGTTGGGAGGTGTGGCCATGGCCGCGGGCAGCATTCTCTTCGGGGCGGCCCCCATCTTCTGGGTCGCCTTCGCCGGCCGGCTGTTCGTGGGGCTGGGCGCCTCGACGATGCTCATCGCGTCGCTTCGCCTCGCGTCGGAGTGGTTCCGGCCTCACGAGTTCGCGACAGTCGCAGGATCGAGCCAGAGCATCGGGGCCGTGGGAGCGATCGTGGGCACTGGGCCGCTGGCCCTCCTCGTCGACGCGATCGGCTGGCGCTGGTCCTACATCGGCATCGGCGGCGTCACGGCCGTCCTGGCCGCGGCCTGCTTCGTGTTCATCCGCGACAGGCCCGAGGACCTGGGCCTGCCGCGCATCGCCGACGGGCCCCGGCCGGCGGCTCCCAGCCTTCGCGCCACGATCGCGGCCGTGCCGGCCATTGCCGCCAACCCGCGGTCGTGGCCCATTCTCGTCATGGGGGCCGCAATGTACGGATCCTTCGTGGCCTTCTTCGGGCTCTGGGGCGTGCCGTACCTGACACAGACTTACGGCCTCCCGCGGGCCGCGGCGTCGAACGTGCTCATGATGACCGCCGTCGGGCTTCTCCTCGGCGCGCCGCTCTCCGGCTGGGTCTCCGATCGCTGGTTGCAACTGAGGAGACCGCCTCTCCTCGTGACGACGGCGCTCTACGCAGGGATCTGGGCCGTTCTCGCTCTCCCAGCCGCGCCGGTGCCGCTCGGCTGGCTCGGCCTACTCTGCTTTCTCCTGGGCTTCGCTTCGGGCGGCATCTCGCTCGTCTTCCCCTGCATCCGCGAGGTGAACGACCCGCGCCACGTGGGCGTGGCCCTCGGCTGCCAGAACCTGCCCATTTTTCTCGGCCTCGCGCTGATGCAGTGGCTGACGGGAGTGGTCCTCGATGCCAACTGGACGGGCGCCCTCGCCGGGGGGGCTCGCGTCTATCCCTTCGAGGCGTACCGCGCGGCCTTCATCCTGTGCTTCGGCGTCGCCCTGGTCTCGTTTCTCATGGCGTGCCTGACGACGGAGACGCGCTGCCGCAATGTCTGGGCGGACGCTTACCCTCACGCCTGAAGGGGTCGAGCTCGCCTACCGCCACGGAATCTTCCCGATGGCGGACGAGCGATCCGCCGAAATCCTGTGGTTCAGGCCCGACCCGCGCGCCGTGATCCCGCTGGACGGCTTCCACGTCTCGCGCTCGCTCGCGCGCACGCTGAGGCGCGCGGTGTTCGACGTCCGCGTCGACACGGACTTCGAGGGCGTGATGCACGGCTGCGCCGACAGGCCCGAGGGCACGTGGATCTCGGAGCGCTTCGTGGAGGTCTACGGCGCGCTCCACCGGGCGGGAAAGGCGCACAGCGTGGAAGCGTGGCGCGAGGGACGCCTGGCCGGGGGCGTCTATGGACTCGCGCTGGGCGGCGCGTTCATGGCGGAGAGCATGTTCCACCGCGAGACCGACGCCTCGAAGGTGGCCCTCGCGGCGCTCACCTCGCGGCTTCGCGAGCGGGGCTTCATCCTGCTCGACGTCCAGTACGTCACGCCCCACCTGGAGAGCCTCGGCGCGATCGAGATCACACGGCGCGAGTACGAGCGGCGGCTCGAGCGTGCGCTCGCCCTCGACTGCACCTTCTCCTAAACCACTTCATCCTTCCGGGAGAGAACCTCGCCGAATCGGGACAGCGCGGGAGGCGGCAGCGTCTTGTAGACCTCGTCGAGGCGGAGGTTGATCTCGCGGTTGGCCAGCGCGAAGAGGCTCCGGCCCTCCGCGTCGCCCTCGACCAGAAACGGCCCGAGCTTGTCCACCTCGAGCACCCAGAGCGCCTGGGCGATGCCCAGCTCCTTCAGCCAGTGGACGTCGAGGACGCGCTTGATGCTGCGGCCGTACATCGCGCCGAGACCGTAGCCGACCGTCGTCAGGTACACGGCGCCGTGGGGCACGAACCACTCGCGATACGCCAGCTCCGTCAAGCCGGCTTTGCCCACGATGACCTTGGCGCCGGAGCGCTCGAACCACGCCGTCATGGACTTGCCGAAGCGAAAGGACGCCGTGGCCGTCACCGCCTCGACCGCGTACGAGCCGTCCGGCTTCACGGAAGCCGCCGGCGAGCAGTGGAAATTGACATTGGTCAGCTCGCGGACTCCGGCCGGCAGCGGCACGCCCTTGTCCACCACCTGGCGATACACGCCCTCGCGCCCCGTGTAGAGCACCCCCGAGAGATAGACGACGTCGCCGAGCTTGAGCGAGCGAGTGGCCGCGGGCGACACCGGCGTGGTCAGGTGCACCT
>Ga0137363_10000853_pt1 | contig 17091 bp, 19 predicted proteins | sample MadtaG_FD_104800 | JGI IMG/M metagenome (GOLD analysis project Ga0137363, IMG submission 104800) | Vadose zone soil microbial communities from Angelo Coast Range Reserve, California, USA - Mad1_115_16 metaG | ecosystem: Environmental > Terrestrial > Soil > Vadose zone | place: USA: California...
GTCGACGATCATGTTTCCCGAGGGCTCGGTGATGGGCAGGCCGGCGCCGATGGCCGCGGCCATCGGCTGCTCGATCAAGTACACCTCGCGCGCCCCGGCGCTCTCCGCGGCCTCGCGCACGGCCCGCCGCTCGACCTCGGTGATGCCCGAGGGGATGCCGATGATGATCCGCGGCTTCACCAGCGTCGACCGGTTGTGCGCGGCGCGGATGAAGTAGCGCAGCATCGCGGCGGTGATCTCGAAGTCGGCGATCACTCCGTCCTTCATCGGCCGGATGGCCACGATGTTCCCCGGCGTGCGGCCGAGCATCTCCTTCGCTTCCTTGCCGACCGCGAGGACCTTCTTGCCGCCCCGGGCCTCTTGCTGGACGGCCACCACCGAGGGCTCGTTGGAGACGATGCCCATGCCGCGGATGTAGATCAGCGTGTTCGCGGTGCCGAGGTCGATGGCCAGGTCGCGGGAGAAGAGCTTGTAAATCCCGTTGAACATGAATGCCTTGCGTCAGGGGGAAAGGCGGGCGCCGCCAGCATAACGGTCGGCCGGGTGCACGACGCGCACTTTCGCGCGTTTTCACCGCCACGTCGAAGGAATTTCGATCGAATCGGCATGTGCGAAATCCGCCGACATCCCGGTGCCGTAGAACCGAAGAGGCCGCACAGCCTTGACGTTGCTCCAGCGCCCTGAAACAGTACGCCGCAGCTCGGAGGAGGAGCCCGATGCAGCGCCGCCGGACCGCAACAGCGCGGATCGTCTCCGCCGTCGCGGGACTGGCCTGCGGGCTGCTCGGCGCCGAGGTCACGTTCGGCACGCTCCGGCCAGAGTCGCCCCGCTCCGACGCCGTCCTCTACTCGGTCGAGGTCCGCAACGGCGCGGGCGACCTGCTCGCGAGCCCCATGCTGGTCGGCGAGGAAGGGCGGCCGGTGCACCTCAGCCTGGCGCAGGAGCTGGGGCCCCGCAGCGAGCCCTTGGCCATGTCCCTCGATCTCGAGCCCCATCCCGACGGCGGCGACAACCTCTGCCTCGGATACCGCCTCTCCATCGACGACGGCTTCGCGCATTCGGGGCACATGGGCGTCTCGTACGGCGAGCTCCACTCGGTACAGCTGACGGGCGGCGGCGAGAACCTGCGCCTCTCCCTGGTGGTCGCCCGGGCGCACACCCGCGACTTCGGCCGGATCCTGCAGCGGCACCGCCGGCCTTCCGCTTAAAGCGACGGGCGAGCCCGGCTGTGGTAGAAGCGGCCCGTGGCGGAGCCTACGCTCAGTCCCGAAGAGATGCGGCTCGCCGCGTTCTCCAGATTCTTCGCCGCCGTGTACTTCGCGGGCGCGCTCTTCTTCGCCGTGTTCCCCGAGCTCACGTACCAGATCGCCGCGCTGGACGGATCCGCCATGCCCCCGGGGCCGCAGACCCTCTTCTGGCAAGTGCTCGCCGTGAGCATGATGACCGCGGTGGGAACCGCCTGCCTCGTGGTCGCGGCGCGGCCGCGCGAGCGAAGGCACGCCATCCTCCCGGTCGCAGTCGCCAAGCTGACCTCCAGCGTGCTGGCTGCCGTCCATCTCCTCGGAGACGGAAGGTCCCGCGCGCTCGCGGCGGTGCTGGCCGCCGACCTGCCCTTGTTCGCCGTCACCCTGTTCGTCTACCGCGCGGCAGCGCCCGGGGTGCACAGCGAGCCCGCCCGCGAAGCTCCGCAGGGAACGGAGGAGAATTCCAAGATCCAGCTCCGCGTCTCCAAGCGCTGAGCGCCCGTTTTCCTGCGTCCCGGGGCCTCCCACGTTACATTTGCCCGCATGATTGGCGCCGTCGTCGCCACGCACGGCAAGCTCGCGGAAGAGATGATCCGCACCGCGGAAGCGGTGGTGGGTCCGCTGGAACTGGTCGTGCCCGTGAGCGTCGTCGCCACCTCTCCCGACATGCGCGGGGACCTGAAGGCGGCCATCCAGCGCGTCGATCGCGGCGAAGGAGTGCTCCTTCTCACCGACCTCCTGGGCGGGTCGCCCACCAACCTCTGCGTGTCCTTTCTCCAGGAAAGGAAGGTGGAGGTGGTGACGGGCGTGAACCTGCCCATGCTGCTCAAGCTCTCCCACCTGCGCTCCAGCGGCCGCCCCATCGGCGAGATCGCGCGCGAGATCGCCGAGGCGGGGCAGCGATCGATCGGGCACGTCAGCGCGTCCTTGCGGAGGATGTGTTGAGCAAGGCGCCCACGGGGGTGGCCCTGGTGCGCGTCGACAACCGGCTCGTCCACGGCCAGGTGCTCGAGGCCTGGCTTCCCGCGCTGGATGCGCACGGCATCCTGGTCGCCGACGACGAGGCCGCCGGCAACGTCCTCGCCCGATCCGCGATGGCGCTGGCGATCCCTCCCGGCATCAGCTTCGAGGTGGTGCGCCTGCAGGCCGCGGCCGATCTGCTCCGGCCGGGCGGCAAGGGGCCGCGCGCGTCGCGCACCCTGGTGCTGCTCAGGGACGTGCGGGACGCCGTCGCGCTGAACGAGGCCGGCGTCCCCATCCCCAAGCTGAACGTCGGCAACGTGCACTTCGGCGCCGGCCGGAAACAGGTGTCCCCTTCCGTCTTCCTCGATGCCGGCGAGCTCCAGGCCCTGGAAAAGCTGGAGCGGGCCGGGACGGAGGTCGAGGTCCGGGCCGTGCCCACGGAACCGCCGGCGCGCCTCGCCGACCTCAAAGCGCGCTTCGCGGCAGCCTGACCGGGTGTAGAAAGATCCAATGCTCCCGCTTCCGCCCCGCGGCGTGCCGCAGCTGTTCCTCCTCGCGGCCATCGCGGCGTTCATCGGCGGTCTCTCCGCCCTGGAGCGCAAGGGCGCTCTCCAGCTGATGCTCTCCCGTCCGATCGTGCTGGCGCCGATGCTGGGCTGGGCGCTCGGCGACGCGCAGGGAGGGCTGCTCCTCGGCATCCCGCTGGAGCTGCTCTTCCTCGGAGGCGTCAACCTGGGCGGCAACCTGCCCGACAACGAATCGCTGCTGGCGGCGGCGCTCACCGCGACGGTGGTGCCGGCGGGGCTGGCCGCCGGAACGGGTGTCGACGCGCCGCTGGCCGCGCTGGGGCTCGCGCTGCTCCTGCCGCTGGCGTTGTTCGGCCGGCGCCTCGAGCGCGCGTCCGAGGAGCGCAATACGCAGCTGATGCTGGAAGCGCTGGAGAGGGCGGAGCGCGGAGATCCCTCCGCGGTCCGCGTGAACCTGCGCGGGCTGCTCTTGCCGTTCGGGGCGGCGGCGGGTATCTGCGCCATCGCGGTGCTCGCTTCGCCGATGCTCGCGCTGGCTCGCACCCTCTGCCGGGGCGCGCAGCTCCTGGCGCTGGAGGGAGCCTGGCACGCGGTCTGGGCGGTGGCGGGAGCGTGCGCGATCCGTGCCATCCGCGATCCGCGCGCGCCCGCTTTGGCGGCGGCTTGCGCCGTCACCGTCATCGCCATCACGGCCGTTGCCCGGGGGCTGTGGTGATCCCCGCCGCCGCCGTGGCCCACTCGCTGCGCCGCGTCTCCAGGCCGGCGCTGGCGCGCGTCTTCCTCCGCTCCTTGTTCCTGCAGGCGGCGTGGAACCCGCGCGGGATGCAGAACCTCGGCTTTGCCCACGCCATCACCCCGGCGCTCGAGGAGCTGTACCCGGACCCGGCCGAGCGCGCCAAGGCGGTGGTCCGCCACCTGGAGTTCTTCAACTGCCATCCCTACATGGCGGCGGCGATCCTGGGCGGCGCGGTGCGCCTGGAAGAGAGGGTCGCGGCCGGCGAGGCGCCGCCGGAGGTCGTCTCCCGGTTCAAGCGCGCGTTGGGGCCGCCGTTCGCCGCGCTCGGGGACGGATTCTTCTGGCTCGCCCTGCGTCCGGTGGCGGCGCTGGCCGCGGCCGCGACGGAGCCATTCCTCGGGCTGGGGTGCGTCCTGGTCTTCGTTCTTCTCTACAATGCCGTGCACCTGCCCGCGCGCATCTGGCTGTTCGCCACCGGCTACGCGCGGGCCGAGGGGGTGGTGGAGGCGGTGGCCCGCGCGCATCTGGCCAGCGGAACGCCGCTGCTCAAGGCCGCCGGGGCAGCGCTGGCGGGCGCCCTGGCGGCTCGCGGCGTCCTGGCGGCCGGGATCCCGGGCCGTCCCTACCAGGCCCTGCTGGTCGCTACGACCATGGTCGTCGCCTGGGTCGTCCTGCCGCGGCTGGGAGCGACGCGGGCGGTGTACGGGGCGCTCCTTCTCGGGCTCGTCCTGGGAGCGAGGTTCGTCTAGCCCCGGCCGCCGGGCGGCTGGGGGGCTACGCAGGAGGATGATCATCCGGCAGTCAGTTGTGAGAGTGTTCTAGCAACGAGAGGGGCATGGCGGACGAAACCGTCGAGAAGGTCTGCACGGTGCGCAACAAGATGGGCCTGCACGCGCGGCCAGCGGCGCAGATCGTCCAGACCGCGAACCGCTTTCCCTGCGACGTGACCCTGGAGAGGGACGGGCAACCGGTGAACGGAAAGAGCATCATGGGCGTGCTGATGCTGGCGGCGCCGCTCGGCACCACGGTGACCGTTCGCGCCGAAGGGGAGCAGGCGCGCCAGTGCGCCGACGCCATCGCCGAGCTGTTCGAGAAGGGCTTCAACGAAGAGCTCGGCTGATTGACCGCGACACGGTGGAGTCCAGCCGGACGAGGAAACAAGACCCTGGCGTGCGTGGGCTAGCCGCCTTGCCTTGCGAGCAAGCGGCGGATGTTCCCCTGGTGCCGCAACACGATCACGAGCGCCACCCCGCCCAGACCGTAGAGGGCCGGGCGATCCGACGTGAGGAGGGCGACGCCGAGCGCAACCGCCACTCCGGCGAGCGATCCGATGCTGGAGATGCGGAACAGCTTGTAGAGCACGAGCCAGGTCGCGGCGCCGGCGCCGGCGGCGGCCGGGGCGAGGGCGAGCGAAACGCCGAGCCCGGTGGCCACTCCTTTGCCGCCGCGAAAGCGGAGCCAGACCGGATAGCAGTGGCCGACCACGGCGGCGATGGCGCAGATCGGAGGAAGGAATTGCGTCCCCGGCTGCAAGCGCGCCGCGAGCATCACCGGCACGAGGCCCTTGATGGCATCGAGGATCAGGGTGGCGATGGCGGCGGGTCTGCCGGCGGCGCGGGCGACGTTGGTGGCCCCGATGTTTCCCGAGCCCACGGCGCGGACGTCGCCGCCGGTGACGGCCTTCGCGATCAGGAGTCCGAAGGGGATCGAACCGCAAAGGTAGGCCGCGGCGACCCACCCCCAGCTCACGGAGCGCTCCAGAGAGCGACGAAGAGCCAGTTGGCGGCGAGCGCGGTCCCCGCGATCCAGCGCGTCCGCCGGGTGATCTCCAGCGCGGGCGCGTACGGGAGGCCGGCGAGACGCAGCGCGGTCCAGAGGACGTGCGCGGCACAGGCGAGCGCGAGCGCGGTTCCCAGAGGGCTGTGCGAGAACGCCAGCCCGAGCTGGCCGCGCACGGCGAAGTGGAACGCGCGCGTGCACCCGCATCCGGGACACGGCCACCCGGTCGCCGCCCTGAACGGGCACCACAGCATCGACAGCGGCGGCGCGTCGAGGGGGAAGACGGCGGCCGCGGCGAGGAGCGTGATCGACACGCCGGCCAGCGCCAGCGCGTGCACCGACGGGCGGCCGGCGCGCGCGATCATGGCTGCACCATGCGCCGCCAGGCCATGGCGAACGATCCCGCCGCGAGGAACCCGACGCAGCAGAGCAGGAGGTACGGCGCGAGCACGGCGACCGCCGCGGCGCCGCTCGAGATCCGGTGCGTGACCTTGATGCCGATGGACGTCAACACGACGGTCCAGAGGATCGCGACGATCGATCCGCAACCGGGCACGGCGAGGAAGACCATCGGCGCGCAGGCGTATGCGCAGGCCGCGAACGTCGCCGGGAAACCCCGTTTCGCCTGACCCATCAGCGCCGCCACCGCGTGCGTGAGCGCGGCGTTGACGTACAGGAAGACGAGGGTCAGCAGCGGCGTGAGCAGGACCGTGGCCAGCAATCCGGCCGGCGAGGTCCGCTGCAGCATCTGATCGATGATGCGCTGCACGTCCGGGTCGCTGGACATTCCCGCCACGGACTCGCGGAGGCGGCCGCCGATCAAGTGGCGGAGCGGCGCCTCCAGAAGCTCCCCGATCGTCCAGGCCACGGACGTGGTGAAGACCGCGAACCCGAGCTGTGAGGCGCTCTTGTCGAGCCGGGCGGCAGCGAACAGCCCGCTGGGCTCGAACAGCGCCTGCTGAACGGTCCGCCCCCAGCCCGTCCACCATCCCAGCTCGTCACGGCGCTCCCAGGGAGCTCCGGGTGGGACGTCTGGCTGTCGTCCGGAATCGGCGGGTTGCGCCGTTGGGACCTCGGGAACCACCAGCGGTTGGCCACAGAGCGGACATGATTGGCGTCCTGGCCGCTCCGTGCTGAAGGTATTGAGGCAGCTCGGACAGCGTGCGAGCACCAGCGCCTTCTAGCACGTCCGACGCACGACAAGCCGTGCGTTCGGGACGCTTCCATGGCGACTGCACGATGCCTACCTCTGCGAAGCAGCCGGGGACTTCCCGGCGCCTGGTGCGGTGCCTCAGACGGGGCGCCGCGAAACCCCCTCTGAGGAGGCAACACAATGAAGTATGCATATGGTCTCGCGCTCGCGGCCGCGCTGGTCTTCGGCTGCAGCAGCAGCAGTAAGAGCACTCGTACGGCGTCGTCGAGCGACACGGGCACGACGCAATCCGGATCCGTCTCGGGCACCGGCTCCACCGCGGGCACGCAGGGCAGCACCACCCAGGGCACCGCGACCCCGAGCTCCGGGACGACTTCGAGCACTGCGACCGGAACCGACACCAATACGCAGGGCTCCATGGGCAATCAGCCTTCCAGCGGCACGGCGACCGCCGACAACCAGCAGGGCAGCTCCTCGTCGAGCACCAGCCCTTCGAGCAGCACTTCCGGCAGCTACGGCCAGAGCGGGCAGACCGGCTCCTCGGGCAGCTCGGGTCAAAGCGGCTCCGGCTCCTCGGGCAGCTACGGTCAGAGCGGCACCGGCTCCTCGGGCAGCTACGGCCAGAGCGGCACCGGCTCCTCGGGCAGCTATGGCCAGACCGGCACCGGCTCGTCGGGCAGCTCCGGCCAGAGCGGCTCCTCCGGCAGCAGCACCTATGGACAGAGCGGGACCGGCAGCACCGGCTCGCAGGGCAGCATGGGCTCGAGCTCCGGCAGCATGGGATCCTCCGGCGCCGGCGGCTCGGCCTCCGCGTCGGACCAGGGCAACCTGCGCACCGTCACCGGCCAGGTCCAGAAGGTCGATCAGAACAGCATCACCCTCGATCAGGGCGTGACCTTGACGGTGGATTCGCAGACGCAGGTCCTCCGCCGCGGGCAGCCCGTGGCCGCCGGCATCTCGGCGATCCACGAGGGCACGCAGGTTCGCGCCAGCTTCGATCCGGCCTCCAATCGCGCCGAGAAGATCGAAGTGATGGGAAAGCGGGCCAAGAGCAGGAAGAACAGCAACAGCTCGATGGGCCAGGGCAGCGACCCATCGAAGACGCCCAGCCAGAGCGATACGAGCAACCCCAAGTAGGTTTACGAGGCGCAGCTGCCCGCTCTCCGGGTGCGGGTTGCTGCTGCGGAGCGCCGGGTCCTCTCACGGGGGCCCGGCGCTCCTGCTTCGTGTAGGGTCGGGACGTGATCGGGCTCTTCTCCGGCGCCGCGTTGGTCGCCGCCCTCCTCATCGCCTCGCGCTTCAGCCACACCGTCGACCTGCTGCGATTCCCCCTCGCCTGGGCAGGCGTCCTGCTCGCGCTCGACGGGCTCGCCCGCTGGCGCCGCGGCGCCTCGCCCTTGCGGACGCCGGCGGACTGGATCGCCACGGGGGTCGCGAGCGTGTTGGTCTGGGACGTGTTCGAGCTCGTGAACCTGAGATTGCGGAACTGGTGGTACGTGGGCGTCTCGCCCGATCCATGGGCGGCGAGCGCGTTCGGCGCCGTCTCCTTCGCCACGGTGCTGCCGGCGGTGCGGCTCGGGCTCGCGCAGCTCGGTCCGGACACGGCCGCCGTTGCCGCTCCCGAGCGCCGCGCGCTGAAAGCCGCCGCCGGCCTGGCCATGCTCGCCCTCGCGCTGGCGTTTCCGCGGTACGCATTCCCTCTCGCCTGGATCTTCCTCTGGCCGATCTGTGAGGCGTTGGCCGGCGTGCGCATCAGCCCGCGCGTGATGGCCCTCGGCCTTCCCCTGGGATTGCTCTGGGAGTCGCTCAACTGGCGGTGCGCGCGCGGGTGGATCTACACGGTCCCGTTCTTCGATCGGCCCAAGCTGTTCGAGATGCCCCTTCCCGGCTATCTCGGGTACCTGCCCTTCGCCCTCGAATGCGCCGCCGCGCTGGTGGTCCTCGATCGGCTCCGGCCACGGCTGCGCGGCATCCGCGGCGCTCTCGCCGTGTTCGCGGTGCTCGCCTTCCACGCCGCGGTGGATCACCTCGCGCGGGGGCTGACGGTGCTCTCGTTTTCGCGGTAGAAGAGGCGCATGCCCGGCAGGGGATTCCTGGTGCGCGAGAACCACCGTGTCCTGCTCACCATCCATGCCCTGGTGATGGTCTCCGGGCTGCTGGTCTGCGCGCTGCTCAACCGCCGGCTCTCGCCCGACCGCCTCTGGGTCCAGTGGGCCGCCCTCGCCTGGGGCGCAGCCTTCGCCGTCCACCTCTGGGTCTTCGCCCGGGGGACGCTCGCGACGATGGGACGGAGCCCCGCGGAGAAGCGCCGGTAGATGTCGGTCCTCGCCACCCTCCGCCAGGATCGGGCGGGCGACTGGACCAACCTCGACGACTACCTGCGCGAGCTGCGCCATCGCGAGACGGGCGCGCTGGCCGCGCTCACCCACGTCCTGTCCGCGCCGCCGTCCGAGCAGAAGGAGCTCGCGGGGCATGCCGGGGCGGAGGCCGTCCTGGTCGAGGTCGCCGCCGATCTGCGCGTGCCCAAGGGAGCGCGATTGGGAGCGGCGCGGAGTCTGCTCGAAGCAGGGATCCAGGAGCCGTTCATCGGACACCTCTTTGCGGGCGCCGGGGACCTGGTCACCGATCCGCGGCTGGGCGCCTTCGGTCGCAAGCTCGTCGAGTCGGGCCTGCCCTGCGCGCTGCGGCTGGGAGGCGAGGCCACCCAGATCTCGCTCGCGGCGGGAGCGTTCGCGCGCGCGGTGCATGCCGCCGCTTCCGCCGTGGGATCGGGGCGCGTGAAGGAATTGCTCGCCTCTGCCCCCGAGTTGCACGCCGGCGCGCTCGCGGGCTCGTTCGCGGTCGGGCTGGGCGAGCTGCCCGACGGCCATCGGGCCGGCTGGGCGCGCCTCCTGGAGCAAACCTGCGCCGCGCATCGCCGCGCGCCGGCAGCGGCGAAGCGGCTGGGGATGGCGCCGGCGTGGCCGCCGAATCTTCCCGACGCGTTCGCTCCGATGATCCGCGAGGCGGAGCAGAGCAGCACCGGCGTGAGATCCGAGGATGCGGCGGCTGCGCCTGCCGCGAAGAAACCGGCAGCCGAGCCCGGCGAGCCCGCGGAGGCGCGGACGCAGCGCTCCACGTCCCAGCCGTCGCGGTCGGTCGGGCCGCCGATCCGGAAGTCGGCGGTGCGCAAGTCCATGGGGACGGTCGTGGAGGTGCCGACGGTGCTTCCGCCCAAGCCGATGGAAGCGATGGCCGGGCGCGGCGGCATCCGGCCAGCGGAGCGCGCGCGCATGGAGCGCAAGGAGGAGGCCCTGCGATTCGATTCGAGAGGCCGGCGGATTCCGCGCGCCGATCGCTGGGCCGACAAGCAGTTCCAGTGGGAGACGCCCGTCCTACCCTCCACAGCCCTGCCGCCGCCGGCGCGGGCGCTTCCGGCGCCGGGGCCCTTCGCTTCGCGGGTGCGTTCCCTCTTCGAGGATCGCCCGGAAGCCGTCGACCGCCTCTGCGCGGCGGCTGAAGCGCTGGCGGCCGTTCGAGGCGAGGCGGCCCTGGTGCGCGAGATCCAGGCGGAGCTGGGCAGGAGCATGTGGAGGCACAAGATCCCACCACGGGAGCAACTGAACCGCCTCCGGGGCATCGTGGAGGACGGCACACACCCCGCTCCCTGGCGCGCCGCCGCCGGGCTGCTGCTCGCTTTTTTTGTGTCCGGAGGGACTTGAGGGCAGTCTCCGATGTTCATGTCACGCGGTGCGGCAAACATTGCCAGAAGGGCTCTGCGGTGCTAACGGTGCGCGTTTTCAGGGGTACGGAATGAAGATTGCGTTGAGCCCGCTGGAAAAGCTTCGGGCGGCGGGCAAGTTCCTCGACGTCACCTTCAACAAGCGGCCGCTCACAGTCTCGATCGAGGTCACCAAGCGTTGCAACGCGCGCTGTGACTTCTGCGACTACTGGAAGATCACCGACCGCGACGAGATGACGGACTTCACCGACGTCGTCCGGCGGTTCGATCCCCTGGTGGTGGTGCTGACCGGCGGGGAGCCGATGCTCCGCCGCGACCTGGTCCCCCTGATCCAGCAGATCAAGGAGATCCCCGGCTTCCGCTACATCACCGTGCTCACTCACGGCGGGTTCCTCACCGAGTCGAAGATCAAGGAGCTGGTCGGCGCGGGAGTGAACCAGATCAACATCTCGATGAACTATCCCGACGCGCGCCAGGACAAGGAGCGCGGGATCCCGGGCTTGTTCGAGCGTCTGGAGCAGACCGTCCCGGGCATGGTGGCGGCCGGGTACAACTGCTTCACCTTCGCCTCCATGCTGATGGTCGACAACATGCACGACGCCGAGCCGCTCATCCGGCTGGCGCACAAGTGGGGGATCAACATCGCGTTCTCGGGCTACAACGACCTGAAGAACGGCAACCAGTCGCACATGGTGTCGCGGGAGAAGATGGCGGAGTTCAAGGAGGTCTGCCGCCGCATCATCGAGCTGAAGCGCGAGCTCGGCAACGTGATGACCTCCGACTATTTCTTCCGCACCCTCCCCGAGTTCTACGAGAAGCGGAAGATCGACGGCTGCCAGGCCGGCAAGATCATGATCCATGTCTCTCCCAAGGGCATGGTGCAGCCCTGCGCCGAGCTGCCGCCCATCGCGCACTACTCGGAGTTCCTCCCCGGCGCCTACGCGGGACCGAACTGCGGCGCCTGCTTCGACGCCTGCCGCGCCGAGCCGCAAGCCCCGCTGACGCTGCGGCGCCTCGGCGAGCTCGCGGGCGTCTTGTGACCCCACGGATCTGGGGCCGGACAGCGCTGGGTTTGCTCGCCGGCCTCTGCGCCGCCGGCGTCGTCGTCTTCTACCTGGGCATCAGCCAGAAGGAGCTCGTCGCCTCCTTGCACGGGGTCGCCGAGCAGCCGCTGTTCCTCGCCGCGATCGGCGGCCTGGTCTTGATGTCGCTGCAGTCGCTGCGCTGGTGGGTGGTGATGCGGCCGGTGCTGGATCTCAGCTACAGCCAGGCCTTGCGCGCCATGATGGTGGGGTTCTTCTGCAACGTGCTCCTGCCGGCGCGGGGCGGCGACCTGTTGCGCGTGCAGTACCTGGGCAAGCGCACCGGCATCTCGCGCGCCAAGCTGCTGGGGACCGAGATCGTCGATTTCTGGAGCGACAAGTGGGGCTGGGTGGCGGCGTTCCCCATCCTCTGTCTCTTCGGCAGCCCTCCTTCCTGGCTCTTCCGCGCGCTGCTGCTCATCGGCAGCCTGGTGGTGGGCGTGGGCATCCTGCTCGCGCTGATGGGCAGCGGGCTCTTGCGCAAGGGGCCGCCCTGGCTGAGAAGCCTGCGCGACGGATTCGCCGCGAATCGCTGGAAGCGCCTGCTGCTGGTGGAGACGTTGATCGCGCCCTTGCCCTGGCTGTGGGAGACGTTCGTAATCACCATCGCCGGGCACGCGGTCGGGCTCGACCTGACGGCGATGCAGGCCTTCGCCGCGCTCACCGCCTTCAACGTCGCCACGGCGGTGCCTTCGCCGGGGAACGCCGGCTCCTTCGAAGCGGGCGGCACTCTCGCCCTGACCGCGTTCGGGATCCCGAAGGAGACCGCGCTTGCCTTCATCTTCCTCTACCACCTGACGCAGCTGGTGCCGGGCTTCGTCGGCGGCGTGCTGGTGCTGGTGGTCGAGGGCGAGGTCCTGTTCGGGAAGCGCAGCGTGCTCCGGATCCGCCCGCCCGTCCTGCAGGAAGCCGTGGCGGTGCCCGAATCGGACGCCGCCTGAAGCGTCATTGCACCAGCTGGAAGGCGGCGTAGTCGGCGGCGGATGGGGACAGCGTCTGGTCTCCGTCGCTCATCAGCCCCAGTCCCACCAGGTCGGGGACGTCGGCGTTCGGGTTGCCGCCCTCGAAATGGGCGCGGAACTCGGCACTCGGGTCGATGTCCTCGGTGCGCCATTCGTTCAAGGCGCCGCCGGACTGGAGGACGACGGTGTCCTGCGCCACGAACAGGTTCCGCTTCTGATCGCAGACGCTCCCGACTTCCGCCTCGCTGCTCCAGACGTACTTGAGCGAGTACCAGCGCAGGCCCCGCTTCCAGCTGACGTAGACCACGGCCGCCGAGTCGCCGAAGCCTCCCTTGCACTCGTTTCCGCCCTTGGGGAATGCCTGGACCCGCCACTTCCAGCGCACCCGGCGCGTTCGCTGGCGAAGCCCCTCGGGCACTTCCGCTCCCAGCGTCACCGTCTCCAGCGGAGGGCGGTACGTCGCGCGGATGAAGGGCATCGCCGGGTCGTTCACGATCTTGTAGTAGCTCACCGGCCCCGAGTAGCTTTCCAGGACGCGGAAGGAGTGGACGTCGATGGCCGTGACTTGCGGTGACCGTGCCTCCTCGCCGGCGGTCCCTGCGGAGATGAGCAGCACGCAGAGCGCCGCCACGCTGGCCAGGATGCGAAGCACGCCTGCGCGGCAGCTTAGCGGGTGGCGGGGAATGCGCCAATTCCTTGGCATCGCGGCGATTCGCAGGTAGAAGGCGGCGCCCCATGCAGGAAACGCACGACCAGCTCAGCGGCCGCACCCTCGCATGGGGCCGCCCGGCCACGATCGTGCTCGCCGCCCTCGTCGCGCTCGGCCTCTGGCTCCGCCTCCACGCGCTGTCGGCCGAAGGATTCGGCGACGACGAAGTGCACAAGTGGCTCGCCGCCAACCGCTACCTCCAGGGCATCTTCTCCGGGGACGACGTCGAGCACCCGATGTTGATGAAGTGGCTGATCGCCGCCAGCATCGCCATCGGGTCGCGCTTCGGTTGGGCGCCGGAGACCATGACCCGCCTTCCCAACGCGCTCGCGGGCGGAGCCTCGGTGCTGGTGGTGGCGCTCCTCGCCCGCCGGCTCTTCGGACGTACGGCCGCGCTGCTGTCCGCGGCGCTGGCAGCATGCTCGGTGACGCTGATCGGATATCAGCGGGTGGCGAAGGAGGACACGCTGCTCGGGCTCTTCCTCATGCTCCTCCTCTGGTGCATGGCGGAAGCGAAGGCCGCGGCGGACGATGGGCGCGACTCTCGCCGGTGGGAGCTCTACGGCGCGGCATCGCTCGCCGGGATGTTCGCCTCGAAGTACTTCTTCTTCCTCGCTCCCGTCCCGGTGGTCTTCTACCTCTGGGTGCGGCGCGACACGCGCTGGCGCGTCCCGCTGCGGCGCTGGCTCCAGCTCACGGGCGTGGCCGCGGCGATCTGGGTGTGCGTGAACTGGTCGCCGTTCTTGCCCAGCACCTGGGAGTACGCGACCAGCTACCTCCCCGGCCAGCAGACGGTGCACGGGTCGCTGTTCTTCATGGGGCGCATCTACCACAACCTCCTGGAGTACTGGCTGCGCGGAACGCCGCCCTGGTTCTACGCCGTCTTCGCGGCGGTGAAGCTCGCGCCTCTCACCTTCCTCTGCTCCGTGGCCGGCCTCGGCATGGCGATCTGGCAGCGGCGGCCGGCGCACAAACTCTTGCTCTCGTGGGTGGGGGTCTGGTTCCTGGTGCACTCGATCTCCGGATCGAAGTGGGGCCGCTTCTTCGTCAGCGTCCTGCCCGCGTTCCTGATCCTCGCCGGATGGATGGCGGCGCGAGCGGTGGGGATGATGCGGCAGCCCTGGCCGCGCTGGGCCGCGCTCGCCGCCGCCGTGCTCCTGCTTCCCGGGACCGAGGCGCTGGCAGCGGTCCAGCACGCGCCGCACTATCGGCTGTACATCTCGCCGCTGGCGGGCGGAGACGAGCGGGTGCAGTGGTACTTCCCCCACTGCGACTATTTCGACGCCGGGTTCCGCGAGGCGGTCCGGTACGTGGCGGAACATGCCGAGCCGGGGGCGGAGCTGGCGACCGAGATCGACTGGCCCGCGCGCCTCTACGCGGAGGCGGCGGGGCGCTCAGACCTGTCCCAGACGCTGGTGCGCCGCGGACGCGCCTGCCATTCCGGGCGCATCTGCTACGTCGTGGTCCAGGCCGGACGCCTCTACTTCCTCAATCAGGATGCGGTGGCCAACCTGGCGCGCCGCGCGCCCTGGCACGTCGAGCAGATTGAGGGCCGCGAAGTGGTGAAGGTGTATCGGCTGATGCCGGGCGAGACTCCGTTCCCGGACGAACAAGCCGGCCCGGGTCCGCTCGTCGAAGGTCAATGAGAACGGCGTTCCCGGAGCGTCCGGGCGAGCGCGGTCACGAGCGAAGGCCTCCCGCTCAGGTCCAGTCGCGCCCTTCGCCCCGCATCCAGTCGGCAAACTTGACGATGCCGGCGCGGATTGGAGTGCGCGGCGCGTAGCCCAGGATGTCGCCTGCATGGGTCACGTCAGCGCTGGTGAGAGGGACGTCACCCGGCTGCTGCGGTTGGCGATCGAGGATCGCCTGGACTCCCAGCGTCTCCTCGAGCAGGGAGACGAGCTCCGCCAGCGAGGTGGTGTGCGCTCCCCCCAGGTTCAGGACGTCGAACCCCAGCGGCACGTCGCAAGCGCGCAGCACGCCGGCGATGATGTCGTCGACCCAGGTGTAGTCGCGCCGGGTGGAGCCGTCGCCGTAGAACGGGAGCGGCTTGCCGGCGAGCATCCTGCGGGAGAACTTGTGGATGGCCAGGTCCGGCCGCTGCCGCGGGCCGTAGACGGTGAAGAAGCGCAGGGCGGCGACCTCGATCCCGTAGAGGTTGTGGAAGGTCCGGGCCAGCACCTCGGAGGCGACCTTGCTCGCCGCGTACGGGCTCTCGGGAGAATCGATCCGCGCCGTCTCGCGGAACGGCGCCTGCGCGTGCGCGCCGTAGACCGAGCTGCTGGAACCGAGCACGAATCGGCCGGTCTTCGCCTTCACCGCTTGCTCGAGGACGCAGGCGGTGCCGCGCACGTTCACGTCCATGTACGCGGCGGGGCGCTCGAGGCTCGGCCGCACCCCGGCGAGCGCCGCGAGGTGCACCACCACTTCGGGCCGGGCAGCGGAGAAGGCCCGCTGCATCGCCTCCCCGTCGCGGATGTCCGCCTCGAAGAGCTGGGCCCGCGGATGCAGGGAACGACGCTTGAGGCGCTCCGCGTAGAAGGGATCGAAGTTGTCGACGATCGAGACCTCGTCGCCGCGTTCGATCAGCGCCTGGACGAGGTGCGAGCCGATGAAGCCCGCGCCGCCCGTCACCAGCACCCGCTTCACGCGGCGCTCCGCAGCGAGACGGCCTGCGCGTGGTGCTTTCTCCATAGCTGGAACATGAGCAGCGTCCAGAGCGGCTTGCGCAGGTCGGCGCGGCCCTCGAGGTGCGCGCTCAAGAGGCCGCGCACCGCCTTGGGCTCGAACACGCCGCCCTCGCGGAGCGCGCGCTCGGAGAGCTCTTCCTCGAAGAGCGGCCGGAGCGGGCCGCGGATCCAGGCGGCCACGGGGATGCCGAACCCCTTCTTCGGCCGGCGGAGGATCTCCTCGGGAACCACGCCGCGCAGGGCGCGCTTGAGCAGCACCTTGGTGCGGGTGAGGGACATCTTCAGGCGCCAAGGAAGCCGGGCGGCGAATTCCACCACGGCCGTGTCCAGGTACGGGGCGCGCAGCTCCAGCGAGGCGGCCATCGAGGCCCGGTCCGCCTTCACCAGGATGTCGTCCGCCAGATAGCGGGTCAGGTAGTAGCGCAGCGCCTCGTCGATGGAGCCCGGCCGCGCCCCGCTGCGGGCGGCGTCCTCGGCGACCTGGCGGAAGGCGACTTCGGGCGATGCCAGCGTCTTGAGATGCGGCTGGAGCAGCTGCGTCATCTCCGCGGGCAGGAAGGAGGCGATCCAGGAAGCGTGGCGCAGCGACGCGGGCGCATCGACGCCGCGGAGGAACTGCTTGAGCCGGAAGTCGAGGCTCATGTTCTGCGAGGAGGCGGGAAGCGCGTGCACCAATCCGTGCAAGGCCGCGCGCAAGGGCTTGGGCACGCGCGCGAAGAAGGCCGCGGGCCGGTGGGCGAGGAACGGATCGTAGCCGGCGAAGAGCTCGTCTCCGCCGTCCCCCGCCAGCGCGACCTTCACGTGACGGCGCGTGAAGCGCGACAGGAGCAGCGTGGGCAGGAAGCTCGGGTCCGCGAACGGCTCGTCGAGCTGTGCGACCGCCGCCGGGATCAGGTCGAGGCAATCCTGCCCGGAAAACTTCTGCGCCACGTGCTCGGTGCCCAGCCGCTCCGCGGCGAGCTGCGCCCAGGGCGACTCGTCGAAGCTCTCCTCCAGGAAGCCGATGGAGAACGTCTGCAGGGGCTTCTTGTGCCGGACGGCCAGCGCGGCGATCGAAGTGGAGTCGATCCCGCCGGAGAGGAACACGCCGACAGGCACGTCCGCGACCAGGCGCTTTTCGACGGCCGCGTCGAGGAGGCGCAACAGCTCGCCGGCGGCCTCTCCGGACGACACCCGCCGTTCCGGCTCCGGACCGGGCACGTCCCAGTAGCGGCGGAGCCGGAAGCCGCGCTCGTCGAGCACCGCCAGGTGAGCCGCGGGAAGCTTGTGGACCCCGAGGAGGATGGTAGCCGGGGCCGGAACGTATTCGCAGGCAAGGTATTGGACGAGCGCTTCGGGATCCAGCGTCCGGGGCACGCCGCCGTGCGCGAGCAGCGCCTTCAGCTCGGAGCCGAAGACGACCCGCGAGCCCTTGGCGAAATAATAGAGCGGCTTCTTGCCCAGCCGGTCGCGCGCCAGGACCAGCTTGCGGCGGCGCGCGTCCCAGAGCGCCAGCGCGAACATCCCGTGCACGCGCTCGGCGAAC
>Ga0137363_10000871_pt1 | contig 16922 bp, 18 predicted proteins | sample MadtaG_FD_104800 | JGI IMG/M metagenome (GOLD analysis project Ga0137363, IMG submission 104800) | Vadose zone soil microbial communities from Angelo Coast Range Reserve, California, USA - Mad1_115_16 metaG | ecosystem: Environmental > Terrestrial > Soil > Vadose zone | place: USA: California...
ACGGTACTGACTCCGTTTCCGATCAAAAGCAATCCGATTGTCCGTCAACGCCGCATTGGAACATGTAAGGAAACTGCGTTTTGGTCAACTGCTCGGTCGCGTTCCAAAGCCTGGTTTGTTTGTAGCGGTCTGCCGTCCATCCTAAACGCTGCTTGTTGCGCCAGGTAGAACCAAGCGCAGCTTCCTCGCCACTGCCCATCAAGTGCGCCGCTTCGTGTAGCAATACCGCCGCGCGCTCATTGTCATCAATCGGAACACTGAAGAACTCGGGATACAACGTGACTACTTCAAAGGGAAAGTTAGTGGCGGCATATGCGTCGCGGTGTCCGATATAGCGGTTCCACCAATTATCCGTGCCGCGAAAGACCGTTAGATGTTTCAGGATCAAGGCTTCACGACTGAAGCCATGTTGCTCGACTACGGCGATCGCTTTTTGCACTACTGCGCGCTGGTCAGGCTGAAGTCCGTCGGAGCTAATCAATAGTGAAAGATAACAGATTAGCAAGGCGATTAGAGTGGCGCCGGCGATCCAGGTTAATCGCTTGAGCAGACTGCGCCGCTTCGGAGCAGGTTCCTCTGCGACATTCGGGTTGAGTCTCTGTTCGTTGGGCGCGTCGCCGGTCAATGGACTGCCGCAGCGCCGGCACGACTCATCAGAGCCTGTGTTGACTAGTCCGCAGTTGGCACACTTTTGTCGTGATTGGTGAGGCGTTTGATCGGAGTCTGGGTTCATCGCGATGGAGCTAGCAATATTATTCGTGCAGTTTCGTGTGAATTCGTGGACCGGGTTTTTGTCCGCGAAAACGAACTACGCAGATGATTATGCGGTCAGTACCGGGAGCGTTAGCGACCGGGTTTCAAGTCACACAGCGGTCGAGATCGCCAGGACTGAAACCCGGTCGCTACCGGTCCCTGTCCTGACTCCAATCATCGCGTTCGATACTAGATCGCCACGCACTCGCCGCGTTTGAGGAAGCGGCCGTTGCCTGACTTGCCTTTGAACTCCCCGTTATCGATGACCACCTGTCCGCGTGAAAGAACTATGTCGACCGTGCCCTTTATTGTCTTGCCTTCATAAGCGCTGTAGTCAACGTTCATGTGATGAGACTTGACGCTAATCGTCTGATATTTGTTTTCATCGAAGATTACGATGTCGGCGTCCGATCCCACTGCGATCGTGCCTTTCCTGGGGAATAGTCCGAACATCTTTGCGGCCGCGGTTGAAGTAATCTCGACAAAACGATTGAGCGAAATATGGTTCTCGACCACGCCGTTATAAATCAACGAGACGCGATGCTCGACGCCGGGCGCCCCGTTGGGGATTTTGGTAAAGTCATCGCGGCCCAGTTCCTTCTGCTCTTTCATGCAGAAGGGACAGTGGTCAGTTGAGATGATTTGCAGATCGTCCATCTTCAAACCTTTCCAAAGCTCCGCCTGGTTGGATTTTTCGCGCAGCGGCGGCGTCATCACGTACCTGGCGCCGTCAAAGCCTTCACCGTAATCATCGATCGAGAGGAAGAGATACTGCGGGCAAGTTTCGGCAAAAGCCGGGATGCCGCGATCGCGCGCTTGCCTGACCTGGTTCAGCGCATCGGCGCATGACAGATGGACGATGTAGACGGGCGACTCAGCCATCTCGGCAATCGCGATGGCGCGATGCACGCCTTCGGCTTCGGCGACAGTCGGACGCGTCAACGCGTGATACTTGGGCGCCGTGCGACCCTTGGCCAAAGCATGTTTAATTATCTCGTTGATGACGATCCCATTTTCCGCATGCATGCAAATCAAACCGCCGCGCTGGCCAGCGGCTGACATCGCGCGAAAGATGGTGGCGTCGTCGACCAGAAACACGCCGGGATAGGCCATGAACATTTTGAAGCTGGTTACGCCTTCGTCCATGACCGTATACATTTCTTCGATCTGCCGGTCTTCGAGCTCGGTCGTAATCAGGTGAAAGCCATAATCGATCGCGCATTTGCCCTCGGCTTTCTTATGCCAGTTGTCGACGCCTTGTAAAAGCGACTCGCCTTTGTACTGCACGGCAAAGTCGATAATCGTCGTCGTGCCGCCATGCGCGGCGGCAATTGTTCCGGTGCGAAAATCGTCGGACGCCGTGGTGCCCCCGAACGGCAGCTCCATATGCGTATGCGGATCGATGCCGCCGGGAATGACGAGTCTCCCTCCGGCATCAATGGTCACGTCGGCATCCATTTCGAGCTTTGCGCCGATGACGGAGATGACTTCGTCTTCGATCAGGATATCGGCGTGGTAATTGTCGGTGGCGGTGATGATGTGGCCGTTTTTGATAAGAGTTTTCATAAGTTTTCGCTGCGTTGGAAGCGAGATGTTTATAGCACCGCCGCACTAAAACTGACAAAGCTCCTTTAGGAGCGCAATGTGAACGGTTGTTCATTGCGCTCCTAAAGGAGCTATCAGATCCAAAGACGCCTCGAGTGCTATAAACATTGCGCCCCTGACGGGGCGTCGCACCCGTAACGCGCTGTTGAGGCCAACGCGAAAGGCAGTCCGTTACTCAATGAACTTGAAAACGTACTTGTCTTCAAACGAAATCTCATATTTCTTCAACCACTGGAGATATTCATCCTTGAATGATCGTCGTCGATGATGCTTTTCCTGATTTTGTATGTAGCGAATGATCGTGTCTAACTGTGAATGGCCGAAAGAGAATGCACCGTAGCCTTCCTGCCAACTGAATCTCCCGCGAACCCATTTGTTCTTATTGATGAAGTTGGTTGAATCCGCCTTGATCTCTTGAACAAGTTTCGCGAGAGCCATCGCGGGCTTGAAACCGATCAGAATATGCACATGATCCGACATGCCGTTGACTGAAATTAATTTTTGGCCCTGATTCTTGACGATGCCGGTCATATATTTGTAGAGGTCTTCTTTGAATTCGGGGCGGATTAGGGAGAGGCGGCCCTCAACGGCAAAGACAGTTTGAATGTAAATTTGGGAGTAAGTATTGGCCATGAGTTTTCACGTTCCGCTGCTAAGGAGCTATGAGAAATGGAAAGAGTCGGCGTGCTATAAACATCTCGCCCCTAACGGGGCGAGGAAATGAGTTAGTAGTTAGCGGATCTATAAACATCTCGTCCCTAACGGGACGAAAGCCACTTGAGCCTTTCGCACAAGCGCATCATAAGCCCTCTGTCAATCCCAGTGTCATTGCAATCTCAAGGTCCATCTTCGCTCCGTTAGGAGCGAAATGTTTATAGAACCCCGCCGAAAACAAAAAAAGCTCCGTCAGGAGCGAAATGTCATCTCAATCGCAGTCCGCTCGGAGCGATTCGAGCAACTTGGGGGCGCGGTCTATGGACATCTCGTCCCTGACGGGACGAAATCCTTTATGTGCCCTATCCAGCGCGCACTCACGACACCGCAGCGAAACTCGCATCCATCGCCGTAATCAATTCATCGACATGATCCTTCGTCGAATTCAGCATCATGCCGGTGCGGATCACGTTGCCATATAGACCGCCTTTGCCAACCAGCACGCGATGCTTCTTAGTTTCTTCCATAACCTTTGCAACCGTCTGGGGATCGGGCTCTTTCGTTTCGCGATCCTTGACCAGTTCGACTGCCTGCATCAGACCCATGCCGCGCACGTCGCCGATGACTGGATATTTATCCTTCAATTCGTCCAGCCGCTGACGGAAGCAACCACCGACGTCGGCTGAATTCTTTTTCAAATCGTCGTCTTCGATCACTTTGAGCACTGCCAGAGCGGCGGCGCAGGAAACCGGGTTGCCGCCAAAGGTCGAGAACGTCAGACCGGGAAACTTATCAGCGACTTCGGGGGTGGCTACGGTGATGCCGATCGGCGCTCCATTCCCCAGCCCTTTCGCCGAAGTGATAATGTCCGGCTCAACATTCCAGTTTTCGATTCCAAACCACTTTTCGCCGGTGCGGCCCCAGGCGGTTTGTACTTCGTCGGCTATGAACAGACCACCGTGCTTGCGCGTAATTTCCACCGCGCGTTCAAAGTAGCCCGGCGGCGGCACAATGAATCCGCCGACTCCCAAAATCGGTTCGGCCATGAACGCGGCAATCTCGCCGGTGGTCGTAGTCATGATCAGTTCTTCAATGTCATTCGCACACGCCAGTCCGCATTCCGGATAAGTGAGTTTGAAGGGGCAGCGATAACAGTAGGGCGCGTGAGCATGAACAAATCCTGAAACCTGCGCCGGCAAAGGCCGCCATGGAGCGTGACCCATGGCCGAAAGGGAAGTTGCCGACCTGCCGCTGTAAGCATGACGCAGGACCACGATCTCATGACAGCCGGTCGCGAGTTTGGCCGCATGCACCGCCGTGTCGTCTGCTTCGGTGCCGCTGTTGGTAAAGAACGATTTCTTCAAACGACCCGGAGTGATCTGCGCCAGCTTCTCTGCGAGATCAGACTGCGGCTTGTTGGAGTAGAGAGTCGAAGTGTGCGAGATGCTCTTAACCTGGTTAATGATCGCTTCATTAACTACCGGGTTGGCATGGCCGACGCTAACGGTCAGCACACCGCCGAAGCAGTCGAGATATTTGTCGCCGCGATCGTCCCAGACGTGAAAGCCCTCGCCGCGCACCAGGGCCAGAGGTTCCTGGTAATAGGTCGTGACGGCAGGGAAGAGAAACTCTTTGTGTTTGCGGATAGTTTCTGATTGCGTGGTCTTCTGTTCAATTGCGCTCATGCCTTTGAATTGAACTCCTTTCGGGATTGCCCCGTGCGCCCCGCACCAAAAGCACGGGCGTCCTTGATGCGAAATTGCTTGTATTTTTCGCTCATAGAAGCTTCAAAGAGGCGCGATGTTCAGTTAGTCGATTCATCGCGCAGTTTCTTGATAATAGACTTGGCTAAACGCTCGTTAGTCTCATTATGGCGTGGCACTGGTTGGGACTGTTTAGTGCGCGGGTTTACGTACCAGTCATGTTTTCCACGGTGTCGAGCCAGCACACAACCCATTTCTTCTAACGCTCTAATCAGGTCGCGTCTTTTCACGACGCGATCGCCATTTCTTCGACTTACCTAATAAACGGAACGTCGCCCGATTCAAGGTCGGTCAGTAAGTCCTTGAGGTTTTCTATCAACTCATCTTTGGAATAAGCCTGAGTCTGGTAGTCCGGGTAATCGTTCATATAGCCCAGGAAGAATTCGCCATCCTGCCAGAACGTATACTTCAGTGTTCGCATCGTGCCTCTCCTTACTAATACAGATTCCCCTCGCGCTTGCGTCCAGTATAATCCACGTAAACCACTTTCAATTCGGTGTAGAAGTCCAGCGCTGTCGATCCCTGTTCACGGTCGCCGATTCCCGTGCCCTTGATCCCGCCAAAAGGGATGTGAGCTTCGCCGCCCGTGGTCGGCGAGTTGATATGCGTCATACCGGTTTCGATTTCGTCAACGAAGCGGAAGATCCGCGCAGCATCATTGGTGAAGATCGATGAGGATAATCCGTACTGGGTATCATTCGCGACCTGCATGGCTTCCTCGAAGTCCTTCACCCGCAAGACAGAGAGGACGGGTCCGAATATTTCTTCGCGCGCAATGCGCATGTCCGGAGTCACATAATCAAAGACGGTAGGACGAACAAAGTAACCTTTATCGAGGCCATTACCGGTCGCGCGTTCGCCGCCGCAAACCAGCGTTGCGCCATCCTCGCGACCAATGTTCAGATAGTCGAGGACAGTTTTGAACTGGCTTTCATCCACACTTGGACCCATTTCAGTTTGCGGATCGCTACCGTTCCCAATCCGCATTGATCCGGCACGCTGCGCTATTCTCTTGACGAACTCGTCGGCGATTTCGCTAACCACGATGGCGCGACTGGTCGCGGTGCAGCGTTGTCCGGAGGAGCCAAACGCGCCTTGCGCGGTCGATTCAACCGTCAGATCCATGTCGGCGTCTTCCAGGATTACCACCGGGTTCTTGCCGCCCATTTCGCACTGGCACTTGGCGCCGCGCCGGGAAACCTGTTCGTAAAGACGGATCCCCACTTCGTTCGAGCCGGTGAACGAGACGGCTTTGACTGCCGGGTGATTAATGATTTCATCGCCCGCATCCGAACCCGATCCGAGAATCAAATTCAAAACTCCCGGCGGTATCCCTGCCGCTTCAAAGATTTCCACGATGCGAACGCCGGTGGCGGGCGTAAGCGTTGCTGGTTTGAAGACTACGGTGTTGCCGGCGACCAGCGCCGGTGCAATCTTCCACACCGGAATTGCCACCGGAAAGTTCCAGGGTGTTACGCAGGCGACGACGCCCAGCGGCTGTTTGATCGTGTAAGCAAAGTTGGCAGGCAGTTCTGAGAGAATAGTCTCGCCGTTCATTCGTCTTGATTCGCCGGCGCAGAATTCCGCGACATTGATCGAGCGCTGCAACTCGCCTCGTGACTCTGAGAGTGTCTTGCCTTCCTCGCGCGTGAGAATCTGAGCCAACTCTTCTTTCGCTTCTTCCATTAGCCGCGCAGCTTTCGCGACGATCTTGCCGCGTGAGGGCGCCGGCGTCCTCCGCCAGCTCTGAAATGCTTCGCTTGCAGCCTCGACGGCGGCGCGGGCTTCTTCGCGCGTTGCCTGTCGCACAGTTCCGATGATGTCATCGGTGTTGGCCGGGTTCGTGTTGTTGACAGTCCGCGACGAACTGGATTCAATCCATTTGCCGCCGATAAAATTTCGATAGGTATCCATATTTGTGTTATGCCGAAACTTAGGCGGACGAGTCCGCCTGCTAAACGAATTCTGTTTGTATGTATTACTGGCCTTGCCGGCTGAATATATCACGAACAGCGTTGCGGATTCAGGTCTCACTCGGGTGGAGAGGTCTCGGCTTTATTAGGTTTGCGGCCGAACTCGAAGCGGCGGCCGATGATCATCTTCAGGATGAGGTGATCGGTGCTTCTGGTTAGTCCGATGCCGACACCAAAGTTGAATTCCCACTTTGGCGACACGTTAAGATCGATGGCTGGGAATATCTGATGCTGTTGCTCTCGCCTGGGATCAAAGCCGCTAAGCGGGCCCAACGCGCCGTAATACTCGATCCCGCCGTCGATCTTTTTCGTAATTGAGTAAGCGACTTTGAAATTTGGCGAGAACTCAAATCCTTTCTTGGTGCCTGGTCCCTTCAAAGAACGTTCAAGCGCGGGGTTGAACGCGATGTACCAGCGCTTGATGTCTTTATCAATGATCGGGCGAATCTCCCAACTCCAGGTGTCTTCGGAAAACTTTCGGCGCACGTAACCGATCTCCTGCGAGAGGCTCACGCCCACCGGCCAATGCCATTTTGGCGGCACGCGAAATCGAGGTCGAATATGCGTGCCCACGAAATCCAAACCGCTGCCATCGCGAGCACTGGTGAAGATATAGAAGCCGGTTTCAAACCAGTCGTTGAAACCGTGAGTGATCTCGATTGTCTCGTGCCAGGCGTGATTGGTCGGCAAGGTACCGTCGTCAGTCTTTTTCGATCCTTTAGTGGTGAAGTTATTATGCAACTCGACCATGGTGAGGCCGCGAGGAATGGTTTCAGATCCGTAGACCTGGATTTCGTAGTTGTCCTGGGCCTGAACGGCCAACGCGAACATGCAGATTAGGGCAAAGCCGAGTGCCGAACAGACTATTGTCTTGTTTTGCAGGGCAGTTATCCGCCAAAGTGTTCAGAAGAGCTGGCGCATCATACAATACTTTTGACGCGCCGGCAGTGGCTCGTGTGGAGCGATTTCATGACTCCGCGCCTTGGCCCCTTTGCGTGAGACTGTTTTTATGCCAAGGCGCCAAGGCGCAAAGAAGTCTTGAGTTTCATAACGCATTTGCCACAGAGACCAAATTCGTACAAAGTTACGATCCGAAATAATGACCAACCCGGCTAACAACGAAACGAACATCGCTCCGAATAATCTCGGGCAACTGCTGGAACAAAGAGCTGCTGCCACGGCGGAGAAAGCTTTTCTGTTCTCTGAACCCGACGGCCGGAAGTTTACCTACTCTGAATTTCACCTGTCGGTGAATAGGGCGGCTGCGATGCTGATTGCTCATGGCATTGGCAAAGGCGACGTGGTCAGCCTGCTAATGCCGAACAGCGTCGAATACATCATTGCCTATTTTGCTTGCTGGAAACTCGGCGCACTGGCTGGACCGATTAATTCGCTCTTGAGAGAAAACGAAATCGCTTTCGTACTGAACAATTCAGAGACCAGGGCAATTCTGGTCCATTCTGAATTCAAGGAGCGCGTCGAGAAGATTCGCAACGAACTCCCTCACCTTCGGGCCGTCGTCACCTTTGACGATGAGAGTGAAGCGACGCGGCAGTTTGAAAAAGGTGGAGAAGGCGGGCGGCATGACTGGGAGCGAAGCATCGACAAAGAGGACGATGCGATCATTATTTACACCTCAGGCACCACGGGAAAACCTAAGGGCTGCTTACTAACGCATGGCAATGTAATCGCTAACGCTCGCCAGATAAGCGAGTGGCTAAACTTTAACGAACACGATCGGCTCCTGACGATCATGCCGCTGTTTCATATGAACGCAGTGTCGGTGACGACAATGTCTGCGTTGTACGCCGCTGGTTCGACGGTGATCAGTCCCAAGTTTTCCGCTTCTCAATTCTGGAAAATCATCTCCGACTATCGGGTCACCTCGTTCGGCTCGGTGGCGACCATGCTATCGATGCTTCTGAGCAGGTATCCTGAAGGAGTGCCCGAAGGTTTGAAGACCGATCAGCTTCGCTTTGCGATGTGCGGATCTGCGCCAGTGCCTGCCGAGGTGATGAAGAAGTTTGAAGAGACCTTTAACTGCCCGGTAGTCGAAGGCTACGGCCTCTCTGAGTCAACCTGTCGTTCGACGTTTAATCCGCCAGACGAGCGCAGGCGTCCCGGATCGTGCGGTTTGCCGATCGGAAATGAAATGAAGATCTTTGACGACGACGACAACGAAGTCGCTGATCGCCAACTGGGTGAAATTGTCTTGCGCGGCGAGAATATTTTGAAAGGCTATTACAGGAACCCTGAAGCTACCTCCGCGGCTTTTCGCAACGGCTGGTTTCACACCGGCGACATTGGCTATCGCGACGAGGAGGGGTACTTCTTCATCGTCGATCGTAAGTCGGACATGATCATCCGTGGTGGTGAGAACATCTATCCTCGCGAAATCGACGAAGTCCTCTATCAGCATCCTGCCGTGGCCACCGCGGCGACAATCGGAATACCGGATCAACTCTACGGCGAAGAGGTTGTCGCTTTCGTTGTCCTGAAGAATGGAATGAAGATAAGCGAAGAAAAACTAGCACACTTCTGTCGCGAACGCTTGGCGGATTACAAGTGTCCAAAGTCAATCCACTTCATTACCGAGATCCCAAAGGGACCTACGGGCAAATTGCTGAAGCGCAAATTAGCTAAGGAATACGGGCCACTGGTGCACCTAAATAGCGAGGATGCAAGAACCTGAGCCCATACACCTCGAGGAATCCTTTAATGAATTCGTCAAAGTGTCGGGTGGCGAACTTGTTAGCTTGCTACTTCCATCAGACCGCCCTTTTGATAATGCTGATTATTTATTTAGAGAAGAAGCTGTCGTCGCCGAACTCAAATGTCTACAGAAAGACATTCTTGAACACGGTGAGTACCAAAGGAAGCTCAGCGAACTATATGAGAGTTGGATACGTCAGGACTTAGTGCAAGAAATTTGTTGGGGTAATTCTACAGTAGAGATATCCAAGCTTCCGATCAAATGCCATAGTGTTTAGCCTGGTTAAGAAGCCCATAGAAAGGGCAATTAAGAAGGCGAACAGGCAGATAAAACAAACGAAAGAATACTTTGGCCTAAAGGATGGAGCAGGTTTACTCTTACTGGCTAATGACGGCAATTACTCATTCGAGTCAAATCACATTATCTCGATAGCAAGTAAGATTCTGAGCACTCAGTATTCAGGTATTGATGGGTTTGTTTACTTCACGGCCAATATGCGGGCGATGATGCCCGGCTATGAACGGGATGTTAATCTCTGGATCCCAAAACTACGGTGGATACATCGAGCGGTTAGTCGCACTCGTAGACCGACTTGGACTTGCGTGGGCAGAATTCTATGCGCGCAAAATAGGGCAAGATGTACCGGTCCATGAATTTGAATACGGCGATAGAGATATCCTTGATTCAATAAAGTTTATTAAGAACTCGAGAACCCTCCCAGTGCTGGATCCAGGCTCACAATCGACAAAGCGAAAAAACAAACTTGGACGCAATCCTCCATGCCCCTGCGGAAGTGGCAAGAAGTACAAGAAGTGTCATGGAGCATGATGGCCCGCTCTTTGAAGCTAGCTTGTCAGAATAATGCAACAGCTCTTGCCCAGGCCGGAGCGCGCATCGAATCAGCACTAGAGGTCCGTCGAGCTGGTCCGTGGTGAGTGGTAGAGATGGACTTGGTAAAGTTCGCCGACCGAGTCGTACGCTGCTATCGAGCGAACTCAATTTCTTACTTCAGTGAGTGGGGAAGGGCGCGACATACGATCGTGCAGCCGATCAATTAACCAAGCGCCAACCAGCCACAGCGCGCACACTACCACCATCATCACGGAAAACCATTGACCATAAAGTCCATCGGGCGAAAACTTTTCGGTGGCCGCATGCAGGGCCTCACTGTTGGGCAAGACACCGGCTTCGGCGAATTCATGAAAGGTGAAGATGGCCACCTGCGTCATAAACAGAAGCAGGAAGATTCCAGTGACCTGGAAGAACCGCTTGACGTTAATCAAGTGTCCGAACTGACCCCACGCCCAGGCCATGGCTACGGCAGCCCCCAGTCCGAGCAGGGCGCCGGACAATAGTCTCGGGCTGCGTACCTGCAGGAGCATGAGAGATGTCTCCATACCTTCACGGCTGATTGTCAAAACCGTGAACAGGAAAACTCCCAGCCATGCCGTCCAGCCAGAGCGGTGCGCGGAAACTTCACCGAGGCGCTCCTCCATTTTCTCTTTCAGTTTCGGCCCAGTGCGCCACATGTAAACCACCAGCGACGCGACCATGACGATCGCAATCGCGCCCAGAATAGCTTCGCGCAACGCTTCGTTGCCAAGAAATCCGGCGAACGTCTGGCCGAGATGCTGTTCGATCCAGTCGCCTTTGCCCGTCTGCATTTGATAGAGCAGGTAACCGAGCCCACTGCTTAGGGCGAGCGCCGTCGCGATTGCCCAGTAGACCGCAGGTGCAAGTTGGCGCTGCCCGGATTTGCGTAAGTAAGAAAAAATGACGGCTACAAGGAGGAAGGATTCGAATCCCTCGCGCAAAATGATGATAAAAGATTGAAGCATAATAAAAAGCCGCCGGGGGTCCAAAAAGGCGTTCTCCTTGAACGGCCAAGCCCGCAGTATGCTCAAATTGAAAATGATTGTCAATATCGAATGAAGTGTATCAAACCTCAATCTTAGGGAGGGCCAGGAGAGCTATCAATCGAGTTGGAGGTAAAATGCGTCGCCCTTGCTGACTCGCGGGCTGCTGATATTCGCCCTTATTCTGAAGGACGGTCGAAGATTGAGTTGACTACATAAAACGCGATCATGCCACCACCGATGACCGCGCACGTTGCCACCGTCCGCCAAAGCACGTCAGTTCCGGCAAAATTCCAAATGGCGAGCAGGCAGGCGACGACCGCCACCATAATGCAGGCGCTCGTAGTCCAAAAAGAAATCTTTGTGACTATGCGCGGATTGAGGAAGCCTCTTCTCAATTTGTTCTGCCCGTTGTCCACGACTATTGCCTCAGTCATTATTGAGCGGTAGCAGGGGCGATTAATAGATCGGCCCGAACCGGACCAAACTGAGTAACGGCCGAAATCCGCAAAGGCAGGCGACGTGCATCGTCGCCAAGCCAGATGCGCAGCTGCATCTTATCACTCTGCGGATCGTCGGTTGTCAGCGTCAGCATGATCGCATCGATCTTTTGGCCACCTAGTTCAATCGTTTCCCGTCGCTGAGATTTGACTAATAATGTGCGCGGCTGGCTGGTTGCCATGATCGAGATGGCGTTCTGTTTTGGCGGCCATAGATCAAAAGTTCGAATGGAATAAAAAGCCGAGATCAGATCGTGCGTGCCCACGGGAATATCGATCCGTTCCTTAGTATCGGCCACCGCCGCCCCACGGTTCTGATCAAGACTATAAGCATGATTGTAGTGGTACTTGCCTTCCGATAAATGCAATTCAGTGCGAAACGGCAACAGTGTGGCCGGGTCAATATACGAGGTGATTTGATCTGTAACTGGAAACACGCGCCCTCCGGCAGCGGTCGTTTGCGCAGTGACTGAAATTAGTAAACCATCTCGATTGAAATATTGTCCGCGGGACTTTAAGGCGAATCTAATCGTACCTACGGATTGTTGCGGAGCGTTAGAGAGATAAACCTGGTAAGCGAGTTGTTCGCCAATCTTGAAAGGAACGTCCTTCAAAGGTAGCTCTGAACTGATACCGCCCGGCGGCGTTTGATTCCCTCGCGCTGGGGGAGTCGACCTGGACGGGGGATCCTGGAGTCCAGGATTGATTGGGTGACGCGGATCACCCTTGAGTCCCGCGTCGGGAATCATCAATTCGGAAGCCGCTAACTCAGCGCGAATCTCTCCCGAGTTGAGCTTGGCGGTAACCAACACCGGCACATGTCTTTCGTCGTCGCTGAAGTAGACGCGCATGTTGTCGTCATGCGACTTAACGATCAACCGCGTCACAATCGTATTAAACGAACCGACGTTAGTCGTGAGACGCTCGTGGCCAATAACTTTTACCTCAACATTGTACTGGTCGCTGTCGTGAATCACGGTCAGGGGGTAGGTAGAACCATCCGTCAAGGGCAGCGCGCGCACGCGATAAAGCGCTGAAAGTAAATCGTACGTGCCGGGAAACTCTCCCATTCGTACCCTTGACGGAATTGCGGCGGTCCCTGCCGGCTGATTGTAATCGCGTGCACCTTCAGACGTTCGCCCCGCTTCGCGCATTACCTGCTGAGCGCGATAGGGTAAGCCGGTTCGAGCGTCTACGAAAGTCGTGTAGTCGTTGTTGATGGAGTAGAGTGCGACGTTCACTAGTCCCACGGTTTCAACGTGCGCGTGCAATTGAATTCCATTGCGGTTGAAATAATTACCGCGGCCGGCCACGAACAGTTCGACATGTGCGGCGCTGACAAAATGCGAGAAATCAACGTTGTAGGTAAGGCGTTCGCCAACCCGATAAGCAGCCTCATTAAGAGGCGCCTGAGTCGCTTCACTCTTTTGCTGGGCTGCAATGGCGCAGGTGAGCGAAACCAGCAGGACCATCAATTGCGCAAGTTTTAGTGAGAAGTTCAGCTGTGCGTGCACCTTCGAATGATAATGGTAAGTCGTTACGCGGCGCAACAAACCTTTTCAACTGCACGCCCGCTCGGTCCTTTGGTTCCAACGATCTCAGAGGACATCGTCAATCTCTGCCACAATTCGTTCGGCGGCGGCGACCGGATCATCAGCATTCAAGATCGGCCGGCCCACAACCAGGTAATCAGCGCCGGCGCTAATCGCTTCGCTCGTAGTTAGTGTGCGTTTCTGATCGTCGCTGGCGTCGTTGGCAGAGCGAACACCGGGAGTCACAATTAGGAAGTTAGAGTTGGGGATTGCCTCGCGAATCGATCGTATCTCGAGCGGAGATGCGACGACTCCGTTGAGCCCGCAATCCGCAGCCGCACGCGCCAGGCGGGCAACCATTGTCTGCGGTGCGTCTTTGATCCCAAGCAGTTCCAGGCTCGTCTGATTCAGGCTGGTCAAGAGAGTGACTGCTATGACCTTCGGTTTCTCAAGTCCCTCTCGATTAGCGATCTCGGCCACGGCATCCGAGGTGCGCTGCAACATCTCAGCGCCGCCCGATGCATGCACGTTGAAGATCGAAACACCCAAACGCGTGGCTTCAATTCCAGCGGCGGCCACGGTGTTGGGAATGTCGTGAAATTTCAAATCCAGAAAAACGCGGCCACCCCTGCCAACAATCTGCCTGACAATGTCGGGACCGGCGGCGGTAAAGAGTTGCGATCCGATTTTGAACGTGCCGGCAAGATCCCGCAGCGCATCGAATAGATCGAAGGCGCGTGCGGCGCTGTCGACATCGAGAGCGACTATCAGTTTGTCTTTTGCCTTAACGTTCATCGAAAACTCTTATTTCGCGTAGTGACCTCGTTGCGAGAGACATCGGGTCCTTCCGTAAGACATTGTCTGGACGTTCTCACTCAACTTACACGCCGGCACGACACCCGACGGCGTCGTCAAGTTCGCGAAACCCCTCGCGCTTCATAATCTCCGCGATTCCTTCATTGATTCGTCCGGCCACGCCGGGGCCTTCATAAATAAAGCCAGTGTACAACTGGATCAGACTTGCGCCGGCACAAATTTTCTCCCAGGCGTCTGCGGCGCTGAAAACTCCACCCACGCCAACGATTGGTAACTCGGCCCGAGTTAGGCGATAGATCGACGCAATCACTTCATTTGACCGACTGCGCAAAGGAGCGCCGCTTAGTCCGCCATCTCCATAAGCCTCGATCTCGGCGCCCGGTGTTCGCAAACCTGCGCGGCTGATCGTGGTATTAGTCGCGATCAGTCCGGCGATCTTCAAACTGGTGGCGACATCAACGATTGATTCAATTTCAGATTCAGATAAGTCCGGAGCGATTTTCAATAGTAGCGGTCTGGGCCGCGGATAAGAGTGCCGTGACGCGAGTTCGTTATTTCGCTGCGCCAAACTCTTAATTAGCCCCGCCAGCATGTCTGGCCTTTGCAACTCCCGCAGATGGGGAGTGTTCGGCGAACTCACGTTAATCGCGATGTAGTCTGCGACGTCGAAGACTGCTTCGAAGCTTTTCAGATAATCGGGAATCGCATCCTCGATTGGCACGCTGCGAGATTTGCCAATGTTCACACCCAGCACGCAGTCCGGCCAACGGCGGCGAATATTTTCCGCCAGTTGGGCCGCGCCACAATTATTAAATCCTGCGCGATTGATGAGCGCGCGATCTTGCGGCAGACGAAAAAGTCTGGGCCGGGGGTTGCCCGGTTGTGGCTCGCTGGTGGCCGAACCAACTTCGATTGAGCCAAAGCCGAGCGCGGCCAGAGCCTGCGCGGCGGTTCCATTCTTGTCAAAGCCTGCAGCGAGTCCCACTGGATTGCGAAACTCGAGTCCGAAACGTTTCAGCTTGCCAAACGGCTCGCGTTGGAGTCGCCGGCTCGCATAGCGACGCGCCGTTGCTGTCCCCAAAGCGAATGACAGTGAACCGAGCGCAAACTCATGCACTGACTCTGGCGGCAGCCGGAACAGAATCGGACGTACTATTGAGCGATAAATTGACAAGTGATGATGACGAGCCGGAGCAGGAGTTTATCCTGTCAATCGGATATTTGTCACTGTGTGCTTCGGTACAGAACCGGGAGCGGTAGCGACCGGGTCAAACGCTCAACCTGAATAATGACGACAGTGCCAAGCGCTCGATCGCTTGGGAACAAGGCCTTGCTCGACCCACTTGGTTGGATGGCTGGACCCGTCGCTAGTCTCCCTTCCGGGTTCTGTACCTTAGTCGCTGGTTGATTTTATTTCGGGACACGATCTTTGTCTTGATTCACTTGTCACGCTCTCGCAATTCTTGTTAGTATCCCTCGCGGTGGAATTCACTGAGAAAGCCAGAATCATGGACGAGGCGCGCATCAATCGCGCGCTGGCCCGGCTGGCTTCCGAAATCGTAGAAGAAAACCACGGCTTGACTGATTTGGTCCTGGTTGGGATTCGTCGTCGCGGCGTCCCTCTGGCAAATCGCATCGCAGACAAAATTGCCGATCTCGAAGGTAAGCGCCCGCCGGTAGGCATTCTCGACATCACTCTGTATCGTGACGATCTTTCGACGGTCGGCGCCAAGCCGATAGTCAGCGGCACGGAACTGCCCGGCGATGTCGAAGGCCGCTGCATCGTTCTGATCGATGATGTGCTTTACACCGGGCGCACGGTCCGGGCGGCGCTCGACCAGTTGATTGATTTCGGGCGGCCGCGACGTGTGCAACTCGCGGTATTAATCGATCGCGGCAACGAACATCGCGAGTTACCGATTCAGGCCGATTACATTGGCAAGCTGGTACCGACAAAGAAGAGCGAAATAATAAAAGTCATGCTTACCGATTTTGACGAAGACGAAGGGGTCGTGATCGTAGAACGACCGGCAGCAGAAGCTGCAGCGTAAAGCGGCCCCGTTGGCCGCTTTTTTTATGTTTGATTTCAGAGTTTTGAGTCTCTCCCTTTGGGAGAGGGTTGGGTGAGGGCGTGAGCTCAGCGAAAAAAATTCTTTTGTCACCCGTATCTCAGGCCCTCTTCCCCAGCAGCTCTCCGAGTGGGAGAGTTAAGCCATAATGTGACAAAGCCATAATGTGACAAAGCTGTGAGCACTAACTTCAAACTTAAACATCTGCTTGGCATCCGCAAATTATCAGCCGATCAGATTAACTATCTGCTGGACACCGCTGAAACTTTCCTCGACGTTTCAAAGCGTGAAATAAAAAAGGTGCCGGCCCTGCGCGGCCGCACGGTCATCAATCTATTCTTCGAAGCTTCGACCCGCACACGCACTTCCTTCGAAATCGCCGCCAAACGTCTTTCGGCCGACGCCGTTAATATCAGCGTTTCAACTTCCAGTGTTTCGAAGGGCGAAACCCTGCTCGACACCGCGCGCAACCTGGAAGCAATGGCCCCTGACTGCATAGTCATTCGACACTCTTCGGCCGGAGCGCCGGGACATCTGGCTCAGGTATGCAACGCCGCAATCGTAAACGCCGGCGATGGCGCGCACGAACATCCGACCCAGGCGCTCCTTGACGCGCTCACCATCCGCGAATACAAAGGGCACCTGGCCGGGCTGAAGGTCGCCATCATCGGTGACATCCTGCATTAGC
>Ga0137363_10000873_pt1 | contig 16905 bp, 18 predicted proteins | sample MadtaG_FD_104800 | JGI IMG/M metagenome (GOLD analysis project Ga0137363, IMG submission 104800) | Vadose zone soil microbial communities from Angelo Coast Range Reserve, California, USA - Mad1_115_16 metaG | ecosystem: Environmental > Terrestrial > Soil > Vadose zone | place: USA: California...
AGACTGGGATAAGCGTAAATCGTGGGCGAGTGATTTTGCATCAGGCCTCCGGTATCCGCGGTCGGCCCGTAATTGCTGTGCAGATCATGCGCCAGCATTCTTAGCATCGCCATCTGCTGTCCCCGATGATGCGCAGTGTGAGCAATTCGCCGCATCATTACCCACGCGCGAGAACGCTTTACATCGAAGAACATTGTTTCGCCTTCCCACCACGCTTCGTCCTTCGCGCGCAATTGAGCCAGCCGTTTGCCGCTGTGCTCCGTGTACCGTTTCATGAATTCCAGCCGCGTCTCTTGCGTTGGCAATGGCGGCTCACCCACGTCTATCCCCAACATCGTACGCAACCAAAGGTCCTCGCTCACGCACTGGTGAATCATCTGTTCGCGCACGCTCCGCCCTCGCGGGTCCTTCGCATTCGGCCGGAACGGCATGTCCGCATCCCGAAACTCGCTCCAAACGCTGACCACTTTTACCCGCTCGGTCTCGTAAGTTTCCACAATAAAGTCGTATCTCATTGTCACCGGCCTCGGCGAGAGTCGCCTCAAGTCTTCAAGCCCTCTGCTCCATCCGTCAACTCCCCCTCACATCTGATGCCAGCACAAGGCGGAATTGCTACTTCGATTTCGTATGGCCCGTGAAAAGACTCGCGTTTCAGCCGCTAAGCGAGAGGCGCCGGGGCCGACTGTACCTAATTTGTACCGTCGGCCAGTCGTTTCCCGATGCCCTATCTTCCATAATTCACCTTAAAGGACTCTTGTCTCACAGAACAGAATCACCAGCATTCCACGGCAGTTACTGTTGGAGGGCACTTCCTTGCGGCGCAAATTCTCAATTTTTCTTACTCTCATAGCCTGCCTGCAAACCGGTTGCGCCCACATCTCCGGTTCGCACTCCTCGCCCATCCCTCCATCCTCAGGTTCCATCCAGGTTTCCGTAACGCCCAATCCAGCCAATGTGCGCGCCGGCAGCTCTCAACAGTTCACCGCCGCCGTCACGGGAACCAGCAACGCGGCTGTCGCCTGGTCCGTTAACAACGTTCGCGGCGGCAACTCCGCAACCGGGACCATCGGCACTTCCGGCATGTACGCCGCTCCCACGTCGCTGCCCAATCCGAACACCATTACGATTCAGGCCACCAGTGCTGCGGATTCTTCTGCCAGCGGCTCCAGCAGTGTCACTCTCCTCAATCTCACTCCCGTCCTCACCGCTATCAATCCCACTTCGATGAATGTTGGTGCCCTCAACCTCACCGTCACCGGCAACAATTTCCTAAGCAACTCTCAAGTTCTTTTCGCGGGCTCGCCTCTCACCACAACCTTCGTCTCCGCAACCCAACTCACCGCTACCGGAACTGCCGCCACGGTCGGCATTTTCGCCATTTCCGTCAGCAATCCCAACCCCGGGCAGAGCACGTCCTCTAGTATCAACCTCCGGGTCACCTCCACCACACAAACCAGCGTCTGCAGCGGCATGGCGGTAGGCGCAGGCGCGAGTCTAAACGGCTTCCGCCCGTTCCCGGCAAGCAACGTCTGGAATCAAGACATCTCCGGCGCAGCCGTCGATCCCAACTCCGACTCCTACATCAATTTCGTCGGCACCACCGTTCCGCTCCACCCCGACTTCGGTTCCGGCCAATATCAAGGCAGCTACATCGGCATTCCCTATTCCGTGGTCGACTCCTCGCAATCACCGGTGAACATTGTCTTCAACGCCTATGGTGACGAAAGCGACCCCGGCCCCATGCCCATCCCTGCCAATGCCAACATCGAAGGCTACCCCAATCCCGGCACGGGCGATCGCCACGTCCTCGTCCTCGACAACAACAACTGCTGGCTCTACGAGCTTTACGGTTCCAGCGTCAATACCGACGGTTCCTGGAACGCAGGCTCCGCTGCCGTCTGGGATTTGCAGAACTACACCCAGCGGCCGCTCACGTGGACTTCCGCCGACGCTGCTGGTCTGCCGATCTTCCCCGGTCTCGTCCGCTACGACGAAGCTGCCAGCGGGCAAATTGCTCACGCCATCCGTTTCACGCTCCAGCACAGCATCGCTGCCTACGTCTCGCCCGCCACTCACTGGGCCGCAAACTCCAGCGCCCAATTCGCCGCCCCCATGGGCATGCGCCTACGCCTCAAATCCAGCTTTGACATCTCCAATTTCTCCGCCACCAATCAAGTCATCCTCAAAACCTTGAAACAATACGGCATGATCATGGCCGACAACGGCTCCTCCATGTACATCGGCGGCGCTCCCGACGATCGCTGGGACAACAACGATCTCCACAACCTCGCCGCGCTTACCGCGTCCGATTTTGAAGTCGTCGTTTTGGGCACGGTCTACACTTCGGCAAATATTCCAACAGGATCTGCTCCAAACATCTCCAGCTTTACTGCTAGCACTTCCAATCCTGTCTCCGCAGGAACGCCAGTCACCCTCAACTGGAATGCTACTGGCGCCTCCTACTACATCATCTCCCCGCAAATCGGCGCCGTCCGCGGCACCAGCGCAATCGTCATTCCCTCGCAAACCACTACCTACACACTGTACGCCACCAACCAGTTCGGCCGTAGCCCAGCGACGTTAACCGTTACCGTACAGTAATTCTGCTTCTACCTTTGGCATTAGGGGCAACAGTTGACACGCTCGTGCTCGTGGAGTATCTATTGCCCCACGCGCGCCCCGTCTCTGCCTCCCTAATTTCGTCGCGCGAACGTCCAAAACTCCAAGGAGACTATATGCCAGACAACGTTCGACCTATCCCTGAGGGGTATCATTCCATTTCTCCGGCTATCACCTGTAAAAACGCCGCGGCCGCCATCGACTTCTACAAGGAAGCCTTTGGCGCCACCGAAATCTGCCGCATGCCTGGCCCCGGCGGCATGATCACACACGCCGAGCTGCGTATCGGCGATTCCGTAATCTTCGTCTCCGACGAGCTCCCCGGAATGTCCGCAGCTCCGACGCCGGGCGTGACTCCCTCCTCCTACCTTTTCCTATACACGCCGGACGTGGACACCGTCTTCAATCGCGCCGTAGCCGCAGGTGGGCAAGTCAGCATGCCACTCACCGACATGTTCTGGGGCGATCGCTACGGCAAACTCACCGACCCCTTCGGCCACAGCTGGGGCGTCGCCACGCACATCGAAGACGTAGCTCCCGATGAAATGATGCGCCGCTCCGCCGAGTGGACCGCTAGCATGACCAAAGCCGCCGCTGCTACTGCGGGCTAGAGCCAACTACTCCGCGCGTCGTCCAAACCATCCGCCGCCCTTTCTTCGAAGGAAGGGCGGCGTTTTTTTCCAATGTTCCGGGCGCACTCGTCGGCTCTAATCACCCACGAACTCTTTGTCGCGCCTCTGCCAGACAATATATAATTCCTGCAACGCCAGCGTCCGTTTGCCAGCTTCTCATGGCAACTCGAGGTTCACTGCTTGGACGGCCGAAAAGCCATCACCGTTTTCGCACGCACCTTCATCGGCTCCCACTACTTATGGGGATCGGCAGGGGCTTTTCCCGGCCAATTGAATGGCGCCCGTTATCGTCCCGGCTCTGTCCCTTGGAACGAAGCTTCACTCAACTATGCAGACCTCTCCCTCTGCGCTGCCAAGTGCGACGTTCAAGGTCATTACGTCTGCGCCGGCCGCTATGAAAAAGCTGGCGGCCATGTGGTTCCGGACAACGACGTTGCTGTTAAGGATTTTCTCTCCCATTACGGCAGCGCGGCTCTTGCGCAATGGGACAGCATGCCCCTCCGTCTTACTCCACGTGTTGTTCGCGGGGCTGGTGTGCCTTCGGCTGGCAAGGTCGTCTTAGGCGAGAACTGTACCGGCATCCGCCATTTTGATTGCATCAGTTTCATCAACTACGTTCTCAGCGAAACCACCAAAATCCCCGACCAGAAAAACGGGTGGAGCGGCAACATCGAGCAGTGGTCGCGCATGTGGACCGCCGACGTGCCACCGAATGCACCTAGCGTTGCTGGCGACATCCTAATTCGCTACTACGACAACGACAAAGGCAGGCACTTTAGTCATATCGCCTTCCTCGATGACAACGGCTATGTCGTCCAGGCCCAAATGGCCTCCGCGGGCGTGCACGCCGACGAACGCTACGACCCCAACGCATGGCAAATACGCCGCCATCTCGAAAACCAGTACATCCTCCCCGACCGATCCAATTACGCCTGATCGCGTGGATCCTCCACGCTTGACACCGGTTCCGCACCATCCTATGGTCTTGCATTAAGCAAGTGGAAGTCGCAAGCTCCCCCCTGCTACCGAACCTTCCGCTCTGGAGGTACCTATGCCGTTAAGTCTCGCAACGCTTTCCCTGGTGGCTTCCCCTCTGTCCGTGCCAGAAGGCCTGAAGATTTTGGAGCGTGATGATTACCGCTGCCAATACTGCGGGCTCGACGGCCGCGCGAGCTTTGAAAACGCTCTCGTCATGCGCGTGGATTTCGTCTTCCCTCGCGCTCGCAAGGGAAAGAAAGATCCCAGCAACCTGGTCGCGTGTTGCACGCCCTGCAACACCATCAAAGGCACCAAGGTTTACGCCAATTTTGATGAAGCCAAAGCCTTCGTCCTAAAGCAGCGCGAAGAGCTGCGCAAAGCTTGGCAATCCAAAACCGCGCGCCAGACTTCCAAGGCAGCAAACGCGTAGGGTTCTTCGAACTGCACCCGAACCTTGGCTTGCCCCGTAGCGGCACGGCCCGTTTACACTGAGCTTCGAAGGGCCGTGCCCGTCTTGCTTAAGCCGTTCGGCAAGACCTAGCGTTCAAGCCATTCGGGCATCGAGAAAACTCTGAATTATTGCTGAAAACCAGTCGCCATCTGTCCTGCAGGTGTCGTATGTATCCAGGCTTCCGCCGCAATCAGGTGCAGGACAAAACCGATCCAGAAGGCGATCCCGAAAAACTCCCGCGGCGTCAGGCCGGTAAGAGGACTCGTTGCAAAAAACACTCCAATGATCGGCCGAATCGCAGCCACCGCAATCCCAATCGAAAAAGCCCGAATCATCCACTCGCGGTGCAGCGCCACCTCGTGCCGCCGGATATGCCAAAACGCCTTGCACAACGCAAATAGAAAAAACGTCCCAAACAAAGTAGTCGCCGCCGCCTGATTCACGCCGCCTATCGCCGGCATCCCAAAGCTCATCACCAAAGCCGAAATTCCAATCACCAATCCGCATGTAACAAAAACCCGTCCGCTCAAACGGTGCCATTGCAGATGGCGCGCCCGAATAGTCGAACTAAACTGCAGCGGACCCAGGATCATGAAAAGCATTCCAGGCACAATATGAACAAGCGTAAGAATCGGATGCCGCGCAAACAAATCATCTAGTGCCGCGAGCTGCGCCAATCGAGGACTGGATGGAACCGCCGGTGGCCGATAGCCATGCACCACTATCGGCACGAGGTGCACCATCCGCCGCACCGCGACCGCAACTCCAATCAGCGCCAGAAAAATGACGCCGCACCAAACCACCCGCTGCCGCCCAATTCCAAGCTTCATAACCGGTACTACGTTCAGTTCGCTTGTGGTATTTCAAAATTTAGACAATGGGAACGGAACGTGAGTGCCCTAGCATCGGGTTTCGACATTTGGTTCTAAACTGCTCTCGAGACTCGGATCACTGCTCACGGAACACAGGGCGCGTCACTTCGTTCCCCAGTCGCCTACCACCAGTCACTCGAGGGTGTGCTAGCATGCTCGGGCCTTGTCGCAGAAAACACAAAAGAACGCCCTCTGGTTCTCCGTCGTCGTCCTTTTCGCCATCAACATCCTCAATTTTTACGACCGCCACGTCCCCGGCGCCCTCGTCGAGCCCATGCGCAAGGAATTCCATCTTAACGACACGCAAATTGGGCTTCTCGGCAGCGCCTTTATCTGGATTTACGCGATTGTCGGCGTACCGCTTGGCCGCATCGCCGATTCCGCAAGCCGCAAAAAGCTGCTCGCCTGGGGAGTCGTGATTTGGACCGCGCTGACAGCCTCCGCGGGCTTTGCCACCACCTACGCCGTGCTGCTCTTCTCCCGTGTCGGTGTGGGCGTCGGCGAAGCCGCGTGCGCGCCGACAGCAACCAGCTGGCTGGGTGATCTTTTTCCACCCGCCAAACGCTCTCGCGTTCTCGCGCTCTTCATGCTTGGTGTCCCAGTGGGCGGCGCGCTGGGCTATTTCTTCAGCGGCACGATAGCGGAGGCCTACGGTTGGCGCGCGGCGATGGTCCTTGCCGCTGCGCCCGCATTGCTCCTGGTTCCCGCGTTGCTGATGCTCCACGAACCGCAACGGGGCGCGAGCGAACTCCATTCCGCTCCGCTCGTTCGCGCCTCCATGTGGAACGTGCTGCGCATACCAACACTCTGGTGGATCATCGCTTCCGGCGCGCTGCTCAATTTCAATGCGTACGCGTTCGCAACTTTCCTGCCCGCGTTTCTCAGCCGCGTCCACGGCGTCTCGCTGGCGAAATCGGGCATCGACACGGGCATCGTCTATCTCATCGGCGGCGTGACCGGGGGAACAATCGCGGGCTATCTCGGCGATTCCATCGTCCATCGCCGCAAAGACGGACGGATGCTCTGCGCCTCGGTCTTTGCGCTAGTGGCAATCCCATTCGCGTGCGTGGGAATCCTTCAGCCGCCAGGCTCTTTGTACGTGGCGATGGCCTTCCTCGCGCTGACGTACGCTTCTCTCACGGCGTACTACGGCTTGGTCTATTCCGCGATCCAGGACATCGTCGCGCCGAATCAGCGCGGCTCCGCCATGGCTATCTATTTCATGGCTATGTACATGTGCGGCGCCTCCTTCGGCCCGCTGCTCACCGGAAAATTGAGCGACTTGCTGGCGCACCGCGCCGCCGCGCTGGCGGGCTCCACCGTGGTTACTGAAAGTTTTCGCGCAACCGGCCTTCAACAAGCCATGCTGATCATTCCGGTCCTCTGTACGGTTCTCGCGTTTGTGCTGTACAGGGGCTCGCGCACCATCATCGCGGACATCGCGAAACGCGAAGCGCACGCTCACGTCGTAGTGGTAGACGCGTCTTAGCTCATGACTGATAGAATGTCCAGGTAGAATGGTCAGGTACAATAGTAGTGTGGGTGAAGAATGAAAGCCGTGAAACAACAAGCAAAAGAGACCGATGAAAGACTTTCGCGGCCGAAGCGCATTCAGCGCGAAATCATTGCCTGGATGTGGGTTGTCCTCATCTTCCTGCTGATCAATGGAACACTCGGCCAGGCGCGCGTGATTCCCTCCGGCTCCATGGAAAACACGCTGCTCATCGGCGACCACCTCATCATGAGCCGCCTGGGCTATGACGCTGGCGTGCCCTTCACGCACTGGCACGTGCCGCTGTGGCGCAATCCCAAGCGGCAGCAACTCGTAATTTTCACGCCCATCGTTGCGCAAGAAACGTCCGACATCATCAAGCGGGTGATCGGCCTTCCCGGAGAAACGCTGGACATTCATGATGGCGCCGTCTGGATCAATGGCCAAAAGCTCGCCGAGAATTACACGACTGGCCCCAGCGAAACGTACGGCATGCACACACCCTATAAGATTCCCGAAAACTGTTATTTCGTCATGGGCGACAACCGCGGAAATTCGTACGACAGCCGCTTCACCGGCTGCGTGCCCCGAAACCACATCATTGGCACACCGGTAATGATTTACATGTCGCTGGATGGGCCGCCCGACGCATGGGAAACGGGGCAGATTCGCGAGCGCTTCCTTGCTTACGCCAATGCCCTGATTCATCCAACCACGGTGCGCTGGAAGCGGCTTTTCACAACATTCTGAAGCCGAGCCGTGCCGCTTGAGACGATTTAATTTTCGTTGAGTCTTCGCAAAGGGAAATGGACGAGATGAGCGAAACACCTCAGCAATACTCACAACGCATTATGAAAATGATCGAAGGGAAGGACCCGCTCAAGACGCAGTCGGCGACCCCCAAGAAGCTCGCAAGTCTGCTGAAACGCACGGCACCCTCGAAGCTTCGCAGACGCCCCGCCCCGGACAAATGGTCCGCTGCCGAAATTCTCGCGCATCTTGCCGACACGGAAATTGTGGTCGGATGGCGCATCCGCTCGATTCTCGGAGCGCCTGGAACGGCCATTCAGGCGTTTGACCAGGACGCCTGGGCCGCCACGGGAAATTATGCAAAGCGCGATCCACGCAAGAGCATCGAACAATTTCGCGCGGTCCGCGACGCTAATCTCGCACTCTACAAATCACTCAGTCCAGAACAATGGAAGCACTTCGGCATGCACGCCGAGCGCGGCGAAGAGAGTCTTCAGCGAATCCTGCATATGATGGCAGGGCACGACATCAATCATATTTCTCAAATCGAGCGCATCCTCGCAACGAAGAAATAATCCCTCGCGCTCCGCGCCCCGAAGCGCCGGCGATTTTCATTCGTCGCCGCGAACCCGCCACCAATCGAGCCGTTCGAATTCAGCCAATTTTTCAGAACCGTGGTCGCGGTACCAATTCTTCCACGCCTGTGGGTCGGCAGGGAGATTGGCATCGGTAATTTCGTGCAACGCCATATAAGACCAGGTGCGCATTTGTACGCTCGTACGTGGGTCGGCAACCACATCGAGAAATTTCGGAACCATGCGCATGCGCTGCAAGCGCATGAAATTCCCGCAATCGGAAAGGTTGCAACCCGCGCGATTGCGTACGCTGTCGGAAGGATCTTGGGTGAAGGATTCGAATAACTCCTCGAGAGCTTCGCCCTTGCCGAGATAGCGCATCCCCTCAACCGTCCACTGACGTACAATCGGGTCCGGATCGTGTTTCGCGTAATTGAGAAGCACGGGGTGAATGCGATCGTAAGCAATGCCGCGCCCGGCAAGCATCCCGAGAAAGTAAACAGCCGCAGCGCGGTAGTGCAGATCTGTCCGCGCGCGCTCAATCAACATTTCCGCGGCCTGCTCGTTTTTCTGCCAGCCGTCCAAGGTCAGATTAATGTCAGCATTGGCGTAGCGCACGCGCAGATCGCTCGAAAATTCCGAGCGGCGCTCGAGTTGCCTCATGTTATCGGTCAAACGGATGTGGCCCACCCAGCTTTCGACTTGCTGTTCGAACAAATCAAGTGCGCGCTGGTCGTGCCCAATGGCGCGTTCGAGCAATTCCTCCGCTTGCGCTTGAGCAGGCAAGGCCAGCACGCGCTCCGCGTCTGCGTCGGTCATCGCGGCCGCAGCAACGTGGCGCGGCGGAACAGCGGTCGCCATCACAGCCATGCGCGATCCGTTTGTTCGCGCTTTGTTTGCCCGCGCGGCGCTTGCCGCCGCCCTAAACGTCGAGAATCGCCAACCCTGCCAGGCAAACATTCCCGCGACACACAGAGCGAACACAGCAAACGAAATAACCGTGGACGTGCGCGATTGCCGCCTTGATTGCTGCCAGCCAACCTGAATGGCACCGGCCTGCAAGGAACCGAAGAGCGGCTGACGCTGTTGACCGGAACCCGCTTGCCCAGGCTGCGGCGGCGGACCGTAAGGCGAATCCACCTCAACATGCGTATCGATTTTCAACCCTGCGAGCGTTTCGATTTGCGAGACGATCCAGCGCGCTTCCTGGCGGCTGGCGATCTCATCAGCAAGGGTGACGCGGCGTCCATTCTTTGTGCGCAAGCGAATGGCGTACATCGACTGTCCCTGAGTGCCACCCTGTTGTCCGCTCGTGACCGCAACAACCGCGTCGATCTCAGATACGGAAAACCGTTTCGTGGAGCCGATTCCGAGCACGTGGGTAGTGGAAGTGAGTTCACCGTTGCCGACGCGAATGCGAGAAGTCCCCAGCACCACGTGAAACACCGCGAAGATCAGCAGTAGATCGAAGAAACCGAACACAACCGGAAAAAACCAGGGTGCGCTCGAACGGAATAGAAAATAAACCACACCGGTCCAGATGGCGGTAAAGAGAAGCAGAAATAACGCGCGGGAGGGAGTGCGAAAAGCCGGAAAGTAAAATTCCGTCCCTCCGTCTTGCGAAGAGATGATGACTTTCGGGTTTGCCGGCGCCGGTGCGGAGGCCGCGTCGGTCTCGCTGATTGAACCTGCTGCAGACCCAAAAGCTTCTGATGAAGAGTAAGCGCATGTCTGTTCTGCGGCAGAAGAAGTCTTAAAAACAGGCAGTTCGAAATCGTCGGCATAATTGATGCCGGGAATATCCGCCTGGGCATGAAGAAGCCAAAGAACCTGATCCGAGGGATGTTCGCGATCGGTGACGTAGGCATCGGGTGGAATCGCGAAGTCCACAGGAATTGTCCGGCCGAGCGGCTCCATTCCGATCGCCCCAAAGGGAACGTTTTGTTCCGTCTGCCAGAGAACGGTCTGCGAAGTGGAGCGGTTGTCTCCCGAACCTGTGATCATGTTTCGAACACAAGAAAGACGAAGATCGATGCCATGCGCGGCGTTCGAATCGAGCTTGAGATGAATCCTTCCAGCAAGCCGGCCGCCCGGAGAAAACGGCAGCGAGTAAAACTCGAAATAGGTGTCGCCGAAGCGCTGGCGGCGAAGCGTAGCTCGCAAGGCCACCACAAAAAGAATCACTCCAATGAGGCCGAATCCCAGAACCAAGAAAACGCGTGGGTCATTCTGACGGGCGAGCTGCGGGATGATGCTAACCGCAACAGGAATCATCACCATGTTGCAGAAGATACAAACCACCCAAGCGGCGATTTCACTTTTCTTGCGCTGACTCTCCGCCTTGCGGTTGGCCCAATCCGCCCGCCACAACCATGGAGAGGAGGGATTTGCTTCTTCGACCTCGGCCTGCGCCTTCATCCGGCGATACCCGCCCACCGCCACGAACAAAAATCCCGCGCCAATCGCAGAAATAAAAAGCGCGATAGCGGCGCCAGCAATCGTGCCACTGGTGCCGTGATTGCGGCTGGTCGCGAGAAACGTGAACAACGAAAGCAGCCCGGGCACGAGAAACATCAGCCCGAAAAAAACAAAGAAAACGGCGGCGCCTTTGGAAGGCTTGGTCATGCATCAATTCTAAAAGTCATTCCGGCGGGCCAAATGGCACTGAAGTACTAGCTTGTTCTTGTAGTTACAACTGTCCTTATGGCCCGCGGAAATCCCGGGGAAAACGGCGGATGGCTTCTTGATGGAAGATCAGCGCGAGCCGGCGCCTTTTGGTTGGGCGAGGACAGGAAAGACGCCAAGCTGCCGCATCAGTCCGAGAGCGTCCCAGCTTACATTGGAGTCGATGATCTTGCCGTTGGCGAGGTAATGGATGGTGATTCCTTCGACGGAAACTTTCTTATTGGTGGGGCGAATTCCCATGAACTCGCCCTTATGAGTTCCGGAAATCGTCCAGGAAGCGACGAGCTTGTCCTTTTCGGCAACGGTATCCTCGACAGTGATTCGCAGATCCGGGAAGGCCGCTAAGAATATAGCGGCTTGAACCTTGTAGGCTTCTGGGCCCACCGAGGAACCGGAAAAGTTGGAGTCGTGCAGAGCGTGGCTGGGGGAAAACAGATCGCTCACCATCTCAAGTTTGCGTTTATTCCAGACATCCTCGTAGAGGCGGCGGACGATGGCCTTGGTATCAACGGGCATGGGCTGCGGCCTCCTTGGCATTAGGGAAGTTGGACGGCTGGAAACTAGCCTGGCCTCCACTGAGCGAAGGATTGCGAAAGCTCTGCGGGGAAGCGCTCGCCAGAGGGTACTCCCTGCGAGATGGTTTTTCAATCTTGCGCTCCATGCGTGGAGGCGAATGCCGGACACTTCGAACGATTGCAACTCGGAGATAGCTCTCGCGACACGCCGCGCCGGTGAAGCGGCGAAGATGCACGCGATCCGTAGTAGATTGAACTGAGAAGGTCCAAAGTCAATTTAATGCCGAACGGAAGGATGGCCGAAATCAAAGGGGCGGCGCTGATCGATACGATCAAGGCGATAAAAGCGCGCTCCGCAGAGCACGAGTTTGCAAAGATCGTGCAGCACTTGGATGGAGAGGCCAAGACCATCTTTGAAAGCCGCATCTCGCCATCGAGCTGGTATCCGCTGGACGCTTTCGTCCAGTTTCTTGAAGCTGACATTCGGCAAACAGCGAATGGCGAGCGAGAGGTTCTGATCGCACGTGGCGAAAAAGTCATCGAATCACAACTGCGGGGCATCTACAAGGTTTTCATGCAGCTTGGTTCGCCGGCATTTGTCATCAAACCGATCTCGGCAGTGCATGCAATCTATTTCAAGGGCGTTAATATCATTCCGGAATTAGATGCTTCGAATGCGGCGCTCATCAAATACGCCACGAGATTATGGGTGACGTGATCATCGGCTTCTTCGGCAAAGCTCTGGATATCTCCGGAGCCCAGCAGGTGACGGTGAACTTCAGCACCCCCATCTCCGCCGGCGGTGAGTATGCGGAGCTGAAATCACCTGGGCGTAGGCATCATTCGGACGGCCATCGCCAGAGCGACAAATTCCGGGTTAAACGAATTCCTCGTGTTGACGCATCGGAAACAGATCGTGCGACAAGTGTAGAAGTCTTTTGACACTGGCGGAGGATTTGAATAAAGTTCGGCTAATAGTAGCCTGCAACCGAGTCTCGGACTAAATGACCAGTTCTTCTGAGCCATCGCGAGGACCCAAGGTTCGAGCGCTCTAGTCTTGTCCGGCTACCAGTATTCCCCAGGGCAATTCGCAATTCCATTGGAGACAAACCTCTTGGGAGGGGGAAAATTGATGAAAGCAAGAGCCAGAATTCTTTCACGGATGGGTTGGTTGCTGACGCTGGCGGCCATGCTTATTCTCGCAACCACGGCCGCCGCTCAAGACAATCGAATCCCTACAGCGATGCTTGGCGGATTCATGTTGTTTTTCGTGGTTTTGTGTTTGGCAATGTATGTGTATTTCGCCTTGGCGATTCAGACCATCGCCCAGAAAACCAATACGGAAAACGCCTGGCTGGCGTGGATTCCGATCGTAAATATCGTTCTGATGCTGAACATCGCCAAGAAACCTATTTGGTGGATCATCCTGTTCTTCATTCCGATAGTCGGAATCGTTATGGCCGTCATCGTCTGGATGGCCGTAGCAGAAGCGCGCGGCAAGCCCAACTGGTGGGGCATTCTGGTGATCGTTCCGGTGGCAAATCTCATTGTGCCCGGTTATCTGGCTTGGTCGGAATGAATCGCCGAGCCTGCGAGTAACACATCAGCGCTTAGACCCGCTTGATTCGTTGCCCTTTCGATGCGGAAGGTAAAGCAGCCGGCTGTGGTGCTGTGCACTTCGAAGTAGTCGATTTCTGGAAGCGCAATAGATTATGTACGGCGGGTTCGAACTCGCCGTCTGTCACGTATTTCTGCGCCACCAAGCGGCGGCCGCGCGCATAACCTTCTAGCGTGCGCGGGCTATCGCGTAATTCCTCTGGAAAACCTCCATCTTCCGCGTAGCGCGGGCAATTGTCCGCGTGAATGTAAATCGGGCCAGGCTGGGGAAGCGATTCCAAGCCGCTGAAGCGATCGAATGTGAAAAGAATTCTGCGCGCTTGTCCTGGCTCGATGGTACGGAGGCAATGGCGGCACGGAGCAGCATCCGTCCCCACTTCCATGTGCGCGGGGAAACTATATCCAGGCGCTTGCATTGTCGAGCGGACAGCTTCCGCTACTTCGGTTGTTATAGCCACAATTCGAATGGGTTGCATGGTTCTGTTCCTCACATTTTCTTCTTGGCCCTGAGCGAATTGCCCGCTCTCCACGCGAGTGATTCTGCAGCACGTATGGGCTGCGCTTCTATCCGGTTTCCGCTTTTGAACTCCAAAAGAATAGCCAGGCGCTCTGCAGAAGAGGCGGGCGGACGGAATAAGTCAAGAGTGCAGGATATTGATCACGATCAGTACGGCTACCATTACGATAGCGAGTATGATCACAGCAATACGCAGAGCGCCTTTTCGCAGGACCAGTCTGTTCAAAGAAAACGAATTGGCACTTGCAAAATTGAATTTGCAATACTTGCAGGACTCGGCCTGCTGTGGACAGATGCCGCCACAGTTTGGGCAGGTTTGTGCGAACATTCGGTCCGACATTGTCGAGAAATAACATGTTGGGGGAAAAAATTCCATTAGTACGTGCGGTACACAGGTGCCGGACTGACTCGCACCACCGTTACAAGGGGTGCGAAGAAACTCCCTATCCGGTGCCCGATGGGGCATTCGGCACCCGGCTTAACGAATTTATATCATTAATCATTCTGTCATAAAATGATAGATTAAATTAAAATGCCGGTAATTGAGATCTCCTCTCGGTTCGGCAGACTCGAGAAGCTGGTGGATACGCCGCTGACGGTGATCGAGCGATTGCTGAGCAGTCATGAGGCACAGACTGGGCAAGCCTGCGCTATCGAGTCGCGGGAGGGCCGGAGGCCACAGCCCCAGCGCGAGTTTGAGCCCGGCGCAGTGCCCAGCCTCAGGCACACGCGGATGATTACGGCTGACTTCGCGGGGCGGAAGGCGGATGCGTGGAACAGTCTGGTGCGTGTTGCTCACATTGAAGCAGTTAGGCGCCTGGGCTCGGTTGAGGCCGTACGGCGGATCAGTACGGCAAAGATGATGCTTGGCCGCGCGAGTTCAGAACGCGCGAAAGCAGGTTATCGATACGTCGTCGAGATTAACGCGCGCATTCAGAACCTGGATGCGGAGCACGGGTGGTCGAACGCGTTGCGTTTAGCAAAAGCGCTGAGAGCTCCGGTCGAGGTTGCGTTCGAGTGGCTACAGAGGAGCGAAGCAGCGCATCCGGGGAAGACGGCGCGGTTGTTGTGGAAACCCAAGGAAGAGGCTTCCCCTCCAAAATAGTCCTCCGTTGGCTGCCCATCGAGACGCAAATCGCTCAAATAAAGAGGCACGCAAACGCAGAACCGACGTCTGGTGCACCCGCCCTTTGAATGGGGTGTCAGCATGCCGCGCCGCTACGATCCGATATGATTCTGATACACACTTGTCTTGGGACCCCTCGAAGTGCAGTTGGAGAATTTTTCGAAGAGTCCCGAGACAAACGTAGACAATGCGGAATCTACGTGACGGCTTCTACCTGACGGCATCAACCTGCCTGCGACGTCAGCGCGGCCGTTCGCGCGGGTTACGGAGCGACGTGGACGCTGATGGCTACGTTCGTGCCGTTGTCCTGGCGGTAGGTGACATCGGCGTTGGCGCCGACTTTCATTTTGCCCTCGATGGTCGTGTTCTGGTCAATCGTGAAGGACATGGTCTTGGCAGAGCTTGGCGGCACCTGCGCATCCTGCATAACGGAGGACTGCGTCGCGGAAGCGAGAGTGAGCGTGAAGGAACTCTTCTCAACTGAGGAAATCTTTCCCGACACGGATTGCGTCTGCGCGGCTGCCTGCTTACCTTCCTCCGTTCTATGAGTGCCGGCTGGTGGCAAGGCGAGGGCTCCCGTTACAAGAACCGTGCCAGCCAGAGTGCAAAAACCAAATCGCCATACTTTTTTCATTGCTAAAGCCTCCTCGGAGATTTGGCCGAGCGTAGATATGGAGGCAGAAGACGTGCCAGACCGACACAAAAGTGAGACAAATCCGAGAACTCCAATCGTTTAAACAGCTTACGGCGAATGGATACAAATGGTGGGCGCCATGTTTACTAGTACCAGGACCGGAAATCTCTTCCTGAGGTGTAAATAATCTGGCTAGCAACTCCTGAAATATCAGGCGACGGAAAACTCTTTAGTCGCAAACCGGTATCGCGTTAGAGGTTTGGGCTTAAGGTGATTTGCAGGAGATTATTGCGACGGGCCTGCAGGTAACTTGGTATTGCCAGATGCGCTTGGCTTGGGTGATTCTTTTGCTTCATCCTTCGTGGAAGAGGCAGGAGCGGAGGCGGGGGGCTGAGCGCTGGAATCAAAGAAGGAAGAATTGAGGGAGGCAGTGAGCGGATAGGATTTTCCGTGGTCGGTGAGATCCGTGAGCAAGAGTTCGTAACGGAAACCTTCCGGATGATTGCGGCTTCGCAGAAGAACGAGCAACCCACGAACTTCAGCATCAGCATGGATAACGACGCCATCGCCGAGGGCGAGGTCCGATACCACTGAGCCGTGAAATTCGCTGCCATCGCGATCGACAGTCGAGTCGATGGCGCCGAGAATCTTCACGTGAAGAACTGTTCCTTGAGGCAGAAGATCAACTGGATCGCTGTCCGCGGGACGAAGACGAGTCTGCAAGTGAAACGTTAGAACGGTTCCCGCGGGCACTCGAATGGGTTCGATAGTCGAACTAGAAACTTGCGCGCGAGTAGAAGTTGCAGACGCTGCGAACACACTGGCGGTACACAAGACTATCGCAGGAAATCGAGACATGAGCTGGGCCTTTCCTCTGCGGAAGACAAACGCCGAAATTTAATTTTAGGTTCGCAACGGAATACAGTCAAAGCAAAACAGAGACGAAGGTGGCGAATCGTGGACTGATCCCGCCTGGGAAAGACAGCGCAGACCCAACCAACTGGCTAAACAAGAAAATGGGCGCCGATTGCTCAGCGCCCATTTTTTCATCACAAATTTTGCTCTTTGCTTCAACCGATAGCGATCTGCCAGAATCCGCCCGAATCCTGAATTAAATCAGGTCGTAAACCGAACGTGTATCCCTGCAATTCGTGAGAAGAGCGGGATACATTTGCGTGGCATAGTCCGCACACCATAGCGGAGTGAGCCACGACTACTTTAGAAAGGAGGTGATCCAGCCGCAGGTTCTCCTACGGCTACCTTGTTACGACTTCACCCCAATCATGAGTCATACCTTGGGCGCTTGCTTCCTTGCGGTCAGCGCGGCGACTTCTAGTACAACTCACTTTCGTGATGTGACGGGCGGTGTGTACAAGGCCCGGGAACGTATTCACGGCGTCGATCTGATACGCCATTACTAGCGATTCCGGCTTCATGCAGTC
>Ga0137363_10000881_pt1 | contig 16853 bp, 18 predicted proteins | sample MadtaG_FD_104800 | JGI IMG/M metagenome (GOLD analysis project Ga0137363, IMG submission 104800) | Vadose zone soil microbial communities from Angelo Coast Range Reserve, California, USA - Mad1_115_16 metaG | ecosystem: Environmental > Terrestrial > Soil > Vadose zone | place: USA: California...
CGGCCATCGAAACATGCCCGCCGCCGAACAGATACAGGATGGGCTGCGGCAGGATAGGTTCCACGAAGACTTCCAGCGTGCCGCCGCAAATGAGGCCGTTGTCGTAGGTCGCCTCATTGTTCAGATGGAACACCATTTTGCGCGGGGCTTCCTTATGCATCACTTCTTTCGCCGCCGCCCAAACTTCGGCTTCCACGCAGCCCCCGCCGATGGTTCCCGCGATCGACCCGTCGTCGCGCACCAGCATACGCGAGCTCTCATAACTCGGGATCGACCCGTTCGTGTGCACGATTGTCGCCAGTGCACCGCGCTGTCCCGCGCGCCGCATCTTTACGATTTCTTCAAACAGGTCCACGCCTCGCCTCAACCATCAGCCTACGGCGCGAGGTGAGGTGTGTCAATGCGCGGCCAGCCTGTGCGCAGCCCTTCTGGACACCTCATCCCGTGGGTGTTACCTTGCGCTTCCTAAAGCAAGGAAGGAGGTTTGATGAGGGCTATCCGATTCCATCAGCATGGCGGGCCGGACGTTTTGAAATATGAGGATGCGCCGGAGCCTGTCGTCCGGGTGAACGAAGTTCTCGTGAGCGTGAGAGCCTGCGCTTTGAATCGCCTCGACCTGTGGGTGCGGCAAGGTTTGCCAAACGTGCCGATTCCGTTGCCGCACATTCCTGGAAGCGACGTGGCTGGCGAAGTCGCGCAAATTGGAGCGGAAGTAACGACGGTCCGAGTCGGCCAGAAAGTGGTGCTTGCTCCAGGCGTGACCTGCGGCAAATGCTCGGCATGCCTTTCCGGCCACGACAATCGCTGCCGTCAATTTACAAATTTGGGGTACATGATCGACGGCGGGTGCGCTGAATTTGTTCGCTCCCCGGAAGTAAACTGTTTGCCCTATCCCGAAAGCCTTTCCTTTGAAGAAGCGGCCAGCATTCCGCTTGTCTTTCAAACCGCATGGCACATGCTCGTCTCTCGCGCCGAACTTCAACCAGGCGAAGACGTGCTAATTCTAGGAGCGGGAAGCGGCGTCGGCAGCGCCGCAATTCAAGTGGCCAAGTTTTTGGGCGCGCGCATCATCGCCACAGCCGGAACCGAGGAGAAGTTGGCCAAGGCGCGCGGACTCGGCGCCGACCATGTCATCAACAACAAATCGGAAAAAATCCGCGACGAGGTCCGCCGCATCACAAACAAGCGCGGCGTGGACGTAGTCTTCGAACATGTTGGTACCGCGACGTGGGACGAAAGTGTGGCAAGCCTGGCGCTCGGCGGCCGCCTGGTGACTTGCGGCGCCACCACAGGCTATGACGTCAAGATCGATCTGCGATTTTTGTTCAGCCGCCAGCTTTCGTTGCTCGGCTCGTACATGGGAGCGAAGTCGGAGCTGCAAACGGTCATGAAGCTCGTCGCCGCTGGCCGCTTTAAGCCCATTGTTGATCGTGTCTTCCCGCTCGCGAAAGCCGCCGCGGCGCACGCTTATCTCGAGTCGGGATCGCAGTTCGGCAAAGTCGTCCTCGCGGTGTAGGCTATTGGCGGGAGAACTCTGCTATTCTCTCCGCGTCTCTATCTCGAAAAACGGAAAGCAACAAACATGGCCAGTTGGCAGGCTCATCTGTCGGTATGGATCGTCAAATGGCGTGTCAAGCGCAAGCTCCGCGGCATCCGCGATTACCGCGTCGCGCGCAAAATTCTTAGGCCTGATCATTACGCCGTGCCAGCCGCCGTTCGCATTTCCCCTGCCCAGGTCGGCGGCGTTCCCGGCGAATGGGTTGACGGTCCTTCCCCCCCAAAAGCCTTGCTGATGTATCTGCATGGCGGCGGCTATTTCGGGTGCTCCGCACAATCACATCGCCCCATCACTGTAGGTTTCGCGCTTCAAGGCTTTCGCGTCCTTGCGCCGGACTATCGTCTCGCGCCAGAAAATCAATTTCCAGCCGCGGTCGACGATGCAGTTGCCGCCTATCGCGGTCTCCTCAGTGAAGGAAATTTGCCAGGACACATAGTTATTGCCGGAGATTCCGCCGGCGGAGGCCTCGCACTTTCTCTTCTGCTCGCTCTCCGTGAAGCAAGGATTCCGCTCCCAGTTGGGGCCGCCCTTTTTTCGCCTTGGACCGATCTTGCCGCCACTGGCGAATCCATTCGCACCAACGCGGATCGCTGCGCCATGTTCCATGGACCGGAAATCGGTCTCAGCGCGCGTTACTATTTGGGAGAGATGGACCCGCGCAATCCGCTGGCTTCTCCGCTTTATGCCGATCTCACCGGCCTTCCTCCGCTGCTGATTCACGTTGGCGCGGACGAGGTGTTGCGCGACGATTCCACGCGGCTCGCGGAACGCGCGCGCGCAGCAGGTGTCCGCGTTGAACTGAAGGTTTGGCCCGTCGTTCCCCATGCGTGGCAACTTGCACCGCAAAAAATTCCGGAAGCTCGCCAGTCGTTGCGAGAAAGCGCAGCCTTTCTGCGCGAGCTCACAACTCCGGAAGCGTCTAATAAGGTAGCGTGACGGTAGATGTCAGAAAATTCCAACAAGGTCAGCCGGGGTGAAGAAATCGAAGTCGACGTTCTGATCGTCGGCGGTGGTTTCTCCGGCCTTTGCATGGCCATCAAGTTGCGCGATGCTGGAATGAATTCCTTCCTGCTCCTCGAGAAAAGCGACGACATCGGTGGCACCTGGTACGACAACCGTTATCCCGGCTGCGCCTGCGACATTCCCTCGCATCTGTATTCTTTTTCGTTCGAAAAATCCCCGGAATGGTCGCGTATGTATCCCGGTCAACAGGAAATTCACGATTATCTGAAACGCTGCGTCCAGCGCTACGAACTCGCGTCGCACATCCGGCTGAATACGCGTTTTCACGAAGCTATCTGGTATGAATCAGAGGGCGTATGGCACGCCACTGCCGGCGAAGGAATGCGCATCCAGGCGCGTGTAATCGTCTCAGGCATGGGAGCCTTGCACGTCCCTCAATATCCCAAGTTAAAGGGCATGGACAGTTTTTCCGGCCCAAAGTTTCACTCCTCAGATTGGAACCACAAGGTTGATCTGGAGGGCAAGAACGTCGCCGTTGTGGGCACTGGGGCAAGCGCCATCCAATTCGTTCCGCAGATCGCTCCGCGCGCGGGAAAGCTTTATCTTTTCCAGCGCACTCCGCCATGGATCGTTCCGCGCATGGATTTTGCGATTGCGGAGAAATGGAAGCAGAGATTCCGTCGCTTCCCACTGATCATGCGCGCGTTTCGCCAAGTCATTTTCTGGCGGCAAGAGTTTCGCGTGCTTGGCTTCCTAGGCAATCATTTTGTTCGCGGAAGGGCGACGGAAATCGCCACACACCATCTTGAGAAGCAAATCACTGATCCAAAAATGCGCGCTGCGCTGAAACCGAACTATGCGTTGGGCTGCAAACGCGTCCTCGTCTCGGATGACTACTATCCCGCCCTGACGAGACCCAACGTCGAGCTGGTCACAAGCGTTATCGCCGAGGTCCGCGAGCACCGCATCGTGACGGAGGATGGCGTCGCGCGCCCGATCGATGTCTTAATCTTTGGCACAGGCTTTCGCGCCACAGAGCCGCTCATCGGCATCCGGATTGTCGGCCGCGGTGGCATTGAAATTCACGAGGCTTGGCGCGAACGCATGAGCGCCTATCTCGGTGTGACCGTCAGCGGCTTTCCCAACCTCTTTTTGCTTCTCGGCCCCAACACCGGCCTGGGCCACAATTCCGTAGTATTGATGATCGAAGCGCAAGTTCGCTACGTGATGAGCTGTCTAGCCCTCCTGAAGCGCAGCCAGAAGCATGTCCTCGAAGTGCGTCCAGAAACACAAAAGCAGTTTGTCGCAGACATCCATCGGCGCCTCGAAAGCACCGTCTGGCAATCCGGCGGTTGCCACAGCTGGTATCAAGACCAGCGTACGGGTGAAAACACCGCGCTTTGGCCCGGTTCGGTCGTCGCTTATGTCCGGCGCACCCGCTCTGCGTCTGCTGCCGACTACAAACTCACATAGTGGCGCCGGAACTGCCACGCGCTCTTCATTTGTGTCCACCGCCTGCGTGTGCGAAAATGATCCTAGACGAGGGCACCATGAGCACATCGCTCGGCAAGCATGTCACACTCACCAAACCCGACGACTTCGGCAGCCTGCTCGAAGACGAAGGTATCATTTTCACGACGCTAGACAAAGCCGTGAACTGGGCGCGCAAAAGCTCGATTTGGCCTCTCGGTTTCGGGTTGGCATGCTGCGCCATCGAAATGATGTCCATGGCCGCCGCCCGCTTTGACGTTGCCCGTTTCGGAGCCGAAGTTTTCCGCCCCTCGCCACGCCAGGCCGACCTGATGATCGTCGCTGGCCGCCTCTCACAAAAAATGGCCCCGGTTATCCGCCAGCTCTACGATCAAATGCCCGAGCCCAAGTGGGTCATCTCCATGGGCGCTTGCGCCACGTCCGGCGGCGTCTTCAATAACTACGCCATCGTCCAAGGCTGCAATCAGGTCATTCCCATCGATGTCTACGTCCCCGGATGCCCGCCGCGCCCCGAGGCGGTCCTCTACGCCATACTCCAACTCCAAAAGAAAATCGACAACGAGAAGGGCTCCTTCAAGCGCGCGCTGAATCTCTCGTAGTAGCACACAGACTTCAGTTTTGCTTGCCCGCATGTCAAAGCTCTTTCTGAAGCCCTCGCGAATCCTTTTGGCAGTACTCTTGTCTTCAATTCCTTTGCTCTCCGGTTGTTGCTTCTTCAATCCCTGCGATCCTAAGATGCCACAGCTTCGCTCCAGCTGGACTGTGGTTTGGAGGGACGAATTCTCCCGCCCGGACGGCTCTTCGCCAGACCCGAAGAAGTGGGCCTACGCCATCGGCGGCAACGGCTGGGGCAATCAAGAGCTCGAGTACTACACCAGTCGCCTTGAGAACGCGCGAATCGAAAAGGGGAATCTGGTAATCACGGCGAAGGAAGAGAACTACACCGGCGCCGACGGCGTGACGCGCGGATACACGTCCGCACGCCTCAAAACGCAGGGCCTCTTCTCGCAAACTTATGGCCGCTTCGAGGCACGAATCAAAATCCCGGAAGGGCAGGGAATGTGGCCCGCGTTGTGGATGCTCGGCGAGGACATCCCTTCTGTGGGCTGGCCCAAGTGCGGCGAGATCGACATCATGGAGAATATCGGCAAGGAACCCGCCACCGTTCACGGTTCCTTGCATGGCCCCAGCACTACCGGCCGCACAAGTGACCTTACTGCCATTTTCGAGCTTCCCGCGGGCCAGAGTTTCGCCGACGACTTTCATCTTTACGCCGTCGAATGGGAACCCGACACGGTCCGCTTCTATGTCGACTCCAATCTCTACGCCACGTTCACCTCTTCGCAATGGCCGGCAGGCGGCATCTGGGTTTTTAACCATCCATTCTTCATCATTCTCAACCTAGCCGTAGGCGGCGATTGGCCCGGCAGTCCCGCCGCATCCACCAAGTTTCCGCAAAGCATGCTCGTCGACTACGTCCGCGTTTATACTAAGCGACAGCTTTAACTCGCTTGTCCCGGAGATTCGGCCATCATGCCCTCGCCTTCTGATCCAGCCCGCCAGCTTCTTCGCCACTCGCTGGCTACAGTCGCCTATCGCGGAGGAAAAGCATTACGCGCCGCGCCGGAATCGTTCGCCGCGTTCTCCCTCGGCGATAGCCCTCGGACGCCCGCGAAGATTCTCACGCACATGGGAGATCTTTTTGATTGGGCGCTCTCGATGGCGCAGGGCGAAACCGCGTGGCACGATTCCAAACCGCTTTCGTGGAGAGCCGAGGTAGACCGGTTCTTTGCTTCGCTCAAAAAGTTCGACGACTACCTTGCTTCGCCAGAGCGGCTTCGCGCTCCCGGCGAGGGCTTGCTCCAAGGACCGATCGCGGATGCGCTCACTCACATCGGTCAAATTGCCATGCTCCGCCGACTCGCAGGCTGTCCGATCAAGGGCGAGAACTACTTCAAGGCGGATATTACAGCGGGCCGTGTCGGCCCGGAGCAAGCCGTTCCGCGCCGCGAGTTCGATTGAAGCCTGGAGAACCCACACAAATCTCATTCTTGCCGCAAGCGTTTGGACTTCGGCCATCGCAGCGCCTTTTCTTGGCCGCATCGCACCTCTCGCTGTTATAATCAGTATCCAGCCCAAGTCTGTGCGGCCAGCAAGAGAGCGGCCGCAGCTTCTGTTCAATTCGGGACACTGCCAGCTTCGCAACTTTTGATAAGTTTGGCTCAAAGGAGAGCCCTGACTCATGCATAGAGTTCTGGCCGTTTTACTCGCCTTCTGTTTTGCCAACATTCCAGTCCTCCGGGCCGGCCCGGCTCCCGCAATCCCCTCGTGGCAAGATCAGCAAGAGCAACCTCCGCCTCAGTACCAAGATCAGCAAAGCGCTTACGAAAATTTCTCACCCGAACAACTGGACAATCTGCTTTCTCCCATCGCGCTCTATCCTGATCCGCTCCTCGCTCAGGTTTTCGTCGCCGCCACGTTTCCGGATCAAGTCGAGGAAACCGCGCGCTATGTCCGCTCCTACGGCCAAAGTGGTGTAGACGAACAAAACTGGGATGTGAGCGTGAAAGCAGTCGCGCACTATCCCACCGTCATCGAGATGATGTCCGACAAAATTGACTGGACCACCTCCCTCGGCCAAGCCTACGTCAACCAATCCACCGATGTAGCAGCGTCGGTGCAACGCCTGCGTCATTTGGCTCGCCATGCTGGAAATCTCGACTCATCTCCGCAGGAAGAAGTTCTGGAGCATGACGACTACATCGCGATTACACCTTACCAGCCGCAGTATATCTACGTCCCGGTCTACGACCCCGCAATCATTTACTATCGCCGTCCCTACTGGGGTCCTGCGATAACCTTTGGCGTCGGCTATCCCATCGGTGCATGGCTGAACCTGGATTTCCGCTGGGGCTACGGCGGTGGCTGGGGCGGCGTCTATTACACCGGTTGGCGGCGTGAGGGTTGGGGCGGCGGTTGTTGGAACTGCGGCTGGATCGGCCGCAGTCGCGAACGCGTCGATATCCGAAATAACGTCTACATCAATAACCGCTACACCAATATAACCGTTAATCGCACGGTCATCAATCGCACCGTGAACGTCAATAATATTAACCGCTATAATTCTATCCACAGGAACGTAAGGTACGACAACGTTCAGAATAACAACACGCGCGTCGAAAGGAACGGCAGTCCCGGCGGCAACAGGCCTGGGAACTTTGGAGACAATGGCCGGCGGGGCGGCGGCTCCCCAGGGGAGAATCGTGCCGGTGTAAACAACAAGATCATGGACCGCAACATCGACCGCGGCAATCCGCGGATCGATCAATACCGCGGCCGCGACAATGGCAACAACAACGTTCGCAACGACCGTCCTCCGAATAACGCGCAAGCAAACCGGCCCAATCCCGGAGCCACCAATGACATGCGCTTCCAAAACCGCAATCCAGGACAAAACCAAGGACGGCCTGAGCAACCGAATAACGTGCAAGCAAACCGGCGCAATCCCGGAGCCAACAATGATATGCGTTTCCAAAACCGCAACCCGGAACAGACTCAAGGACGGCCGGGCTATCAGCCGAGCGTGAACGGTGGCCCCCACACGTTCAACAAGAACGAAAACCACTTCGATCCGCGCGTCACCAGCCAACGCGGCCAGGACAGCCGTCAGCAAGCGGCCCGCCCGCAATCCCCTCCTCCTCCGGCAGCGCAACCCAGAGAGCAGAGCAGGCCGGCCCCGGCACAGCACGGCGGTGGAGAAAGGAAGAAGCCGTGAAAAATACGCGTGAAAATGCGATTCACACCGTGAAGGTAGTTGGGAAATTGAAAAACACGATCAGCAAACACGTTCTGCGCTCGCTAGCCTCCGTCGCACTGATTCTTGCTACGTGCCTGATTGCCGGCGTTCCAAACACGCACGCGCAAACGCCAGCGCAATCGACTTTTGCCTCAGCCGACGACGCTCTGCAAGCCCTCGTCTCTGCGGCCAAGCAAAAAGATCGCGCCGCGCTCGCCGAGCTGTTCGGACCCGACTACGACAAGTTGCTCACCGGTGACGAAGTTGAGGACAACAAAGATCTCGATGAGTTCTCCACTGCCGCGAGCGAGTCTGCTCAACTTCAGAAAGTCAACGACTCCAAGTTCGTCGTAACCGTCGGAAAAGATAATTGGCCGACGCCCATCCCCATCGTGCAAAACGATGGCAAGTGGCTCTTCGACACCAAAGCCGGTCTTGAAGAAGCGTTGAACCGCAAGATCGGAGAAAATGAACTCTCTGCCATCGTCACCTGCCGAGCGTACGCCGTTGCTCAGTGGGAGTACTACACCGAAGGCGATTGGGACCACGATAGCGTTGCCGAATACGCGCAGCGACTCTACAGCACGCCTGGAAAACACGATGGCCTCTATTGGGAGACTTCGGAAGACGACAAACCAAGCCCGCTTGGCAAATTAGTCGCCGCAGCTCGTGCCGAGGGCTACGGCCCAAAGACGGAGACTCCTGATGCCGTAGGAAAAGGCGGCGCTAAAGAAAAGGAAGCAGTTTCCGAAGAGCGCGCTCCTTATCACGGCTACTACTTCAAAATACTCACTCGCCAGGGACCGGCTGCGCCGGGCGGAAAGTACGGCTACGTCATCAACGGCAATATGATTGCCGGCTATGCGCTCCTCGCCTATCCGGATAAGTGGGGCAGTTCGGGTGTGATTTCCTTCATCGTCAATCAGCAAGGCCGCGTCTATCAGAAGAATCTCGGTCCCAACACCGCGAAAGTTGCCGCCGCAATGATGGAGTACAATCCTGAACCCAGTTGGAAGCTCGTCAAAGCCGATCACTAGCGCGGCTTGGCAAGATTCACTTTGTAGTCGCAGCGGCAAGTAAAGCGTCGGGGAATTTGGACACGACGGCTGTGCCTCCAGACCAGTTCAAGCGACTCGCGAGCGAATTATGGTCCTTACGAACATAGCCCATTCCGATAGCGTGGGATAAGAACGACGGCATCGCCGCGCGCGTCACGTAACCCGCTTCTTTTCCATCAACCGTGAGCGCCTCGCCAGCAGCAGGCACGCCCGCGCCGTCAAAAATGAGTTCGACCCTGCGCCGATTGACTTGCCCGCGTGACCGCACGCGCTCGACGATCTCCTGTCCCGTATAGCAGCCCTTCGTATAACTGATATGGCTGCTCTCCAATCCAGCCTCGTGAGGAATCTGCTTTTCCCCGAAGTCGTATCCAAACCACGGCACACCTTGCGCAAGCCGCTGCGCGCTCACAGCCGCGTACCCTATCGGACCACCGCCATGTTTCTTAACGCTTTCCGATAGAACCTGCCATAGATTCGCCAACGACTTTCGCTCGGCCAAAAATTCGTAGCCTGCAATTCCGCCCGGGGAGCGCTTAGTGACCCAGCAGGGAATTGACGCGACTGCGGTCTCCACCCGACCAAGCTCCGCGAGCCCAGAAAGTTCGATTCCCGTAAGCCCTTGGGCGAGAGCCGCTGCGTTTGGTCCCTCAAGCGCCAAAGTTCCGAAACGCTGCGATTCGTCGCTCAGCGTCACATCATCCATGATGATGTATTTGTCGAGCCACTCGATCAGCTTCTCTCGAATCATCGCGTAAGAAATACAGAGCAAGCTGTCGGCCAGCGCGTAAGTTTCAATTTCCGCAAGAATATGCCCCTGAGGATTCAACAGCAGCGATACACTGCCCTGTCCGGCGGAGAGTTCTTTAATGTTATTTGTCAGGATCGCGTTTAAATAACGAACGCGGTCCGGCCCAGTGAAAGAAAGGTAAGCACGGTAGTTTTTGTCGATCAGAGCAACGCTCTTGCGAGCAAACTCTTGCTCGGCTCGCGGCTCAATCCAATGGTCCGGCAAGACGCAACCAAACCACGTTCCCATGGTTGCGCGCGCGCCCTTGTGCAGCCCGGCGAGCGGCGTTTCAATCACGGCGCTGGGTTCCACAATCTCCATGCGTCTCCGTCGTCCACTAGATTAGCAAATTGAGCGGCTGCGCGTACGCACCGCGCTCCTGTATCAAAAGCGGCGGATGCTATACTCTGAAGTTATGAGCGATGCCGTGCCCGCCTTCGACGCTGTCTCGCAAGGACTCATCCACATCACTATTCCCGTCGGAATGCTGCAATGTAATTGCTCGATCATTGGCGATCCCATCAGCCGCGAAGCGCTGGTCATTGACCCCGGCGACGAGGTCACGCGCATCCTCGAACTGCTCGGCCGTCACAAGCTGACAGTGAAAGCCATCGTCAGCACCCATGCGCACATCGATCACGTCGGCGGCCTAAGCAAGCTGCGCCAGTACACCGGTGCCCCCATTTTGATGCACCGCGACGATCTCCCACTTTATCAAGGAATGGAAGTACAAGCCGCGTTCCTCGGCGTTGCAGCACCGGAAATCTGCGACGTGGACCAACTCTTGAAAGAAGGTGATGCACTGAGCTGGGGCTCGTTCCAAGCCAACGTCATGCACACCCCCGGCCACACTCCAGGAAGTGTGTGCCTTTATCTACCAAAGGACGCCGGCGCAGTGACCATCCCCAATCCGCGCCTATTCGCTGGCGACACGCTCTTCGCGGGCAGCATTGGCCGCACCGATCTGTGGGGCGGCTCGATGGATCAAATCACGGACTCCATTCGCGGCAAACTAATGCAGTTGCCCGACGACACTATCGTGTATCCCGGCCACGGCCGTTTGACCAGCATCGGCCAGGAACGCAACACCAATCCGTTTTTGATTGTTTCCTGATTCTTCATCCCGTCGATTTGCTCTATGTTCTGCTGCCTCAACCACGTTCTTGCGTAAACTGCAGTCCTCACTTACCCGCTCCGTTCTTCTCTTGCGCGTTTCAACTCTTCCATGACGGACTGCACGAGCTGTTTCGCGTGCTCCAGTTCCTGAGTAATGATGCGCAGATCCATTGCCGGAACCGCAGGATTTCGCTGGCTCGTGCAATACACGCCGTGCTGCCCGACAAGCACCAGCGCATTGGTCATGCGATCCAGTGATACAGCGAGTCGCCCGCGTTCTCGCCCATACATCTGCTCGAAGTGTTCCAGCTCATCCTTATGCTCCTCAAATGCATTCATGGATCGCAGTCCTTGTCCTTTCGCAGCCTTTAAGCAGCCCCACCAGACGGTTGCACTTCGGGCACACCCCGCAAGCACCAAACTTTACCGCATGCGACGCACGGAACATAATCCGCTGAAGCCACCAGGAGACGCTTTGCCCGGTCCCCGAGGTGCAATCCGCGGGTTTTCGCGCTACATAGTCCGGTCCCGCGGCGAGCTTGGGAAACGATTCGGCTGGAGTCATCTGACAATGCGACGATCCGACCTGGTGCAGCACAAGGAAAAAGAGAAAGGCGGGGTAACGCGTACCTCGCAAATCGTCTTCGGTGAGCGGCAGCATCTGCTGCGCGTTCTCGATTCGCTCGAGGGCACGGATTTGCCGATCGCCCGGCTGCAGCAGGAGCGCCGCATTCTGGAAGATCTCATCCACGCGCGCACCCGCGAGCTCAACCAAATCAACACCGCGTGGGACGAAAAGATTGGCCTCGTTCTGAGCGCCGATGCCAAACCGGAAATGCTCGAAAAGCTCGTAAAGCAAGCCCCCGAAGAAGATTTCTATCTTCTGCGTCTCATCAGCGAGCATCCCAGAGCGAATGCGAAGACTTTAAATAAGCTAGCCAAGCACCCCTACGGCGCCATTAGAGAAAATGTCGCCCGCCATCCAAACGCCGATGCAGGCACTTTGACCTGGCTCAGCAAGGATCGCAGCCAGCCGCTCTGGTACCTGGTCGCGTTCAATCCCAATACTCCCACTCCGCTGCAGCGCCGCCTCCGCGATCGCCTGAAAAAACTTGGCGAAAACCAGCTCTCCAGATAGCCCGGTCCGAGAGATATACGGAACGAATTCTACTAACGCTCAACCACTCGAGCGGCCTTCTTGTTTTTCCGACTCCGCTTGACCTATAGTCCCGGCAACTCTTCCCAAGCGAGCGGTGTCCGAAGAGAGAGAATACGTGGTCATACATCGCGAGGTAATCATGGCGAAGAAACTGCCCTGCTTCGTGAGCCGGTTTCGTATCGACCGGAAGGGGATTTTATGCGCTCTGCTTGGCGCTGGCGCTCCCTCTGACTCCATCGTTGTCGGCGCAGACCGATGACAGCTATCAGTCACGGCGGGTTTTTATGACAGCAACAAATTTGTCGATGCGCTTCCGCTCCTTGAAAGGCTCCACGCGGAAAAACCTGAGGATGTGGCCGTCCTGGCGCGCCTCAGCTTTGCCACACTTGCTCACTCCGCTACGCTCCCGGATGCGTCCGAACAGGAGCAAGAACGCGTACGGGCGAGAAAACTTGCGGATGAAGCCAAAGCCGCCGGGGACGACAGCAATCTCATCAAGATAGTTTTGGCCGTTCCGGAAGATGGCGGCGAAATGTCCTTCGCTGGAACTGCCGAAGTCCAGGCCGCAAAGAGCCAAAAGATGATGCTCGCCCACCCGCGAATCGTTCCGCCGAACCAGATTGAAGGCAAAGGCAAAAATCAAACCAACATCACCATCGATCCCTCTACCTTACTGGGCGGCGCTAAGAAAGACGGCACGAAGGACTCCTCGAGCCCTACATCCTGATTAGCCGCGCAGATAAAGGTATCTCTCAGGATTATCCAGCCTACCGCGATGCTCACCGGGAAAAAATCCGTCAGTACATCACGGAATGGATCATTCATCCCGCGCAGTCGAGCACGCTCCGATGAGCCCCCCTCGCAGGATGGCGGGCAAGCTCGAACTTGTCGCCGCCCGGGACTTTGTCTGCCCTGCGCTCCGGAAATAGTAGAATGACGCCGCACTGTTTCCGGGAAGAGGTGTCTGTGTTTGCGAGATTGCATGCGAGATAGTAGATGACCGGTGCGGACAGCGAGCCATCGCAGGGATGGCGGTTCGTAAGCGCGAAAAAATGGCTGATCATCGCTGTTTCCGCGGCCATGATCGTGCCGTGTCTATGGCACCGACGCATCGAAGCCGGCGATTTAGGGAGTCACGTTTACAACGCGTGGCTTGCCCAATTGATTGAGAAGGGCCAAGCCGCGGGCCTGTACATCGTGCCGCAGTGGAACAACGTCTTGTTTGATTGGATGTTGTTGCATACGGCGAATGTTGTGGGCTTCGCCGCTGCGGAAAAAATTGTAGTCTCGGCCTGCGTTCTGATTTTCTTCTGGGGAGTTTTTGCGTTCGCTGCCGCCGCGAGCGGCCAGCGGCCGTGGTTTCTCACTCCGTGCATCGCGATGCTGGCTTACGGCTACTCCTTCAACATGGGGTTTCTCAACTACTACTTGTCCCTCGGACTCGCCTCTTTCAGTTTGGCTCTCCTGTGGCGGGGAAGGGGATGGGAGCGGCTCCTCGGCTTGCTCCTTGTGCCTTTCATTCTACTCGCCCATCCAATCGGACTCCTCTGGCTCCTAGGGACAGCGCTCTACCTGATTCTTTGGAGCGAGCTGCCGAGTTGGTGGAAGCTGACACTGCCAGCAGCGGCTATCGTTCTGCTGTTTGGGATTCGCTGGTATCTGATGCACGAGACTCGTTTCCCCGTGGACTGGGTGCACGACCCTTTTTATCTGATGAATGGTGCCGACCAGTTGACGCTCTACGGCCAACGCTACGCCGTTCTCGGACGGGCCGCTCTCATCTTCGGAGTGCTTTGTGTCCTCACCGATGTTATTTCGCGGAGGTGTGACGCGTCTTTCTGGCAGTCCTTGCGCCTTCCAGCCGAGTTGTATCTTGTCGCGATTGTTGGCGTTGCGATGTTGCCGGAAAATTTGCGCCCGTCGATCACAGGTGCCTGGATCGGCCTGCTCGCTTCCCGCCTCACGGCGATTACCGCCATCTTCGGCCTTTGTCTGATGGGCTGCCTGAAGCCGAGAAAGTGGCACCTGGCAGGTTTTGGCGCATGCGCGATCGTCTTCTTTGCTTTTTTGTACAAGGACACGCTGGTCTTGAATCGTATGGAGTTCAGGGCGGAGCGCCTCGTCAACCGTCTTCCCTTCGGCACGAGAGTAATCGCGACCATCTGGGCGCCGCCGGGCTCGCGTGTTTCCTTCGTTGGGCACATCGCTGACCGCGCGTGCATGGGGCACTGCTTCAGCTATGCCAACTACGAGCCTTCGTCGGGACAATTTCGCATTCGCGTGCAGCCCGGTAGCCCTGTCGTCAGCGCCTCCGACGAGGACACCGAAGACATGCAAGCCGGGGAGTACGAGGTCCAAGACGAAGACCTCCCGGTGAAGGAAATTTTTCAATGCGACGAAAAAGACCTGACCAATCTCTGCATCCGGGACCTAGCCTCCGGCGAAAAAAATGGCCGCCTCGGCTACAAGCCACCCTCCAACTAACCCGAATCCTTGACCTTCATCCGGTCCAGAACCGCCAAAAACCAGCCAAAATGGCGGTAGACAAATTGGCTCTTGCAACAGGCCAATTTCGTGTAGAATTGGCTCATGGTGAGAGACAATGTTGCCACTTCATCTCCAGCCTGAAAGTCACGTCCCGCTTTACATCCAGCTTCGCGATCAACTGCGCTCGCTCGTCCATGCAGGCGATTTGCGCCCCGGCGATCGCATTCCGGCCAGCCGCGAGCTCGCCACCATGCTGGGAGTCCATCGCACCACGGTCGCAAACGCGTACGCCGAGCTTGAGTCCGAAGGCCTCATCCAGGGGCACGTCGGCCGCGGCACGTACATCAAGGGCAACGGAAATGGCCTGAAACTTACTCCGCCGCCTCCTCCCGTCCTCAACGGAAGCGAGGGCCTGCGCTGGGAATTGCTCTTTGCCGACGAACGTGGCGAAGAAGCCCTCAGCCGCTTGACGGCGAGCGCCCCGGAAAATGCCCTGTCTTTCGTGATGGCGCGTCCCGCCGAAGAATTCTTCCCTGTTGAGGAATTGCAGATTTGCGTGAACGCGGTCCTGCGCCGGGAAGCCACGGATGTATTGAAACTCGGGCCCTCGGACGGCTACGGACCGTTGAAAGAAGCGCTGCTCGATCATCTCCGCGCCGATGGCATTCCTGCCAAAGACGAAAATCTTCTTATCACCGACGGCTGCCAACAGTCGCTGGATATCATCAGCAAAGCGTTCGTGCGGCCGGGCGACTCCGTGATTCTCGAGAATCCGACGTATCCCGGCGCGATGGCGATTTTCCACGGCGCACGCGCACGTTGTCTCGGCGTGCCCATCCAAACGCGTCCAGAACCGGGAGCCACACTCGGCCTCGATCTGGAAGCGCTCGAAGCTACGCTCGCCGCGAACCGCGTAAAACTGATGGTCCTCACGCCTGATTTTCAGAACCCCACCGGTACCTCGATGCCGCTGGCGTCGCGTCGCAGAGTCTTGGAACTAGCAGGACGCCATCAAGTGCCTGTCGTGGAAGATCATATCTATGCCCGGCTTCACGCCCGCGACGAGCGCGTGCCTTCCTTGAAACAGCTTGATCGCGCGAACATCGTCATTCACATCGATAGTTTTGCCAAGGTAGCCTTTCCTGGACTACGTGTGGGATGGATTGTCGCTCCCCCGACCGCTATCGAGCGCCTGCGCATCGTGAAGCAAACTACCGATCTGCATACCGACCAACTCGCACAGGCAACACTCGCGGAATTCTTGCGCCGCGGATTATTTACCAAGCATCTCGCCAAAATGCGCAAAGTCTATGCTTCGCGCCTCCTCGCTCTGGATGAGGCGCTGCGCAAGCACATGCCTGAAGGTACGCGCTGGACTTGTCCCGACGGCGGAATGTGTTTGTGGCTGGAACTTCCACCGGGATTTGACGCCAGCGAACTCTTGATTCACGCCAAAGAGCGGGGCGTCCTGTTTGCGCCCGGCCGTTATTTTTACGTGCAAAACCCGCTGCCCAACACGCTGCGTCTCGGATACGCTGGCTTGGACGAAAAGCAAATCGCGCGCGGTGTCGCCACGCTCGCGGATCTCCTGCGCGTCGAGATGCGCAAGCGTCAGCGCGGCGTGCGGCGCGCCGAACGAAGCCGCGTCGCGCTAGTCTGAAGAGATAAAGAATAGCGATGCAAGGTAAGAAAGAAACGAGGAATAGGGCAGGAAAACGGAGGGCCTGAATTTGACGGACACGATTACATTAGCGCCGAACCCGGTGAACAAATGCTTCGGCTGCGGAGGAGCGAACGACCGCGGCATGAAGCTGACGTTTGTTCAGGACAACGTAAATCGCCGGATCGTTGGAAAATTTATTCTAGGCGAGGCCTACCAGGGCGGCGGGGGGATGGGGCATGGCGGAATTATCGCCACGCTCTTGGACGAAGCCATGGGCAAAGTCTGCCGCTTCCGTGAAGTTCGCGCAGTGACCGCGGAACTGACTGTCCAATATCTGGAACCCGTAAAGGTGGATGAAGAGATCGTTGTCGAGGGTTACGAAACGGAGCAGAAGGGCCGCAATTTATTCCTCGCAGGCGAGATTCGCAATGCCGCAGGCGACGTGTTGGCGAGAGGCACCGGAAGATTTGTCGTGATAGGCCAGAAAGAAAAGGCCACGACCGAAGCGCGCTAGCGCGTAGAGGTGCGCGGAACGTGGAATTTTGGCGGCGAAAAATACGCCGATAAATTTGGGACAAGAGGAGAAACGATATGGACGCGAAGAAAGTGAATGGCAGCGGCGGTTCAAATGAATGGCGAGTGAAAGTCGGCCTCGCGGAGATGCTCAAAGGTGGGGTCATCATGGATGTGACCAACGCCGAGCAAGCCAAAATTGCGGAGAAGGCTGGCGCTTGCGCCGTAATGGCGCTGGAGCGCGTGCCGTCCGACATTC
>Ga0137363_10000886_pt1 | contig 16815 bp, 18 predicted proteins | sample MadtaG_FD_104800 | JGI IMG/M metagenome (GOLD analysis project Ga0137363, IMG submission 104800) | Vadose zone soil microbial communities from Angelo Coast Range Reserve, California, USA - Mad1_115_16 metaG | ecosystem: Environmental > Terrestrial > Soil > Vadose zone | place: USA: California...
CAGATGAAGCCATCCGGAGGCTTTTATGATTTCAGCCACAGGTGAGGAAGCGTCTGCGCGCCGTGACGTAGTCCCGATGAATATTCTCATCGTGGATGACGAACAGACCATCCGCGAGACCTGCGCCACGGTCTCCGAACAGTGCGGGATGAATGCTGTGGCGGTGGCCACCGCCGAGGAAGCGCTGGAGATTCTCGAACATTCGCCCATTGATATCGTTCTGATGGATTTGAAACTCCAGCAATCCAACGGAGTGGAGCTCATAAAGCAAGTCCAGGACGCGCATCCGGAAGTAACCGTCGTGGTCCTGACGCAGTACGGAACCATCGAATCGGCCGTGGAAGTCACTCGCAGGGGTGCCGTGGACTATGTCACCAAGCCGTTCCGCATTGAGGAGTTGCGCTCCCGGCTCGAACGCGTGGCGCGAGCCGTAGACCTGCAGCAAGAAAACCGCCTGCTTCGTGAGCAGTTGCGGTCTCGCCCGGGGTTCGGCGGTTTGATCGGCGTCTCCATGAAAATGCAGCGCGTCTACAAGATGATTGAAAAAGTCAGCCAGCACGAGTATCCGGTGCTGGTCCTCGGAGAGAGCGGGACCGGAAAAGAGCTTGTAGCCCGCAGCATTCACTTTTCAGGCCCGCGCCGTGACCGGCCCTTTGCGCCGGTGGATTGCTCGGCGCTGGTGCCCGCGCTGATCGAATCCGAGTTGTTCGGCTACGTCACGGGCGCCATGCAAGCCAAGCAGGGTTTGCTCGAGGCCGCCCAGGGAGGCACGCTCTTCCTCGATGAAATCGGGGACATGCCCGTGGATCTGCAATCGAAGCTCTTGAGGGCGCTCGAGGAGCGCGAGGTTAAGCCCGTGGGCTCTACCGAGCGCCGCCACATCAACGTGCGTATCATTGCCGCCACCAACCGCGACCTTGAAACCCCCATCCGCTCCGGAACTTTCCGCCAGGACCTTTATTTTCGCCTGAACGTCGTACAGATTAAGCTGCCGCCGCTGCGCGAACGCAAGAGCGACATTCCGATTCTGGTCACCGCGTTTCTCGAAAAATTCTCCAATCCCCAGGGACCTGTGCGCACCATTTCCGGGGAGGCCATGCGCCGCCTCATTGCCTACGATTGGCCGGGAAATGTTCGCGAACTGGAAAACGCCATCGAACGCGCGGCCGCGCCCGGATCGGGCCCCATCCTCCACATGGGAGATCTGCCGTCCAACCTGCAATATCCCACCACTGAACGGGTGCCCGAGAAGGATGAGATCTTGCCTCTTGAAGAACTGGAGCGCCGCGCCATTCTCCGGACGCTCCGTGAAACCGGTGGCGACAAGCTGTCCGCGGCGCGCCTGCTTGGCATCGGCAAGACCACTCTCTACCGCAAGCTCAAGCAGTACAACATGGAGCCCGCCGAGAACTAACGCCCCTGACCGCTCGCCAATTTCCTCCGGCAATCCGATGGAATTTATCAACTCCCCCAAAATCGAAACGGCCAGAAACCGAATTCTATTCGTAACGCAACGCAACCAGCGGATCTACTTTCGTGGCTCGCCGCGCCGGAACAAAACATGCCACTAGCGCTGCAGCGACGAGGAGCAGTGTCACTCCGCCAAAAGTCAACGGGTCGGTGGCAGTCACGCCAAAGAGCAGTGACTCCACAGTGCGTGTGAGAGCCAGCGAACCGGCAATCCCAATCGCCACGCCAATGAAAATCGTGCGCAATCCCTGGCCCAAGATCATTCTCAGAATGTCGCTGGAACCCGCGCCGAGAGCGACGCGGACGCCAATCTCGCGCGTGCGGCGGCTGACCGAATAGGCCATCACGCCAAACACGCCTGCCGTCGCGAGAAGCAGCGCGACCATTCCGAAGAATCCGATGAGAATGACGTTGAATCTCCGCGAGCCCAGCGAAGCGGAATACACTTGCGAAAACGTCCGGAACTTCGCCGGAATTTCCGGGTTGAGATCCTGCAGCATTCCTCGCGCTGCCGATGTGACCAAGCGCGTGTCGGCATCGCTCAGCATCGTTACGGTGATCGCTGCGCGGGGCCGCTGGAACAAGTTCACGTAAACGGTCGGACGCGGGGGCGCATCGAGACCATATTCGTGAATGTCTGCCACGATCCCGACAATCGTTAGCAAGCGCAAGTCGCCATCCATGTTTCCAAACTCGATGGTATGGCCGATGGGATCCTGACTTGGCCACCGGTCGCGCGCAAGCGATTCGCTGATCACGGCAACATGCGGAGAATCCGCGCCGTCGCGCTGGTCGAACGCGCGCCCTCGAATCAGGGGAATTCCGAGAACCTGGAAGTAACCTTCGCTTGCGACGCAAAAATCCGCATTGCCTATACGTTCTTTTTGCTGGAACAGCGCACCAAAATCATCCATGGTCTTGGGAACTTCATTCTGAGTCATGAGCAGAAACATTCCGTCGGGAAGGCCGCCCTCCATTGGCAGGCCGCTAGTCGCGCCAACCTTGCGCATGCCCGGGACTTGCTTGAGCCGGTCAATCAGGTTGGAATAGAAAATCGCCTGACCCGGCTTTCCTTTGGGATCCTCCACCTCCGGAAGCGAGACGTCCATGGTGACAATCTGATCCACGCGGAATCCAGGATTCACTTCGAGCACCTTCATCAGGCTGCGGCCGAGCAACCCCGCTCCGACCACGAGAACCAAGGTGATCGCGATCTGCGCCGCCACGATTACTCGCCCAATGCGCTGGCTGCCTTGCGAACCCGCTTGTCCACGCCCGCCTTCCACGAGGCCCTTGCGGAGGTCGCCGGAAGTTGCACGAGCGGCGGTGAATGCTCCGAGGCCGCCAGCGACCGCAGCGGAAAGCAGGAACGCGAACACAAGTACTGGAATACTGATCGAGACGCTGTCCAGCCGCGGGAGGTTTTGCGGCGCCAGCGCAACTAGTCCCGCCACGCCCCACAACGCTCCCAGTACGCCAAGGCCGCCGCCGACCAGTGAAAGCAGCACTGCTTCGGTAAGGAATTGACGGATCAGCCGTCCGCGTGCCGCACCGAGCGCGCTGCGAATGGCTAGCTCGCGCTCTCTCACCGACGCTTGCGCCAGCAGCAAATTCGCCACGTTCGCGCACGCCACCAGCAACAGAAATCCTACCGCGCCGAGCAGGACCAGCAGCGCGGGGCGAACATTGCCGGTGATCGAGTCCTGCAGCGGGAGAACAATTCCATCTTTGAGGAGATAATCGTTTTGCTCGCTCGAGGTATCGTGAATGCGCCGAGCTATCGCGCTGATATCTTGATTCGCTTGCTCGACCGTCACACCGTCGCGGAGACGCCCGACTGCATAATAGTTGTGCGCCGTCCGGCTTCGGTTTTCTCCGTCCAAGTCGGTCGGCAGCCACAGATCAACCTCCGCCGGGAAACGAAAACCGGCAGGGAGTACTCCGATAACGGAGTAGACCGCGCCATCAATCTTCAGGTGCGCCTGCGAGAGGTCCGGCGCCGACCCGAGGTACTGCTTCCAGTATCCATAGCTGGCAAGAACGGTGCGGCCAGCGCCTTTTTTCGCGTCGTCGGCGGTGAAGTCGCGTCCGAGGATCGGTTGAATACCGAAAATTTTGAGAAAGTCGGGCGAGACGTGTGCAACCATCGTGCGCGACGGTTGTGAAGCCCCCGAGACGGATACGACATAGTCATTGTACTTGGCCATGGCCTGGAAGCTGCGGCTTTGATCGCGAAAGTCGTCGAAGTTCGGGTCTGCAAGATGTGACCGCCGGCCCTGCGAGTTGACCTCGAAGACGGCCATGATCCTGTTCGAATCGGTGTACGGCAATGGCCGCAGCAACACGCCGTATACAACGCTGAAGATTGCCGTGGCCGCGCCGATGGCCAGCGCGAGCGTAAAGACCATGACTGCGGTGGCACCAGGGTTCTTCCGGAGCTGGCGGAGACCGTAGCGGCAATCGGAGACCACGGAGTGGAGCCATGTGCCAAGCCGCTCTTCGCGAACCTGTTCTTTCACCTGTTCGATGCCGTTCAATTCGATTCGCGCGGCGCGTTGCGCTTCGTGCGGCGTCATGCCTGCCCGAATGTTTTCCTCCGTCAGCATTTCGAGGTGCGAATGAACCTCCTGGTCGAGGTCTGCCTCCACACGCTGCGATAAAAAGAGATTTCTCAGAAAACTTCGGACTTTCACAAGGAGCGGCATGCTAAACACCTCGCTAGGATGCTTCCAAGGCTTGAGCAATAGCCCAGGAAACGCGGCCCCACCGTTCGGTTTCGACTTCCAGTTGCTTCCGCCCAGGTTTGGTCAACCTGTAGTATTTCGCGCGGCGATTCTTCTCGGACTCTCCCCAAAAAGACGAAATCCAACCCTCTTCTTCCATGCGGTGCAGGGCAGGAAAGAGCGAACCCGGCTTAACGGCAAAAGTGCCGCCGGTAATCTGCTGGATCCTGCGCGAGATTCCCAATCCGTGCATCTCACCGGCGATAAGCGATTTCAAGATCAACAGGTCCAATGTTCCTTGCAAAAGGCTTGTCGGTTCCGGGCTCAATTCATCCCTCCTATCGAGTCTCTATAGGGATAGTAGGGTTCTACGTATAGAGTGTCAATAGGAGCATGCCAGTGGACGATGAGTGGGACTAGTGAAGATCTGCCGAGGCCAGCGATTTCAACCGCGTTGATCAGCTACTGGCCTGTAGACTTGCCAACCAGGTGAGCCGCTGAAAGCGGCCACTCGTCTATTTCGCAAACCGCCTAACGCTGAAGGAAATCGGCAGCCCGACCACGACCATGTGCACCAGCAGCCCTAGAATCAGGTCATGAAGTTTGTAAGGGCCCCTGGCGTGAAGCGCGGAGAGCGGCAAAACGACAAGATTCATGACCTCTTCTACGGCGGCGCCAAAAAACAAGCCGCACACCAGCGGGTGCTCCGTCATAAAACTCAGCTTGCGGCTTGCCGCGTAGTAAACGGCCGCTGCGGAGCAGGCGATAAAGAAGTGCAGGAGGACACCAAGAACATACGTGCCGGCGCCTCCCTGAAAAGCCTGCCGCCCCAGCAGGCCCCCGGCAATCGCGAGCGGAATGTTCCATCCAAACAGGATCGAGGCTTGTAGAAGGTCCAAAGTTCCGGCAACCCCGCCGCCCACCGCGATTGCCAATAGAGCGTTCCTTTTCCCCAATGGCCGCGGTGCAGAATCTCCAGTCATCCGATCTCCTTTTCTTTCAGGTCTGACTTGTTCAGAATCTCCGGTGCCACGTTACCAAGCGAGACCCGGGAAGTCCTGAGCTTGGCCTGAAATATCCTGAATAGTTCTGAATTTCTGCTGCACGGAAGCGTTTTCTATCCGCCCTAGCTTTCCCGTTTTCGAGAGCTAGCCAGGGTCATTCGCGGGCGGCCTGCTACCGATTCTTTGGCCCAATCGTCTACATCTTCGAGCCTTTAGATAAACCACAAACAGAACAAGAGGTTACAACGCACATGCTTACTCGAAGAGAAGCGGCTCGCCCGATCATGTTGAAGTGTTGGTTGATTTACAGCGGACTGGCACTATTAGTGGCTAGTTGCCTATATGCCCAGACACTGCCGCAAGTGCAAACTTTTCCTCTTCGCGATACCACCGGCCTGATTGCGCCGAAGATGAAGACAGAAGCAGTGGATTACCTGGGTCGCAAATCCGTACGCATCACCATGGATGGGGAGGATCACGAGGGTCTCGCGCTGCTCCCGGGAACCGACTTTCAAGATGGCGTGATCGAGGCGGATATCGCGCTGAAGACTACGGTGCCGCCGGGTGTCCGGTATCCAGGGTTTGTCGGGATTGCCTTCCACGTCAGGCCGGATGCGTCGCATTACGAGCTGTTCTACTTGAGGCCGGGAAACTCGGACGCCGGGGATCAGGCAATGCGAAACCACTCGGTCCAGTACGTCTCGTCGCCCGAGTTCGGATGGTATCGCCTGCGCCGGGAATGGCCGTCGGTTTATGAGTCTCACGCGGAACTAGCGATGGAGACTTGGACAAAGGTGCGCATCGAGGTAGCCGGCCGCGCCGCGAAACTTTATCTAAATGGATCCCCCAAACCAAGTCTCGTGGTGGATGGTCTGAAGGGCGAAGATTTGCACGGCGCCGTCGGGCTGTGGAGCTTCACAGACGAGGAGGCCTATTTTTCCAACGTGCGGATTACGCCGGCCGTGCCGCAGAACCTGAAAAACGGATCCGACGTCGCTGGTTCGTGGGAAATGCGTTATTCAAGCGACGCAGGCGGAATGGGGGCGTCAATGGTATTGCATCGCGACGGAAACAAAGTGACCGGAACATGGTCCGGCCTACTCGGAGAGGGCCGGGCCATAACCGGTGCCTGGCGAAACGGCTATGTAGAACTCTCGTTCACGGGTGAGTGGCCGAAGGAAAGCCGGCAAGGAGCTCCGGGTCCGGTCAATGCCTTCCTGACCGGTTGGATTGACGGCGATTCCGGCAAGGGGCGCATGCGCGTGGAAGGCCGTTCCGATGGCGCGTGGATAGCGAAGCGGAAGGAGTAAGCGGCTACGCCGCCACCAGGTGGAACGCCCGACCATGACAATGATTCGCATCGGCGCTTGGTGCGTCAACCCAGCGTCCGGCCAGATTTCTCGAGATGGAGAGACGGCGCGCGTAGAAGTGCGGACGATGCGGCTGCTGCTGTGCCTCGCCGAGCACGCCGGCAAAGTCGTCAGCAGCGATGACTTGCTCAACCAGGTCTGGTCTGGGGTCTTCGTCAATCAGGACTCCGTCTACCAGGCTGTAGCATCGCTCCGCCGTCTGCTGGGCGACGATCCCAGGCAGCCCGCTTACATCGAGACAGTGCCGCGACTAGGGTATCGGTTGGTGGCGACGGTCAGCCCCTGGGTGGATCAGTCCGCCGCCCAGACGGGCACACGGGCAAACGCAGAGACGGGCACTTCGCTGGTTTCGGACAGCGCCCAAGCGAGTTTGGCGACCTCCGATACACGCGATGCGCAGAAAAAGCCCAGCGCAGGCATCAGAGCGATCTTGACGTGGGCCGCGGGTGCAGCGCTTGGCCTCGCGCTCGCTGGTGCATTCCTGCTCCACGGCAAGTTCCCGAACGGCAATCGCTCGGCCTCAGCCGCTATTGCTTCGCCACCACAGAAATCCATGGCCGTGCTGCCATTTCTCGACTTGACCGACACAATGAGCCAGGAGCCCTTCGCCGACGGCATGACCGAGGAGCTGATCGACAAACTCAGTAAGATCCCGGGCCTTCAAGTACCGCCTCCGACGTCATCGTTCTCATTCAAGAGCAAACTATGGCCGCGGTCGCATGGGAATCCGCAACTAACCATCGCCGATATCGCCAAGACGCTGGGTGTCGCTTATGTACTCGATGGGAGTGTACGCAAGTCCGGGGCAAGGGTGCGGGTTGACGCGCGTTTGATTCGTGCGGACAACGGGTACGTTGTCTGGTCTGAAACCTACGACCGGCCATTCGGCGACATCTTGATGGTTCAGGACGACATCGCTGGCGAAGTAACGAAAGCGCTGAGGGCTTCTATCGAGGCCAGACCGGACCACTAGCCTCGACACTGCTGGCAATCTTTCTCCGCCACCACGTGACGTGGTACCGCTGGTTCCACCTGTTAAGAGCGGTCGAGTGGACGCACCATTCATAGAAGTGGTTTTAGCTCTGATTCAATGGCGTTCGTGTATTCAAACCCTATGACCTTCTTTCGCAGTATTCCTTGGCGGTCGTACAGCATGGTGGTCGGTAAACCTTCAATGCGGCCAAACTTCCGCTTCAAATCATCATCAGCTACCGCCAGCGGATAATGGACTCCGATTTTCTTTGCAAACGTGACCGGGTCTTCCATATCCATCATGGTGTCAAATTTGAACCCTATAACCGCGAATCCGCGAGAGCCATAGGTATCAACTAGTTTCTGATAACCCGGCATCTCTTTTTTGCACGGTTGGCACCAAGTGGCCCAAAAATCAATCAGCACCACCTTGCTCCGAACATCAGCCGAGGAAAGCTCGCGCCCTTGCAAATCCTTCATGGAGAAATCAGGCAACCATGAACCTATCTCACCTGCCGCGATTACGGCTTCTTCTTTCGGCTGAGGGAGACTTGCCGAATGCTGATTGCATCCGACAAGGCCGACCCCAGCCAGGCTCAGAACCCATAGACGTTTTCTTAGCATTTATTCCTTCTTCTGCACTTCCAGAATCAGCAGCCTCATGGGTGCCGAAGGGTCTGCTTTCTTTTTTCCCGCTGGCTTTTTGTACAACTGACCACGAACTGTGACCATCGTTTGGGTATCCGCGAGGGCTTCAAGTCCTTTCGACAACTCATTGGGTGAAAGCACGAAAGACCGATTCGGTTCAACTTGTAAGGCAAAGCTACCCGAAGAGTCTTTCACGATTTTTCCGCGTGCAGTCATATTCATCTCCGCAGCGGTCACTCCACTGTCGTATGTCGCCTTTAGAAGCTGGCCTGGGTCAATCTGCCCGTCCTCTTTAGGCGTGACCTCAACCTTTCCATCCAGCAAGCTGACTTCAACTGTTTGAACGCCAGACTGGCGTCCGAGGTGTTGCTTCACCCCGTAGGCTCAAAAGTTTCATGTCATACCTTCAACGCGCATTTCAATATGCCTGATCTGCGCTTGAGCCACTGGCACAAGCATCGAACCGAACAGAACAAGTAACGCAAATTGTTTCACTTTCATTGTTCCTCCTTTCCTTAACGGTGCATCCGAAACTGCTGTGTTATGCCAAAACTGACGTGACGGCGAACCGGCATGAAGGTCGTCCCCCTGGAATGCCCCACGTCCCAATCCATCCCGAGCCAAACATGCAATCCGGGGCGTACTCCCACATAGGTGGTCATTCCGGCCAGTAGAACATCGCCGCCGCTCCCGCTCTGAGTAACACCTCCGATGCCATCATCCTCAGAATGCAGCCAAGTCAGCGCCGGGCCAATGAACCATTCACGGGCCACGTTCTTCGATTCATAAGGCCTGTACGACAGCCAGAAGCGAGATTCGATGTCGCTGCCGAGGCGTGTTGCCTGCGTTCCCTGTGACCGGATAAGGGAATGGAAGTTTTCATCAGCAACCAGACGCTTCAAGTTGAACAGCCCGGTGTAAGTCCAATTTGCGGCGAGGAACAGATCGGTAGAACCAGAACCAGGTTGCAGACCCGCAGGCAGTCGTCGTCCGTTTGTGTCCGTCAAGTCCGCTCGCCCTGTCGGGATCTTGGGGCCAAATGTGACGGAGGCCTGGGTGGTGCCGCGTTCCGAATCTCGCCGATAGAAGCGATACTTCACGAGCACCATGCCATCGCCAAGCCCCGTTCCCCCAGCCGCTGGTACGTTCACGGTGTCAAAGTGATTCGTCACCACCGGAACGAGAACGGCCAAATCAAAATTGCGGTGGAACCCCCACGTGAAGATGAAATCGGCCTCGTGAGAGAACGAAGGAAGGGCTGTCAGAGGAATGCCGCTAAACACTCCTGGTGCCTGGGCTCGAGTGGTGATGATCGAGTTGTAAGAGATTAGTCCGCCGCCGGGGAATAGGGGCGGAGCCGTCTCAGGGGCCGGGCCTTGCGCGCTAGCTGCTGAAACACAAACCAGCGAGAGGAGCGACAGAAACACACGTGTCAAACGGCCAATGGGAAATGAATTTCCGATCCTCACAGACATTTCCTCCAGTAGATAGGGGTATTCCCAAGCACACCAATGCTTCAAGTCGGGAACCGACTGGAGGGCGGGCTAAATGCGAAGAGGAGGCGGGGCCGGAGCGTAAAGGATCGGAGGAGCGTGGCCGTTCGCCGCAATTGCACGATCGGAGAGATCGAAGCCCTGGGATTCTCCGCTCGCCGGCAGGGCTGCGAATACAAAGGGCGAGTAGGAAGCGCCAGGCGCGGAAGTGGGTTGCACAAAAGGAGCGTGCATGGATTGCATGGTTTTGCAGCAATCCTGCGCGTGATGGCCGTGCGACGAGCAATGCATGGAATCGCAGCACTGCATGGCTTGTTCTGGCGTCATCGCCGCCCCGCAGTCGAATGCATACGCTGCAAGAGCGACTGCGAGCGCCGCCAGAAAAATTGGGTTAGCCAAACGCATTATTAAGCAATCTAGACGCGCAAGGGGTCCGAGTCAAGCAAGCACCTGCTTATTGACGGCTCGCGCCCACACACATTCAGCGCACAGCAGCCGCTCAGAGGAAAGATTTCGCCGGAGAAAAAGTTGTAAGCGGGGAATGAACCAAGTTTTGCGAAGAAGCAGAATTGGCAGCGCCGGAGGAATACGTTGCGAAGAAAGCGAGGACGCGGCGGCGAAATTCCTCCGGAGCGAAGCCGTAGGCGGCGGTGTGGAAGGCGCGAGGGACGATCCACAATTGTTTGGGGCCGCGGGCGGCGGCGTAAATCATTTCGGAGTGGCGGCAGGGAAGCGCTTCGTCCTCTTCGTCACAAATCAGAAGCACGGGAAAGGCGCGGGCGGCGACGGATTTCTGCGGCGAGACTTCCGCAACGGGAAAGCCGGCGAGTTTTTCGTCGCGATAGAGCAGCGTCCAGGTGCCGGAAGCGAAAAGAGTTTTTCCGAGCCAGGGATATTTTCGCAGGCCGGCGTAGTCGTAGGATGCTTCGCGCAGGTTGGCGAAAGATGCTTCGGCGACGACGGCTTCGATGCGCGGATCGGCGGCCGCGGATTGCAGCACGATGCCCGCGCCCATGGATTCGCCGAGAGCAAAGATATGTTTTGGCGGCGCACAGTCCGGCCCGCCGGGCCCATGCCATTGGATTGAGAGACAGGGACTCATTAAGGAATAAAGCAAGGCGTCGATGATGGCGCGGGTGTCGTTTCGTTCGAGCCAGCCGTAGGTGGCGATGGGGCCGCCGCTGGCGCCGTGCGCGCGGGCGTCCATCATGACGACGCTGTAGCCGGCGCGCAGGAGAAATTCCGACTGGCCGATGACGCCGACGCGGTTGTCGGCGACGCCGTGAAAGAGAAGGACCCAGTTGCCGTTGGGATTCTTCGGGCGGACTTTCCAGCCGCGGAGAAAGACACCATCCGGGGCGCGAACGTCGAAATCCTCGCGCGTGGAACCGGTAACGGCAAAGGAAGAGTCGGCTTCGCGGATGAGATCGGGCGTCAGCTCGCGGCGAATCGGATGGAGAAACGCAGGGCCGGCAAGCCATCCGGCGACGGCGGCCAAGAGCGGAGGAAAGAGCAACAAAGTCAGAGCAATGCGAATCAGACGGCGGCGCATGGGTCCTATCTGAAGATACGAGAATGAGGGCACTCCTGTTCGAGCAATCGTTGGGGCTTCCATCAGCAAGCCCCCCTGCGTTTTGTAAGTGTTGCATCTAAAGGAGTTGGAGCTTCTGCAGGTCTTTTGTTTTCACATCCGAAGGTCGAGGGATTCGTCCCGGGCAGAACCGTGAGGGACACTGAAAGCGTGCGGGAGCGAATGCGGACAGTGAAGGCGAAGGGAACAAGGATTGGCGATGTAGAATTGGGCGCTCGAGGAACTGACCCCAGCGAAGAGATGTGCTCAAACGCGCGAATGTTGAATTGCGCGGAGCGGGTTTGCATGAATCGCCGGACTGCTACAAGCGCCTTCCAGAAGTGTTGTCCGAGCACAGAGGCTCCATCAAGATTTACCATAGCCATTAAGCTGAGACTTTGGGCTAACTCCCATCTGGTTGGTCGGACAACCGGATTTACCAAGGCCAACTCATCCTGCTTTTGTTGAACGCAGGTTCTCCGAGCCGTTTCTCGCCTGCAAGTCTCTGTAGACACGCAAGTTGAAATTTCGATTTGCCCACTCATTACACAAAATCAACGGCACGAGGAGCGTTCGGAGAGCTGCAGCTCTTGAGGAATTATTCTGTTGTGGTGAGGAGTTTCGAGGCGGAGGAAGTGGCGCGTTGTTCGGCGCGGCGTTCTTGTTCGACGTGCTGGGTAAAATCGGCAATCTGGTCGTCGAGGTCTTTGATTTCGCGAGCGAGGCGGAAGTTTTGAGGGTCTTTTGTGTAGGTTTCAAAGAGAGCGTTTCTTTTTGATTTCAGGTCGTCGCGTTTCTTTTTCCAAACACCGGCGGTGGCAACCATGAGTATGACCTCGGGACTAGTGTGCGCCTTTTTGGGGCCTGGCGATAGAGGGGAGATTGAGAGCGTCGTCGATTTGTACAACGGCGATAACCGAGAAGCCTTGCGAGATCGAACCTTGCCAGGCAGGGGCGCCGGCCATGGCCGGCGCCCTACGAGGAGGGAAAGCTAGGAGCGGAAGAGGACGGATTCGCGTTGGAACATTTTGATGGCGATGAAGAGGGCGGCGGCGGCATAGACACTGGTGGACGCGAATATGATGGCGATGTAATTCCAGTGATAGGTACCGGCGACGAGTTCTTTGCAGAGCAGGCTGACGTTCAGAATCGGGATGAGAGAAAGCTTCGGAGTGAGTTCGACACCGGGGAGCATGGCGGCAATGGCGGGGATGATGACGACGAAGGTCATCGGCGTCAGGTAGCTTTGCGCTTCTTTGTACGTCTTGGCGAAGAGGGCGATGGTCATGAGAACGGCAGAGAAAAGGACGGCGACAGGAAGGGCCATGAGGAAGACAGACAGCACCGTTTTGGGGCCAAGTTTGAGTACGAGGGAGGCCGCTTCACTGCCGCCTTTGCCAGCTTGCCCGGTGTAGTGACCTAAAACGTTGAAAGAAAGGCCCATGGACAAGACGGAAAGAGCGGCGGTGCTCAGGGCCGCGGTGAGGATCAGAAAGAATTTGCCGAGGACCAGGTGCATGCGGGAAATGGGGCTGGAAAGTATGGTTTCCATGGTGCCGCGCTCTTTTTCTCCGGCAGTAAGGTCCATGGCGGGATACATCGCGCCGGTCATGCAAAGAAGAATGACCATGTAGCCGATGATGCCGCCGAAAGCGGCGCCGCTGACCTTTTCGGGCGGGGCGACGTTTTCGCGCGTTACCTCAAAGGGCTTGAGGACAGTTTCCGGCAGGTTTTTGGCGGTGAGACGGTCCCTGACGACGCGGTCGCGGTATTCCTTCATGTAGGTTTCGACCTTCTCGGTGGCAAACTCGGATTTCATTTCTCCTTCATAGTTGTAAACCTTGACGGTGTCTGATTTTTGTTCAGCGACGTCGGATTGGAAGCCGGCGGGGATTTCGACGGCGGCGCGGATTTCCTTGTTGATGATCTGGTCTTTCCAGTCGGCGGTATCCGGAACGATCTGGATTTTGTCGAGTTTCTTGAGGCCCTCGACAACGGCGGGAGAGTCGTTACCGCCGCGAAGCATAACTTTAGGGACTTCCTCTTTTGCTTTGCCAACCAGGCTGACGGCCAATGCGCCGAAACCCACGCTGAGCACGGGAAACAGGAAGAGCGGGACAATGATGGTGGAGATGAGAGTGCGGCGGTCGCGAAGGGCTTCGGTCAATTCCTTGCGATAGACGATGCCGACGTTGCGCAGGGACATGTCAGTTGGCCTCCGCGGCCGTGTAGTGGGGTGTGACGACTTTGACAAAGATCTCTTCGAGGTCCTGTTCGTGATGCTGGTCGCGAAGCTGGGCGAGAGTGCCTTCGGCGAGGAGTTTACCGGACTGGATGATGCCGATGGTGTCGCATAGCTTTTCGACTTCGCTCATGATGTGAGTGGAGAAGATGACGGTCTTAGCGTTGTTGCGGCATTCGCGAATGAAGGAGGTGATGGTGCGGGCGGTCATGATATCGAGGCCATTGGTAGGCTCGTCGAAGATCATGACTGGGGGATCGTGGACGAGAGTGCGGGCGATGGAGGTTTTCTGCATCATGCCGGTGGAGAGCTTGTCGCACCGGCGGTCGCGGAAGCCGTTCATGTCGAGGCGATTGAAGATGTCGTCCACACGCTTTTTCAAGGTGGCTTCGTCTAAACCATTGAGGCGGCCGAAGTATTCGACGAACTCCTGGGCGGTGAGGCGGCGATAGAGGGCGGTGGCGGTGGAAAGGAAGCCGACGTTGGCGCGGACTTTTTCGGGCTGCTCGACGACGTCGTGGCCGCAGATGGTGGCGGTACCGTCGGTGGGCTCGAGAATAGTGGCGAGCATGCGGAGAGTGGTGGTTTTGCCGGCGCCATTGGCGCCGAGGAGGCCGTAGATTTTGCCGGGCTGGCAGGTAAAGCTGACGTTATCCACGGCGCGGATTTCACCGCGCTTTTTGTCCTGGAAGCGTTTGGACAGGCCACGAGCTTCGATCATTGAGGAACCCCTTGATGGGAAATCATGAGACAGGGCACAGAGCGTTCACAGTGTACTACGCAGAGCGCGAGAAGATGTTACCGGGACAAGACAAAGGAGAATACGAAGCAGGAACGGCCCGGCTGTCAACCCTTGTGACAGGTGGGGCACTGCTTGGCATCAAATCTATCGGGAGTAACGCGGAACATGTTGTTGCACTGGATGCAGACGCGGTGGATGACGGGGCTGACAACGGCACCGGGTTGCAGCGGTTTGGGCGAGCCACCCGGAGTTGGAGCAGCGGTTTTTTCCGAGGCGCTTTCAGCGGACATGGTCGAATTCTAGCATGACGAGGCCGGGCGTCCATAGGGAGACTACGGCATCCCACGGATAGAAAGGACGCATCTCTAAGAAGGGAATGGTGCTGCATCGGGGGAAGGGTGGAAGAGAGCAGGGCGCAGGATAAGCAACGTCCGCAAGGAATGTATAGAAAGCCGCACTGCTCTTGCTAGAATGAAGGCCTTGGCGCCTACCTGACAGGGGTCAAGCAAGCCACGGACAAGTAGGAGAAACGCTGCGCCAGAGGGATGCGCCCTTGCGTCTCGCGGAGTGCGAAAAGCGGGACCGCGCAGAATAGGAAAATATGGATCGCAGGCTGCGAAACCGGATTTTGCTCTACCTGGCGCTGGCGGGAGCGCTGGCGTACGCGGGAATTGAACTTAGCGGGCGAAAGCCGGTGCCGAAGATTTCGGCGGTGATGCCGATGCGGGAAAATTTGGTGTCGTCGATCAGCAGCAATGGAAAGGTTGAACCCATCGCGCCATACGTGATGCGGGCGCAACTCGATACGTTTGTGGATCGAGTTCGGGCGACGGAAGGGCAGAGCGTCAAGAAGGGGCAAGTGATTCTGGAATTGGACGTGAAGGATGCGGCGGCGCGGCTCTCCGAGGCCAAGGGGAAGCTCCTGAAGGCACAGGATGATTTGCGGGCCGCTAAAGCGGGCGGGAGAGCAGACGAGGCGGCACGGGTTGCGGGGGATCTTGCAAAGATGCAGGCGGAACGCGACCGTCTTCAGAAGAATCATGAGGGGCTGCAGCGGCTGATTGCGCAGCAAGCCGCGACACGAGACGAGCTGGCGGCGAACGACCTGGCACTGACGAAAGCACAAGCGGAAGTCACCCGGCTGACCGCGGCGAAGCAGGAGTTTGAACGGAGCGTGAAGCTGGACACCGACCAGGCCGCGCTGCGCGTGCAACAAATTCAAAATGAAGCAGCGGCGCTCGAAGAAAAGGTGAGGCAAGGACGAATTACCGCGCCCGCGGATGGAACGCTGTATTCCATGCCGGTGAAGGCCGGAGATTACGTGAAATTGGGAGATCTGCTGGCGGAAATGGCGGACCTGCACAAAGTTCGCGTGCGAGTGTTTATTGATGAGCCGGAGCTGGGGGCACTGGAAGCGAATGAACCGGTGAAGATCAGCTGGGATGCGCTGCCAAGCAGGACGTGGATGGGAAAAACCGAAATCATTCCAAAACAGGTGGTACCGCATGGAACGCGAAGCGTGGGCGAGTTACTCTGCGCGGTAAACAATGACAAGCTGGAGTTGCTGCCGAACATTAATGTGAACGTGCGCATCAATTCGCGGGAGCGCATCGGGGTTCTGTCCGTACCGCGCGGCGCCGTGGCAGCGGAGGGCGGAAGACGCTACGTCTTTGTCGTGAAAAGAAATCAGCTGGGCGTAAGCAAAGGCACGCTGGAGAAACGCGAGATTCGCGTGGGTATCGCGGATGCCACGAACTACGAAGTAGTGAGCGGGCTTCAAGAAAGCGATCTGGTGGCGCTTCCAGGGGATGTGGATTTGCGCGATGGAATGACGGTCACGGTGATTACTACCGAAGTTTTCGTTTTTCCAGGAAGGATGGAATGGTTAGCAGGATGAGATGGCCGCTCGCAGCCCTTTGCATTGCGAGCACGGCGATTGCCGGAACAACGGTGAAGCAGGATGGTGTTCTCGAAGCCGGACGGCGCGCTTACGAAGCCAGCGAATACGCGCAGGCCATTCAGGCGCTGCAGACGGCCGCGGCGAAAGATCCGCAAAATGGCGACGCGCAACTGCTGCTGGCGAAAAGTTACCTCGAACTGCAGGAGCTCGACCCGGCGATCAAAAGCGCGGAGAAGGCCGTGACGATCGATCCGCAGAATTCGATCTACCACGAATGGCTGGGGAGAGCGTACGGCGAGAAGGCGGATCACGCGAGCTGGTTCTCCGCAATCTCGCTGGCTAAAAAGACCCGCAAGGAATTCGAGACGGCGGTACACCTTGACGAGAAAAATTATTCGGCGCGGCAGGCGCTGATTGAATTCGATTGCAGCGCTCCGGGCATCGTGGGGGGCGGCGAAGACAAGGCCCTGCCGCAGATCAAGCACTTGGCGGAACTGGATGCCGCTGAGGGGCACTACGCGGCGGGGAATTGCCGGCGGCAGAAAAAAGATTTCGCGACGGCGGACGAGGAATTCACGAAAGCGTTGGAGAGCCATCCGACATCGGTGGAACTCGTTTACGATATTGGGGATTACGCCGTGAAGCGGGGCCAGCCGGACAGACTGCTGGCGATCGCCGAAA
>Ga0137363_10000891_pt1 | contig 16790 bp, 15 predicted proteins | sample MadtaG_FD_104800 | JGI IMG/M metagenome (GOLD analysis project Ga0137363, IMG submission 104800) | Vadose zone soil microbial communities from Angelo Coast Range Reserve, California, USA - Mad1_115_16 metaG | ecosystem: Environmental > Terrestrial > Soil > Vadose zone | place: USA: California...
CGCGCGGCGATTTACTATGGTTTGCTGTTCGATTTGCTCGTCGATCCCAAGGACGAAACCAAGGCGCTGGCCATCTATAACCGGTTTCTGCGTGCTGGCCGGGGCCATCAGCCGCCCGAGCGCATCGCTCGCTACGCCTTCCTGCAGCAAAAACAGAATCATCCAGACGAAGCCATCGAGCAGTACACGAAGGCTGCGGAGCTATTTGCGGCCGCGAACCGCGACGAGGATGCGCTCTTTTGCTGGGAGCGGCTCTCGCAGCTTGACCCGGAAAATCTATCGCGGCAGCTCCGGCTTGCGGAGGGGGCGGAGCGCATCGGCAAGAATGCTCTTGCCGCGCGGGCGTTTCTGCGGGCGGGGCAGCTTGCTTCGGCAAGCGGCGCCTCTGCGGATGCGGTGCAAATTCTTGGGCGTGCGTACAAACTGGCGCCTCAAGAACGCAGCGTGGCGCTGCTGTACGCCCAGGCAAACATCCAGACCGGAAATGCCGTGCGTGCCGCAGCCTTACTGGAACCGTTTGCCGCATCCGAAAATGACGCGGCATTTCTCGTCACCTATAGCGATGCACTGATGCGATCGGGAAGCCTCGAACGAGCGCGCGGGCTGCTGGAACGGCTTCTCCGCGAAAAAAATGAAGGCATGACCCACATGTTCGAACTCGCGGACCGTTATGTCGCCGCGGGTCAGGACCAGAAGGCCACGGAAATCCTGCTCTTGCTGAAACGGCGGATGTTTGCCGACAAAAAGCAAAACGAATTCGTGACCTTGATGGACAGCGTTGGCGCCAAATATCCGCATTCGCAGACGATTCTTGAATTCTGGGCGTCCATCCACAATGAATTGAACCGCGAATCGCAGTATTTCGAAGTGCTGATCAAACTGTTCGATGTGTACCTGACGTCGGGAAACGTCAAGAAGGCGGCGGAGTCCCTCGAGAAGCTGGTGGACATCGACGCGTATGACTTTCGCAATCAAGAGCGCATGGAACTGCTGCGCGGCAAGGTGGACGAGGCGCAGCTGAAACGGATTGCCAGCCGGCTATTGAAATCGGGCACTCCAACACCAGGGCACGCTTCGCACGCTCATCATGCGCAGGCTCCACCGGCTCCTTCTCCCGGCGGTGAAGAAGGCCGGCAGTTGCAGGCTCTGGAAGATCTGATCGTGCAGACGGAGATTTTTTTGCAGTACGCGCTGCACAACAAGGCGCTGGAGCGTCTGCAAAAAATCGCGGCGATGTTCCCGGGAGAAGAAGAGCGGAACGCGCGGCTGTCTAATCTCTACCAAATGGCGAACTGGTGGCCTCAGGGCGCGCCTAAGCCGAAGGCGACTCCTGCTGCCGCACAAGCCGCGCGGCCTGCACCCGTTGAAGAGTTGCCGTCGCCGATCACCACGAAGACGGGAGTGTATTCGGCGGAGACGCTGCGCGACCTTTCAAAGATTTCCGAGGTTAACCAAAAAATATTCCGCCAGCAGACGCCGCGGGCGATGCTGAACACGACCGTCAGCGAAGTCGGCACCTATCTGCGCGGAACTCGCGCGCTGGCCGTTGTCGGTGCGCCGGGGCGGCCGCCGGAAATGGCCGCGGAGTTTTGCGCGCCTGGAGTAAAGCCCGCGCCCGGCGCGCAGGTGGTGCTGCTTCTCGCGCACATCGAGAAGGCGGAGCCGGACGAACTGGGCGGGCTCGTGGTGCAAGCGACGGAAGGATCGATTTTGAGTGATCTGGGGCTGGCGACGGCGCTGGGCGTGATGATCATGGACAAAGAGACGCAGATGCCGGCGGGAATGTTGATTGTCGGGCACGCCGAAGACCACAAGTGGAAGCCGAATGAGGCGTACTTTTTACAGGCGATTGGCGACCAGATGCTGATGAGCGTCAGCCATACGCGGCTGCGATCGCTGGTGCGGCGCATGGGCGTGTCCGATGAGCGGTCAGGCTTGCTGAGCCGCAGTTCCTACCAGAGTTGTTTGTTGACGGAAGCGGACCGCGCGCGGACGCAGGGGACGCCGCTAGCGCTGACGATTTTGCAGATTGACCACGGAGCGGAATTGCTGAGGCATCAGGGGGAGTCGCCGCTGGAGCGATTTTTGGAGCAATTGGCGCGGTCGTTGCAGCCGATCGTGCGCCAGAATGACGTGGCGGTAAAATACACTTCGTGGTCGCTGGCTTTTATTTTGCCGGATACGACGCTGGCGGGCGCGCAGAACCTGGCGGATAAGTTACGGCGCGCGGCTTCCGGGCTGCGTCCGCCGTGGGACTCGACGCAGATTACGTTGAGCGCGGGGATTGTCGAGGCCGTGCCGAAGCATGAATTCGACAGCGAGGATATTGTGACGGACTTGATCAATCGCGCGGAGTTTTCGATTGAAGAGGCGAGAAAGCGCGGCGGGGATACCGTGGTGGCGCTCGAGACGCCGAAATTGTGATAAGTGCAGGCGCCCCGCGTCGGTCGCTTCGCTCAGGATGACAATCGTTCCAATTGGAAATCTCAACGAAACAACTAGGAGAGGAAAGAATGTTTCCGACGGATGTGGTGATTGTGGCGGGGGCGCGGACGCCGATGGCGCGGTACAACGGGGCGTTTTCGGAGGTGAGCGCGATTGATTTGGCGGCGCACGCATCGAAAGAAGCGATCCGGCGCGCGGGTGTCGATCCGGGCGAGTTTGATCACGCGATTTTTGGGAATGTGATGCAGACGAGCGCGGATGCGCTGTATGGGGCGCGGCACGTGGGATTGAAGGCCGGGCTGAGAATCGAAACGCCTGCGGTGACGGTGAACCGGCTATGCGGGTCGGGGATTGAAGCGATTGCGCAGGCGGCGCAACGACTGCTGCTTGATGAAGCGAACATGGTGCTCGCGGGCGGGATGGAAAACATGACGCAAGCGCCGTTTGTGATTCGCGGGGCGCGGACTGGTTTGAAACTCGGAGGTGGAACGCTGGAAGATTCGCTGATGGCAGGCCTGACGGATACATATTGCGGATTGCCGATGGCGCTGACGGCGGAAAAACTTGCCGAGCAGCAGGGGATCACGCGAAAAGACGCCGATGCGTATGCGCTGCGCAGCCAGCAGGCGGCGGATGCGGCCTACAAGGCGTGCCGCATCAAGGAAGAACTTGTCCCGGTGGAAGTCAAACAGGGAAAGAAAACGATCGTCGTGAGTGAAGACGATCACCGGCGGCCGGAAACGACCATGGAGACGCTAGAGAAATTGCCGCCGTCGTTCAAGAAGGACGGAATTGTGACGGCGGGGAATGCCAGCGGCATCGTGGATGGCGGTGCGGCAGTAGTGGTGACGCGAGAGAAAACCGCGAAGGAGCGCGGCTTGAAGCCGGTCGGACGGATTGTTTCCTGGGCCGTGGCTGGAGTTGATCCCAGCATCATGGGGATTGGGCCGGTACCGTCTTCGCAGAACGCGCTGAAGCTCGCGGGGCTTACGCTGGAGCAGATGGATCGCGTGGAAGTGAATGAGGCGTTTGCGGCGCAGTACCTTGCCGTGGAAAAAGTGCTGGGGCTGAAGCGCGATAAGACGAATGTGAATGGCGGAGCGATTGCGCTGGGGCATCCGCTGGGTGCATCGGGGACGCGGCTGGTGATTACGATTTTGAACGAGTTGCGGCGGAATGGACTGCGGTATGGGCTGGCGACGGCGTGCATCGGCGGAGGGCAGGGAATCGCGATGATCGTAGAAGCGCCGCGGGATTGATCGCGCTGGAGAACCGCGCACACGGGAAAGAAATAAAGACGCCCCGACCGGTCGGGGAGGGCCCCGCACGCAGAGGAACGCAGAGAAGATTCAAGAATCGGGCATTTCTGCTACACTTTCGCATTCGGGATACGCGGTTCCCTGCCGGCCATATTGCCAATTGGGCGGCGAAATCATCTACGAGGAAAAAATGGCGATTCAGAGAGTGGGAGTCGTGGGGTGTGGGCTGATGGGCTCGGGGATCGCGCAGGTGGCGGCTGCGGCGGGATTCGAAACGATGGTGCGCGAAGTGAATGCGGAGCTGGTGGACAAGGGACTCAAGGGGATCGAGAAAAATCTGAATCGAATGGTGGAGAAGGGAATAATCACCGAAGGGGTGAGGGGAGAAATCCGTGGCCGGCTGAAGGGAACGATTTCTATTGACGACCTGAAGAGTTGCGACGTAATCGTGGAAGCGATCATCGAGCAACTGCCTGCCAAGCGGGAGCTTTTTAGCGCGCTGGATAAAATTTGCCCGGCATCGACCATTTTTGCGAGCAACACATCTTCGCTGACGATTACAGAAATTGCGACGGCGACGAAACGGCCGCAGCGTTTTGTCGGGCTGCACTTCTTCAATCCCGTGCCGGTGATGAAGCTGGTCGAGGTCGTGCGAACGATTGCGACGGACCCTGCCGTGTATGAGGAGATGGTGGCGTTTGGCGTGAAACTCGGCAAAACTGCGGTGCGCGCGAATGACAGCACGGGTTTTATCGTGAATCGGCTGCTGGTGCCGTACCTGCTGGATGCGATTCGGGCGCTGGAAGAAGGCGTCGGCTCCATCGAAGACATCGATAATTCCATGAAGCTGGGCTGCGGGCATCCGATGGGGCCACTGACGCTGCTGGATTTCGTGGGGCTGGACACGACGTATTACATTTCGCAGATCATGTTTGATGAGTTCAAGGAGCGGCGGTTTGCGGCGCCGCCGTTGCTGAAGCGCATGGTGGTGGCGGGATGGAACGGAAGGAAGTCGGGACGCGGGTTTTACGATTATTCCGATCCGGGGAGCCCGAAGGCGCTGAAATTTTAAGGGGAAAAAAAGAACAAAGATAACGCAGAGACGCCCCGACCGGTCGGGGAGGCCCCGCACGCAGAGGAACGCAGAGCGGAGAAGGAAAAAGAAAAAGAGACGATGAGCTACGAGAACATTCTGTATGAGAAGAAAGGCGGGATTGCTTACATCACCTTTAACCGGCCGAAGGTGCTGAATGCATTGAACCGCAAGACGGTCGAAGAGTTGCGGCAGGCGCTCCTCGACGCACGCGATGAGGCTGCGGTGCGCGTGCTGATCCTCACGGGCGCGGGAGAAAAAGCATTTGTGGCTGGCGCGGACATCAGCGAGCTGGCGCTGCAAACGCCGGTTAACGGCAAGGAATTCTCGCTTTTCGGGCAGAGTGTTTTTCATTTGCTAGAGACGATAGGGAAGCCGTCGATCTGCGCGATTAATGGATTTGCGCTGGGCGGCGGCTGCGAGCTGGCACTCTCGTGCACGATTCGGATCGCCAGCAAGACGGCGAAGCTTGGGCAGCCGGAAGTGAAGCTGGGGATTTTGCCAGGATATGGCGGATCGCAGCGGCTGGCGCGATTGTGCGGCAAGGGAGTGGCGCACGAACTTTGCCTGACTGGGGAAATGATTACAGCGGAAGAAGCCCTGGGCATCGGGCTGGTCAATCATATCCATGAGCCGACCGAGCTGATGCCTGCAGCAGAAGCGATGGCAAGGAAAATTATCGCAAACGGACCGCTGGCGGTGAAATTCACCATGGAAGCGATCGAGCGCGGCGTGGAAATGCCGCAGGAAGAAGGATTGTTCCTGGAGGCGACGCTGTTTGGCGTGGCTTGCGCGACAGAAGATATGCGCGAGGGAACCAAAGCGTTTTTGGAGAAGAGGGCGCCCCAATTCAGAGGGAAGTGAAGGAAGTAAAGGATAGAGCAAGGAACAGCACAACTTGGCGATGGCGGAGAAAATACAGCCCGGGAAGATTGACGGCGCATTGAGCGCGACGGGTCTTCGCTTTGGGATTGTCGTGAGCCGTTTCAATAGCTTCATCACAGAGCGGCTGCTGGCGGCAGCTCTGGATGCTCTGGAACGCGCGGGGGCCGCCAGCAAAGATATCGATGTGGTGCACGTTCCGGGAGCGTTCGAATTGCCGCTCGCGGCTAAAAAACTGGCGGCAACCGGGAAGTACGATGCACTTATTGCCATTGGATGCGTGCTTCGGGGCGAAACAACACACTACGATTATGTTTGCTCGGAGACGGCGCGAGGATTACAGCTCGCGCAGATGGACAGCGGCATGCCCATCATTTTTTGCGTGCTGACTTGCGAAACACTAGAGCAAGCGATCGACCGCGCCGGGCTCAAGGGTGGGAATAAGGGATTCGAAGCGGGGCTCACGGCCATTGAAATGGCTCAACTGTCACGCAAGCTTCGCGCTTCCTCTTCGGACGCAGCACTTTCCGGAAAGCCCCGGCGCAAGTAACGTGTCTCTCCGCACAAAATCTCGCGAGTTTGCGATGCAGATGCTCTTCCAGTGGGACATGAGCCAGCAGGATTTCACCAAGCTAGAGGTCAAATTCTGGAAAAGCGCGAAGGCGGCGGACAAAACGCGCGCGTTTGCGAACAAGCTATTTGAAGGTGCGGCAAAGGACATCACCGCGCTCGACGCGATCATCGTAAAGCATGCGAACAACTGGCGGTTTGAACGGCTCGCCGCCATCGATCGCGCGATCTTGCGTCTGGCGATTCACGAAATGAACGGAGCGGACACGCCCCCCAAAGTCATCCTGAATGAGGCGGTGGAATTGGCGAAAAAGTTCTCCTCCGAAGAGTCCGGATCGTTCGTGAATGGTGTTCTCGACGCAGTTCATAAGTCATTGCAAATGAAGTAGTTGCAGGACCTTCCGTGGCATCCAATCCGCCAATAGACTAATGGGCATTGTGCAGCGAAACTTTGCGCCACCGCCAGTGTTTCATTCTGCAAGTGTGGTGGTGACCCAGGAACGCTTTCTATAGGAGACGACACGATGAACGCAGAACATATGGTCCGTCGAGGTGTGCTCGCGATTGCTTTTGCCGGTTTGCTCGCCGGTGGTGCGTATGCCCAGAGCCAGGATCCGACTCCGCAACAGCAGGACATTCAGAACGACAAGAAAGACATTCGAAGCGATAAGAAAGACCTAGCAAAGGACCGTGCGGATCGCAACGCGGATCAGCGCGATATCCATCTTGATAAGCGGGACCTGGCGAAGGATCGCGCCGACCGCAATGCGGACCAAAAGGACATCAATCATGATCGGCGTGATTTGAACAAGGACCGCGCGGACCGCAACGCGGATCAGCGCGACATCCATCACGACAAGGCGCAGCTCGCCCGCGATGACCAGAAGTTTGGAGCCAACAGCGCTCAGGCGCAGGCCGATCGCAAGGACCTTCAAGCGGATCGCGTTGACCGTAACAAGGACCAGCGGGACATCAATCACGATCGCAAGGACCTGGCGAAGGACCGCGTGGACCGTAATGCCGACCAGCGCGACATCCATCACGACAAAAAGGACCTGGCCAAGGACCGCAAAGACCGCAACAAGGATCAGAAGGACGTCAATAAAGACAAAAAAGACCTGCACAAAGACCGCAAGGATCTAAGGCAGGACCGCAAGGGCCACAAGTAAGTAGTTGTTTTGCAGAAGTGAAGGGCCGCGCCTAGAAGACCGTGCGGCCTTTTTTATTTCTTAATGCGATTTCGTCAGACGCGAATCGTTCCTTCAAATACTTTCACGGCGGCGCCGCTGACGCGCGGGACGAGTTTCTTTCCGCTTTGCGTGACTTCCACTTCAAGGTGGCTGGGACGGCCCATTTCCTGGCCCTGGAGAATGGTCAGCGTGTGGCCGGGCGCCAGTCTTCCGTTTCGCACCAGGTATGCGCCCAGCGAGCCGGCGGCGGAGCCCGTCGCGGCGTCTTCATAAAGCTCCCAGGGCAGCATGCCCCGGGAGAAGGCTTTGCCATTTCCGCTGAGAGCGAAGCAGTAAGCCATCGTCGCATTCTTTCCCTGGAGACGGCGGAGTTCGGTCATGTTCATGGCGATCTTCCCCAGCGCGGCGCGATTGCGCAGCGGCACCATCAGGTTGAAGATGCCGGTAGAAACAAACTCAGGTTGCAGCTTCGCGTCGAAGTCTTTCGGCAAAAGTCCCAGTGCGGAAGCGAGTTTCTTCTTGTCAATTTTCGCAGGCTTGAAGATCGCTTCCTTTTGCGTCATGGTGACGCGCTGCGGGCGGCCATCCTTAAAACGGATTTCCACCGGCAACACACCGGCTCCGGTTTCTTGCAGGATGTGCACGCCGCCGTCCTGCGCGGGAACCACGCCCAGTTCCGCGAGGAGGAACCAAGTTCCAATCACAGGATGACCGGCGAGCTTGAGTTCTTGCTTGGTCGTGAAGATGCGCAGACGCGCGAGGGCTTCTTCGTCCGTGGGCTTTTGCACAAAAACCGTTTCCGAAAGATTCATTTCGCGCGCGATAGCGAGCATTTGGTCGTCGGAGAGGCCGTCCCCGTCAGTAAATACGGCGAGCGGGTTGCCCTCGAAGCGTTTGTTGGTGAAAACATCGAGCGTGTAGAAGCGGTGTTCCATGGCTGGTCGTAGATTCGCCGCGGGAGCAAATGTCAGATGCGCTCGAGCTGGGCGATGGTCCTTTCGTTGGTGACGTTCCCAGTGTTCAACGTCGAATTCGGCTCGATCAGGATAACGTGGACTTCTTCATCCGCCACGGGACAGTGCTCGACCCCGTGCGGGACGACAATGAATTCCCCTTCACGAACTAGACGTTCACGATCGCGAAACTTCATGCGGAAAAAGCCTTTCACGACGAGAAAAAGTTCATCTTCTCTATCGTGATGATGCCAGAGGAATTCTCCTTTGAACTTGACGGCTTTCACCAGGCAATTATTGACTTCACCAATGATGCAGGGCTTGTAGTGCTCGGAAATGAGGTCGAATTTTTCTTTCAGGTTGATGGTGTTCATGGGGCACCTATAGATTGTGAACGATTTGTGTTACGGCATTGAGAACGCGGCGCGTTGTTTCGGGCTTTGAGGTTTCCGAATACACTCGCAAAAGATTTTCTGTTCCTGAGGCGCGCACCATTACCCATCCAGCCTCGCCGAGATAGACCTTGATGCCGTCCATGTCCTCGCGGCGTACGACCGGCAAATCAAGGAGACGGTCCAGTTTTCCATTCGAAAAGTGAGCGATAGCTTTTTCTTTTTGCCCAGGTTTCAAATCGAGATCGACGCGGCCATAATGATACTCGCCGAATTCCGCATGGAGCGCAGTCAGCAGCTCTCCTAGAGACTTGCTGTGCCATGCCATCAATTCCGCGAGGAAAAGCGCGGAAACCGTGGCGTCGCGCTCCGGGAGATAGAGGCTGCTGCCGATGCCGCCGCTTTCTTCGCCACCGATCAAAATGTTCTGTTCAAGCATCAGCTCGCAAATGTACTTAAAGCCGATGGGCACTTCGTGGAGTTTGCGCCCGAATTTTGCGGCGAGCTTGTCGATGAGCTTCGTAACGGAAAAAGTTTTTGCGATATCGCCGGGCAGGCAGCGAGTTCCTGCGAGGTGCCACACGAGCAGAGCAAAGATCTGGTGAGGATTGATGAACGCGCCGTCGCGGTCGATGGCACCAATGCGGTCGCCATCTCCGTCAGCGCAGAATCCGGCGTCGTATTTTCCAGCGCGAACGGCCCGACGCAGCGCTTCGATGTGCGGTTCGATTGGCTCCGGATGCACGCCGCCGAAACGCGGATCGCGCGCGCCGCGAATTTCGTCGCAGGAGATTCCGTTGCGCCGGAAAAGCTCGGGCAACAAACCCGCTGCTGACCCGTGCATGGGATCGAAAACAAAACGGAATTTCGCGCTGTGCAGGCGCTTCCAATCCACCAGTTTTTCGAGCGCGTCGAGATATGGCGCGCGCGGCTCGAGAGGCTGTATCAAACTCTGGCGGGGCGGCAGGGGCGGCACGCCCTTCTGCGACACTAAGTCGAGTTCCTGTTCGATCTGCGCGACGATGGAAGGCAGCGCGCTGCTGCCGTAGCTGGCTTTGTATTTGATTCCGTTCCAGCGATAAGGATTATGGCTGGCGGTGATGACGATCCCGCCAGCGGCTCCGCGGTGCCTTACAAGATAGGAAATCGCGGGCGTGGGGCAGGGTTTGTCCGCCAGCCATACAGGAGTTCCGCTGGCGCTGATCACTTCGGCGACGGCAGCGGCCACGCGATCCGCAGCATAGCGGTGGTCGTAGCCGATCAGCACGCCTTTGCGCGCGTCTTCATTGCGCACCACGTAGCGGGCGATGGCATACGCGACAATGCGGGCGTTCGCAAAGGTAAAGTCTTCCGCGATGACGCCGCGCCACCCGTCGGTTCCAAACTTGATCGAGGACATGTGTGCGTGCCGGGAAAAGTATACGCGAAGCGATATATTCCCAAAACAGCCGGATTGGCCTGTTAGAGGAGGTCTTTCCGGCGCTGCGCTTCGAGCCATTTCACGATTTTGCCCACGTCCTGTGCGCGGTCGCGCGGGCAGATGAGCAGCGCCTCAGGCGTCTCAACCACGACAAGGTCACGGACGCCGATGGCGGCTACGAATTTAGACGGACTCCACAGAAAATTGCCTTCCGCATCGAGCGCGTGACCTTGACCGGCAAGGACGTTCTCGCCGCTATTTTTTGCCAGCAATTCATAGACGGCCGCCCAGGAGCCGATATCGCTCCAGCCCACTTCGGCAGGGATCACAAAGACGCGCGGCGGCCCCTCGGCGCGAGTTGCGGGTTCGAGCACGGCGTAGTCCACGGAAATATTTTCGAGCTTCGGATAAATAGCGCACAGCTTGCGCTCGTAGCCGCGCGTTCCAATGTATTCTGCCAGCCTTTCCAGCGCGGCGTGCGTCTTCGGCAGAAAACTTTTCAGATTATCCAGGAACGTGGAAACCCGCCAGAAAAACATGCCCGCGTTCCAATGATAGTTTCCGGAAGCGACGTATTCTTGCGCGAGCCGTAGTTCGGGTTTCTCCGTGAAGCGGCGCACAGCAAAAGCCGGGAAGCCTTGCGAAGTAAGAGGTTCACCCATCCGCTCGATATAACCGAAACCGGTTTCCGGCCTGGTCGGGGGGATGCCAAGTACAACCATTCGCCCTGGTTGGCGAGCGACATTGATGGCGGCGCTCATTATCTCCCGGAACTTTTGCGGTTGCTCGATGTAATGATCGGCAGGGAGCACCGCCATTAGCGCATCGCTGCGTGCAATACGGCGTATGTGGATAGCCGCGAGGCCGATTGCCACCGCCGTGTTCATTCCCAGCGGCTCAATCAATACGCGTTTGCGCGCGGACGCAGGAACCTGCTTGCGGACGGCTGCAGCCTGCTCTGCATTCGTGACCGTCCAGATGCGGTCGGCGGGAATCAGCGGCTTCAGGCGCGCGACAGCCTGCTGCAGCATGGTGTCCTCGCCAACAACGTTCAAAAGCTGCTTTGGTGTGCGCGTGCGGCTGCGCGGCCAGAAGCGTGTGCCGCGGCCCCCGGCAAGAATTACGGCGTGAATTGCAAGTTTTTCGGGCTTAGACATGTGCTAGAAGAACGAATTTAGCATACAGACTACGGAGAGAGGGGCAAGCAAAGGATTGCAGGTGCGCCGTCGTGGAACACTACGGAACGGAAGCCGTGAGCAGGGAGATTCTTCCGTTGGAGCGGTAGGTGTAGCCTTCGAAGGTGTTTGCTGGAATGAACCAGCATTCACCTGGCCTCAGAGGAATGGACCCCTGCGTATGTGTTGGCGGAAGCCAGGTAAGAAAACCTTCGCCGGATAGTACTACAAGCAATGAGAAACGTTCCTGACCGGGTTCCGTCTTCTTCATCTTCATGTGCATCATGCGGTCAATGTCGAGCCGGTCCACGGAAAAATGCGGGCAGTCCACTAAGTGGTTCAGGCCTGCACTCTCACGGACTTTGATCCAAGGGCGCGGAGTCACTTTGCCTCCGGACGTGGAATCGAAGTTCAATACGGTAAGGGCTTTTTCGATGTGCAGTTCGCGGGGTTTTCCGTGCGCGTCGACGCGACCATAATCGTAGACGCGATAGGTGAGATCGGAATATTCCTGAACTTCGCAAATCATCATGTCCGCGCCGATAGTGTGCGGCGTGCGCGCGGGGATAAAAAAGGTATCGCCGGCGTGAACGAAATGGCGCTGAAAGAGATCTTCGAGAGTATGGTTTTGCAAGGCCTCCAGAAATTTTTCACGACTGACGCCTGACCTTAATCCTAGGAGCAAGGAGGCACCCGGCTTTGCGGAAACGACGTGCCACATTTCTGTCTTTCCGCGGCCGCCAGAAGCCTTCTCATGGACCGAGGCGTAGGCATCGTCGGGATGGACTTGAATGGAGAGTTTGTCGGCCGGAAAAATAAACTTCACGAGCAGCGGGAAATCACCCGGTTCGGCAAAATTTGCTCCGCGCCAATCGGCGGGCATCTCGCGCCAGGCTTCAGCAAGAGTTTTTCCTGCGAATGGGCCATTGGCAACGCGGCAATTTATGTCGGTGAGCCAAGCCTCGCCGATGGGCTCGGCGAGATTCGTCTTTTCGGGATAGAGCGGAGCGAGTGAGGGTGAGCCCCAAATCCTCGGACTGAAGGTTGGCTCGATGCGAAAGGGCTCGCGGCCAGGCTCGTGCTTCAATGCTGCCGGGTCGGGGTTTGGAATTAGGCGAGGCAGCACGTCGTCGCAGCCCCGACTACGCAGCGGCTTCAGCGCGCGAAAAGAAACGTTCCAGGCGGCGCAGTCCTTCCTCAATGCGTTCGATGGAAGTTGCGTAAGACAGGCGCAGATACCCGGGCGCGCCGAAAGCTTCTCCCGGCACGACGGCTACGTGGGCTTTCTCGAGCAACATCTTCGAGATTTCTGTACAGGACTGTGCGAGCGCCGCTCTTCCCGCGCCGTTTGAAAGGTGCGCCGAAATGTCCGGGAAGGCATAGAACGCGCCGCCCGGCCATTCGCACGCGATGCCGGGAATCGCGCGCAGTCCCTCGACGATACGCTTGCGGCGCTTTTCATATTCGGCCAGCATGACAGGAACAGTTTCCATCGTGCCGCGCATCGCTTCGAGCGCCGCATATTGGGCGATGGAAGTTGCGTTCGACGTGGACTGACTTTGCAGCTTGATAAGTGCCTGGATCAACTGCTCCGGCCCCAGCGTGTAACCGATGCGCCAGCCGGTCATCGCGAACGTTTTCGAAACGGAGCCGATGATGATGACGTTTTCTTTCGAGCCCGCTGCGCTCGCGATCGAATACGGCTCGTGCGGCTGGTACGTGAAATGCGAATAGCACTCGTCTCCCATCAGCCAGACTTTGTGCCTCCTGCAGACAGCGAGGATGCTTTCGTACTCATCCGGCGGAACAACGCCTCCCGTCGGATTGCTTGGCGAATTCAGAATCAACAATTTTGTTCGCGGAGTGATGGCTTTTTCGATGGCCGAAGCCTTCACGCTGAAGCCCTCTTCAGGCTTCGTCTCCACAAAAACCGGCGTTCCACCCGCATATTTCACGATGTCCGGGAAGCTCACCCAGTAGGGCGCGGGGATGATGACCTCGTCGCCCTGCTGGACCAGCACGCTCATCACATTAAAGATGGAATGTTTGCCGCCAACACTGACGACGCACTCTCTTGCTACGAAGGAAGAGCCGAGTTCGCGCTTGTGCCACGCGCAGATCGCTTCGCGCAGCAGCATGATGCCGCCTGCCGGTGTGTATTTTGATTTGTTTTCCTCGATCGCCTTGATGGCGGCCTTCTTGATGTGGTCGGGCGTGGGGAAGTCCGGTTCGCCGGGGCCGAAGTCCGCGATGTCTACTCCACGCGACTTGAGCTTCTCCGCTTCGGAAATCACCGCCGCAGTCGGCGAAATTTGTATGCGATTGATACGATCCGTGAGTTGCACCTTCGCTCCTTGAAAAAAGTTCCCGGTTTACGGCCCACGAAAAATTCGTTTACGAAACTTTTGCGCGCAAGCGTTGCTCCACAATTTCCGGCACCAGGCCTTTGAGCGACGCTCCGAGCTGCGCAATCTCGCGCACCAGCTTCGAGCTCAAGTAGCTATACGACAAGCCTGGCAGCATGAAAACTGTCTCAAGCCGCGGCTCAAGTTTTCGGTTCATCAGCGCCATCTGCAACTCATATTCGTAGTCGGAAACGGCGCGGATTCCCCTCAAGATGACGCCCGCGCCGCGCTTCCTTGCGTAGTCCACCAGCAGCCCATCGAAGACGTCAATTTCCACGCTGGTCCACTGTTTGGTCACTTCGCGCAGCATTTCGACGCGCTCTTTGACCGAGAACAGTGGTTCTTTTTCGGCGTTCCGCAGCACCGCCACGATCAGCAAATCGAACATCTTCTCCCCGCGCTCTATGAGGTCGAGGTGTCCGTTGGTGACCGGGTCAAACGAACCCGGGTAGATGGCAATCGAAGTTTTCATCGTGGAGTCATCGGTGCCGCACGTCTCGGTTTATTCTAACCCATGCGGAGAAAACCGCGGGTTGCAAACTTCAAGAGAAGCCAATGTGGATTCTTTTGGCGATGGAAGGAATCTTCTTCGCAGGATGATGAAGATATGACAGTATGCGAAGGCTCGTGCTACATAGCAGTCGGCAGAGAATTGCTACCCGGCGAGGGAGGATTTTCCGGACCATGGCTCAGAATGCGCGGTTGCAAGGACTTGGCATACTCGTTCTTTGCAGTTTGTTGCATCCGGCAATGACTACAGCTCAACAGCCTGTATTGAATCTCATGCCCCTTCCCGCGAACGTGCAGCCGGGAACAGGCAGCCTGCGCGTGGACTCCACGTTTTCCGTGGCGTTCACGGGATATACCGAGCCCCGCCTGGAGCGCGCCAGTGAGCGATTCTTGCATCAACTCGCGCGCCAAACAGGTCTCCCGCTCGCGTTGAAGCCCTCGAAGACCGGAAAAGCCACGTTCGTGATTCAGACCGATCACGCGAGCAAAGAGATTCAGGAAGTCGGCGAGGATGAATCCTACATCCTTGACGTGAGCACCGCGAGCGCCAGGCTCCGGGCCACTACGCCTCTTGGAGCGATGCACGGGCTGCAAACGTTTCTGCAACTCGTGGACGTATCCCCCGATGGATTTGCCGTGCTGGCAGTCACGATCCCAGACAAGCCGCGTTTCCCCTGGCGCGGTTTGATGATTGATTCCGCCCGCCACTTTATTCCGCTCGATGTCATTCGCCGGAATCTCGACGGCATGGAAGCCGTGAAGATGAACGTCTTCCACTGGCACCTCTCGGAGAACCAGGGTTTCCGCGTGGAGAGCAGGAAATTCCCGAAACTTCACGAAATGGGCTCCGACTCCCTTTATTACACGCAGGATGAAATGCGCGACCTGATCGCCTACGCGCGCGATCGCGGCATTCGCGTGGTGCCGGAATTCGATATGCCCGGCCATAGCACCGCTTGGTTCGTGGGGCACCCCGAACTGGCCAGCGGAAAAGGACCCTACGAAATCGAGCGCAGGTGGGGAATCTTCGATCCGGCAATGGACCCGACGAACGAGAGAGTCTACAAGTTTCTCGATGAATTCATCGGTGAGATGGCCAAGATTTTTCCCGACCACTATTTTCACATTGGCGGGGACGAGGTGAACGGCAAGGAGTGGGACGCCAACCCGAAGATTCAGGCGTTCATGAAGGCGCAGGGGATCAAGAACAATGAAGCGCTACAGGCGTATTTCAGCGGGCGCGTCCAGAAGCTGGTGATCAAGCATGGCAAAGTCGTGATTGGCTGGGACGAAGTGCTGGTGCCGGGAGTGCCCAAGGATATTGTGATTCAGTCGTGGCGCGGGCAGGCTTCGCTCGCGCAAGCCGCAAAGCAGGGCTATCGCGGGATTTTGTCGAACGGGTATTACCTGGATTTGGGATGGTCTGCGGCGCGGCACTATGCCGTGGACCCGATGAGCGGGGACGCGGCAAATCTGTCCGCCGAAGAAAAGCAACGAATCCTTGGAGGCGAGTCGTGCATGTGGGCCGAATACGTCAGCCCCGAGAACGTGGATTCGCGCATCTGGCCGAGGAATGCCGCCATCGCCGAACGCCTGTGGTCTCCACAGGAAGTCCGCGACCCCGCCTCTATGTACGCGCGGCTGGATTTTGTCACCGCCCGCCTGGAGTGGCTGGGACTCACGCACCGGACCGTCACACGGCACATGCTGCGGCGACTCGCGGGCTCCGCATCACCGGCGGAATTTGCCGCGCTTCGCACTCTTACCGATGTCATCGAACCGGTGAAAGACTACACTCGCGAACGAACCGCGCCTGCGGAGCCGACCAGCGCTACGCCGATGAATCGCGTTGTCGACGCGGTTCCGCTAGAGAGCGATGCGGGCCGCCGTTTTGCCGAGTGGGTCGATCAGTTCCTCGCATCATCCTGCCACGATGCGGCGGTGGAGGCGCGACTCCGCGCGCAACTCACCGCTTGGCGTGACAATGACGCAATACTCCAGCCACTCGCGCAGCGCTCTTTCCTGGTCAAGGAAGTAGCAACTAACTCCCAGGATCTTTCGGCCTTGGGCGCAGCGGGGCTCGCCGCTCTCGACGCCATCGCAAAGGGCCAGCCGGCTCCCGACGCGTGGAAAGCGCAACAGCTCACGATTCTGGAACAGGTGAAAAAGCCCAAAGCACAGTTGCTGCTGATTCCTGCTCCTGCAGTTCAGAAATTGATCGAGGCCGCGGCTGCGGGCGGGTCTTGCTCTGGCTCTAAGCCATAGGGCGTGAATTGCGTCGAAGCAAAGGCTACCTAGTTCGATTCCGCGGGATAGTTGTGGCAGACGCCACTGCCGGAGTCATGGAATGACTTGCCCTCTTGCGGGATAAATTCCCAAGTGTATTTTCCGGGCGAGAGCGTGAGCTTCAGCACGCCGTAAGTTTCCCATTCGCGGACTTCGCTATTCGGCGTGGCGAAGCCGAGAAGATCGTGGCTGCGTCCTCCGGTCCCAACG
>Ga0137363_10000897_pt1 | contig 16720 bp, 9 predicted proteins | sample MadtaG_FD_104800 | JGI IMG/M metagenome (GOLD analysis project Ga0137363, IMG submission 104800) | Vadose zone soil microbial communities from Angelo Coast Range Reserve, California, USA - Mad1_115_16 metaG | ecosystem: Environmental > Terrestrial > Soil > Vadose zone | place: USA: California...
ACAACATGCGTGGGCTTCAATAGAAAATCCACCGACGGGATTTCGTCTCCTGGGTTCACAATGATTGCCGCAGCCTTCAGCGGGTCTGCGGTATTCAGATAGAAGGTTGGCGGATAACTCTCCTTCGAACTCTTGGACGAGGATGGCTTAATCCCCATGACGTCTTTCCATCCCTTATAGTTAGCTCGAGCATAATAGCGGCCAGGCGCAAGATCAAAAATGCGATATTCGCCTAAGTCGTTCGTCGACGCCCCTCCGACAGCGCCAAGCTGGCTTTTCCCACTTCGGCTGGATGCTTGATACACCTTCACATCAACATTCGGCAGGGGCTGCCCATCCTCGTCCATCACGCGGCCTGTGATCGATGCTGTCCGGGGTAGTTTGAAAACAAGGTCAGTTATCTTCTGACCGGCCGCGAGGCTGAGATTAGCCCCTGGATCCGTGTGCTTCTTCTGCCCATATCTGAGTTTCACAAAGCCGTTATGCGACGCGTCCAGGGAATATGTGCCAAGCTCTACCTTGTCGAATTGAAAGCGTCCCTGAGCATCCGTGATAGCGAACGCGGACTGCTCCACACTGTCGTCACTCCGAAGGATAACCGTGGCCTTCTTTAGCGGCTCCCCCGTGTCTAGCCTCACGACGGTTCCTGCAACTACGCATTTCTCATTGTTCTGGCTCTTCGCTGTCTCAGTCGGCTGCGGCGGCGGCGATTGAGCATCAGCTCGCCAACAAAGAAGAATCAGGAAGTATGCGATTGTTACCGGCCTCATATTCGCTCCCTTCCGGGGAAGCCAGGAAATCGTCAACACCGAGAAATTATAGACCGAGGTTGCGCAGGGGTTCCATCCGTAGTTCTCCGATACCAGCTAGTGACGCGTCTTAATAAATTTCACGCGCCGAAAGTGATGGCCTACGATCGCTCCTCGCAGGCGAACTATGCCGATCTCAAGGTCAGGCTTTGTGACTGCTACGGGTCGAAGCGACCCCGGCTTGCGAGTGAAGTCGAGCTTCGCGTGGCGGCGTTTTGTGGACACTTTTCCAGGCGCGGCGAAGCTGACGCGTCGAACTGAATCCGGATTGTTCAGCGACACGTTCCATGTCGAACCGCGTCTCGCGAAGCAGTTCCTGGGCGTAGGCGACGCGGAGACGGTTGCTGTATTCGGGAATGCTCATGCCGACGTGTTCGTGAAAGAGGCGGGAAAGATGGCGCTCGCTGGCGCCCGCGATGCGCGCGAGCGCGCTCAGATTCCAAGCCTTGGTAAGGTCTGCGGCGATGGCATCCTGAACGCGATGTACAGCCGGATGAATGTGATTGCGACCTTCCAGCCACGGCGAGAGCTGCGGGTCCGAACCACTGCGGCGCAAGTAGACGACGAGATAGCGCGCGACTGCCACGGCGCAGGATTGGTCCGTGGATTGATGAACAAGGTACAGCATAAGGTCGACGCCCGCAGTAATGCCGGCGCTCGAGTAGCGCTCACGGTCTTCGACGTAGAGACGATTTTCGAGAATTTGGGCCCGCGGGGCGATCACACGAAGCTCATCGTAACTCAAGTAGTGCGTGGTGCAAGAGTATCCATCAAGAAGACCAGCTCGGGCAGCGATCAACGCGCCAGTGCAGATCGAGATCAACTTGTGGCCGGGACGGACGGTGGTCTTCAGCCATGCCACGATGGTTCTTTCCGCCGCCTCGTCATCCGCTGACTTTCCGGAACCCGGTGCGCCTCCGCAGAGCATTACGTGCTCGACATCGCCGGCAAGCACGACCCAGGCCTGAGGTGGCAGTTCCTCGGGCAGCGGTTCGATTGCTGCCAGAGTGATTCCAATCGAAGTCAGCAATGAAGACTTTGGCCCAATGTAGCGAACCTCGAAACGCACAGAGCTTTGTACGCGGTTGGCCTGGCGCAAGACCTCAAGCGGACCGGCGATATCGAGCAAGAGCAGTCGTGGCGGGACTACGACGAAGACCGGGATCCGGCGAACTTCACCAGAACCCGACGCGCTTCTCGTGGTGGACAATTCCTTCATCGTTACAACCGAATACAGTGGTTTCCGCGCCCTTGACAACTGCTTCGTGACGTTTCCATCGGACATTTCCGCCTAACTCGACGGCCAGCGGTGAGAATGAATCAAAATCAGACTACAAGCTGTGTGAGGCCGCCGCAAGGGCCTCTTCCACGGTCGTGATTCGCGCGAACCGGGCGTCGAGAACGAGTTCGGTTCTTGATTTGATTTGCTCCGGCGTCCACTCCGTCCCGTAGCGGTCAGTCATCGGAAATGTCAGGGTCGCATCGGTGACGTAGTCGACTCGATATCCCAGATCGGAAGCGTGGCGTGTGGTTGTCTCGCAGCATTGTTCGGTTCGGATGCCGGAGACGATGACACGGCGGATGCCATGCTGCGTGAGCCAGACATCAAGTCCGCTGCCAACCAGAGCGCTGTGACTGCGTTTTTGGAAGACCGCATCAGGCGTGAAAGATAACTCATGGAGTGGCACAACGTAACCCGATTCCAGAGAGAAAGGGCCGGAATCCTCGACGTGGAAAATCTGGACTACTGGGATTTTGCGGGACTGGGCTCCGTCGATCAGAGATCGTAGGCACTCAATAAAAAGAGGAACATCGGAGTCGCGCCAGTACGGACGACGACGGAACGATTCTTGCACGTCAACGACAAGAAGCGCAGTTGCAGAAGTGGACATGAGAAGACCCTCGGTCTGACAAGGATTATTGCAATCACTGCAAATGCATGAAAGACATGGATTGGACCTTTATCGGACAAAAAAAGACATCGCGATTGTCAGGTTGCTGAAACGTCTCAAAAGAGAGACAGCATCGTCCCCGCCACCCGGGATGTCGCTACCCAAGATTTCGTTCTAACTTGCCCTGTCCTTAGATCTGTTTCGGAAGGCATATCTGAAAAAGGATTTGTCGCTTTTTGTCCGATACACGTCCGTCACATGCCTTTTACGGGTCTGAAACTCCTGACACAATCGGCACGTTGGGGAGTCTCGATGAACACAATCCGCGGTTGCCGCTTGTGATTTTGCTCGCTCTGGTTTGTTCCAGCATTTGCTGGTCCCAAAACTTTGTCTTGCAACGAGCTTCAGAAAAACCTGATCTCGCGGTCATTGTCCCCGATGGTCACAAGACAAGCAAGAGCTGCATCACGCAGTAAGAAGACCCTCGAGAATCGTGAGTTCCGAATGATGAGATTCTTCTTCGTCAGTGCTGTAACCGTTTGCCGGACGTCAACCATTTTCCGTGCGCTACTCTGTTTTGCGGTTGCGCTTCTGGTTGCCTGCGGGGCTAAAGACACTTCGCCGAACAAAATCGTGGATCTCGCAGTCGCTAGCCAGACAGTTACAAAGGTACGCACAGCAGGTAACCAGGTCGTGTTGCTTGAGGAGCGACTTACATCCATTTTTGAGAACGGTCCACTGCGCACGCTAGCGATGCTACAAAGCGACGGTCACACCATGCAGCCCTACATGCCGCCGCCGGGATGGTCGATCGTTGACTTCGCGGTGCATCCGTCCGGCGACATTTCGGCAATTCTCACCACGGCAAGGGAAGTACGCATCGTGCGGCTCAATCCAAATGGATCGATTCGAAGTGACCAATCGTTTCTCGACGCGGCCGCTGCCACCGATCCATTCTTCAACTATGCCGGAGGCATCAAGGATGATAGCGCCCTTCAGCCTGCCCTGATGCATGACGCCGCGCGGCTGGCCCCGCTCGGTGAAAGCCTGGCTGTCGTGTTGCGCACCGGGCGTAACGCGATCGTTGCCTATCGTCTCGACCCCGACGTGAGCGGCGCATATCAGCGTTCCTGGCGCACGCTGATAGAGCCCGGTAGCTCGATCTTCGGGCTGGGCATCACGAGTGGCAGCTTCGACGTGTTCGGTCAACTCCAGAATCATCTCAGTATTTCTGTGGATGTCGATACGGACGCTACCCTCGCCATCGGCGTCGTCGATGCCCCCATGTTCAACTTCACCTTCCGGGCGCACACAGAGTATTTCAACGAACCGATTGCAGCATCGATCGGCGTCTTGCTCACGCGTGTGGCGAGCGCCGACGGTCGCCGGTTGGGGAGCACCGCCATCGATACTCGCGATCGTGCTGAACTGCATGGCGTGCGCGCAACGCCTCGCGGCTTCGTGTTGGTGGGCCGAGTTCTCTCCGAGGTGCGATCCGACGGAACGGGTTGGAATGCGTTCACTGCGTTTGTCGAGCGCGATGGCACTCCCGGCCCGTACAGTGTGGTCGATATCGATCGAGGCGACGTGCTGTTCGATGTTGCTGCCTTGCCCAGCGGACGATATCTCGCGCTGGGTACCACCGGCTATGTACAGAACCCAGACGGCGCGAGCATATCCGAAGCTGCGCAACCACTGTTGGTGCTGTTAAACACTGACGGCTCGCTGGCCCAGAACCTCGGCTACATCGGGGGTGCCCGCCACAACCAGCTGACTACCATCGCGTCTCTGAACGGCCGTTGGCTTCTTGGCGGAATGATCAATGGTCCGGGAACGCATTCTGGCGACGCTCACCGCGAGCTTATCGTCGCCGATGGATTCTTGCGGGAGGGATCCAATTTGCCAGCCGAATGAGCCGCGTTTGTGCCGCCAAAACTTCCTTCACCGACCGTGATTGCAGTGGTCTCTGCCTGGCGTGGACTGTCGAGCTGTGGTGGGGGACTCGAAGTTAGGGAGCTGGAGGGAGCCAAGTGGTTCCCTCCGGCCGGTTGCATGCAAAGATCGAATAGCGAATAACGGGCTGAAATTACTGGCAGTCCTGATGGAGGCAATAATGGAACTCCGTTTTGAAAACAAGGGGCTAATGACGGTGCTCGCATTGCTGGCTTTGTCGATCGCAGCCGCTCGACCTGCGCCTAAGAATCCTATCCCAGATGACATGGATAGCTCCATCAGGCCGGGGGACGATTTCTACCGGTACGCCAATGGAGGCTGGCTCAAAGCGAACACGATACCCGTCGGCCAGTCAAGCTGCGATACGCGCGCAATGCTCGCGGAGAAGACAAACGAGCAAGTGCGAGATCTCATTCGAAACGCAGCCTCGGCTCATGCCCCCAAGGGCAGCGTTGTACAAAAAGTCGGCGGTTACTACGCCAGCGTTCTCGACCAGGGCGCGATTGAGGCCAAAGGACTCTCGCCACTGGCTGACGAGATGATCAGGATCGCCGCAATCACAGACAAAACAGCGCTCTCCGCGTATCTCGGCACGACCTTGAATAGCGAAGTCGAAGGACTCACCGCCAACGCGGATCATATTTTCGGGATGTGGATTAACCAGGGTTTTGAGGACTCGACCCACAATCTCCCTCACATCTGGCAGGGCGGCCTGGGAATGCCTGACCGTGACGACTACCTCGACTCGTCTCCCAAGATGGCTGAGTTGCGCAATCAGTACCAAGCACACATTAAGGCGGTACTGAAGCTGACAAGAGATGCAGATCCTGAAAACAATGCCGCGCGGATTTTGTCACTTGAGATTCGGATTGCACAAGCGTTCGCGCCAGATTCAGATGCCGCTGACGCCGTCAAGCAGAACAACCCATGGAAGCGCGGCGACTTTGGCACCAAAGCTCCCGGCCTCGACTGGGACGCATACTTCCAGTCAGCCGGACTTGCCGAGCAGCAGGACTTCATCGTATGGCAGCCGTCTGCAGTGATTGGAGTTTCCGCACTCGTTCGCGACGAGAGCATCGACGTGTGGAAGGACTATCTCCGGTTTCACTTATTGGAACACTATGCCAGCGTCTTGCCCAAAGAACTAGCCGCTGAGCACTTCGCCTTCTACGGGACGATCATGTCACGAGCGCAGCAAATGCCCGACCGAAGCCAGGAGGCGATTGCCGCCACGAACGGTGCTCTGGGTCAGGCTGTCGGTCAGCTTTATACACAACGCTATTTTCCACCCGAAGCCAAGTCAAGAGCTCAGGCGATGGTCAACGACCTGATCACTGCCTATCGCGGACACATTTCAAATCTCACTTGGATGTCGGCACAGACAAAACAACAAGCCTTAGCGAAATTGGCCGCGCTTCAGGTGATCGTCGGCTATCCCGACGTGTGGATAGACTATTCATCGCTCGATGTCGCGCGTGATGATGCCTTCGGCAATATGCGCCGGGCGGAGGCCTTTAATCGTTTGCGTAACTTGGCCAAGTTGAAAAAACCGGTCGATCCGATCGAGTGGCCAATCAATCCGCAAGTTCCCGGTGCGGTCATCATGTTCAGCCCTAACGCGGAGTTCTTCTCGGCTGCGATACTGCAGGCGCCTTATTTCGAGAGAGAAGGCGATTCCGCTTCCAACTATGGTTCAGCCGGGGCTGCGATGGCCCACGAAATCAGTCACAGCTTCGACGAACTGGGGAATATCTACGACGCACAAGGCCGCCTCGGAGATTGGTGGACGGCAGAGGATCACGCCAGGTATCGCAGGGCGGGTGAGAAGCTTGTCGAGCAATTCAACCGCTACTGTCCGTTTCCCGACCTTTGTGTTAATGGCAACCGGGTGTTGTCTGAAAGTATTGCTGACGTGGCGGGGTTGCTAGTGGCGCATGACGGCTACGTTCTCTCCCTGAAAGGCAAGAGCGATGTCATCATTGGCGGATTGAGTGGCGAACAACGCTTTTTTCTGGCCTTCGCAAAGAGATGGCGGATACTCCAAACCGAAACTGCGCTGCGTCAGCAGCTCAAAACCGACACGCACTCGCCGGGAGAATATCGAAGCGATACAGTGCGCAATGTCGATCGATGGTATGAGATCTACAAGGTCGCGCCCGGCGACAAGCTCTATCTGAAGCCTGAGGATCGCGTCAGGGTCTGGTAACACTGTCGGTGAGGGTGCCTCAATTGGCTTGCGCACAAATCGGCGTATGCCTTACTCAAGCGCCTGCTGCCGGCCGCGCGGTATTTGATGTTGACGTTTGCCTGTTCTGCGACGCTGTGCGTTTCAGAGGTGCGCGTTTGCAAGATCAACTCCTGGCATTGCTCCGCAACCAACTCATTGCCATCATGTCCGGAACTGTTTTCGTTTTCATCGGACTGGCGGCCTGTTGCCTCGCTGCCGTTCGCCGCCGCAGGGGAGTGCGTCTCGTTATCTGGCTTGGGATATGGAGTGGGATGTATGGGGCCCGGCTCCTGGTCGAATCCCCAGCCGTGGTTGCTGCGTTGCCGCAGTGGATTCAGATCGGTGTTCCCTTTCTGAAAACTGCCATCACCTATCTGCTTGTTCCTGTTGTGTCGCTCGCCTGGTTGGAGTTAAGCGCCGGCAAAATGCGGCTCTTTCTTCACGCAGTAATTCTCATCAGTCTGGCCATTGGTTTCGTCGGAATCGGATTATTCGCCATTACTGGCACTGCCAACAAGTTGATTCTCTACGACGACCTCCTCGCAGCCGCGGCCCTCCTCGTCCTGCTAATTATCGTCGCGGTGCCAGGGCTCTCCCGCAAGTTCCTGGTCCTTCCCAACCGTATTGTCATGGTCGTCGGCACGCTTGTTTTTGCCATCGAGGCCCTGTATTTCAGCGTGTCGCGCGCCCTTCACTATCAGACTTGGCCCATCACCGGCTCGCTCGGGTTGGCCGCTCTCCTTTTCTCGTTTGGGTATGTCGCCGTGCAAATCGCACTGGCGAGTGAACGCCGTTTGCTCTCGATTGAAAACGAACTCGCGATTGCGCGCGAGATTCAAGCCTCGATTCTTCCTACCGACAGTCCTGAACTGAAAAACCTTCGCGTCGCCGCCGCCTATCGTCCGATGACCGCCGTCGCTGGCGATTTCTATGAGTTCATTCCTGTCGATCAGAACCGAATCGGTTTCCTGGTGGCAGACGTCACCGGTCACGGTGTCCCTGCCGCGCTTATCGCGTCGATGATCAAGGTGGCAATGCAATCTGTCGTGCCCTGCGCACACGACCCGCGAGAGGTGTTGCGGGGGCTAAACCGCGTCCTTCTCGCACAACTGCGCACGCAGCTCGTTTCGGCAGCCTATCTCTTGCTCGACACGAAGAATCGCATCGCTCTCTATTCGGCCGCCGGACATCCGCCGCTTTTGCACTGCCGCGAAGGCGAGCTACGCCGTATCGAAAGCAACGGTCTGCTGCTCGGAGTACTCCCCGATTCCGACTACCCTCTTTGCGACATGCCCATCCTCCCTGGTGACCGCTTCCTGCTGTATACCGACGGCGTCATTGAGCCCGAAAATGCCCGCGGCGATTCCTTCGGCGAGTTCAAGTTTGAACAAGTCGTTCGCAACAATCAGTCGCGTGCACCCTCTGAGTTGCTGGACCAACTGCTCTCCGAGATTCGTGAATGGCAACCGCCTTCGATAGCCCAGCACGACGACATTACGCTCATCGTCATCGATGTGGTTTAGTCACGATGACTGCTTACTGATGTACGCCCGAGCCGCACTGGGTGCCACCGACAATCTGGACGTATCGTCGGCAACCCGGACTGCTATCGTTCCCGTACCACTTGGACCGTAGTGGCCTGTTCGGACAGGGGCAGTGCAACAGGACCAAAACTCTCCGAATGCTCGCCGTTTCCCTTCAACTTGGCGAAGTAATTCTATAGGTACGCTTCCGGGCACACCCCGGGTCCATAGCGAATGCTTGACGCTCGTAAGTTATTGAAAATGGCGGACGGGCCTGCAAGCCGGAATCTTCGGGCACATTTTTGTTTTCAATAAGTTGGGTAGAATCAACAAACGTCACTCGTCAAAGAAGTCAGTTTTGGCAGCCAAAACAGGTTTTGTGTCACAGTTATGGCACAGTTTTTTGTCGATATTCTTTATCCCTCACCGTTCCCGAGAAACACGACGCCGTGTTTTGCCGCTTCTGATCGAACATGGTAGAACCTACTTGTCTAACGAAGATTCGACCAGTGTGACTCTACAGGGTGTGTGCTTTAAAAGAGAAACTTGAGGGCGAGTTGCATGACTCGCGGGCCGAGCGTGGCGGCAGGAGCGCCGAAAGCCGTTGTGCCGGTGTCTTGCTGGACAAGGCATGGAGTGCCAGCCATCTTGCACAAGTTGGGGTCCATGGAGCGCGCAAATTGCGTAGTGCGGACATCGGCGATGTTGACGCGATTGAAGACGTTGAAGGCTTCCCAGATCAATTGCAAACGCACTTGCTCTTTGATTGCCACAGTGCGGGTCAGGCGTGGATCTATAGAAGCCGTCGCCGGCTGCCGAAATGTGTTTCGCGGCTGGCCCGGCGTGCGGTCCGTCTGAGAATTACCGTCGCCGTTGATATCGAAATTCACGAGACCCGAATACGGTAGCCCCGTCTGCACGGCGACAATTCCGCTGAATTGCCAGCCGTTCAGGATCGCCTTCGGGGCTCCATGCAAGCGGTTCGCATAATTCAAATCCCAAACCCCACTCAGAACGAAACGGTGGCGCGCGTCCTCAACGCCTGAGCCGCGGTCGGCAAGTGGGTTGAAGGAATCGGAGAGAAGAAGCGCATCATTGGGGCCGCCCGCGTTGAAATTAATCGCTTCGGGGCGGTCGTCAATAACTCTGCCCAGCGTGTAGCCCGCGAGAACCTGAAAATTATTTGTGAAGCGCTTGGTCAGTTCTACAGCCATGCCGTGATACGTCGAGTTTGCTTCGCTTGCCAGGAGAAACGTGCGGTCAAAGCCTGGGAAGATTGGCCGCTTGTCAGGGAAGAGCTGATAAGTGAGAACTGTGTTTGTGCCCGCGATGCCAATGTTCTTAGGCTTGGGTGACGACAAATTGATGTCCCGCCAACGCGGCAGGTGCGTTCCCTTCACCATCAAATAGCTAGTGGAGATGGCCCAACTTTTGCGGAATTGATACTCGATACCCAAGCTGCCGTGCTGGTCGTACGGCTGGACATAGTTCTGAGAAAACAGCATGAGCGAGTCGCTGCCTCCGGTAGGCGACGGGCAGCTTGGCGGCAAACCTGAAGGGTTAGGAGAGCCACAGAGAGTGTTCGGATAGGCCGGAATCGAGGCGCCGGTGAATGTGCGCGTCTCGATGGTAACTCCGTTCTGCGTATGAGCGCGGCCAGCAATGGCATCTTGCAGCCGAGCGGAGTAGAGACCGTAGCCGCCACGTACAACGAGACGTTGACCTCGCATCGGGGTCCAGGCAAATCCCAAGCGCGGAGCGAAGTTATTCGCGTCCAACGGGACGAAGCTGGTGTCGAGCCCCGCGGCTGCCAGCGCCGTAGATGGATTCCTCACCGGCGGCTTGGCCATGACTTGGATGTCGTAACGAAGCCCAAGGCTGAACGTGAGATCGGCCCGGGCGCGCCACTCGTCCTGCAGGAAACTCGCAAATTCCGTTGAATTCGGAAACGCGACGGCACCTGGCTCGCCTTCGCCCGAGAAGCCCTGAATGTACGTTTCATTTGGAAGTGGAGTTCTGCACGAAGCAGGCGCAGGACTCTGTGGAGGATTACATACCGGAAGTTGCGCCACGCTCCGCCCAAAGCTCTCTAAGCTGTTGAAGCGGTAGTTACCGAAGAAGCTCGGAGCATTCGCGATCTGGTTACGGGCCAGCAAAACATCCCCACCGAACTTGAACGCGTGACGCCCATGACTCATGAAGAGAGTATTTGACCAATCCAATTGGTGGACCAAGGTCCTCCCAGGGCCCCCTGGTCCGTGACCAACCGTGAAAACCTGCTGACCCGTCTCAAAAACGTTGGCTTGCGGATTCACACTATTCGATTTGCTCCGGTCATCGTTCAGCAGATACCCGAAGCGGGCCACATTAACCTTAGCGGAAGAAACGGTGGAAGTCAGTGAAAGAACCACCGAGTGATTTGTGGTCAGGGAGTCAGTGTTGTTCTCCAACGAAATCCGTGGGCCTTCGGCGAAGCTGCTCTCTCCCGTGAAACGCTGGGTGTTCCAGCGTGCGCTCAGCAATTGCGTGGAACTGATGCGCCAATCCACTTTCGCGAAATAAACGTCCTGGTCAAAGGTTCGTATGTATGAAGCAGCGCGCGAAGCCAAATATTCCAACGCGCTCTGTTGGAAACCGGCAACCGTTGGGTCAGACGAGAGCCTGAACCCAGCAGGAAGGTTCAGGAGAGTAAGATTCTGGAGTTGCCGGCGCTGAGCATCATATCCAGCGAAAAAGAACAATTTGTTCCTTAGAATCGGGCCACCAGCCGCGCCGCCGAATTGATGAACATGGAGAGGCTCTTTGGGTTGGGAGTTGATTTTGCGAATCAGGTCTGTGGCGTTGAGCCCTTTGTCACGGAAGTACCAAAAGAGCGTGCCGTGAAAATCATTGGTGCCGGACTTAGTGACCACACTAATCAGCCCATTGCCGGCGTGGCCAAGCTCCGCGGAATAACTGTTCGCGTTCACTTGGAACTCGCGCACCACTTCCAGGCTGAACTGGTAGGGCTGAACGCCAGGGCCAAAGGGTGCGGTGAGAGCGGGGGCGTTCTCCGCGCCATCCACCAACGTCACGCTGAACGAGCGCTGGCCACCCACACTGGGGATACCCGAACCAAAATTCATCAAGACGGGACCACGGATAACACCCGGCGCGAGCACGATGAAATCGTTGAAGTTGCGGCCATTTACGGGCAAGTTGGCGATCGACCGCTCGTCAACAGTGGAACTCACGCTAGTCCGCGTGGGCTCCACCAGCGGTGTTTCGCTGTTGACTTCAACGCGCTGCCTTTGCGAAGCGAGGGGAAGCTTGAGCGGCAAGTTGATCTTGGCACCGACGGTCACTTCTATGTTTTTGTCGACCCATGTGGCAAAGCCTGGGTATTCCGCGATCACCTGGTAGCTGCCGACTGGGAGGACCAGAAAGCGAAAGCAGCCGTCGTCATCGGTAACTGCGCGATAGATCGCCGCAGTGTGGATATTTCGAGCTGTCAAATTCACGCCGGAAATCACTGCGTCGGAGGGATCAGTGACAAAACCTTCGATGGAACCTTCGTCTCCGGATTGCGCAAACACGAAAGAAGCGAAAAAGAACGCCAGCAAACCTAACCGCGTTAGAGCTAGCCACTTCATCTTCTGCCGTCTTTGGGTGCGCCTGTGATGGGCGCAAGGCTTTCCGGCGGCAAGCCCATGCGAATCAGGAGGTCGCGATAGCGCGCGTCGGAGTCGAAGGGCTCGAACAACGGCTCCGATTTGAGAAGAAAGATGACGGCGGTATGTCGTTCAAAAGATTTTTCTAATAAAGCGAATACTTTCTCTCCGTCGCCAAGGCCGGCATACGCGACTACCATCCCGTAGCCTCCGCGAGTTCCGCGTTTTCTTGCCCGCTCCTCCAATTCGCGCAAGAGTTTCAGCGCCTCGTCTCGTCGTCCAGCCTTGGCATAGGCGTGTGCCAATGTGCCTAGGGCGATGCCGTCTCTGCCGCGCAATTCGATCGTCTTTTCGAATGCTGCGATGGCTTCTTTGTACATCCCTTTTTTTACATAGGCTCTTCCCAAGAACGTGTACGCGCCCCAGTAGTTGGGATCCAGATCCAAAACCTTCTGCCAGTGAGTTATGGCCTCGTCAACTCGGCCAGCCGCAAGATAAGAGAAAGCGGCGTGGGTGATTGTGTCCGGATCCGCAGGTCCGAGTCGCATGGCGATTTCAGACTGAGCGAAAGCTTCTTCGAAGCGCCGCATACCTGAGAGGAACTCCGAGTACCAAGTGTGCGCCGTGGCATAACTGGGGTTGAGTTCGATCGCCCGCTTGTAATGCTCCTCCGCGCCCCTCCAGTTCCAGTCCGATGAATCAAGCCAACCCAAGGCCGCGTGCGTTTCGGCAAGCGTGGGGTCCAGCTCCAGCGCTTTGTCGGCCCACTTCCGGGCGAGCGGGCGGTCACTTACTTCCGTTCCTGCAAGGTACGCCCCGCCGTGGGCATGGAGCGCTGCCAATCCTGCGTAGGCAGAAGCAAACCGCTGGTCGATTTCGATGGCTTTGTTGAACAGTTCCGCTGCCTTGAACCGGTCTGTCTCAGTGCCCTTCCTTAAATGGTAGCGGCCTCTCATATACGCTTCGTAAGCTTCCGGAGTTGTTTCTCGCGAACTTGACAACCGGGATTTTTCTTCGCTCGTGACTTGCGCATTCATGGCTTCGAGGATCTCGCGAGCCACCGTGGGGAGCAGCGCCTGAACATTCCTGGGTTCGACCTCATAGGACTTGGCCCACAGATGGCGATCCGTTGGCGCGTAAATGAGCTGGAGGTTGAGCAGCAAGTGGTCCCCCGAGCGCTGCACACTCGGCTCGACCATGGCCTGCGCTCTCAATTCCCGCGCAATCTCGGAAAGCCTCTTGCGCTCGCCTTTGAAGTACATGGAGGAGGTCACCGAAGGCACAGTCAGTGATTTGACTCGTGCCAAATGCGTCGTCAGGACATCCGTTAGGCCATCGGCAAGGAACTCTAGTTCTGGGTCCCCGGTCAGGTTTTTGCAAGGCAGGACGGCCACAGATGCAATGGGACCCACGCTAACCCGGCCTGTGATGCGATCGCGCAGACCGCCAACGCCTGCTGCCAGCATTACGGCCAGGAGCGCCGTGAGCGCCAACAAGCCAGTCGCCCAGGGCTGCCGCCACCAGGCCACCGGTGGAAGAACTTGCACTGCTGCAGGCGCGCGGGTTCCATTCACCGGGTAAATGAAGCGGTAGCCACGCTTTGGTAGCGTTTCGATGAAATGCGGGCTATCCGCCGAGTCGCCCAGCGTGTCGCGCAGCTTTTTGATGGCGGTGTTCAGTCCGTTGTCGAAATCTACGAATGTATCGGCCGACCACAACTTCTGCCGCAACTCTTCGCGGGTGACCATGTCACCAGGCTTTTCTAGCAGCATCGTAAGAATTTGAAAAGGCTGTTCCTGAAGCTTGATGCGGGAGCCACTCTTGCGCAATGTGCCCGTGCGCAGATCTACCTCGAACGCGCCGAACTGCAAGACCCGGCTGGCCTGGACTTGAGGTGCCATTACCGCCTCAGGTGATTGCGCGAAGTCTAACACCCAGCCGAGAGAGGTTCAATGATTTCGACCCAGGACAGACCGGCGTCCAAGTCCTTTCCACTCAGGTGATTCCAACTCAAGAAGAATTCTGGAAAGAGAACAGCTTCCGTTCATTGACGACCAATCAAAACTCAACGACTGTCACTGCGGTCCCGCGATACCGAACATGCGGGTGAGCGTAAGGCAAAGCAAGCGGGCCATTTCAGTTGAAGAAAAACACAGGGAGGATACTATGAAGCGAATCGACAGAAGCATTGCAGCCGCAACGCTGGCCGGCACTCTCGTGCTTGCGCTGGCTTCGCTGCTGGTAGCATCGGCGCGGACAGACGATAATGAAGACGCGGCCCGGTTTTCAGATTGGTCGGCGCCGGTAAACCTCGGCCCGCCGGTGAGCGCCCTATTAACGGGTTTTCCGCCCAAAGGTGCTGACTTCAACCCATTCATTTCCAGGGATGGGTTGAGTCTCTATTTTTCTTCGGACCGCCCCGGAGGTTTCGGGGGCTTTGACATCTGGGTCTCTCAGCGGCCCAGTGTTAATGATCCCTGGGGAGAACCGCAAAACCTCGGTCCAAACGTAAATACTCCTTCCACAGAGAACTCTCCTGCCCTTTCGGCGAACGGCCGTCACCTCTATTTTCAGAGCGACCGGCCCGGCGGGTTTGGGGGCCTCGACCTGTATGTATCAGAGCGGCACAGGAAGCGGGACGACCTCGCCTGGCAAGCTCCAACGAACCTTGGCAGCAATGTCAACACCTCGTTCAACGAAACTGCCCCGACACTCTTCGAGGATGACGAGACCGGAGTCGTTACTCTGTACTTTAACTCGAACCGGCCGGGAGTTGGCGGTAATGATATCTACGCCAGCGCGCTAAACGATGACGACGAGGAAGAAACTTTCGAGCCGGCGGTTGTGGTGCTGGAGCTGAGCACGCCAGACAACGAAGGGGGTCTAGCCATTCGGCGCGACGGCCTGGAAGTGATCATGTCGGCGGATAGGGCGGGGTCCATCGGGGGAAATGACCTTTGGGTCGCAACGCGCGGCAGCGCGGCAGAACCTTGGTCACCGTGGGTAAGCTTGGGGCCTGTTGTAAACACCGGGTTTCAAGAAAACCGCCCTGCGCTTTCCCGCAAGGGCACGGAACTCTACTTCGGCTCGAACCGTCCCAGCCCCGGAGGTTTCGACGTCTACGTCGCCACACGCGCCAGGCTCAAACACAACGACTAGTCGGCAGCAGGGCCAGAAATCCGCGGGCAGGCCTCGCGAGGTTTGCAGCTGGAGGCCAAAATGAGAGCGTCCAAAGGCACTCCTGCTGCCATTGTTTCGGTCGCCTTCTGTTCGCTCAGCATGCCCATGCAAAAGGAGTGGGGTTCTTCGGGAGTGTGTATCAAGTCCGGGCTGACCGACCTACTTGCGGCCGACTTCAATGGCGATGGCAAATTGAATCCGGTTGCGGCTAGCTGCGAGACACAAGACCCGTCGATTCTGATAGCTCCAAATGAATCGAGAGACGAGCTAGCGGCAATCCGTATCGAAATTGCGGGACAACGGATGGAAAAACGCCTGCAAGTTATTGAAAAAATAGCGGGCGAGCCATATAAGCCGGATTCTGTGCCGCACACAAACCGTAAAACAGCCTGCGCGCGCGGCGATCATTCCTCTAGTCCCGGTATTGCTACCGGGATCCAGCAGCCTACCCGAGGGTTTTCAATCGACAGCGGCTTGCGCCACCGCGAAAGGAGCGCGTTGATTTGCATGAACGCTGACTCAGTGAGCCGGGCCGGCTCTCCCCTCCTATTTGGCCTTGCACCACGCGGGGTTTTCCGTGCCTCCGGTGTTGCCACCGGAGCGGTGGGCTCTTACCCCACCTTTTCACCCTTGCCAAACGTTGCGAGCATTTCGAAGACGTCTCACAGGTCTCCCTGTGCGATGCCACCGCGCTCCACTCCGCCGGCGGTCTGTTCTCTGTGGCACTTTCCGTAGCGCCGCGAGTGGCACAGGCTTAGCCTGTGCTCCCCGTTGCGCCCCCTGGCGTTACCAGGCGCGTTGCCCTGTCAAGAGTTCCGCCCCCCACAAAGTGACGAGCGTGCCTCAGGACGGTGTCCGGACTTTCCTCCCGCCCAGCCATCTCGCGATGACCAAGCCAGCGATCACCCGGCCCGCCCGCCAGTTCCATTATAGCGCGAGAACGCGTCGTTCAGGTCACGTTCACGTTTGGAGCCTGGATGCAGTGTGGGATTATCGGACCAAGAGAGGGACACTGCAGTCGCATGAATCAGACCGCGAAAATCCGCATTGAAGGCTCCAACTACCCTATCGTCCGCTTTTTCATGTGGGTCGGGCTCGCTTCATTTGCCGTGATGTTCATGGCATTATGGCTTTCCGAATTCACTTTAGCCGCCGTCGGATTCACTTTGCTCTTAATTGCGCGGGTGGCTGGCGATTACTTTCATCGCAAAGGGTCGGGCAGTCAAGACGGTCTTCGATACAAGAAGTGTGGCCAGCAGCAAGCTCTGAGTACCGCTCCCCCAACTGACCGGGTTGCTCGGTGTCATTACTGCGGGGGAGCCATTTGGCGAATTTTCAAATTGACCCAATCCCGAGCGGCGGGATACTCGCGGGGGTTATTTCAATCCGACCAATCTCTCGAATTCGCCCTCGCTCAATATGGTTACACCCAATTCCTTCGCCTTCTCGTACTTCGACCCCGGATCAGTCCCCACAACCACATAAT
>Ga0137363_10000901_pt1 | contig 16691 bp, 18 predicted proteins | sample MadtaG_FD_104800 | JGI IMG/M metagenome (GOLD analysis project Ga0137363, IMG submission 104800) | Vadose zone soil microbial communities from Angelo Coast Range Reserve, California, USA - Mad1_115_16 metaG | ecosystem: Environmental > Terrestrial > Soil > Vadose zone | place: USA: California...
TTCCCGCGTTATGGTCTTGATCAAGGTCGATTTGCCGCCGCCATTCGGTCCCAAGATGCAAACGTGCTCACCGCAAGCGATCTCCAGGTTGATGTCATGGAGGGCCACGCGGTCACCACGCATGACCGTGACATGGGCCAGGGAGAGCAGGGACGCGGGGATAGAGTTCAATCTCGGCTCCCTGGCATGGGTCGGTTGGCGATTCGACCAAGCGATGAACGGCTCATCTGGGCGCCGGTAGGAAGCCAGGGCAGGCAAATCAGCGAGCAGGTGACCAGGCTTGTCGGCACGAGGGGCAGGAAGGGGATGCTCATGTCTCATTTTGAATCAACGGCCGGTCCAGTCAGGCCCAGAAATAAAAAGGAGGTGAAAACAGGTTCGTTCTCACCTCCCGGGGTGGTGGGGTGTTGCATGACACTACTCTTGGCGGCTCAGCAGGCCTGCCCTGCCAGGCAGGTCTGCGGCCTCACTCGCGCACTGCACTTGGCAATTCGTTAGGAGACTCACCACCAAAGAGCTTGTCTTTCTGCGGTTTGTAGCACCGCGAAACGCAGCTGTCAACGGTAAAAAACGAAATGTCGAGCCGGACGTGGCCCGGCCGTTCGGGGAGTGCTCTGATGGTTGTTACGCAAGTGCCTAACGGTAGCGCGGATCGGACGGCCAGCGGCGCAAGAGAAACGCTGTTAGTCCCGCAAGAAGCCCCCCAGAGATGATCACGCCCTCCCAAACGATACCGGTTGCCAGAACCTCTGACGCCGGCGCGCCAAACGGCGCGAGCAGCACTACCAGCGCCGCCTCGCGAACCCCAATGCCGCCTTGCGTAATCGGCAGGACCGCGGCGATTTTGGCAAGTGGCCACCCAAAGAGCCACACCCGCAGCGGGAGACTGAGTCCACAAGTGATGCCCAGAAAAGCGGTGAGCAGAACGTAACTGCCCTGCACCGAAGTGCCCAGCAACCAGCCCAGAACCAGCCGCCCGGGACGGCGTCGAACGGCGCGGATCGCGTGAGCAAGTTGCGCAAGCCAGCGCCGGAAACGGATGGAGCGGCCGCGCAGAAGCGGTCGGCGCAATGCCACGGCAAAGCCGAAAAGAATCACCGCGCCAACCACGCCGGCAAGGAGCACCTGCTTGGCCGGCGCCTGCAACGGAACGGGCAACGAACCCGGAAGCAGCATCACGCCCAGCGAGACGAGCGTGAGCTGAGCGGCCACATCGAGAAAGCGGTCCGCCACATTTCCGGTAATCACCGCGGCCGGACGCGGACTGTGCGAAATTCCTACGGCGAGACGGGCCACGTCACCGCCGATAATCGATGGCAGAAAAAGCGCGCCAAATAGCCCGCTGGTATAGCACTCCGCGCTGGAGGCGAAACCGAGTTGCGCACCTGCGGAATTCACGACGGTATGCCACTTGGTGATGCCGCCCGTCAGGGCTAACAGATACATCAGCAGCACGGCCATGAATCGCGTCAGTGGTACGCGTGACAACGCGTTCCTTAGCGGTGCCAGCGGTAGCAGATAAAGAAGCACACCGAGGATCAACATCGCCGCCGCCCAGCGCGCCAAAAGAAAGATCCAGCTCCGGGTGGATTTTTGCGGCCGGCGGCTCGGCTTATTATCGGGAAGATCGTTTTCGAGGGCCACACCTCACGCGCCGAAGATTTCGTTGATTTTTTCCGCCAGCGTGAAGTCGTAGTCGCTGATGCCATGCACGCTGTGGGTATTGAGGTCGATGACCACCTTGTTCCACACGTTGAACCATTCGGGATGATGGTTCATGGCTTCGGCGACGAGAGCTACGCGCGTCATGTTGCCGAAGGCGGTGACGAAATCCTTGCACGCAAACTCCCGGTGCAGCTTGCCATCGACCACATTCCAGCCCTTAGTCTTGGGCAGCAGCGCGGAGATTTCAGCGTCGGTAAGCTTCTTTGCGGGCATGCGGGCATCCTCCGCGAGGGCTTGGCCTCTCCCAAGACATTATGCGGCCGAAACCCGGCGTCAGCAACAGCGTGCGTTTCCCCAACACCGGCTTCCGAGTGTGCGGGCCGGTCGAACGGTTCTTCGTTGAATGCGCGCGGGAATTCCATTATCGTGGTTTCCTTTGAAGCCAAAATGCGCGTCGTACGCGCATGCCACGGAATGCGGAGAGCGAAGTGAAAAAGAAAATTCGCGCCATCCAGTATGGTGTCGGCCCCATCGGCACATCCATCGCCCGGCTGATGCGGGAAAAGCAAGCCATAGAAATTGTCGGCGCCATTGATATGGACCCGGCCAAGGTTGGGCGCGACCTCGGCGAAGTGGTCGGCGCTGCAGACGCCCCGTGGGGCGTGAAAGTCTCTGCGGAAGCAAAGGAAGTGCTGGAACAGGCCGCGGACGTGGTCATCCATTCGACGTCGTCGTCGCTCGCAAAAGTGATGGACCAGTTGCTGATGTGCTTGGAAGCGGAGTCCTGCATCGTTTCGACTTGCGAAGAATTATCGTATCCGTTCCGCACACATCCGGAACTCGCGGCCAAGCTGGATACGGCGGCGAAGGAGTGGGGTGTGGCGCTGGTCGGCACGGGCGTGAATCCCGGCTTCGTGATGGACAAGTTGGTCGTGACGCTCGCGGCGGTTGCGCAGCACATCGAACAAGCCAAAGCGCTGCGCGTGGTGGACGCGTCGAAGCGGCGGCTGCCGCTGCAGAAAAAAATCGGCGCGGGGATGACCGTGGGAGAGTTTCGCGCGCAAGTGATGGCGGGTGTGATCAAGCACATCGGCTTGCCGGAGTCGGTGGCCATGGTGGCGGACAGCTTGAACCTGGCGGTCGAACAAATTACCGAGACCATCGAACCGATAGTCGCTACCGAGCGCACCGAGACCGAATATCTGACGGTGGAAGCGGGGCAGGCAGCGGGTGTGCACCAGATCTGCCGCGGCCTCTCGAAAGACGGTAAAGAACTCGTGTACCTCGAGCTGCAGATGTACGTCGGAGCGAAGGAGCCCGGGGATACGATCTCTCTCAGTGGGCATCCCAACATCAGTCTGGTGATTCCGGGCGGCTCGCATGGCGACATCGCCACTGCTTCAGTGGTGGTGAATTCTATCCCCGTGATTCTTGACGCTTCGGCCGGTTTGCGCACTTCGCGCGACTTGCCGATTGGATTCTTCTCGCCCAACGCTCGACCCTAGCGTCGGTGCCTCTTGGGCCGCGCCCAGCCGAGGGCCAAAGAATGGCGACTAAAGGCGGTCGCCGTTCGGCTGCGCTGCAGATAGGCTTCGCTCCCGCCCGCAAAAAACCGTCGCCATACAGGCGGTAAAGTCCGGCCTGTTCGTCTGCCTCAATTGTGTTTTACGAATTCTCCTTTGTGGCCGGTGAGGGAGTTGTAGAGCGTATCGATAAAAACATCTTCGTTGACGAAATCGCCTTTCCATTTCGCCCAGGGCGCGAGAATTTTCTCCTGCTTCATCTGCTCCAGCGTCTTGTGATCGTTGATGGCATTCTGCACGACCGCTGAAGTTTCCTTGAGCATTTTGGTGAAGGCCCGCACATCGTCGAGATTCGAGAGCGCGCCGTGCCCTGGGATGACTTTCACGTCTGCCGGCAACTGCGCGGTAGCTTTTTCCATTGCCTCGATCATGCCCTGCACGCTGCCGCCGCTGCTTACGTCGATGAACGGGAAGCCGTAGCGCACGAAGTCGTCGCCCATGTGCACGACATTATTTTTTGGGAAGAAGATGATGGAGTCGCCGTCGGTGTGGCCGGCGGGAAAATGCAGCGCGCGAATGTCTTCGCCATTCAGATGGACGGTGACGTCATGCTCGAAAGTGATGATCGGCAGCGCTGCCTTGGGCGCTGGTTTGTTTTCCATCCTGATCGAGCCGCCGTTCCCGGCGATGCCCCCGCTCTCCAGACGCTTGCGCACGTTATCCTGCGCGATGAGCGTGGAGCCCGCGTTGTTGAAGGGCACGTTTCCGCCGGTGTGATCTCCGTGATAGTGCGTGTTAATGACGAAGCGCACGGGCTTGTCCGTAATCTTCAATTCTTTCAAGGCCGCCTGGATTTTATCCGCCAGCGGAGCGAACTGGTCGTCCACAATGACGATTCCATCTTCGCCGACAGAGGCGGCGATGTTTCCGCCCTGGCCTTCCAGCATGTAGATGTTGCCGGAAACCTTGGTGGTCTTGATTTGAACCTTGGAAAAGTCCGGCTGCTGCTGGGTCACGGCAGCTGGCCCGCAAAGCAGTGCCGCGCCAACCAGGGAGAGAACCATCCAAGTCCGTATCTTCTTGCCCATCACGATCCTCCTCAAGATGCCGCTGCGCATTCTAGCACTGTGGACACGGAGTAGGCGGAGGCTCACGGTGGCCCTGGAGAGAGCGGGCCGCGGACAGGAGTCTGGTCCGTGGTGTGTCCGATCATGGGGCGGGAGCGCAAGGAATGGTTCAGCTTGGGGCGGTGAAAAACGGACCGCGGCTGGTAGTTCTGGCGAGTCACGTCCCTCCGTGGCGGCAAGAAAGATCCTCCGAACGATGCGCGCGGCAGGAACCGCGCTGCTAACCCACGGCGACCGCGTTCGTCTATTTCAGCGCCCACTATGTCAACGCACGACATAGTCGGGAGTCAACTTGGAAATGGGAGAAGTATGATGATTCTCGATCACCCGGTTGTTCCGTTGCTCGGACGATTGATGATGGCCTACATTTTCGCGACCAGCGGAATTGCGAAAATATTTGGTTGGTCCGGCAACGTGGCGTACATGAACACCAGACACTTGCCGATGATTCCGTTGCTGCTGGCTGCGGCGCTGGTGATTGAAGTGGCTGGTTCGGTGTGTGTGGTGACCGGATACCAGGCGCGCATCGCGGCGTTTGTGATGTTCTGGTACACCACCGCGGTGACGGTGTTGTTCCACAACTATTGGGCCTCGAGCGAAGCGATGGCCGGGATGCAGGAGACCCACTTTCGCAAGAACCTGGCAATCATGGGCGGGTTGCTGATGCTGGCCTATGGTGGACCAGGAAAATGGGCGTTGGGGCGGCGAGCCGATGCATGACCGGGAGCGGCCTGCAATTTCGATGTCCCCGTCTCACCTTCATGCCCAACGAATACCAGGAGCGGGGAGAGCCCCTGTGAGACGTAATGCTGAAGCGATTTGAGCAGCCGGATGAGATTCGGATGTTTGAGAAACCCGGATGGAAATGGTCGGTGCGTGTGGGCCGCTCCGTGGGCGCCAAGACCGGCGCGGTGGAACAGGTGGGAATGGGTGCTCTCCGGGCGGGACAACGGCGGCCATGGATGATGGCCGGTTGATCGAGCGGCAGGCCGGCGACCTGCTTTACATGGCCCCGGGAGATGGTGGGCGAGGAGCCGCACGTGGAACCGTAGCAGAACAACGACGAGACAACCCCGCCTACAGGGAGACCGTGACAACCAACTAGAAGCGGGCGGGCACGATTTATCGCGCCCGCAAGGAAGAACCAGGCACTCCGCCCCGGCGGCAAGGTCCGGGCCGGCAGAAGCGGCGGTGCCAGGAAAGGGCCGGAAATAAGCACCATGGAGAGGTGGCCGGGAAGCGCCGCGACCCAGACGAGCAGCGGATTAATCATGTTGCAATGACAACACACCTATGTTGTAATGACAACATGGAGGTGGCCATGAGTGAGATCCTCGAGGCAATCTTTCAACGCAGGGCCATTCGGGTGCTCGACCCCATTGAAATCCCAGAGGCGGTGCGGGGACGGATTCTGGATGCGGCGCGGGTGGCTCCTTCGAGCTTTAACGTGCAGCCGTACCGATTCTATTGGGTGCAATCGCCGGAAATGAAAACGCGAGCGGCACAGCTCTGCATGGGGCAGTCTCCGGCGGAGACGGCCTCGGCGCTGATCGTGGCGGTGGCGGACATCGGGTCGTGGCCAGCGACCGTCGAAGGCCAACTGGAATGGATGCGCCGAGAAGGATTCAGCGAAAAGCAGATTCTGGAATCCGCGAGGAAAGCCAAGCTGGCGAAATGGTTTTTCATGCAGGGCTGGTGCGGGATTCTCGGGGCGCTGAAATGGGCCATTCTGCGGGTGGTCCATTTCTGGAAGATCATCGGCTCGGTGCCGGTAGCGCGGCAAGGACTCTTCAAGTGGGCCACCAAAAGCACGTCATTGGCTTGCGAAAACCTGATGATCGCCGCGGAAGCATTGGGTTTGAACACCTGCCCGATGGAAGGGTTTGACGGTCGCAGACTAGGGAAGTTCCTGGGACTCTCGTCGCAATTTCATGAGATCGTGATGGTCATCGCCATCGGGAAGAAATCGGCGCGCCACGTTGACCAACCGCAGTGGCGGAGGCCGCTGGAGGCCACGGTAAAATTCCTATGATTATCGTTGAGAAGAGGCTAATACCAGCGGAGATCCTGAAGGACTCCGTTCTGGTGCACCTCGCCGCGGCTTACTACTCGGTTGGAAAGCAACTGGAGCAGAAAACCAATTGCTCGCAGACACGCGGGTTCGTTATGTCCACACTGCGGGGAGGGGCGGCGCTCAACCAGAATCAGATTGCCACGCTGCTGGGCTTCGACCGAACGGTGGTGCATCGGGTGATAAGAACCTTGATTCAGGAAGGACTGGCGTCAGAAAGAAGAGCGGAGTCCGGCCGGGCGCTCCTGGTGCGGTTGACGGCGAAGGGCAATAAGTACCGAGAACGCCTCATCAAAGAACGGCGGGCGGCAGAGGAAAAGCTTCGGGAAGTATTGACATCGGAAGACATTGCCAGCCTGCTGGGGCTGCTGAAAGTGGTGGCGGAATTGAAACTCTGACGAATTACAGCCGACCAAGCACGCGGAAATACAAATCAAGGGCGCTGGCGGGCGCGAGCGTCAGGTCGGCTGGGGCAATTTCTTTCTGGCGTAACCCTTTTTGCCATAGAGGACTTGGTCGGCGGCGGCCAGGAGTTCATCGATGGTCTTGCCATCTTCGGGATAGACTGCTGTGCCGGTACTCACGGTGATCGGTGGCTCATCGCCATCGGTGCTTAGGCGCTCGGCAATTCGATCGGCAACACTCAGAGCGGCATGGGATTCCGTTTCCGGGAGAACCAGAACGAATTCGTCCCCTCCGTAACGCGCCGCGGTGTCCATAGCGCGGCAATGAATGCGCAGAATGTTTGACAAGCGGCAGATGGCTTGCGTTCCCACGAGATGGCCGTGGGTGTCATTGATCATTTTCAGCTTGTCCAGGTCAAGCAGCACGACGGCGAAGGGGCGCCCGGTGCGTTCGTAGCGCTTGATTTCCGAGTCGAGGGCGTCGAGAAGCCGGCGGTAGTTGGCGAGCCCGGTGAGCGGATCGGTGACCGCCAATTGGCGCACGTATTCTTCGGTGCGCTTGTGTTCGCTAAATTCGGCGGCCAGCGCCATGGACGTTACGGCCATAACGCCAATGAAGGCCTGCAACAGCAGCAGAGACGTGTTTTGAGACTCCCTTGCAAATGGGCCAAATCCGTGTGCCGTGCCCCAGGTGGCAATGGCCGCCAAGGTGCAAATGGCGGCGGCCGCCTCACGGCGACCAAACCGGAACGCCGCCCAGATCAGAAAAGGAATGCAAAGGTATTCGAAGGGATAATTTTTCACGGCAGCGTGAAAACGGCCGCCGAAGACGATCCCCACGGTGAAGAGCAGTCCTGCAAGCAGGAAAGGGAGCTCCATCATCCGCGCGCGGGTCCAATGCAGGCGGGGATTCTCCCACCAGAGGAGCGCGAAGGGAGTGACCACCACGGCACCAACGGCGTCCCCGACCCACCAAGTTGACCAGATGGAGCTGTACCTGTTCCAGTCCGCGAATCCGGCCAGGCCCAAGGTGGTGACACCAACGGTGGCGCTTACGGTGGTGCTGACCATGCCGGCAAGAAAGGCAAATTTGAAAACGTCCTGCGCGCGCTCAAAGGCACGGTGGCTGCCAGCAAAGCGGCTTACCAGGTAGCAGCCGACCACGCCTTCGAGCGTGTTTCCAACGGCGATGCTCAGCGACGTCGCGGCGGAACCGGCGGTGGTCAGGTTTACCAGGAATGCCCCGGCTAGGATAGCGGGCCAGGTGCGGTAGCCCCAGATGAGAAAAGCGGAAAGCGCGATGCCCGTGCAAGGCCAAACGGCGGTGGCGCTGGCATTCACAAACGCAAGCCTTAGCCCCAGCTTACCGGCGCCGAAGTAGACTGCGCCCAGGACCGCTAGGGTCAGTAGCTCTCTTAGAATTCGCGAACGGACCATGTTTGGCTCACCGATTGGCAAGGACCGATGTTCCCAATTCAGAAGAGTCCGAACGACATTCCCTAACTATCTATTCTACAAGGACTTCCAAGAATGAAACAAAAGAAAGCAAGTCCCATTGCCATATCAATCAATAGCGGGTATGGAGCCGCCTGAGATTTCGCCGGGCGGCCTTCGAATTGTGGCATGACACCGCCAGGTCGTGCGGGAAAAAGGGAAGCACTGCCGAAAAAATTACGAGTTCCAGTACTCCTCCAAGAATGGCCGAGATTGGTCTCTACTTGTCTGAGCCGCCACCACTTAGCAATTACTTGCTTGATTGGCCGATTCTTTGCTCCGTTGCCTGCCTAGAGAACTGCTCAATTCAGGAAAAAAATCGAAAGGTAATTTTAGGAGGGAAACATCATGAAGGCTAAGAAGCGCTGGACCGCGGTGATCCTGGGCCTGCTCGCCTTAACGTCGCCCTCGTTTGCAAAAGAGGCGGACAAAGAGCAAGACCGTCTAGGAAATGCCCATACTGGGGTGAAGGAAATTCTCAAAGTCCCCGACAACATTCCGCAGGAGCTGCTGGACAAGGCGCGCTGCGTGGTCGTGATGCCATCGGTTCTGAAAGCGGCGTTCGTGGTGGGGGGAAGTTATGGACGCGGGACGATGGTGTGCCGCACCGGCAAAGATTTTTCTGGTCCGTGGGGTGCGCCGGCGATGTATGCGCTGGAAGGCGGCAGCATCGGCTTGCAGATCGGCGGGGAAGCAACCGACTTCGTTCTTCTGGTCATGAATGATCGCGGAGCGGACAGCCTCTTGCGCAGCAAGGTCAAGCTGGGCGCGGATGCATCGGTCGCGGCGGGGCCGGTAGGACGGACTGCGGCAGCGGACACGGATGCATATATGCGATCCGAGATTCTGAGCTACTCTCGTGCCCGCGGGGTATTCGCGGGCATCTCCCTCGAAGGCTCAACGCTGCGCCCCGACAAGGAGGCCAACCGCAACCTTTACGGGCATTCCGTGACAGCGGCGCAGATCATCAAGGAATCGGGAGTTCAGGCTCCCGCAGCCGCGAGCCATCTGATCGCGGAGTTGCAAAAGACATCCCCGAAACTAAAGGCCTCATAGTTTTCACCTTGCGCGAGCGGAGCTCCAGCCCCGCCATTTTTGTATTCCCGGTAAGCGCCGGGGGAAGATGCGCTGCCCACCGAGCAATGGAGATCGGAAATCGAGAAGCGGAGCAAGTTTCCTGGTTCAAGGACGCCTGCCGGTGCCGATCGTGATTTCGAGCGGCATGTCCAATTCTTTGCCGTTCCAGAATTTTTTTAGGGCGGCGAGGATTTCCGCTTTGGCCTGAGCCATTTTCTCAGGCGTGAGCTGTTCGAGCAGTGGGCGGAAGGGTGCGGCGACTTCGCTGAACTGCTCCCAATATTCTTCCGTTGATGCCGCCCAACGTCCGGCGATGATGCGGACTTCCTCGTGAACATTGCTGAAGCCAGCCGCCTCCAGCGCGCGCCGGAGACGGTCGGCCTCGCCGAACATGAAGAGACTCGGGCCATCGGGATCGGGCGGAGGAGGCGGCGCCGGAACGTGTTTTAGAATGATCCCTGCCGTAGTGGTGAAGAAGGGCTGCTCTTTCTTTCCCCAGGCGACGAACGCGGCCCGCCCGCCGGGCTTCAGCACGCGGAAACATTCGCGCAACGCTCTGGGGAGATCGGGAAAAAACATGATTCCAAAGCGGCAGGTAAGGACGTCGTAGCTTTCGCCGGGGAACGGGAGCGACTCGGCGCTGGCTTCGTGGAATTCGATGTTGGTGATGCCTCTGTTGCGTGCGAGCTCTTCGGCCAGCGAAATCATTCCCGGACCCAAGTCGGTCGCGGTCACCCGCCCTGACGGAGCAACTTCTGCGGCGATTGAAAGCGCAGGATCGCCGACGCCGCTAGCGAGATCGAGAACGCGCATGCCGGGGCCAAGATGGGCGGCCTCCAGGATGGCTTCCGTGGCGCCATGGGTAAACGCGGCGATCTGGGCATGCCATTTGCGCCAAGCGGCGATGGTCCTGTCGCCAGTCCACTCCTGGTGAAGATGCTCGCGGAACTTTTGGATTTTTGCCGGATCAGGCGCGCTCATTGAGGTGACCTCCACGTTCACGGAGTGTATCAGGGTGATCGAGAGTGCTTCAGCGTTTCCAGAATCTCATGACCGCAGAGTAGTCGAGGTCTTCCTTGGCAGTGCCTTTGACGTAGTTGTAGGTTTCGCGAGCAGCGGCAGTGGCGGGCAACGCGACGCCAAGCTGGTTGGCGAGGTCCAGCGCGAGGCCGAGATCCTTGTGCATGAGCCGCAGCGGAAAGCTGGGGACGTATTCGCCTTTGAGGAGATTGGGAGCCTTTACGTCCAGGACACCGGAGCGGGCCATGCTGGATTGCAGGACTTCGACGAGCTTTTCGCCCTGAAGACCGGCGCGAGTGACAAGCGCGAGAGCTTCGGCGAGGGCATCAACCTGGAGCGCGAGGATCAGGTTCATGGCCAGCTTCACCGTCTGACCGGCGCCGTGAGGACCGAGGTGAAACCATTTCTTGCCCAGTACGCCGAGGAGGGGTTCGACGTCTTTCAAAGTGCCGGGGTCACCTCCGACCATGAAAATCAGCTCGCCTTTCTTGGCGCCCCAGTCACCGCCGGTGACCGGCGCATCGAGAAAACGCACGCCGCGTTCGGCGCAGGCGGCGGCAATTCTGCGGGCGAGCGCCGGGGAAATGGTGCTGGAATCGATGTAGGTGCTGCCGCGCTGGAGCGCCTGCATAGCGCCGCTGGGTCCCCAGAGGACTTCTTCGAGGGCGGGAGGATCACTGACCATGGTGAGGAGAAAGTCGGAGGAAGCGGCGACCTCCTGCGGGGATTTTGCCAGGGTCGCACCTGCCGCGACGAGCTCACCGGCGCGCGTGGAGGTGCGATTCCAGACCGTCAGAGAGTAGCCGGCCTTGATGAGATTTATGCCCATAGGGAGACCCATCAGGCCGAGACCAAGCAATCCAATTTTTGTGGAGCCGACAGTGAGTTTCAACAGAGACCTCCTCGAAATCAACCGAACGCGTTTGGATTTTTCACAAAACGAGGGGACGATTGTAGCCGAATTGCGGGATGGAAGCAGTGGAGCGAAAATTTAAGTGCCAAGCCAATTTCTCGCGAACGCGAGACAGCTCGGGGTAAACCCAACATAGTGAAAGCCGGATGTCCTCTCGTGGGCCACGAGGAATTGCCAATGGGCACGTCCGCTCCGTATTCACTTCAGGCGGAACGCAAGGCTAGGGCTCGACCAGAGCATCAAAGGCGACTGATGGCATGTGGGCTTGCACAAACATCCGCTAGGGAAACCCGAACGGAAAGTAACTTCGCAGTTTCCTGTATTCCGGTCAGCATGCTTCGATTTCTCTCCCGACAGACTCCCCAGGAAACTCGGTTAGGGGATCAGGCGGTCTTGGGGCGTTGGGGAAGGGGGAGGCGGGTGGGGGCACCGCCGGCCGTAGCGGCGGCTACGGCGCCGAGAGGCTGGTCGTCAGGCTTGGACGCAACGGGGGTTTCCGGTGCGGCTTTGGGCGTGGCGGCGGCAGAAATGCCGTTTGCAGAGGCGCCGGAGTCTGGTTTTTCCTCGATGCGCACCAGATATTGATAAGGGATTTCCCAGCGGAAATGCTTGTGCTGTCCGCGCTGCTCGAAATTCTGTTCGAGGAAGATGGAACGGCCAGAATCGGCGACAAATGTGCCAGAAGCAGGCAAAAGGATATCGCCGGCGCGATATTGCACCTCCACGCGACGCCCGAGAAAGGCTGAGTAGCGAGCCATCGAGTACTCAGTGTCCGTGGCCGGTAGTAACAGGGTCAATAGTACGGAAGGACCCCTACCCAAAGTTGTGGAAAAGGGGGGATCACCACAATTGTGGAAAAAACAGACGCTGGCTCGAGAGCGCTGGAGATGCGGCGGGACAACACGCCGCCTACACAGCTAGAATAGCCGGCGCGCTGGAGATTCCTAAACCAAGAGGTGCGTGCATGAGTGAAATTTCCTACGCGGATGCGCTCGATACTTTTGGCCGATGGCAACGACAGAATGAGAAACTGGCAGTACTAGGCTCCAACTCCGGCTTTGTGATCTCTCTGCGGGGCGCCCGGGTGACTCTTTGCCTGGACGACATGCTGCAACTCACGTTTTCAGAGGACGGGACTTTGCGCTTCTTTCTCCGGGGCGCAGCTTTTTCTTTGGCAGATCCCAAAGATTTTCCGGCGGAGTACGATGCTTGGTTTGCGGAATTTGAAAAAGGGGTGCAGATCCGATTTGTGAACATAGAGATGCAATGCTTCATTTTCCCTTCGCGGGAAAACCATGCCGATCAAAACAAGCGCAGCGAGAGCGAATAGCTTGACATTTTCGAGGGAGAGGCTATTGTCGGCGTTCCGGGATGCGCTTGGAAACGGCGGAGAAATGCGCTGGGGGGCAGAAGAATAGACCGGGCGGCGCTGAATTCATTCAGGTAACTCCGAGGACAGCCGCAAAGGGGTTCTCCTTCATGCCAGTAGTGAACGACACGGTGGCTATTGGGCTGGCGGCATATTACGAATATGTGGCAGTGCAGTTACATCACTGGGTGGACCCGCTTTCGAACGAACAGTTCTGGCGCAAACCGTATGTTTACGGAAACAGCGCCGGACACTTGGTGCTGCACATGACCGGTAATTTGAACTACTACATCGGGGCCCGCGTCGCGGAAACGGGATACCGGCGCGACCGAGACCGCGAGTTTACGGACAAGCAGCCACCGCAGAAGGACGAAGCGCTACGGGCATTTGACCGCGCGATCGCCATGGTGGTGGCGACCATTCGAAAGCAGAGCCCGACGGATTGGGGAAAGGCGTACACCGCCGAGCGGGAACCGGAAGCTGCGGATCGCTTCCAAATTTTCCTGCGTTGTGCAGGGCACGCGTATCATCATGTAGGGCAGATCGTTTACCTGAGCCGAGAGTTGGCGAGAACTTAAGGTCAGGAAGCTGCGCCGGGGCGGTGCGGAGTGGGCATCGCCAAGGCGAGAAGTGAACCGCGAGTGGTCGAACTGAGGAAACTAACGAAAGGCCGGGCGGCCCTTTTGCTGGTGCTGTCCGCCGCAGGCGCGATTGTGTCGGCAACGCAGCTGCAGGGCTGGCACATCTACCTGGGATTTGCGGTCGTGGGAGTTGGTTTGCTCATCGGATTTATCTTTTGGAACCGCAAGTACTGAGTTCACCGCTTTCGAATGGATGGGGGTAGCGAGCAATGCCCAAGGTGTCTTTGATTCCACTTGCGTTGGCCACGTGCGGGTTGCTGGTGTTTTCTGCCGGGGCCCAGGAGACCGCGAAGGTCACCGCTTCGACAACGCCGACCATCGACCAATCGCTGGAATGGAAAGCTGCATTCAATCCGAAAATGTCACCGGATGGGAAGCGCGTGGTTTACGAAGTGCAGCAGGCCAATTGGGAGGAGAACGCGTTCGAGAGAAACTTGTGGATTGTGGAAGTTGTGACCGGGGAATCGCACGCGCTCACTTCCGCAAAGAAATCGAGCACCAATGCGGCGTGGTCGCCAGACGGGAAATGGATCGCGTTTCTTTCCGACCGGCCCGGGCAAATGACCGGAACACCCGAGGGCAAGAAGCAATTGTATGTGATTTCGGCGGATGGAGGCGAGGGGCAGCAGCTCACCAAAACTGAAAATGACGTAAATGCATTCGACTGGGCGCCGGATTCGAAGCGCATCGCCTTTTCGATGACCGACCCGGAGCCCAAGGCACTGAAAGACCGCAAAGAAAAATACGGCGAGTATTCGGTAGTTCATGCGGATTACCAGATGATCCATCTTTGGACCATTGAGATTCCCGGCGGCGGCACGGCGGCGGAACCAAAGCGCTTGACCGAAGGCGACAAATTCAGCGTGGGAGAATTTTCGTGGTCGTCGGATGGGACGCGCATCGCCTTCAGTGCACAGAAGGACGCGGACCTGATTTCCTCAGCGACAGCTGATTTGTACGTTGTGACCGTGCGCGACGGCGCCGTGAAGAAGATCGTGAGCACACCGGGGCCCGACACGAATCCGAAGTGGTCGCCCGATGGAAAGAAGATCGCGTTCGAATCAGCCGCGGGAGCGAAATATTACTACTACACGAACACGAAGATCGCCGTGGTGGCCGCGGAGGGCGGAACGCCGCAGATTCTGACGGAAACCTTCGATGAAGATCCGGGGCTCATCGGCTGGGGACCGGATGGGATTTATTTCGCTGCCGAGCAGAAGACCTACGCGCATCTGTTCCGGCTGAATGCAGCGACCAAGGCGGTCGAGAAACTCAGCGCGCCGGATCACATGGCGTCCTTTTCTTTTTCGTTTTCGCAGGACTACAAGAAGGTCGCTTACCGGGCGGCCCTCGAAAATCAATATGCAGAGGTGTATTCGTCCGATATCGCCCCGTGGGAGGGCAAGAAGTTGACGGCCATGGGCGACCAGCTCAAGGGATTAGCTCTGGCGCACCGTGAAGTGACTTCGTGGAAATCGGCGGACGGAACGACCATTGAGGGAATCGTTTACAAGCCGGCCGACTTCGATCCCAAGAGAAAATATCCATTGCTGGTGGTGATTCATGGCGGGCCGACGGGAGTGGATCAGCCGATCGTGAACGCGGACCGTTACTATCCCGTCGAGCGGTTGGTGGCCAAGGGGGCGCTGGTGCTGCGGCCGAACTACCGAGGCTCGGCAGGCTACGGCGAAAAATTCCGCGCGCTGAACGTGCGCAATCTTGGCGTCGGGGATTATGCGGATGTGATTAGCGGGGTGGATGCGCTGATTGCAAAAGGCTGGGTGGACAAGGACCGCGTGGGTTCGATGGGCTGGAGCCAGGGGGGGTACATTTCGGCTTTCATCACCGCATCGAGCGACCGCTTCAAGGCGGTTTCGGTCGGCGCAGGGATTTCCGACTGGATGACGTACTACGCGAATACGGACATCACGCCGTTCACGCCGCAATATTTGCATTCGACACCGTGGGACGATCCGGAAATTTACAAGAAGACTTCACCAATCAGCTACATCGCGAAGGCCAACACGCCGACTCTGATCCAACACGGAGAGAACGACCGAAGAGTGCCGATCCCGAATGCCTACGAACTGCGGCAGGCCCTGGAAGACCGCGGTGTGCCCGTAAAGATGGTGGTATACAAAGGATTCGGGCACGGCATTACAAAACCGAAACAGCAACGCGCAGTAATGGAAGAAAATGAAAAATGGTTTAGGCAATACATCTGGGGCGAAAAGCCAGAGGAACCAAAGACACCGGTGCCGCAGGCAGATGAAAAGAAATCAGCTGCAGCGGTGAATCCCTAGCTCCGGGAGCGGCTGGAGGTCGGCTGGCACCCAGGTTTCCCGGGCGGCCGCGGTGCGAAGGAGCTCTTGCGAATAATATTTGGCGAGAAGGTCCAGGTCCAGCAGCTGCGGATGGGCGGTGATGAACTGCTCAAACGCGTATCCCTCCGGGGTCTCCACCAAGGCGGCGGCAACCAGGCGCATCCAAGCCAGCGTGAGTGTGTGATGGTATTTCTGCGTTGCGCCATGGTGATTCGCGAACCGGCGAATACCTTCCGACATGCGCTCTGCGGCGCGTGATGGGTTACTAGATTTCAAGTAGAGCCAGGCAACGTGGATGTGTTCCCGGTGGTGAAAGAGATCGGCGGGAAACGATAAGTCCTCGAAAGCGCGGAGAAAGTCCGGGTCGCTCCACCGGGAAGCGCCGCAGGAGAATTTGGAATCTGGCATATGAGTTTCGAAAACCTGAGAGACTCGCGCTCATTTGATTGTACTACGCCTCCAGCTTGAAACGGGAGGAGGCCAGGCGATAGAGGCGGCGCCAGAGTAGGCGATTGATGAGCACGACGACCGTCGCCATGATGAGCGTCGCAGCGAGCAGAACGTCGAAGCGGCCGGAGTCGCTGGCGCTGCTGATGGTGCTGCCGAGGCCGGCGGTCGAAACGATTCTTCCCTGGAAGTGAAAATATTCCGCGACGATGCTGGCGTTCCAGGCGCCACCCGAAGCGGTCACCATACCAGTGACAAGATAGGGAAAAATTCCCGGCAGGATAAGGTGTCGCCAGCGATCCCAAGAGCCGAAGCGATAGACTTGCGCGGCTTCCTTGAGGTCCGTGGGAATGGCCATGGCGCCGGCGATGACGTTGAATAGAATGTACCACTGCGTGCCGAGGAGCATCAGCAGCATGGCGGCGATCTCGAGGCCGCTGCTGTGGCGAAGCAGAAAAAGAAGAATGATGGGAAAGAGGGCGGTGGCAGGAAAGGAGGCGGCCATCTGCACCAGCGGCTGCGCGATGCGGGCCAAGCGAGGATTGGAAGCGATGGCGACGCCGGCAGGAACGGTCCACAGCGCGCCCAGGATGAGCACGGTGTTGACGCGGAGAAA
>Ga0137363_10000903_pt1 | contig 16683 bp, 19 predicted proteins | sample MadtaG_FD_104800 | JGI IMG/M metagenome (GOLD analysis project Ga0137363, IMG submission 104800) | Vadose zone soil microbial communities from Angelo Coast Range Reserve, California, USA - Mad1_115_16 metaG | ecosystem: Environmental > Terrestrial > Soil > Vadose zone | place: USA: California...
ACGGAGGCCGCAAAAAGTGGCTCGAAGAGAACCGCCAGCTTTCGACCGAAGCGACAAAAGTCACTCCAGCCTCCTATCACGTCTCTGGCACTGACGAATCCCTGCGCGCTCACAAGGAAGAAGTCTTCGCCATTCTTGATGGACGGAAGCCCGGCCAGCTCGTTGACGTTCGCTCCGTCGATGAGTTCACCGGAAAGATCATCGCCCCTCCGGGCATGACCGAAACCGCCCAGCGCGCCGGCCATATTCCCCAGGCCGCCAATATCCCCTGGGTGCAGGCTTCCAATGAAGACGGCACTTTCAAATCTTTTGACGAATTGAAAAAACTCTACGAATCTAAGGGCATTACCGGCAGAGACGAAGTCATCGCCTACTGTCGCATCGGCGAGCGCAGCTCGCACACCTGGTTCGTCCTCAAGTATCTTCTGGGCGTCGACCAAGTGCGCAACTACGACGGCTCCTGGACCGAATGGGGCAACCTCATCGGCGCCCCCATCGTCAACGAAACGCGCGCACGCGACGCTGAGCAGGCCGCCACAGCCCGCTAGTCGTCGTTGCACAATTCTGTAGGGGCGTGGGCTTGCCCCGCCCGTGAACAGCGCAATGCCAGACCATCGAAGATTCGTTCGGACGCAGCCTGGAGAACAACGTCAGCCATTAGCATATTTTTTTTCTCTTCTGACTGACAACTGAGAACTGAAAACTGAAAACGATTCGATCCGGTGGCGCGGTCGCCAAGTGGTAAGGCAATGGTCTGCAAAACCATCTCATTTGCACGGTCACATGCGGAATCAACGACTTGCAAAGAGATTGTATGGGGTAAATAGGCGATACGCGGGCGGTTTGGGTACAGCTTTGGGTATAGATTTAGGTATAAGGTGGCGATGCCGAAGCGGTCGAGGCGTCGGTCTGCAAAACCGATCTTAGTGGGTTCGAGTCCCACCGCTACCTCCAATTTATTCATAGTGCCACTTCGACCAACGCACGCCCAGTTCGAACCTGGCCAGGCCCCACTCCAAAGCTAAATACGGTCAAGCCAACTCCGCAAATTCGAAGGCTTCACGGAAATACTCTTCCGGGTTCAGGAGAATAGCACCCGCCAGGCGGATACTAATCGTGGGAATCGGATTCACCCGCTGCCCGCCTTTCTTCGCTTGCTTTTCTATCTAGCGCATTCGTGCTAAATTGAGCTAACTGAGGGGTTTCTTAACCCTCGTGACAAAAAGTCTCCTGTAAGTCCATCCGCGAGCCGAATGGACGGGACGAGCAGCGTAACGCATGGGCACGACACAATCGCACGTTCACCACTACGTCCCCCGCTGGTATCAAAAGAGATTTCTCAAGGCGGGTCAATCTCAATTTTATTATCTCGATTTGCATCCAGAGACCGTCATCAACAAAGGAAAGAAGTATCAGCGTCGTGCTCTGCTTCGGTGGGGACCTGACCGCTGCTTTTATCAAAATGATCTGTACACGCTAAATCTTGGTAATTTGAGCAGAGATGATGTGGAGAGATTCTTTTTCGGCATGCTTGATAATCGCGGCAGGCATGCGGTGGAATTCTTTGGGGAATATGCGGGTCTTTCCAAATGCGCTTCAAGGGGCGATGTGCCAGAACTATTTCAAGTACTTCCGCAGTACATGGACGCTCAACGCTTCCGAACACCGAAAGGACTGGATTACCTACGGGAGATTATTCACGCCTCTGATCGAAACCTCATGCTTCTTGCGATGCAGCAATTGTATCGATTCCACACGACAATGTGGAGTGAGGGTGTGTGGGAGTATGTGAGAGCACGTCAGAGTCCGACAAAGTTTATTGTGACAGATGAACCCGTTACATTTTTCAACAGACGGGCGTTTCCAAGCGAATTTACTTACCCCAAAGACATTGGCTTAGATCGAATCGGTACCCGTACCTTATTTCCCTTGGGCCTCGACTCCTGCCTCATCATTACGCACTTGCAGCTTGTTCGGAATCCGTGGGCAAATCCAACGATGTCCAGGGTGAACGCACGGGCTTATCAGCCAACCATGAAGAATTTGTTGGATACCCAATTCGGGCGGGAATTGGAAGAAGATGAGGTTCTCCGCATCAATTACATTCTGAAACGGCGTGCTATCCGATACATCGCTGCGGCTGAAGAGGAGTGGTTATATCCCGAGAAACGAGTATCCACGGCAGAGTGGTCGAGGTTGGAGGATGACTGGTTCTTGCTGCCGCATCTCTACAAGGTTCCGTTTACCAGCGAAATCATCGTTGGACGGAATGATGGTACTGCATGGGCAATGGATGAATACGGGCGACACCCCGGAAATCCCAAGTACAGAGATGCAAAGCTTCACGAAGAGGAGTGGATTAGACATGAACAGGCAAAGCGCGAATGGGGCAAGAAACGTGTAGGAAAATCAGTCGCACACGTTGACGAGTTTCGTCATGATGAAGTCTATGACAAAATTATGCAGGAACATCTGACAGGCGTCTCCAAGAGCACTGCGGTAGGCGGCGTATGAGTATGAGCACCCCGACTCAAATCGCGGTGAAGCCGCATCTTGATGGACGAACATTTCAGGCACAACTTGCCTCACTGGCGAATACCCTCGCCCTAAAGGTTCAGCGCGAAGGCTCAAAGATTCTGCCCCAGCCGGATTTCGTTACGACAGACATTTTTGTCCTCTTGCGACAGGCTCTTCACACATACGACCTTTTCTTTTTTCTAAACGCTGATGAGCGTCGGCAAAAGGACTGCGATTGGCGACCCGCTTATCACGCGGCGAGCCTCCCGCTCGTTCGCTGCATGATAGATTGCCTCTACAACATAACCGCAATTCTCAAAAACCCCGGCGTGAAGGGCTTTCAATTCCGAGAGAGCGGCTATAAGAAAATGTTGGAGTCGCTTGACGCTGACGAGCAAAGGTACGGCGGGAACCCAAAGTGGGATGATTACATTGCCAGGAAGCGTGAGCTTTTGCGCTTGTGCATGCTTCGGGATGGCGTCACCGAGACCGAAGTTCGAGCCGCGAAAACCTGGCCGACTCTTGGCGCGTACCTGAGGGTGAAGAGGAACGTGCCCCTGACCCCTCACCAGCGGTTTTTGAAGAAGCTCACTTACGGTTTCTGGCAAGAATACTCCGGGATGGCACACGCCACGTTTGAAGGTCTTCTCCCTACGGCCTTGTTTTACACGTCCAAAGACATTCCGCATGAATATCGCCCGATGGTTGATGACACCCTGGAGACTACCATTTCGATTCACATTCCCAGGCTCTCAGCCGTTCTGCTGTGCATGCTGACTGAAGTGCAGGCTTACTTTCGATTTGACGGCGCTCGCATCGGTCAACGCCTGCACGAGGTCTGGAATGCTCTTCTAGTTGCTCCAGAAGTCAAAGAGCTACACGACGAGAGGTACGCACAACTTATGAAGGACAAAGGCATCACGAGCGACGGTCAGTAGGGAGACCTTCAGCTAACCTTTCGAAATGGCACAACCAACTAGTGAAGAAACGTTGGAGAGAGTCTTAGAACTGATCTCCCGACGAACCGATACCTACCAAACTGGCGTGCAAACAACTGTTTGCTGGAACTCCGATTCCGGTTGGCTGAATTCCATCACAAAACTTGAGTTCATTCGCAAAGACGGAAAACCACTCACAGAATTAGCGAACAAATATCAGAGTATACAGATTTTCCGGCGTCTTTTGACTCCGAATAAAGTCGGGATTCTTCTCAAACAGCTTGTTGAGAAGCATTCCCTAGAGATAGGCGCTGACATGAAAGAACTGTCCTACGACGGTAGATTTTCAATTGGCGGTAGAACTCGACAACCACATTCCGAATGGTCGAAATGGCCTGCCGATATATTTGAGATTCAGCCGAGCAATTCGGCGGGAAACACTTGGCCGCCCGACCAAGCACTGATAGCTGTGAATGCGCCGTACTATCCCTCCCTTGAATACGTCCTCTCTGACCTTTTCGGGATTCGAGTTCAGGGCTGGACAAACTACTTGCGCGGACAGGTAATGGTTGTTCTTCCAGATTTCAGAGCGCGTATATCGAAACTAACGGTCGCAACGACGTATGTGAGAGCCGATTTGGAATGTCCTTTCCGTCAACCGTCCGAGCTTGTCATGAAGACCTATGCAGAGAGCCGTACCAGGCAACTGGTGCAAGAAACAACTCGTTTGCAGGAGCCGTTTGTACAGTTTGATTTACCAGACCGCGCATCATTTGTCAGTATGGCCCTGGTGTGCGCATCCACCGGAGATGTGTTAGATGAAAAGGTATTCCGGGAGGGCGTATCTTGGCGAGAACCCAATGTGGTCGTGGAACCGCTCGCACCGGAGATTGAGCAACTCCTTCTGACTGGTGAAGGCGAGACCGTAGAATTCAAAGAGAAGCTAGATACCAATAGCCAGAGGCTTGCAAAAACGGCCACTGCTTTCGCTAACACAAAAGGCGGAACGATTGTCTTCGGCATTGATGATGACCAACGGGTGGTGGGTTGCGATAGCCGAGGAATGGCCGACACAATCACAAACATTCTGCGTAGCCGTTGCGACCCTCCACCACAGTTCACAACTAAGACTGCCAAATACGAAAATAAAGAACTGTTCCTCGTTCAAGTCGCTCATTCACCCTCTACTGTGCACGTCGTGAAGGAGCTTGGACCATTTATTAGAGCGAATAGGTCAAACAGGACCCCAACCAGTCACGAATTGGAACTTTTGCAGCGGCGGCGTGGCTCTAGCGGCTTACCGTTTTCTCTTGGGTGATTAGAAAGGCAGAGTGGCAGAGCAGGAAGGAAAATCGAATGAGCACTCCTTTATGTCCTGAACATAAATCGGAAATGGCTTTTCCAACTTCAATTGACCTTGGGCAGAAGATCAAACTTCGCGGGAAAGAGGTTCGAAACCAATTTCACTACTGCCGCACAAAGGATTGTGCTTGGCGCTATTCCCCGGAACTCGGAGAGTATTTCCGGGTGACGGAATTTCCCGCGTCCCATCCCCTTCCAGGGAAACTCAAACTCTGACGCGAATCATTTCTTCGCACAAAAGTTCGCCGTTTTTGTCCACCACTGAAACCTTGACGATGGCCGGGTTTGAAGAGGGGCGCAAATATCCGCTCAAGGAATCGAATTGAACACTACCACTTATCCTTGCACCTTAATCAATTCTGCTTTGCATCCTAGTTCGTTCAAGGCAGTTAGCACGGGTCCAGCGTTCCCCGCTAAAAATCGGGTCGCGGTCCGCTCCTGTACCCATGCGGCGTAATCCATACCGGGCAGATTGACTGGTGGATTTTTCAGTACTTCCCGGATTGAAACCATACCGACGCCAAATTTCATTCCAATGTATCTTCCCACGTACGGGCCGGATATGATTCTGATCTTGAACGCTTTTACTATGGGCGTGTCCGCCATTGGGTTAGTTCCCGTGTTCCGTGCTCGGCTTCGTTTCCATAGCGAGAGTGTATCACCAGCCGGGCGGGTGTAGAATCACCGGAATGATTCGTAAGAAACGGCATGACGGTTTGTCCCCAGAAGTGCTGGCAGTTCTGCGAACTTCGCCAAACCTGAAGCCTTGCCGAAAATTCCGCAAAGCGAGAACCGCGAGATTCGTGGAGCACCTTAACGAAGGAAAGTGCGAGCAGTGCATAGCGTTTTTCCGTATGTTGGACAAAGAATCAGAAATGATGCAGTTTTTGCGGGAGACAAGGAATTAAAGGTGGGGCAGGTGGCTTAATCTTTGCTCTACTTCTTTCCCTTCGCCTTTGCTGCCCTAAACCTTGCCCACCGCGCCGTTGTTGCCTTCGAAATCTTCGCCTTTGTGGCCGCAGACATCACTCGTTTCTTTACGGTGTTTAGTTTCCGGCTGGTCGAAGCGCCCAAAGCTTTCGCTGCCGCTCGTATCCCGTTCAGTTGGTGCTGTAGCTTGGCTAACTGCTTTTCGAGTTTTTTCTCTTCGCGCTTGATTGCTGCAAGAATGTCCATGAATCCTCCGGGCGGCTAATCTACCACACGGATTCGCGGTTCTGGTCGCTATTCCGGCCAGTCCGATTTCTTTTTCCCGTCCCCGCTCGCTCGTCTGCAAGCTGGTCAAGGTGCTACTGAGAATGGGCGAGTGGAAAGTACAAGTCAGCTTCAAAGTCCGTCAAGACCTGCGCCGTGAACTCGAAGCGGTCGCCGAGCGGGAACGCAGAACACTCGGCAATGTCGGCAGGGTCTTGCTTGAATGGGCGGCTCTTCAGCTTCGAGTCGCCGGTTCCGTAGACCGACTGATGAAAGCCAAACTGACAAACAAGAAGGACAGCCGATGAACCTAGACCTCCCGGACTCAGAATCCGGTAACCGCAAGGCCGAGATGGTTCCACTAGCCGCCGATGGCCTATTCCGTTAGCGTTGGCAACGCTTCGTAATTTCCATTCTTGGAGAAATACTCCGCGTGTCCGTGCGGAACTCTGAGAAGAATCTGAGTCTCAAAGGGGTCCCGCCCTTGCTTGAGGAGCCTTTCCAAGGCGATTCTCGCGGCTGTCTTTGGGTCTTTGCCTCTCTGTTCGATAATCTCCACGCCGCCATCCGTGAGCACAACGTCGCCATGCGTATTGACGAGGCCATTGGAAATCGTAAAGGTGTAAACCACACTCGCCTTGTAATGCCCACCCGCCAGTTCTCTATCCTCATGCAAAAAGTTGATGTTGTATTCCATGCCTAAAATCCCCATCTATGCAGCATTATACCAAGCGCGTTTTTGACGGCCAGCCGGATTTTCGCTACGTAGGTGAAGAACTAAGTACCACCAGCCGGGCCGCAGGTGAGGAGACGCCTATTTGCTTTGCATGTGCCTCGATGGAATAATTCCCGGATGATTATTGGCGACCGTCTTCGCGTACTGCGCGAAGAAAAGAAACTCTCCCAGGGCGACATTGAAAAGCGGACGGGCTTGTTTCGCAGTTACATTTCCCGCGTCGAAAATAATCATACTATTCCAAATATCGAGACCCTGGAGAAATGGGCACGGGCTTTAGAAGTTCCCATGTATCAGCTTTTCTATGACGGTGACGAGCCGCCCAAACTGCTGAATCTTCCAAAGCGCAAATCGTCCGACGAGATCGCTTGGGGTAGCTCTGGCAAGGATGCGCGGTTCCTAGACAAGCTTCGCCGGGTGTTGGGCAAAACCAAAGAACAAGATCGCAAGATTATTCTGCTTATGGCTCAGAAGATGGCTGTTCGCTAGCTTCAGAATCGCTCGCCTATCAGGTCCACTACCGCACAGCGAACTCCCCACCTTACCTAGTTCGGTTTGCGGCCTGAGGTATGGAGACTCGCTCTCCCGTTTCCTCATTTTGAATGATGTACTCGCCTGGCCATAACCGTGCGATTTCTCCGACGCTCACTCTAGCGTATTCGAGGGTATGCGCTTCCTCTACGAATTCCTGGCTTCCGTCGCCTCGCAACTTGAAGATGCGAAAGGGCAGAGGCATCCAAACTCCAGATGGGGACGACCTACTAGGAGGGACAGTGGAGCGATTATCGCATCAATTTAGTGCGTTGGGTACGGGCTACGCGACTTACCAGGGGGTTCAGCGCGGATTTAGGGGCGTGGGTTTTACGAGGGGCGAATCGTCTGGCCCTTGGACGGCCTCTCTAACCGCGATGAAATCCCTAACAACGAGTTGGGTCTTCGAAGAGTCGATGCCAATGCTGAACAACGTTTGCTGGAGACGGCTTGCCAAACCAGCGTTGCTCGTTCCCGTTCTACGCATCACTTCGACAATGCATTCCCGCATCGCTGTTGTCTGGGCACTGTTCGGTTGCTTGCGGATTAACTCTCGTGTGAGTTTGTTCGTAAAGCTCACTACAACGGGCCACGGTGGTTGCTGATTACTTTCTACCAGTCTCATCATTACGTGCGCAAGCTCCTGGCTTAGACGGCTCTGCGAAGCGCGCCCTTCCTTCAACGTCACCAGTGTCGAGTCCAGTGCTTGCTCCGGCGTTGATGACACTTGCTTCAACCGCAACCCTCCGCCCACGGGTTTAGATTCGTCCTGGCGAACGGCCTGAGGACTGGCGGGATTGAACTGTGCTGCTGGACGCGGAGAGCAAATCAAGGGGAGTAAAAGAGAGAGAGAAACCATCGTAATTCGCATACTCTATCTCCTACGCGGAGTCTAGCACAAATAAGAGATTTGGATATGCGAGAGAATGGCGCAGGGTAACGAAAAGAAGTAAACTGCTGTTCCCTCTTCTTCTACCTGCACAAATCCACGGTGCAGGAGTTCCAATGCCAAGCTACAACTCGTTTATGTGTCCGAATTGCGAAGATCATTTCCGCGTGATCTGGCCTGACCCATCGCCAACCCACCACGACCCTTGCAGCAAGATAAGGATGAAGTGCCCGGAGTGCGGCGAAGTCACCGAACTTTACGATTATCTCATCACCAAAATATTGCAGGCTCCTGAACCCGGCATCCCTTCAGTCGAGGTTTTGTCTATTTCTCCGCGAGACCCGAACCCCGACCCTAATGCTCGCAGCAATTACTGGCACAAGGTCTGGGCGTGCCGGGAGGCGAGATACAGAGCCATGTATAAGCCGGGCGAAATTCAATAGTTGAAAACAGGGTGGGGTCGGCGTTGGTTCAGCTTTTGGCCGGTTTGGTTTCACGAATCGAAGGGCGAGCCTATCACTCACCTCGACCACGAGGCAATCGCGCCGCTCCATCTCTTGCCGCCTTTCGCTTTCCAAACAGTCGTTACAGTTCATACTCGCCAATGCTGCAAGGTACTATTGACACGTTCTTACTTCCTGCTATATAAATCGCCCGGTCAATCCTCCTGCCAATCGACCGGCGGGCGTTTAACAATTAAACGTCGCCCACGTCTCACCGGTTTCGCCCGAACGGTCCGTGGACCCAACTCGGAGGCCCTATGCGAGTGGCTCGGCTTTTCCTTGCGTTTGTCCTCATTATTGCCTCTTCTCCGCGTCTCAACTCTCAACAATCAGCACCAGTGGCCCAGCGTGACCAGCAGGCAATCGCTCTTTTACAACGCTCGGTGCGCGCCATGGGAGGCACTGTCCCATCAGATTCGGTCGCCTTGGGAAATGTCGTCATTGTCGCTGGCTCTCTGACGACATCTGCTAGCGTCCGCATTCTCACTCGCGGCACGAATCAGACATCCATTCAGGTTCAGACCACAAATGTGAATTGGTCGGTCATTTATTCCAACGGCCAAGCAAACCGAGTGGACGCAACCGGAACAACCGTGCTGCCGCTGGAGCTTGCTGCCTCAAGCCAATCTCTCTATTTCCCATTCCCGTTCTTTTCCGGCCTCCTTAATAATCCGGACGTCTCTCTGCAGTACGTCGGGCAGGAATCCCTTGATTCCTCTCAGGCCAATCACATTCGCGTGCAAAATACTTATGCATCCTCTCCTTCACTCCAATTCCTGAGCGATTTCACCACCGCGGATATCTGGCTCGATGCCTCAACCGCCCTACCGATAAGAATCTCCTTGACCCGAAGAAATGGCGGCGGCTCATCACCGAAGATTCCGATTTCCTTCTCTTATTCCAATTACAAAACCATCGCTGGGGTGCAGTATCCGTTCTCGATCCAGGAATTTCTGACGGGCACTCTCTGGGCCACCACTTCAATCCAATCAGTCACCTTCAACACTGGCCTGGCCGACAGTTCCTTTCCGATCGCCACTGAGGGGAACTAAGATGAAAAAACTCACCTTTCTCGTCTCCCTCGCTCTGCTTCCTTTTACCCTCTTCGCGCAGAATAGCACCGGGCTGCCACCATTCAGTTCTCTTAGTTCCGGTGGATTCGACACCACCAACAACCAAAATCTGAACGCCTATTTCGCTATTCCGCTGGTCTCCAGCCCAGGGCGTAACTTCCCTCTAAATCTTACGGTCAGCTATAGCTCACTCATTTGGCAGAAGACGACCTCCGGCACCTTAGCTTGGACTCCCGTCACGGACGCGAACGGCAACCCGACCTGGGGCTGGGCCAAAGACATTCCGGGTGGGCAATCGTCCTATCGCGCCACCACAATCACCATAAAATGTTTTCCTCCTGGCTCTCCCTGGTTCTGGACCACCAAGACCACGTATGACCATTACGCTTACACGGACGTCCTCGGCACCCTCCATGGCTTTCCTCTGACCATCATCGACGATAGCAATTGTTCGGGCAACATCATCGGCGCGACGACAGCCTATGCTGGCGATCACAGCGGTTACTATATGAATGCCACGTCGCTTACTTCTCCAGTCGTGACGAGCCCGACCGGAATCAAGGCGCCTAGCGGCACAGTGACAGACGCCAACGGCAATTACGTCACCAAAACCGTGGTCAGCTCGACGGAAACCGACTGGAAGGATTCCGTCGGAAACACAGCTCTGAAAATCCTCTACACACCGAACAGCACGAGTCCCACCCAAATTCAATATCAATTCCTCGATGGCACCGGCGCAGCCAACTACAAGACCATCACTATGACGCTGCAAAGTCTGTCGATTAACACTGCTTTTGGCTGCTCCAGTGTCGTCGAATACAGCGGCACGGCCCTTGTCCCGCAAACCATTCAGATTCCTACGCCCGCAGGGGGAAACCTGACTTACACCTTCACGTACGACGCGGCCAACGCTCGTCTGAAGAAAGTCACGGTCCCCACGGGCGGCTCCTATCAATACGACTACACGGGCGCAAATAGCGGCATCAATTGCTCCGACGGAACAACGCTTGGCATGAATCGCGTCGTTAGCGATGGAACTAATACGGGAACGTGGAACTTCGTGCGCAATACCTCAAATTTAACGACGACAGTTACGACGCCGCTGCTTGCGGACACCCCGAACGCGAATGACACGGTCTACACGTTCAACTCAAGTGGCCAAGAAATTTCGCGCAGGATCTACAGAGAGTCGCCCGGAGTCACTCTTTTGCGCACAGTGAACGCCACATGGGCGACCAATGGTACTCCCGCCACAAAGGTGGGCATTTTGGAAGATGGCTCGACTCAGTCTGAAGTGGACACCACCTATGACTCGAATGGCTTGCTCGGCTCTGTATCAGAGTACGATTGGGGCTCCGCTCCCCATGGCAGCTTGCTACGGACGACGACTCTCTCGTACCAGACCTCCACGAACTACACCAGCCGCAACATCATCAATCTTGTCACTTCGAAGGTCATCCAAGACGGGACCAACGCGATTCAATACCGTCAAGACATAACCTATGACGGAGTCGCTCCCACGAACTGTCCGACCGGCGTCCCGCAGCATGACGACACGAATTACGCTTGCACTATGAACTATCGTGGGAATCCAACCTCCGTCACGACTTACTTGACACCAGCCACGCCCGCAAACGGCGTCACCAAGAACTTCACCTACGACTGGTTTGGCAATCTCCTCACGGCGCAACTCAACTGCTGCCAGAACAAGACCTGGACCTACTCCGCGACCACACGATATTCTCGGCCCGATTCCATCACACGCGGTTCTTCGCCGACGCAGCTCACCACCAGCGCGACCTACAACGCCTACACAGGCCTGGTTGCCACCAGCACGGACGAAAACAACCAGGTCATCAATTATTATTATGATTTCCTTCGTCGCCCCACCAGCGTGGTGCGCCAAGCCGACAGCGCCACCGTCACCTATACTTATGACGACGTTCACTTCACGGCAACGGTTAAGAATCCCATAGACTCCGCTAAATCGTTGCAGCAAGTCACTGCCCTGGACGGCTTGGGCAGGGCCATTACCGCCACCACTGAAGACGGTAGCAGCAATGTCATTTCCGTCGTCAGCTCCCAATACGACCTTCTCAGCCGCCCTTACAAAACCAGCAATCCATATACGGGATCGCCTTCTTACTGGACCACCACCCAGTTCGATGTTCTCGGACGCCCAATATCGGTGACGCTGCCGGACACTTCCGCCACCGCGTACTCCTACGCAACGAACACCGCAACTGTCACCGACTCTACCGGCAAGAAGCGCAAATCCGCCTCGGATGCGGCCGGGCGCCTGATCACCGTAACCGAGCCGGACAGCAGCAACAATCTCACGCAAAACACTTTCTACACGTACACCGTTCTCGACGCGCTCGCCACCGTCACCGAAGGCTCACAAACCCGCACGTATGTGTACGATGCTCTAGGTCGCACAAATAGCGCGACTACACCAGAGTCCGGCACGGTCTGCTTTGGTTCGGTTTCTGGCAGCACTTGTAATTCAGATGGCTACGACTCGTTCGACAATCTCCAAAAAAGGACCGACGCTCGCGGCGTGGTCACAAGTTACGGCTATGATGGACTAAACCGCCTCACCGGCATTAGCTATAATGTGGGCACCACAGGCGTTCCCGCGACTCCTGGCGTCACACTGACCTACGGCTCCAGCGCGGCGCAATTCAACAATGGCCGCCTCATCACCATGACCGATGGCGTTGGCTCCGAGAATTACACGTACAACAACCTCGGTCAAATGACCCAACTGCAAAAGGTCATCAGCGGGACCACCTACACGACGAACTATGCCTATAACGTAGCGAGCGAACTGACTCAGATCACTTATCCCTCCAACCGCGTCGTGCAACAGAGCGTCGACGCCATCGGCCGCCTCTGCGAAATCGCTCCGTCTACTACCGGATGCGGCACCGCCTCCAGTCCATTCGCGACAGGATTCGGGTGCACGAGATAAAAGGGGGTTTTGCTTTTTGGCTTTGATTTCCACCCATATATTGTAGTATTAAGACTACAATATGAAAAAGACCCTATCCGATTACCCAAACCTCCGGCAGCAACGTCAGCAGCTTCTCCAGCAACTCTCCGGCTTGCAAGAACTGCGGCGCGGCTCGCTCACCGAACAATTTCTCATGGTTAAACGCAAGGACGGTTCGCGCGTCAAGCGCGGCCCTTATCCGCTCCTGACTCGCAAGCACGGCCAGAAGACCGTCTCCCGGCGCCTGACCGATCCCGCCCTGGTGCCCTTGTATCGGCAACAGATTCAAGCCCTGCGGCAATTTGAAACCGTCGTGGACGGGTTAGTGCGGGTGGGCGAGCAACTCAGTGATTTAGCGGTGGCCGAGGTGGTGCAAAAAAAAACTCCTGGTGGGACTGGAACAAGCCGCCGAAGTGCGTCGCCTCGCCGCCGCCCTGGCCACCCGGCAGACGCCTGATTTTGAAGCTTGGGAGAGCCTCCTGCTGCAAGCCGCCCGCCAAGGCGGAGCGGGAGTCCTGGGGACGTTGCTGCGTCACTGGCAGCAACACGCTCCCCGGGAGGTGATCCTCTGCCAGTGCGGCCAGCGCATGAGCAGTCGAGGCCGGCGCGGTAAAGGGTTGTTAACCACCCTGGGCCGGGTGCCCTTCGCGCGCTCCTTTTATCAATGCCCACCCTGTTCCCAGGGGCGCTTTCCCGACGACGAGCGTTTGGACATCGTCCAAACAACCTATTCCCCTGGCGTGCGCCGACTCATGGCGCGTGCGGGTAGCCAATCCCAGTTTGCGCAGGCCGCCGCAGATTTGCGCTGCTATGCGGGGCTAACCGTCGAAGCGAGGGAAATCGAGCGGGTGGCCGAAGAGGTGGGCCACCAAGTCGAGCAGTGGCTCTCGGCGCAACAGCAACAGATTTTGCAAGCGGTCGGCACACCGGCGCCCGCCGCTGCCTCCCAGGCCAAGTTCTATATCAGCTTCGACGGCACGGGTGTCCCGGTGCGCAAAAGCGAGTTGCTGGGACGGCGCGGCAAACAAGCAGATGGCTCGGCCCGCACCCGTGAAGCCAAGCTGGGCTGCGTGTTCACCCAAGTGGGCTTGGACAAAGAGGGCTATCCGCAACGCGACCCCCACTCCACCACCTATGTCGGGGCCATTGAATCCAGCACGCTCTTTGGCTGGCGCCTGTACACCGAGGCCCTGCGCCGGGGTCTGGAGCAGGCCCACACGGTGGTCGTGCTGACTGACGGGGCTCGTTATAACCACACGATTATCCAAACCCATTTCTCCGATGCTGTGCATATCGTGGATTTGTTCCACGCCTATGAGCATTTGACCGCCCTCGCGCAGATTCTCTGGGGGCCGGAGGCCAAAGCTCCGAAAGCCTGGCGGGATTGGCTGGAAGCGGGCGACATCGGCCGGCTCATTAGCCAGGCCAGCAAACAACTGCCCGCCTCCGCGAAAAGCAAAAAGTCCATGCTCAAACAATTGCGCTACTTCGAGAACAATGCGCCGCAGATGCGCTATGCCGAATATCGTGAAAAGAAGTTCTTTGTGGGCTCCGGTGTGGTCGAGGCAGGCTGCCGCACGGTAATCGGTGAGCGCCTGAAACAATCTGGAATGCGCTGGTCCGTACGCGGAGCCAATGCCATCATTGCCCTGCGTTGTTGCATTCTCTCTGGTCGATTTGAAGACTTTTGGGCCTCTCGCACTCCGTAGCTCCCCCTTTTATCTCGTACACCCCTGTGGTACGCGTTTACGCAGCTTCCCCGTGGCCCCATATGCCACAAAGCCGGCGACAATGATCAGCGCTCCGAAAGCCAGCCCATTCATCCCGAGCACTCTCTCGTGCTCGCTCTCCACCATCGCCAGGCTCAGGAGTAACAGCGGGAATATTCCACAAGTAATCGCACCGGTCAGCCCTGCAGGCACGCGGAATTCGCGCCTCAATCCTGGCTCGCGAATGCGCAACGCCACCAGTGTTACAAATTCCAGCATCAAGCTGGCCCCATAAAGCATGATGTCCAGCGTCACGAGCCGCTTGAACCCGAGCCCTAGGCATAGCGCCCAGCAAGTCGCACAGAGAATTATGGCCACCCAAGGCGCCCGAGTCCGGGCGCTCACCTTGCCAAAAAACTCTGGAAGCATGCCGTCCCGCGCCATCGCCAGTGGTAGCCGCGAATAGCTCATCACTAGCGCATTGAACATTCCGAATGCGCTCATCATTCCGCCGAGAACAATCAGGAACCTGAGCCATTCGAATCCCATGAACTTTCCACCAATGAGACCCCCCACTTCGGCCCAAGCCCCGTCACTCCCGAACCTCGAGGCCGGGATGCCCGCGAAATATACCGCCACGAATGGGAGCACGTAAGTCAGCCCCACTAGGACCACTGCCGCAATCATGGCCTTCGGATAAGTCCGCTGCGGTCGCTCGACTTCCTGCGCAATCGTCGACGAGTTATCCCAGCCCATGTAGTTCCACATCGCCACCAGCACGCCGCCGAGCAAGCCCAGCCCCGCAGCGGCTGGCGCGGCATGAGTTTGCGCCAGCGCCCCCATTTTGAGCGGCGCCATCACCACGATCAGCGCGAACGGCGCCGACAGCAGGAAGAAAAGCCACAGCGACGTGATTCCCACGACGCGAATTCCAGCCAGATTCAGCGCCGCGCAGGTCACGACCACGAAAAGTCCGGCGTAGATTCCATGATTCCCAAGGCCAAACCACGGCGACATCTGCTTCAAGTAAAAGACAAACAAAGTCGGGTAGATCGCCATGTCAAAAATGCTGGCGGCCAGCGACAGCCACGCTTCCTGAAATCCCCAGAAGTTCCCCAATCCGCGGCGCACCCACGCGTAGTAGCCACCCTCTTGCGGCAGCGCGCTCGAGAGTTCGCCGATCATGAACGCCGTCGGCAGGCACCACAGCACCGGGAGGAACAGCAAAATTAGAATCCCCTGGCCGTAGCCCGCGCCATGAATGATCTCTTCCGTGCCGTATGTGCCGCCGGACACCATGAAGAAGGTGGCAGCCACAAGCGGCCAGAGCGTAAGCTTAGCGACTCTTTTTCTTGCTGTTGGGATTGCGCGAGAAGGTAGCTGGGCGGGAAGCGATATAGAACTCAATTTGTACTCTCGCCCTCCTAAACGAAACTCGCTCGTGCCGTTGCGTTGACCGCTCTGCGGTCTCCCCTGAAAATAAAGCGAGTTCGCATTCGAAGGATACAAGACTCGTCACTGCATGCAAGAAAAAAATGCACCCGCGCGAAAATTTTTTCTGTCTCGCTGCCCTGAAAATACGGCTATCTCCTCCTCGCTCAACACGGGTTTGCCGCCATTTTCATGTTCTACGAGTGCGGCGCAGCCGCTTGACGGGCTGCGTTTAAGTCCTTAGGTCTTTTCATCTTTGCATTGCTTCAACTGTTCCTCCCGCGCTATCCTCTCCTCCCCCGCGGAGGTGAATGATGCGACTTCTTCATGCGATTTTTGCAACCGCCCTTCTCACGCCGATACTCTGCCCTTCCTCGTTTGCCCAGTCCTCCTTCACCGTTGGCACCGCCACCGCCGCCCCAGGCCAAAAAGCCACCGGCTATCTCGAAGTCCCCGCAGGTGTCGACCCCGCGACAAACATCCCCGTCGTCGTGGTAAACGGCACCAAGCCCGGCAAAGTCCTCGCACTTATCTCCGGCGCCCACGGCACCGAATACGCCTCCATCATCGCCATCGAAAAGCTGATCGCCGCTCTCGACCCCGAGCAGGTCACCGGCACCGTCATCCTCGTCCCGCTCATCAATATCCAATCCTTCGAGCAAAAAGTTCCGCACGTCAATCCCATCGACAACAAAAGCATGAACCGCTTTTACCCTGGCAAAGCCGATGGCACGCAAACCGAGCGCGCTTCTTTCCTCATCACCAAGGAAATCGTCGACCGCTGCGATTACCTCATCGACTACCA
>Ga0137363_10000909_pt1 | contig 16660 bp, 6 predicted proteins | sample MadtaG_FD_104800 | JGI IMG/M metagenome (GOLD analysis project Ga0137363, IMG submission 104800) | Vadose zone soil microbial communities from Angelo Coast Range Reserve, California, USA - Mad1_115_16 metaG | ecosystem: Environmental > Terrestrial > Soil > Vadose zone | place: USA: California...
ATCGCCGACTTTGATTCGTGGATTCGGATCAAGAGTCAGCGCAGGAGCGTCCACGGAGGCGCTTTTGAAGATGCCGAGTCGTTGGCTGTAGGTGTTTGTGGAGGCTTCCACGCGCGTGCCGAACGCGACGAATTGGTGATCGTCCCAGGAGACGCCGGCAATCGGGAAAACACCCCACTCCGATCCGCTTCGAGGCTTGATCTGCTCCGAACCTCCCTTTTCAAGGGCAACCCGCATCCAGGGCGATTCGGTGTTTCCGGAATAGTAGACCCATTTCCCAGTCGGCGCACAATTGGGAAAACTGTCGCTGTCGCCACTGGTGAGCCGTGTGAGGTTGGAGCCATCGGCATCCATTCGCCACAGACGCTGGGAATTGTCGTTCTCGTGTCCGCGCATGGTGATCACAATGGTGTGGCCGTTTTCGCAGATCGCAGCGGATCCAAGCGACGCATTGCTGTCACTGAAGATCTCGGTCTGCTGCGAACCGTCGAGACTGACCCGCAACAGCCTGGAAGGAAGCACCAGCAGGACTTCAGAGTTGCTGAGCCAACCACCGCTCCTGGTTTGTTGCAGCAACTTGGATATTCCGGGAATGGGAGAAGCGGTCCCGCCACGCGATGCGGGCAGAATGTCTATTTCCGCGACGCTCTGGGCCTGGATGGTACTAAGGGTGCGGCCATCGCCGGAAAGCGCAATTGAGTTGTAGTTGTTGGTGTCGTTGGTGACGGGCTCAAGTTTGCCAGCGGGATAAGAGAGGTAGCCGACCTGCCCTCGCGCGTAGTTCGTACTTTTGTCGCGATATAGAACCAGCAAGCCGCGGCCGTCGGGCATCCATTTCACATCCGTGAAGCGCTTGTCCGGGAGGGAAACCAGCAGGACTTCTTGATTCTTTGCCACGTCGAAAAGCAGGAGCTGGCTCTCCTCCTGATTGCTCCCGAGAGTCAGTACAAATGCGATGAACTTTCCGTCCGCGGACCAACTCAGCTGGGCCGGTATCGAGCCGCCCCTGACGAGAAGCAATTGTTCGCCCGAACCGTTGGCGTTCGCGGAAATCCAGCGACATTTATTCGGTTCGGGGTTGTTGCAGCGGACGAAGACCATCTTCTGACCGTCAGCAGATAAAGCAGGATGCGCGTCGATGTCACGAACCAGAAGTTTGGGAGTCCCACCCAGCACCGGAGCGCGGAATAACAGGTGGTACAGTCCGGTCTTGTCTCCGGCCTGGAGAAAATAGAGATAGTTGCCGTCCGGCGAGAAAGAAAGCGAGAAAAACGGGTTTTGAGAGGGCGCGACAACCTGGGTATCGCTGGAAGTCGGCACATTCCGCAGCCAGAGACTCTCGAGACCGTTTTCGCCTTTGGTGAAAAGCAGGTATTTTCCGTCGGGAGATATAGCGGAGAGGCTGGCGGCACCGGAATTCGTGGCCTGAGTAATGGAGTACTGTGCGAAGGGGCGGGGCGCGCTGCGCACAAGAAAGCTGCGCAGGCCAAAGCCTGTGCCCGCGATCAGAACGAGAACGATTGCGCCAATCGCTGCCGCTCCCCACTTGTGTTCTTTGGCGACCGCAGCGATGGCAGAGCTTCCTGAAGAATGCTGAACGACAAGCGAAGCAGTTGGAGACGCGCTGCTGGCAGGCACTGCGGTTGCTGCAACAATTCCCGAAGCGGAACTCGGAGCCGCAGCAGGGGGCTCTCGATCTGAGGCCCCGTCGGAATCAGAGTGGCGGTGTCTGCCGGAGCTGGTGTCGCGTTTCAGGCGTTTCAAGTCGGCGCGTATTTCCGCGGCACTCTGATAGCGCAGGTCGCGGTCCTTTTCCATGGCCTTCTTGATCAATTGTTCGAGTTCCAGAGGTATGGCTGGATTGAGGCGAACCGCTGCCGGCGGATCTTTGTGCAGGATTTCATTGAACACCGCGCCGGAGCTTTCGCCTTTGAACGGAAGAAATCCGCTGGCCATTTCGTAGATCACGACACCGAAAGAAAAGAGATCGGTGCGCGCATCCAGTTGCTTACCGAGAACTTGCTCCGGAGACATGTAAGAGACAGTACCGAGCGCGCTGCCGGGACTGGTCAGTTGTTCGGAGTCGGCGCCAATTGTGGCCTGCGCGGTATCGGCTCCGGCCGTTACCTTAGTGGAAGCGACTTTTGCGAGACCGAAATCGAGAACTTTGGCGTGGCCACGCTTAGTGACGAAAATATTTGCAGGTTTGATGTCGCGGTGCACGATGCCCTCGGCGTGCGCGGCATCGAGCGCATCGGCGACATCAATAGAAATATCGAGCACACGATCGAGTTCCAAGCTCTGGCCGCTGATGAAGTGTTTGAGCGTCTGGCCATCGAGAAATTCCAGAGCGATGAAGGCCTTGTCGTTCTGCTCGCCGATGTCGTGAATGGTGCAGATGTTGGGATGATTCAGAGCGGAAGCCGCTTGCGCTTCGCGCTGGAAACGCGCGAGGGCTTGCGAGTCTTTCGCGACCTCTTCCGGAAGAAATTTTAGGGCGACAAAACGGTGAAGGCGTATGTCTTCGGCTTTGTAGACGACGCCCATCCCGCCACCCCCCAATTTTTCCGTGATCCGGTAGTGAGAGACGGTCTGACCAATGAGTGATGGAGAACTCGCCATTTAAGATGGAACTCCAAGGTCGCCAGAGTAGTGGCCGACATCTTAGGTTGCGGGCGAGGGACAAGTCAACGAGAGGCGTCGTATGCACAGAAAACAAACACCCGCCTTGAGAAGGCAGCCGATACGACAGGCAAGAATGAATGACGGCGGGATTTCAGGTCTTGACCGGGAAACGGAGCACGGAAAAACCCGTCTCTGCATTTGTGAAACCACAGTTCTAGAACGCCTAGCGCGATAGGCCTAGGGTTTTGGCGCTTGGGGTTGGATTGCGCGGCGGTACTCTGACGCGTATCATCGTTTTTCATGCTTCCGGCCAACCGTTCGCTCCGTTTTTCCGTTCGAATCAACCGAATCCCGCTGCACGCCATCATGCTGGCTTTGGCGAGCCTGCTATTTGGTGGCAACTGCGTATTCGCGCAGGTTCCCGCTGGTTCAAATGAGACTATCTCAGTCGATCAAGTGCGGCCGGGAATGCAAGGCTACGCCTACACGATTTTTGCCGGCGATCAGGTGGAGAAATTCGATTTGGAAGTGATCGGCGTGATGCCGAATTTTCTGGGGCCGAAGCAATCGATCATTCTGGTGCAACTCAAAGGGCCGAAAGTGGAGCATACCGGCGTGGTCGCTGGCATGAGCGGAAGCCCGGTGTATATCGAAGGAAAACTGGCGGGCGCGCTTTCGCTGAAGCTAGGAATTTTTACCAAGGAGCCGATTGCCGGAGTGACGCCAATTGCGGACGTGCTTGCCGGTGGGGGAATTCCCGGTCCAATTTCGGGTAATGCAGGCGGAGGGGCTTTGGCGCAGGGCCCGGCATCGAACGGGTTGGCAAGTGAATTTTCTCAAAGGGCCGGGCTGCAGGGTGGCGCGGAATTACATTCGATTGAAACGCCGTTGGTGTTTTCCGGATTTCAGACCTCGGCAATCCAGAAGTTCTCCAGCCAATTGGACGGAATGGGATTCATAGCGGCGCAGGGCGGAACGACGCCTGCGCGGCCCGACGATGCAAAGCTGGCACCGGGTGATATGGCGGGAATGGTACTGGTGCAGGGCGACGTGTCGATTAATTCGGCATGCACGGTGACGGCGATTCGCGGCGACCGGGTATTTTTGTGTGGGCATCCGTTTCTGAATCTTGGTGATGTGCAACTGCCGATGGCGCGCAGCCGGGTGTTGACGACGCTTTCATCGGATATGGCGTCCACAAAAATCGTAAATGTGGGCGGCCCGATTGGCACGATTACCGGCGATCACTTGACGGCGGTTACGGGAAGGCTTGGCGCGGCGCCGGCGATGATTCCGCTGGAGTTGACGACAAAATCCGCGCTTGGGGAAAAAGTGATTCACGCCCAAGTTGTGGATCATCCGAAATTGACGCCACTGCTGGTGGCGCTGACGGCTTTTAACGGACTCACACAGAATGTGGTGTACGGCGAAGGCACCACTCTGAAGTTGAATGCGGAGATTCGAATGAAGGGGCACGCTCCGGTGGAAATCGAAAACACGTTTGCTCCCGGAGATTCGCTGAGCCCCGACGGGATGCCAGTGGCGCTTAGCATAATGAACGTGGTGATGCGGCTTTTCACCAATCAATTCGAGCCGGTAAAGATCGAAAACATTGCGGTGCACGTGGAAAGTGTGCCGGGGCGGCAATCGTATTCGATTGAAAGTGCATGGCTGGAAAAGGGCGAAGCGGCACCGGGAGAAACATTGCGGCTGCGCGTTCTCTTGCGACCTTACCGGGGCGCGGCGCGGATTGAAGAGACTTCCATCAAGGTGCCGGACCAGGTGATGCGCGGTACAAACTTGCGGGTGATGGTCAGCGAAGCGGACTGGATGAACCGGGCGTCGCGCGGATTTGCCGGTGGATTGGGACAAGGTAGTTCGGCCGGGCTCGATCCTTTGATTGCGCTGATCAATCGTGAGCGGAAGAACGACCGGCTGTATGTGGGGCTGTTTGTGCCGTCACCGACGATGTTATGGGACGACAAGGAACTGCCCAACGTGCCGCTATCGCAGATCAATGCGATTGATGGACGGCCCGCCCCGGGCACCGTGCAGATTTTGCGGGAATCGCTGGCGAGCGAAGCAAACGTCGCGATGTCCGGCCCGGTGACAGGGATTGTTTCGTTGAATTTGCCTGTGCGATGAAAGTAGCAGAAAAGGACAAGGTGCAGGGTACAAGCGCCTTGTCGAGTCCAGATGCCCTTGAGGAAACGAATAAGAGGAAGGCGGCGAGCGTGCGGAAGGCTAGCGGACAGAAGGCAAAATCTCAGCGGCCGGGGCTTACTGCACTGGGGTGCACTCTGCTTTTCGTCACAGTGGGCGCGGGGATGGCGACGGCGGAGCATACCCGGCGGTGGCGGCAATCCACGTATGAAGATTTTCTGAAGGGCACGACACACGGAATCGCGGTGCGCAGCGACGGAAGGCTGGAGCTTGCGCCGAAGTTTACGCAGCTGGCGGATGCGGATGCCTCCTACTTGTGGGCGGTAAAACTGGATGCGAAGGGCACTCCGTACGCGACTGGTGGATCGCCAGCAAAAGTTTTTAAGCTGGACGCAAACGGAAAAGCGGCGACGGTGTTCGAATCGAGTGAACTTTCGGCGCAGGCGATAGCGTTCGATGCAAAAGGAGCCCTGTATGTGGGGACTTCTCCGGACGGAAAGGTTTACAAGGTTTCAGCTTCCGGCGAGAAGAGCGTGTTTTTTGACCCCAAAACAAAATACATCTGGGACATTGCATTCGGGCCGGACGGGACTTTGTACGTTGCCACCGGAGACAAAGGCCAGCTCTACGCGGTGACGCCGGATGGCAAGAGCGAACTTTTCTACGCAAGTGACGAAGCGCATATCCGGGTGATTGTGTCTGATGGAAAAGGGAATGTGATCGTTGGCACCGAGCCAAGCGGGCGAGTGCTGCGACTGACGAAAACAAAAAGCGCGGGAATTGCGGAAGGTTTCGTGCTGTATGAAACGCCAAAGCGTGAAGTAACGGCATTGGCCGTTGGATCGGACGGCTCGATCTTTGCGGCGGCCATCGGGGAGCGCCAGCACAATGCGGCGGTGAATCTGGGAGTGAGCAGTAGCACAACGACCACCATGGTCACGGCGAGTGGAAATGTGACGGTGGTAAGCCCGGCGCAAGGCACCCAACAAGCGCCCGCGCCTTTTATTGCGTTTCCCCCGCAGATTTCGAGCGGAATTTACAAAATTGCGCCGGATGGAGCGCCGGAAGAGTTGTGGGCGTCGCGCGATGATGTGGTGTACTCACTGGGAATTGGCGACGACGGGCGATTGCTGGCGGGACTGGGAAATAGCGGAGCGCTGCTGGCCATTGATGGCAAGGGCGTGTTCGCGCAATTGGCGAAAGCGGGATCGGCGCAGATTACCGGAATCGTGCGCAACGGCGTGGGAAAAATATTTTTGTGCACGGCGAATCCGGGAAAGCTGATCGCTTTGGGGCCGGAGTATGAGGCGGAGGGAACGTACGAGTCGCGGTCATTTGACACGCAGCTATTTTCGCAGTGGGGCCGGGTGGAATGGTGGAGTCCGGCGGTGGCCGATGCCAAGAACGCTGCTGCCAAGAACAAAGAACCGCGACTGGAATTGTATGTACGCAGCGGAAATACGGAAGATCCGGGCAAGGAATGGTCAAAGTGGTACGGGCCATATTCAACGAGTGGCGCGCAAACAGAAGCGCCGGCGGCAAGGTTTGCGCAGTGGAAGGCTGTAATACACGATGGACGGCCGGGCGATGGGATCGAGTGGGTGAGCTTGGCGTACGAACCGAAGAACGTGGCGCCAGTGATCGACGGAATCGCGCTGCAGGATCCGGGAGTGCGTGCGCAGGCGCAACAGAATCTGGCGACGGGCGCCGCTGCGATTGCGACCTTGAAGTATCCACCGACGCAGACAACCACGGTCGGAGTAATAGTTAACCCGGCGCAGAACGCCACCACGACAAAATTCGAAGCGCCGCCGCAAGCCACAGTGCAGAAGGGCTACCAGACTGTGGTTTGGACGGCGCACGACGAAAACGAGGATGAGCTTAGATATGCGGTTTATTTTCGCGGCGAAGGCGAGAAAGAATGGAAGCTGCTTAAGGATAATCTGGAGCAGAAATTTTATTCGTTTGACACGACGACGTTGCCGGACGGGGCTTATTACTTGAAAATTGTGGCGACGGATGCGGCTTCGAATCCCCCGGATAGAGCTTTGAAGAGGGAACGCGAGAGCGAGCGATTCGAAGTGGACAATACGCCACCGGTGATAGGGAAAGTTGAATCATCGTTGGCGGGCGGCAAAGCCACTATAAGCTTCGCGGCTACGGACACAGGATCGAATATCGAGCGCGCGCAATACAGCGTCGATGGCGGAGAGTGGATGCTGCTTGCGCCGAAAACAGGCATCAGCGATGGGAAACAGGAGTCTTACGAATTCACGGTGAACGGACTAAAGGCCGGCGAACACACGATTGCAGTGAGAGTTTATGACCGGTTTGAAAACGTGGGCAGCGGAAAAGCGGTGGTGGAACGCTGAGCCGGGCGGTTAACCGGTCCAGCGATCGGTACGCGGCATGGAGACGAAGGTCTCAATCTCGGCGCCGAAGCCGATGCGGCCGTCACCGTAGGGCTCATCGCGAACGTGCACAACGCGTGCCCGGCAATGCGTTTCCTTGGGCTTATCGCCGGTGATTTCCGCGGGCATGCGCAAAGTGGCTTCGATGGGCATGCCGATCTGCAGCGGCGCCGACGTGGCGAAGTAAAATCCACCTTGAGAAACGTTAAGGGCTTCGGTGAAGTGTTCGCTCTTGTCCGCAGCCAAGCCCATGGCCTTGAAGCGAATGGGCGTACGCATCGGATAGCGCGTCAATTGACGACGTTCAGCAAGGTCCATACGAAGCTCCTTCGCGCCGGGGAGGGAGACTGCGGCTCACTTGCAGTGCGGAAGGGTGAACCGAAGCTTAACAGACGGGCCGCCGGGGTCAAGTTGAAACACAGTAAAATGCGTGGAAACAATCGCTAATAGGACGCGGTGTTAGTTCGCTTCCCGTTCGCCTATGCTGTATTCGATAGTTCAGAGGCTGGTTGAGCCAGGTCTGCAGGAGCGCAAAGGCGATGGAAATGTCCAGGGAAATGAATGAAGGGTTGGCAAAATCCAGTTGGGAAAGCATTGCGGAGGCGCATGCGCGAATTGCGCCAAGGATTCACCGGACGCCGGTGCTACGTTCGGCCACGCTTGACGCGATGTGCGGGGCGCAATTGTTTTTCAAGTGTGAGAATCTGCAGAAGACGGGGTCGTTCAAAATACGCGGGGCCACGAATGCCATATTTTCGCTGACGGATTCAGAAGCGGCTCCTGGGATTGTGACACCCTCGAGTGGCAATCACGGAGCGGCGGTGGCGTGCGCGGCTGCGTGGCGAGGAGTGCCGGCGTGGATCGTGATGCCGAAAAACGCACCCGCGGTGAAGTGCAAAGCGGTGGAAGCGTACGGCGGGAAAATTACATTTTGCGAACCGCGGATTTCCGCGCGCAATGAAACGGCCGCTCGCGTTCAGGCCGAAACCGGTGCGGTGCTGATTCATCCGTATGACGATGACCGGATCATTGCAGGGCAGGCGACGGCAGCGAAAGAATTGCTTGAAGAAGTCGAGGTGCTGGACGCGTTGCTCACGCCAGTCAGCGGCGGCGGATTGTTGAGCGGTTCGGCATTGAGCGCCAAGCACATACGGCCTGATATCAAAGTTTATGGCTGCGAACCAGCCAAAGCGGACGATGCTTACCAGTCATTGCGGACGGGAAAGCTGCATTCGCTGGAATCGAGCGACACCATTGCGGACGGACTGCGAGCTTCGCTGGCAGTGCGGACGTTTGCGATTTTGCAGAAACACCTGACGGGCATCTTTCTGGTGAGCGAACAAGAAATTGTTGGGGCGATGGCGCTGATCTGGGAGCGGCTGAAAGTGATTACCGAGCCATCGTCGGCGATTGTGCTTGCGCCACTACTGAAGCGCGAGGTGTTGGAGTCGATTTCCGGCGGCGTGGCACGCACGCGAAGACCGCGGATCGGGATTATCCTCTCCGGGGGAAATGTTGACCTGAACGCACTTCCATTCGAACAACATACCTCGTCAGGTTATTAGATTTGTGGTACCCTCTCGGCGTTCAGTACGTCGCCGCCCACGGGCATTCTGGCGCACATTGCGAGTAGCTTTCAGGTGGTGAGGCTATTCGTGAGTGTCCGGAGAGACGGATAATCCGCAGAGTCAGGGCAATCAGGTACCTCAAATGAAAATCTCCCAGCGGCTGCTCCCTTATGGGTGTGCATTGGCGGTGCTGTGTCTGTTGGTTACCAGCGAATTGGCGGGCCAGACTGCGAGCCCGGTTGCGAATCGGGTGACAGAGACCCCGGATGGAAACGTACGCGTGACGCTGACGGGAAACGTGCATCCACTGGCGCGCGCGGAGAACAGCCGCGGAGCAGTGGCGGATTCCCTGCCGATGCAGCGTATTTTGCTGTTACTGAAGCGAAGCGCCGCGCAGCAAGCCGCGCTGCAGTCATTAATGGAGGCGCAGCAGGACAAATCGTCGCCGAGTTTTCACAAGTGGCTGACGCCTGACGAGTTTGGCAAACAGTTTGGACCGTCGGACGCCGATGTGCAGTCTGCGACGGACTGGCTGAGCGCGCAAGGTTTCGCGAATGTGCGAGTGGCGAGAGGAAGTAACGTCATTGAGTTCAGCGGGACCGCAGGCCAGGTGCGGCAAGCGTTTGGCACGACGATCCAGAATTACGAAATGAATGGCACCATGTACGTGGCGAATGCGAGCGATCCGCAGATTCCGGCGGCGCTGGCGCCAGTGATCTCGGGAATTGTGTCGCTGCATAATTTTCCGAAGAAGTCGCATGCCCGGTATGTAGGCGACGCTCAAATGGACGCTGTAAGCCACAAGCTAAAGCCGTTATTCACGTTTCCCTTCGGGAATGGAACTTTTTACGGTGTAGGACCCGGGGACTTTGCAACGATCTACAACACGAAACCGCTGATTGCCAGTGGAAATAACGGCACTGGACAAATCATTGCCATCGTGGGCGAGACGCAAATCAATCCCCAGGACGTGTCCGACTTCCGGGCCATGTTTGGACTGACAAACAATTTCCCGGCGTCGAACATCATCTTGAACGGGATGGATCCTGGAATTACTTCACAGGACGAAGAGTCAGAATCGGATCTGGACGTACAGTGGTCGGGAGCAGTGGCTCCGGGAGCGACGGTGAAATTTGTGGTGTCCGCTTCGACTCCAGCTTCCGCGGGCATCGATCTCTCGGCGCTCTACATTGTCGAGCACAACCTGGCCGACGTGATGAGTGAGAGTTACGGCGATTGTGAAGCGAATCTGGCTGCAGGCGGGAATGCGTTTTACAACGCTTTGTGGGAGCAAGCTGCGGCACAAGGTATCACCGTGGTGGTGTCGTCCGGCGACGGAGGTTCGGCTGGCTGCGACGACTTTAATAATTCTGCGCCGGCGACGCGCGGGCTGGCGGTAAGCGGACTTGCAGCAACGCCGTTTAATGTTTCGCTGGGTGGAACGGACTTCAACCAATTCAACCTGCAGACCACGTTCTGGAACGCAACGAACGATTCGGTGACGGGCACTTCCGCGAAGGGATATATTCCGGAATTCCCATGGAACGAAAACTGTTCGCAACTTGGGCTGACGGGTTGTGGAGCGTCGGCGCCGCAAGGTTCGGTGAATATCGTCGCTGGAAGCGGGGGAGCGAGCTCCGTGTACGCAAAGCCCAAATGGCAGATGGGCGTCACCGGAGTTCCGAATGACAATCATCGCGATCAGCCGGATGTATCGTTGTTCGCGAGCCCGGGATTTGAGGGTAGTGGATATTTGTTTTGCCAGGCAGATCTAACGGGAGTACCCTCCTGCAACTTAAACGAAGCGATGTACACGTTTCACGTCGTCGGAGGCACATCCGCCTCGGCTCCGGCGTTTGCCGGGATGATGGCGCTGGTAAACCAATATGCAGCGGCGCACGGAGGAACGTCGCGGCAAGGGAACGCGAATACGACTTTGTACGCCTTGGCGAAGAAATCGGGCGCGAGCTGCACATCGAGCGCGACTGAAGCCGCAGGCTGCATTTTTAACGATGTCGCAGCGGGGAATGTTCACTATCCGGCGGGAGCGGCGAGCAACAGCGTGGCATGCCAAGGTGGAACGCCGAATTGCAGCGCGACAGTGGCGACTACAATCGGAGTGCTGGTAGATCCGGCGCATCCGACTACGGAAGCGTGGACCGCGAGTGTGGGATACGATCGCGCCACGGGGCTGGGTACGTTGAACGCGAACAATTTGGCGGCGGCGTGGACAAGCGCGTCAACGATTGGGACCACAACGACGCTTTCGCTTTCTCCGACGACTGGAATCACGCACGGTGCGAATGAAAATGTTTCAGTAACGGTGAGTGTGAAGCCGAATACGGGAACCGGAGTAGCGTCCGGCGACGTGGCGCTGCTAGCGACGCTCGCGGATGGTTCGACGTTGGGCGTGGACCACTTTACTCTGGCAAACGGCGCGGTCAACGCAGCCAAGACGCAGAGTCTGCCCGGTGGCACGTACAAAGTTTATGCGCACTACACAGGCGATGGAACGAATGCGCCGAGTGATTCAGCTTCAGTGCAGGTGACCGTGGGCAAGGAGGCAAGCCAGGTATTTATTGTTGTGCCGACGTTCGACCCGCAGACCGGGGCGCTGCTGAGCGGGAACGCAACGTCGGTGCAGTACGGCTCGCCGTACATAATCCGGATGTATGCGACAAACGGCGCGGCAGTGGGGAGCACGACGGGGCCGCCATCTCCGGCGTGCACAAGCATCAATGAAACTACGTGTCCGACCGGCAGCGTAACGCTGAGCGCAAATTCCACCGCGATTGATGGTGGCATCTTCGCGCTGAATAACGCGGGCTACACCAGAGATATTGCGCCTACTCTTAGCGGAGGGACCTACCCGCTGGTGGCGAAATATCCCGGCGACAACAGCTACAACGCAAACACATCAGCAACAGACATATTTACGGTGACACCTGCGCAGTCTCAAACGCAGGTCTACGTGCCGTTCTTGAACTTGATCGGGACGAGTGTTCAGGTACAAGCTGCAGTCACGCTTCCGGTGTACGGCGGAATCACGCCAACGGGAACATTCACGTTCCGTGACGGCAATTCAGTGCTACCGGACCAAGTAACCATCAGCGCTTTCGCGGGAAGTTCAACCAGCTATCCGACGATCAACGGTTACGTCACCACGACTTTAAGCTCTCCTGGAACAAACAGTATCACCGCAACCTACAGTGGTGACACCAGTTACGCGGGCTCGACATCGGCCGCTCTGAACGTGGTTGCCGAGTACCCAGTGACCATGAGTCTTTCGGTGGATTCGAGTACGGTGCTTTACGGGACGCCGGTTAAACTGACCGCTACTGTCGTTGCTAATCACAGCACACCAACGATTGCGGGGGCAAACCTTACGTTCTCTGTTGCCGGCGGCGTGACCACCAATCTAACTAGCGATTCCAGCGGCAACCAAGTTTTGACGGCAACGACAACTACTACCCTGCAAGCCGGTCAATTGGTCTACGCCTATTTTTCAGACTACCCCTACTACGCTGACAACTCGGCTACGGTGATCGTTAACGTCAATATTCCCGATTTCAGTCTTAGTATCCCCGGCGCGCCCTTTAACGTCACTGCGGGACAGCCGGGCACAATGCCCCTTAGCGTAATCCCAGCCACCAGCAATTCCAGTCCTGTGGCGCTCTTCTGTAGCGGAAACTTGCCCGCCGGGTATTCATGCGCGGTGACTCCTTCCAGCGTCAATCTCGCCAATGGAGCAAGTTCGATAGCGATGCTGAGTTTGTTACCCTCAGCTTCTGCTGCGGTTGCGATTCAGAATACAGTTACTCGGAAGCATAATGCCCTGTTCCTCCCGCCGTCCGGGCCTAATGCTCTTTGGCCGCTAAACTTTTTCGGCGGCTCGATCGCGTTTTTGTTTTTTTGTTGGGCCCGAAAGCGCAAGGATTTGCGACCATCCGTGGGATTTGGGTTGATATGCATGATTAGCCTGGTGATTGGATGCGGGGGCGGAAGTTCCAGTTCCAGTCCACCTCCGCCGCCGCCGCCCTCAGGCCCTTTCGCCACATCCACGAGCCTTTCGATAGGTTCCAGCAAAGTCGCGCAGAATGCCTCTGTCACACTCAGCGTCAAAGTAACCGGCCAAGGCAGCCCAACCGGACAGATCGGCTTCTACGCGAACGGTGGTTGGATCGGAACTGCGCCTTTGGCTGCAGGCACTGCCTCGTTGAACGCTACATTTCCTTTTCCCGGCATTTTTTCCGTGACAGCACAATACTCCGGAGACTCGAACAACCTGAGCTCGACATCGCCTGGGGTGAGCGAGAGTGTCACCGGAAGTACCGTAATGCAGCTCAGCGGTCAAACCAGCAGTCTTGTTCATTCGGCGAATGTAACCGTGAACCTGCAGTAGGATCGTTCAATCGCAGCCACCGTAGCGCGGAATTGCCAAAGTCTAACGAATTAGTGACAACACTGAGACTTCTCGTTCTCATTGCGGCGTGAATCGGAGCAACCAAACACTCCAAATTGTGTTCGAATGGGAAGCGGCAACTCTGGCGACTGCCGTTCGGTGGAGTCCATTTTCAGGCGGGTGGTACGAACGATGAGGGCTTCCTTCTGCAAGCGTTGGTATGTGGCGGGTGTCATTACGTCAGGCGTGAGCCTGTGCCTTGGCGCAGCCACACTGGGGCAGACGGCGTCGCCGCAGTCGCAGGTAGTCGAAGCAGTGCAGAGCGACAAAGTGACCACGCTCTATGGCAACGTGCATCCTATGGCACGGCCTGCGAACGACCGTGGACTGCTGCCGGACCAGCAGCCAGTAACCAAGATGCATCTCTTGCTGCAGCGGAGCACCGCACAGGAATCGGCGCTGCAACAGTTGATGGCTCAGCAATTGGATCCCGCTTCGTCGAAGTTTCATGCATGGTTGACTCCGCAGGAATTTGGCCAGCAGTTTGGCCCGGCGGATTCCGATGTGCAGGTCGTGAAAGGTTGGCTGACGTCACAGGGATTCACGGGACTGAAGGTCAACAATGGGAAAACGCTAATCGAATTTAACGGCACTGCCGGTCAGGTGCGCAACGCGTTTCATACTGAGATCCACAGCTTATCGGTCAGAGGCGAGGAACGTTTTGCAAATATGCAAGAGCCGCAGATTCCGGCGGCGCTGGCCTCAGTGGTAGGCGGCGTCGTCGGTCTGCACAACTTTCATCCGAAGCCGCTGCTTCGGCGGCTCGGGAAATTCCGGCGGAATGCTTCGACGGGCGAAGTTACGCCGCTGTTCACGTTCACAGACGTGAATGGAACATTTTTCGGAGTCGGGCCTGCGGACTTCGCAAAGATTTACGGTGTCCCATCCACGTTTGACGGAACCGGAGTGAGCATTGCCATCGTCGGCAGATCGAACATCAATCTTCAGGATGTCGCAGACTTTCGCAGCATTTTTGGCCTTCCAGCTAACCCTCCAGAGATTGTCCTGAATGGTCCAGACCCTGGGTTAGTTTCAGGGGACGAAGGCGAAGCCGACCTGGACGTGGAATGGTCCGGTGCGGTTGCACCAGGCGCCCACATCAAGCTGGTGGTTTCTGAGACGTCGCAGTCCGATGGAACGGATGGCGTCGATGCCTCCGCAATCTATATTGTCGATAACAACATAGCCCCGGTGATGAGCGTGAGCTTTGGAAGTTGCGAAGCAAATTTGGGGACTTCGGGAAACCACTTTTATTCGACGCTGTGGCAGCAAGCGGCCGCTCAAGGTATTTCCGTTATGGTTTCGACAGGAGACAGCGGGTCCGCAGCATGCGATCCGCCATCGAACAATCCCAACGAATCAGCGGCCAGCCAAGGCCTAGGGGTAAGCGGCATTGCGTCGACGCAGTATAACGTTGCTATGGGCGGCACTGACTTTGACCAAGCCGGAAGCCAGGGAGCCTTTTGGAACACGGCGAATACTTCAACAACTCCGCCGGTATTGGCCTCTGCGAAAGGCTACATACCAGAAATGGCATGGAACGATTCTTGCGCCTCAGGGGGGAGTGTCACGGGTTGCGCAAATGCCTCTTCCTCCACGGACACGAATCTGGATTTCGTAGCTGGCGGGGGTGGTCCAAGCTCTGTTAATGCAAAGCCGTCTTGGCAGTCAGGAGTAATTGGCGTGCCCAGTGACGGCAAACGGGACCTGCCGGACATTTCTTTTTTTGCAAGCGACGGAGGACCAACTGACGCGACTGGCAGCAGCACCATTAAAAGCTTCTACATCGTGTGCGAATCTGACCAGGACATCGCCGGAGATACTGGTTGCAACCTGACGAAATTCGTTTCCAGCCCGTCGACTGGACCGTTTCACGATTTCCAAGCCGTTGGCGGGACCTCCGCTGCCGCGCCGACTTTCGCAGCGGTTATGGCTCTAGTGAACCAGAAGACCGCTCAGCGCCAGGGTAACGCAAACTTGGTTTTGTACTCTCTCGCGAGAAACGAGGCTTTCGCAAATTGCAATTCGAGTTCATTTACCAATCCTGCCAACGCACCGCCCAGCTCTTGCACCTTTCTCGATGTGACCAAGGGCAACATTTCCGTTGCCTGCTCCGCGGGAACGGCGGACTGCAGCAAGACGGGTTCGAGCGGTTTTGGCGTCATGGCGACGGCCAGCGGGGGCAGCACTCTCGCATACAGCACTGGAACAGGATACGACCTCGCTACCGGACTGGGTTCGGTAAATGTAACCAATCTCCTGAATGCATGGAGCGGTTTGACGCGACCTGACGCAAGCGCAACACTTTCGACGAGCACCACTTTTCCCATCGCTCACGGAACGACAGCAAACTTCAGTGTCGCCGTTTCTCCATTGGCTGCGACGGGAGATGTTTCTCTGATTGGCGGACCAACCGTCGCACAAACACAAGGGATTGGGCCGTTCACCTTGAGCGGCGGCACAGTGAGCATCTCTACCAACACGCTTCCCGGTGGCAGCTATTTGCTGGCGGCCCACTATGGCGGCGACGCGACGCATGGGGGAAGCGACTCGAACACGATCAGCGTCACGGTAAACAGGGAGAGCAGCCTTACCAAAACAAGCCTGATCACTTTCGACTCAGCAGGGAAAACCGTCAGCAGCAATGCCACAACCGCGGCTTATGGTTCACCCTATATTCTGCGTGTGGATGTAACAAACGGTTCAGGGTCTCTGTGCTACTCGCTCAACAACGTTGCCCAACCTGTTAGGACGCTCGGATGCGCTTCGGGAACCGTCAACCTAACCGATAACGGCGTCGCAGTCGATGGTGGGTCATTCACGCTAAATGCGACGGGCTACTTCGAAGATCAGCCCATTCAATTGCCCCCGGGTAGCCACAAGATTGTTGCGGCGTATGCCGGCGACAACAGTTTCACAGGCAGCACTTCTGCTACGAATACAATCACGATCACGCAGGCGACAACGACGACCGCTGTAACCTCTAGCGTAACCAGCGTCGCGTCTGGCGGAAGTGTGACGCTGACCGCCACAGTGAGCACGAACAGCAATTCGGCCGCGGGCCCGACAGGCACAGTACAGTTCCTTAGTGGCGGCGCGAGTCTTGGCACTGCGGCGACCTGCACACCGACAGGATTCAACGTCGCGACCAAAGCGAACGCATCTTGCACGGCGACGCTGAAAACAGCTATTTCCGCGTTGCCGCCGGGCATTATTGAGATTCGCCCGCCGGGAACACCATTCGTTTTGCTCGCGTGGCTGGCAACTGCGCTGGCAATGATCGCGTTTATGCTTTCGATGATGCTCGCAGCGAGACGCAAACAGTATGCGTACGCCGGAGCGGCGTTCTTTTTGATTGCCGCCACGCTACTGGCAGGTTGCGGCGGCGGTAGTTCCAGCGCCAGTGGAGGTTCGACTCGAAGCATTACCGC
>Ga0137363_10000910_pt1 | contig 16659 bp, 19 predicted proteins | sample MadtaG_FD_104800 | JGI IMG/M metagenome (GOLD analysis project Ga0137363, IMG submission 104800) | Vadose zone soil microbial communities from Angelo Coast Range Reserve, California, USA - Mad1_115_16 metaG | ecosystem: Environmental > Terrestrial > Soil > Vadose zone | place: USA: California...
CCCGTGGTCTGGGTCGCCCCCGGCTCGTCCTCGTTGAAGAAGGGATTCTTGAGGCTCTGGAGCGCCGCCCGACAGGCCGCGCCGGCGCCGTCGGCCTTGCACGCGGCCAGCGGCGATTGAACTTGAATCAGCCGCTCACCGACCTGGTCCCTGAGCGCCTGCCAGTTGGCGGCACCCAGCGCGCTTCCGACGCCGCCGACCGACGTGACCTGGGTCGAGCACCCGGTCCGGAAGATCGAGACTCCCGAGACGACCGCGACCCCGCTGAGAAATTGCCGCCTCGACAGCTCCATCCGGCCGGAGCCTCGGGAATCCTTCAGCGGCCGCGCCGGCGGCGCCGCCTGGCCGCGGTCCGGCCGGGAGTGTGACGGGTGCCGTGCCGCGCCCTCTCCATGAAGATGCCGCGGCACGGCTCGCTGCAGAATCGCTGCATCCCGGCCGTCAGCTCCTTGCCGCAGTTCTCGCACTTGGCCATCGCTCGGCTCCTTGCGGTCGGCGTGCGTTCGTGGGAGCGCTTACGAGAAGATGCCGCCCGCGCCTGTCTCCTCGTAGAGACGCTCCTGGGAGCGGAGCGGCGGCCGGCCCTGCGGGTCGACGCGCGTGGAGCGCCCGTCGGGCAGGATGCGCCGCGCCTTCACCGTGTCCGCCAGCTGGACCTCCAGGATCTCGCGCACCTGCGCCTGCAGCCTCGGCTCCAGCACCGGGAAGGCGATCTCGACGCGGCGGTCGAGGTTGCGAGGCATCCAGTCCGCGGAGGCGAGCAGGTATTCCTCCTCGCCGCCGTTTTCGAAGTAGAAGATCCGCGCGTGCTCCAGGTAGCGATCCAGGATCGAGATGACCCGGATATTGTCCGAGAGTCCCGGCACCTCCGGCCGCAGGCAGCAGATGCCCCGCACGATCAGGTCGATCTGCACCCCGGCCGCGCTCGCTTCGTACAGCTCCTCGATCAACCGCGGGTCCGCGAGCCCGTTCATCTTCGCGATGAGCCGCGCCGGCCGCCCGGCCCGGGCGTGGCTTGCCTCGCGCCGCACCCGCTCCACCAGGCCTTCGCGCAGGTCGCTCGGCGCCATCAGGAGGTGGTGGAAGCCGTGGGGGCGCGTGTAGCCCGTCAGCAGGTTGAACAGCTCCGTCAAATCCTCGCCGAAGGACTCGCGGCTCGTGAAGAGCCCCACGTCCTCGTACACACCGCCCGTCCGGGCATTGTAGTTGCCGGTCGCCAGGTGGCAGTAGCGACGGATGCCGTCGGCCTCCTGGCGCACCACGAGGCAGGCCTTGCAGTGGGTCTTGAAGCCCGCGAGCCCGTAGACGACGTGCGCGCCCACCTCTTCCAGGGCGCGCGCCCAGCGGATATTCGCCTCCTCGTCGAACCGCGCCTGCAGCTCCACGAGGACCGCGACCTCCTTGCCGTTTTCGACCGCGGTCTGCAGCGCGTGAGCGATGGGCGAGGCCGGGCTCACGCGGTAGAGCGTCATCTTGATCGCGAGCACCTTGGGATCCGCCGCGGCCTCGCGCACGAAGCGCGTGACGGCGTCGAACGTGTGATAGGGGTGGTGCACCAGAATATCCCGAGCCCGGATGGCGCTCCAGACATCCGAGGCGCTCTCGAACGCCGGCACGGGATGCGGCGGCTGCGGCCGGTCCTTGAGCCGCGACACGTCCACGGTCGCGTAGAGCTGGAAGAGGTCCGCGAACGCCGCGAAGCCCTCGTCCTCGTAGAGATCCTCGGGAGACAGCTCCAGCTCGTCCAGCAGCGTCGCCAGGATGTCGGGCGGCAGGTCTCCGTCGTGCTGCAGGCGCACGGCCGTGCCGAGCCGGCGCTCGCGCAAGCTTTCCTCGATGCTGGCGAGCAGGTCGTCGGGACGGCCCGGCGGCTGGAGCACGGCGTCGCGCGTCACGCGGATCGCGTGGCTCGAGAGGATGTCGTAGCCGTTGTAGATGCTGGGCAGGTGCATGCGAATCACGTCTTCGAGGAGCATGAAGACGTGCCTGCCGGCGGGATCGGGCACGGCGATGAAGCGGGGCACGACCTGGCTCGGGATGTGGAGAACCGACAGCGCGCTGTGCGGCAGCGCGGACGGCGCCGACGGACGGATGGACGCCACGAGGCACAGCGAGCGGTTGCCGAGATACGGGAACGGGTGGCCGGGGTCGACGGCCAGCGGCGTCAGCACGGGCAAGAGCGTCCGGCGGAAATAGTCCTCGAGGAAGCGCTCCTGCTCCATGCTCGCCTCCTTGGGACGGAGCAGGATGATGCCTTCCGAGGCGAGGAGCGGCTGGATGTCCTGAAGGAAGCACCGGTGCTGCTCCTCGACCAGCTCGTGCACGCGCTTGCCCACCGCCGTCAGGGTTTCCGCGTACGTCAGTCCGTCGGGCCCCGCCGAATGGTCGCCGGCCCTGATGCGCCGCTTCAGCGTCGCGACGCGAATCATGAAAGACTCGTCCAGGTTCGAGCTGAAGATGGCGAGGAACTTCACCCGCTCGAGCAGCGGCACGCTGGGATCCTGCGCCTCTTCGAGCACGCGCCGGTTGAATTCGAGCCACGACAGCTCGCGATTGACGTACCTGTCGGTGCCCATGTCAGCCTCTGCCGTTGAAAGTTTCCCGCAGGAGAATGCCGTCGCGCACGCCGCGCGTGCAGACGACGAGCTTCAGGTAGCCGCCGAAGACCATGACTTCCTCGATCACGATGGCGCCGGCCAGGATGATGTCGGTGCGCTCGGCCTTGAGCCCGCGGATCCTGCGCCGCGTGCGCTGGGAGAGGCTCTCCAGGCGCTCGCGGATCGCCGTGATGTCCGATTGCGCGAGATGCAGCCCGTGCCGGTGCTTGCGCTCCCCGCGATGCGCCCCGCGGAGGTGAATGCTGGCGAGCGTGCGGACGGTGCCGCCCAGGCCCACGATCGCCTCGCCGGGCTCAGCCGGAGGCAGGACGCCCTGGAGCTGCTCCCGGACCTCAGTGCGCAGGGCCCGGAGCGCCCGCGGCTTGGGCCGGTTGTCGCTCAGGAACCGGCTCGTTGTCCGCACCGCGCCAAGCGGGAGGCTCGCCGTGGAAACCACCCGACGATGACGCACCCGGCTCAGCTGCAGGCTCGCGCCGCCCAGGTCCGCGACGATGCCGCTCCGGAAGGGCAGGCTGTCCAGCGCGGCACGGACCCCGAGCCGCGCCTCGTCCCGCGCGCTCAGGACCTGGACCTCGATGCCCTCCTTGCGCCGCAGCGGCTCGAGCAGGCGCTCGCGGTTGCGCGCGTCCCGCACGGCGGAGGTCGCGATCGCGATGATGCGCGGGCCGCTCCCGTTGAGCGAGTTGCGCCTGAAGAAGCGGTGCACGGCCCGCTGGGTATTCGCCATCGCCCTGCGCGGCAGGACGCCGGGCGCGCCGCTTCCCAGCCGCGTGGGCACGCGCTCTTCCACGAGCACCTCGGCCCCGGACTCGGGCTTGATCTTCGCGAGGAGAAAGCGGACAGCCGTCGAGCCCAGATCGACGACCGCAACCAGCTCTTTTTCCCTTCGGGATTTCCGACGCCGTCTCATCGAGTCAACCCCCGAGCAGAGCCTCATGGTACCACGCGACCGCCGCTAGTCGCCCGCGAGCGCCCTCAACACCTTCGGCCTCAAGAACCACACGAGCCGGCCGCCTGCCGCAAGCCCGTCCGGCAAGTCTACCAGCGCGGCGCCGCCCTTCCTGAACGGGAATCGCTCGCCATCTCCGGCTCCGAGGAGCCGCGCGAGCGTCATCGACATCGTGGGCTCGTGACCGACGATCGCGACCGTCGCGCCGGCTGGATGCCTGCCGAGGGCGGTCAGGATGTCATCGACGCTGCCGTGAGCCAGCGCCGTCTCGACCGTGGGCTCGATGCGCTTGAAGGCACGGGCGGCGATTTCGGCTGTCGCCCGCGCGCGCGGCAGCGGGCTCGTCAGCAGCACGTCGGGCCGGCGCGCGATGCGTGCCAGCCCCTTGGCCGCGACGCGGAACTTGGACACGCCTTTCGGCGTCAGCGGGCGGTCGTCGTCGCGAATCCCCGGCGTTCCCGCCGGCACTGCTGCCGCGTGGCGGACGAGCAGGAGCTTCACTGCGCTCCTGCTCCCTTCAGCGGCGCCGGAGATGCGACGTCGAGCGAGGGACGCGAGCGATGACGGAGTTGTCCACGACGTTCATCTGCACGAGCCGCTTCGTCCCGTCCGCCACGGCGGTGACGATAGTCGGAAACGTCTCGTGGGACTCCTCGACGATCTCTCCGGCGTAGTTGATGATGCGCCAGCGCCAGTCGGGACTCGCCGGGGTGGAAAAGGCTGCGACCTGCATGATGAGCGCCGGCCTACCAGCGGCCGCCGCCACCACCGCCGCGGTTGCCGCCACCACCGCCGCCGCCCCGGTACCCGCCGCCGCTCCGGCCGCCACCGGACGGATTCGCCAGCTCGACCTTCAGCGTCCGGCCGTCCACTTCCTGCCCGTTGAACTTCTTCACGGCCTCAGCAGCCTCCTCGGCCGTCGACATCTCGACGAAGCCAAAGCCGCGCGAACGGCCGGTATCCCGGTCCGTTACGACGGCGGCCGACTCGACGGTGCCCGCGGACGCGAACAGCTCGCGCAGGCGTTCGTCCGACGTGGAGAAAGACAGACCCCCGATGAAGAGCTTCTGCGCCATGACCAACCTCCGAATAGCTCTTCCGCTGCCGATGTCGCTCTCTGGACCGCGGAAGGAGGAACCAGAGTGCGGTCTGGTGAGGAAGGGTCCGCAATGAACCAACGGCCGAGCCAGACTCAAGCATCATGACACATATGCCCGCCGTCCGTATCTTCCTTTCGGGCGGGGGTTCAGGAGGCGGGTCGCTTCCCGAAGGGCGAGCGGTAGTCGAGCACGCCGCGCACCGCCGACTCGAGGCTGTCCATGGTGAACGGCTTCATGACGAAGGGCGCGCCCGGCGCGATCTGGATGCCGTAATCCTCGATGGTCTCGGTGCTGTAGGCCGACATGTAGAGCACCTTGATCGCCGGTCGGATCAGGCGGACCTGGTCCACCAGCTCGCGCCCGTTCATGAGCGGCATGACGACGTCGGTCAGCAGCAGGTCGATGGTCTGGGACTCGGTCCGCACCATCCGGAGCGCCAGCGTGGGATCGCCCGTGTCGAGGGTGGTATAGCCCTTGACCTGGAGCATGTCGCGGGCGACGGCGCGGACTTCTGGCTCGTCGTCGACGATCAGGATGGTCTCCACGTCCCGCCTACCCCGCTGCGCGCCGCTTGGGGCGCTCCGTCGCTGCTACGTCTGGATGCAGGTGAAGGTCTGGCGGCGCAGCAGGTAGTTGGGCCAGGGCTTGGAGTTCCAGTCGAAGCTCGGGACCTCTTGCTGGTTGAGGTTCTCCTGCCACTGGCGGCGGATCGTGGCGCGCTCTTCGCACGCCGCCTGGGTGTCGTGGACGCTCAGCTTGACGATGTCCTGGGGCATCTCGGGCTTCTGCGGCATGTCCTGGACCCACCAGAGGGCCCAGGCGAGCAGCACGGTCGTCACGGTCTTCCGCACGATGCGTCTCTCCTCTGTTGCTCCGCTCTAGCCGACTTCGCGGAGCCGCACCACCTCGGCGCGGCCGTCCATATACTCGCCCATCTTACGCCCGAGCGCCTTGAAATACTCCGTTCCGCGATGGGCGTCCACGGCCGCCTGGTCGGCGTAGCGCTCCATGAAGACGTAGGTCAGCGGCGCCTCGCCGTGGTGGAGCGCGTAGAGCTTGCAGCCGGGCTCGCTCGCGTTGACCTTGGCCACCAGCTCCTTGGCGACCGCCTCGAACTCCTTCTCCATGCCCGCCTTCACCTTGATCGTCGCGACAACCCCTATCATGCTCTCTCCCCCTTGGGACCCGCGGCCCGGATTTCAAGGCGCGTGCTCTGGTACGTCGCTCCTTCGCCCATGTCGCTGTAGCGGTCCCCGCACAGCATGTTGATCGTCCCGCCGCCCGCCTCCGCCGCCGGGCGCTGCCCCGGCACGAATGCCACGCCGCGCGACGTCTCGTCGCTGACGCGGAGGATCAGCCGGACGCTGCCGTTGTCGTTGAAGAGCTCGACCGCGTGCCCGTCCTCGAGCCCGCGCGCGGCCGCGTCGTCGGGGTGGAGCACGCACTCGGGCGGCCCCTGCCGCTTCCGGAGCGCTGCGACTCCGGCATACGCCGTGTGAGCCTGGAAGTAGCCCGGCGCGGTCAGGAGCGTCAACGGGAAGCGCGCGCCCGCTTCGACCGCGAGCGGATCGGCAACCCAGTCGGGCATGGCCGGCAGCCCGCGGGAGCGGAGCGTCTCGGAGTAGAACTCGAGCTTGCCCGATGGCGTAGTGAACCGCTGTCGCCCCGGCGCGGGCGCTGCCTTGATCGGTCCGCCCGCACGCAGCTCCCCGAGATCCACCCCGGCCGCGGGCCCCGTGACACCACGGAATAGCTCCTGGAGGAGCCCGTCAGTGCCCATGGAGAAGATCGGGTCCTTGAGGCCGAGACGCTGCGCCAGCTCCTGCGCGAGCCGGCCGTTCGACCACGCCCCACCCTGGGGCGGGACGACCGGCCGGACCATCTGTATGTAGTACGTGCCGTACGAGCGGACCACGTCCTCGCTCTCGAGATAGGTCGCCGCCGGCAGGACGATGTCGGCATAGCGCGCCGTGTCCGAGAGAAACGGATCGTGAACGATCGTGAAGAGATCCTCACGCGCGAGCCCGCGGCGCACCGTCGTCGAATCGGGACAGGTGACGGCGGGATTGTTGGCGGCGACGAAGAGCGAGCGGATCGGCGGTGAACCGAGCTCCAGGAGCGCCTTGCCGAGCCGCGAGTGGTTCACGGTCCGCGTCTGGGCCGGACCCGAGGGCTTGCGGATGAAGCCGTTGTCGATACCGAAGCCCGTCGCCGTCATGAGGAGCGCGCCGCCGCCGACGCGGTTGTAAGCGCCCGTCACGCCGGGAAGCAGCGCGACGGCACGGATGGCCTGGCCGCCGTTCACGCACCGGGACATGCCCTCGCCCATGCGGATGAAGGGCGCCCGCGCGCGGCCGTACATGACCGCGAGCCGCTCGATGTCCGCGCCAGAGACGCCGGTGATCGCCGACACGCGCTCTGGATGGAAGCGCGGCAGGACGTCCGACTCGAGCCTGTCGAAGCCGAGCGTCTCGCGGGCGATGTAGGCTCGATCGCAGAGACCGTCGCGCGCGAGGATGTGCATCACGCCGAGCGCCAGCGCCGCATCGGTGCCGACGTTGACGCGCAGGTGCCAGTCCGCGCGCTCGGCGGTGCGCGAGCGCCGCGGCTCGATCACGACGAGCTTGGCCCCTCGGGCGCGCGCCTGCTCGACGAGCGGCCAGATGTGGACGTTGGTGGTGAGGAGGTCGGCGCCCCAGGAGATGACGAGATCGGATTCCGTCACGGTCTCGGGATCCGCCCCGCCGACGCTGCCGCACGCCGCGTCCCATCCGGCCTCGGCGCAGGAGTCGCACACGGTGCCGGCCTGGAGCCGCGTGACGCCGAGCGCGTGGAAGAGGCCCAGGAGAAGTCCGCGGTTCAGCTGGCCCTGGTGCGCGCTATACGCGTAGCCCAGGATGCCGAGCGGCCCGTCCGTCCCGATGATGCCCTGCCAGCGCCCGACGATCTCGTCGAGCGCCTGCGCCCACGAGATCGGCTCGAAGCGGCCTTCTCCCTTCGGGCCAGTGCGCTTGAGCGGTGTCCGCACGCGATCCGGCGAATGCACCCACTCGTGCTCGCGGTTGACCTTGGCGCACGCGAAGCCCGCCGTCATCGGATGATTGGGATCACCCTGGAGCTTGAGCAGGCGGTCGTCGTCGACGGTCGCCAGCAACGAGCACTGGTCGGGACAATCATGGGCGCAACCGGTGCGGATGGTTTGGATCACTCGTTCCTCCACTCGTGCGAGTCATCGTGCGCGAGGCGCCGGCGCCTTGTCAACCGTTTGGCGCGCCGCCTGCTACAATGGCCGAGCGAAAGGGGGCGTTCATGGCTGAGGCGGCTCCAGGCGTCAAGATCGACACGGTGCGCTCCTATTCCACGGGCACGCCGGGCCGCGCGCTCAACAGCGCGCGCCACAACCATTTCGTGCTGGACTCGCCCTCGGGTCCCAACGAGGCGCTGACCAACGGCGAAGCCTTTCTGGCCGGCGTCTCTTCCTGCGGCGTGACGCTCATCGAGAAGTACGCGCTCGAACAGAAAGTGCCCGTCAAGGGCATGCAGGCCACGATCGAGGGCATCCGCAGCAACGCCGAGCCCAACCGCTTCCAGTGCGTCAACGTCTCGTTCGAGATCTGGGGCGTGACCCAGAAACAGGCGGAAGAGCTGGTGGAGGTCTGGAAGAGCCGCTGACCGCTCTATCGCACGGTCGCGGTCGCGACCGACGTCAAGGTGGACGTCCTCGGGATTCTCGGCTAAAGATTCTCGTGACCGCGCCGGGCGGGGGCGGGGGCAGCCTCCGCGGACCACACTGAGTCGCATCGCGCTGTCCGCTCTCTCCGCCGCCACGAGAGGACGCTTGTCGGCTTCGAAAAAGCTCCGCAGAAGATATGGGTCCGCGGAGGCTGCCCCCACCCCCGCCCGGCTCCCCGCGTGGCAAATTGCCAGCCCGGAGATTGGGCCGTTGGCGGAGCGGGAAGGGTGGGGCTGGGGGGCGCCCTCCCGGGACCCATATCTTCTGCGGAGATGCTCGAAGGCACAGACTAGGATCTCGTGGCCCCAGCGAGAGGCCGCAGGACGCCCGCGACTCAGTGTGGTCTCGGGAGGGCGCCCCCCAGCCCCACCAGGTTACTGGCCGGTTCCGCGGTAGGCGTAGAGCGTGAGGTTGTCCGCGCTGACGAGCAGCGTGCCGTCGTCGGTGAGCGCCATCCCCATCGGCCAGCCCCAGAGCCGTCCGCTCCAGAGGGCGGCCCCGGTGTCCGCGGCGAATGCGTAGACGCGATTCGGTCCCTGCCCTGCGACGTAGAGCACGTTGCCCTTGAGCAACGGCTGCACGGGGACCGAGGAGCCGGCGCCCGCGCTCCACGCGACCGTGCCGGCGCTCCGCGAGAGCGCCACGAGGCTCTGCGCGCTCGAGTTGGCCGCCGTGGCGACGAGCGAGCCCATGACGACGGGCGCCACGCGCGCGCTCGATTCGAGCGGGCGGCTCCAGCGGTCCTTCTGCGTCGCCGGGTCGAAAGCGTGGAACACGTAGGAGCCCGAGGGCGTCTGCGTGGTGAAGTAGAGCGTGTCGTCGGCGCCCACCATGCCGCCCGTCGGCGCGCTCCCGATCTGCGCGACCCATTCGAGCGCCCGTGTCTTGATGTTGACGGAGCCGAGCGACGCCGCCCCGAGGATATAGAGATGGTCGCCCAGGAGCGACTGCGGATAGGCAAGCGGCGCGGGCAGCTCGAGGGTCCAGCGCCCGATCCCGTCGTCCGCCGCGACGGCGCGCAGGAACTGGCCGTCCATGAAGATCACGGTGTCTCCGGCCGCCACCGGGTCGGTCGAGGACGCGGCCTGCCAGCGCTGCGCGCCCGAGGCGATGTCGAGCGCGCGGATCGTCTCCCGCTCGGCGACCAGCACGACGCCGGCCGCCGCCGTCAGCGAGCGGGGCTGGGCCTGCACGGTCCAGCGCTGGATGCCCGACTCCAGCTCGAGGCCGAGCACGCTGTCCCCCGCGGTGACGGCAATCATCCCGCGCTCGAGCGCCAGCGGGCCGAACGCGGCGCCGTAGTCCATGCGCCAGCGCGCCGTGCCCGTCGCGGGATCGACCAGCGCCAGCTTGGAGGCCTTCGCGTCCCCGTACGCGTACGTGCCGCCGTAGAGCACGGATGCGCCGACGATGAGCGGCCCCACCGTCGAATTCATCGAGTAGCGGTTGTACCAGGACACCGCCTCGAACTTCCACAGGACCGGCGCCGGCGGGTCGTCGCTCCCCATCATCGTGCCCATGTAGCCGGAGGCGCAGCCGCTACCGAGCACCATGACCGCGGCTAGAGCGGCGCGCGCGAAATGGCGGAGCATGGCGCCACCTTATCACGGCGCCTTTGACTTGGCAGGACGCCGAGGGCAGACTTGGGGCATTCAAGGAGACCCTATGCCCTCGAACCTCGACGAGCAGTTCCAGACGCTTCACGAGATCGCCCGCGCGGCGCGGCGCAACCTGGCCGACGGCCCGTGGGACTACATGATGGGCGGCGCGGAGACCGAGACCACGCTCAGGCGCAACCGCATGGCCATCGACTCGCTCGCCTTCAGGCCGCGGGTGCTGCACAACGTGTCCAAGGTCGACGTGTCATCGACGTTCCTCGGCAGGCCCGTGCGCATCCCGGTGATGCTGGCGCCCGTCGGCTCCGTCGAGAGCTTCACCCCCGGTGGCGGCGCGACGGCGGGCAAGGCTTCCGCCGCCTTCGGCGTGCCGCACATGCTCTCGAGCGCGTGCAATCCGGGACTCGAGGCGACGGCGGCCGCGGCGGACAACTACCGCATCTTCCAGCTCTACGTCCGCGGCGACGACGCCTTCGTGGACGATCACGTCAAGCGCGCGCGCGATCACGGCTACCACGCCTTCTGCATGACCGTGGACACGGCCTCCTACAGCCGGCGCGAGCGCGACCTCGACAAGCGCTTCGTCAAGCCGTGGCGCGTCCGCGCGACGGGCCAGGAGTACCAGGCCGCGCTGTCCTGGGACCAGGTCAAGCGCTTCAAGGACACCCACGACGTCCCGCTCATCCTGAAGGGTATCGCCACGGCCGAGGACGCGGCGCTCTGCTGCGAGCACGGCGTCGAGGTCGTCTACGTGTCCAACCACGGTGGGCGGCAGCTCGATCATGGGCGCGGCTCGCTCGACGTGCTGCCCGAGGTGGTAGCGGCGGTCGCGGGGCGCGCCGCTGTCATGGTGGATGGCAGCTTCATGCGCGGCACCGACGTCGTCAAGGCGATCACGCTCGGGGCGCAGTGCGTGGGGCTCGGCAGGCTCCAGTGCCTGGGCCTGGCCGCCGCGGGACAGGCCGGGCTCGAGCGCGCGCTCGAAATCCTCGAGGACGAGATTCGGATCTGTCTGGCGCTCCTGGGCGTGACGGGCTACGGCCAGCTCGACGCGTCGTATCTGCACGAGGCTCGCACCGTCACCGAGCCCGGTGCTCTCTCCGCCTTCCCCCTGCTCTGACGCGAGGGCCGGCGCCATGGCGCGCGCGTGGACGCTCCTCGTGGTGACCATTCTCTGCGCGGGCTGCGCGACAGCCTACAGCGAGGGCCAGTACGCTTTGCAGAAGGGGCGCTACGTCGAGGCCGAGGGGTACTTCACCCAGGCCTTGGCCGCCGAACCTGGCCGCCCCGATGCGCTGGTCGGGTTGGGCATTGCCCAGTACAAGCAAGGCGAGATCGACAAGGCGAGTGACACGCTCGAGAAGGCGCTCCAGGTCCGCCCCAATGAACCGAGCGTGCGCCTCTACCTGGGCTTGGCCTACCTGCGAAATGAGGACACGCTCCAGGCCGAGGAGCAGCTGACGGCGCTCCGCTCCCTCGACATCGATCCCCGCATCGGTCGGCAGATCGACCGAGCGCTCGAGGTGATGAAGCAGGGGCCGCTGAGCGGTACCGTCCGCGAGTTTCTGATCGGCAGCCTCGAGACCGAGGCCCAGCTGAGCCGCGATGCGCGCGACGCTCTCCTCCAGGCCCAGCGGGCCCAAGCCTTCTACTATCCGTATTACCCGTACATGTATCCCTATTTCGGCTATCCCTACCTCGGCGCCCCCTTCGGGCCCTGCCTCCTCGTGAGGCGTGGCGTGGGCTGGCGCTGCATCTAATGATTCTCGTGAATCAGAGTGACGCGACATTGACCGCCGGAGCATCCCGAGCGGTTCTGGTGAGCGGGCGATGTCACGCCGGGTGGGGGCGGGGGCAGCCCTCCGCGGACCACACAGAGTCGCCTCCTGCTCTCCGCTCTCGACGCCGCCACGAGATGGCGGGTGTCAGCTTCGGAGAGGCTCCGCAGAAGATATGGGTCCGCAGAGGCTGCCCCCGCCCCCACCCGCCTCACCGCGTGGTCCATTGTCGGCCCCCGCGACTCAGTGTGGTCCCGGGAGGGCACCCCCCAGCCCGGCCCGGTAATGATGCGAAACGCGCCGGTTCCACGAGGGCGAGAGCCGCCGTCACGCAATTGCGCGAGAATCATTGGTAGGAAGCGGAAGCGTGATGTGACCGCCGCGTCCTCAGATCATGAGCAGCCCCTGGCGGAGGCCGATCGTCACCGCCTCGGTGCGGCTGCCGGCATTGAGCTTGGCGAAGATGGACGCGATGTGAAATTTGACGGTGTGCGTGGAGATGCCGAGGCGCGCGGCGATGATCTTGTTGCCGAGTCCGTCGGCGATCATGGCAAGCACCTCGGTCTCGCGCGCGGTCAGCGTCCGCTGGGCGGTCGCCGCCGCTGCCCGCTCGGCACCCAAGGCCGCGGGCTGGAGCGCCTCCAGGCTGTCCGGGTGGATCGCGACGAGGCCGTTGGCGGCCGACTCGATGGCGGCGACGATTTCTCCGGCGCTCGCGTGCCTCGGCAGCACCGCGCGCCCGCCCTGCCGAAGCGCGTCGGCGCCCAGGGTCCGGCGCGCGTCGTCCGTGAGAATGACCATGCCGGGCAGCGCCGCCGCGCCCCAGTCCTGGAGGCTCTCGGCGCCGCGCTCAGGCCCCAGATCGATCAGGAGCACGTCCGGCTGGAGCGTCTCGATCTGCTCTGCCAGCGAAAGCTCGGCCGCTCCGATTACGACATGCAGCCTCTTGTCGACGGCCAGGAGCGCCGCGAGCCCGGCCCGGGTGACGGCGCTCGTGGCGGCGACGAGGACCGTTGTCACGGCACAGTAGCCGTCGCGCCACTGAGCGCACCCAGGAAGCGCGCCACGAGGCTGCTCGGAACCGCGAGGGCAAGGCCTCCCGCGATCATGGCGTTGATGCCGATCACGCGGCCGCGCGCGTCGGCGAGTGGACCGCCCGAGTTGCCCGGCGCGAGTCTCAGATCGGCCTGGATCAGGCTTGGCCCTGCCGGGCGGCGCGGCCCGATCGCGTGGATCAGGCCGGCCGTCACCGCGCCGGCCAGCCCCAGCGGATTGCCGACGGCGACCACCAGCTCGCCTACCCGCAGGCCGTCGGAATCGCCGATCTCGGCAGCGGCAAGGCCGTGAGCGTCGATCGCGAGCGCGGCGAGGTCGTGCTCAGGGTCCCGGGCAAGCAGCCGGGCCATGACCACTCGGCCGCCCGGGAGCTTTACATTGACGCGACCTCTGACGACGTGCGCATTCGTCACGATCAGCCCGTCGCGGCTCCAGAGCACTCCTGAGCCGATACCGGCGGGCTCGCCGTGAACCTGGACGGTGATCTCCCTGAGCCTGCCCGCCAGGGCGCTGAGGCACACGTCGATTCCAGACCGCGCGCGCTCACTCGGTCTACCCCGCACCTCAGCGGCTCCGCGGCGGCCGCTCGCCGACAGTGATCCTCACCTCCGCGACCGCGCCCGCGCGCAGGATGGCCGCGGTGATCGTCGACCCGACAGGCCGCGCGCCGATGACGGCTTGGGCGACTTCCGGCGCGTCCACCGCGGCTCCATCGAGCGTCACTACGATGTCGCCGAGCAGCAGGCCCGACCGCGCGGCGGGGCCGTCCGGCTGAACGTTGATCACGATGAGTCCCGTCTCGGAGGCCGCGGTGAACGCCCGCCTCACATCCTCGGGCAGGCGCACCGGCTGAAGTCCCACGCCGATAAAGCCACGGCTGACGCGTCCCCTGGCGACCAGCTCGTCGACGACTCGCCCTACCGTCGTAGACGGGATGGCCAGCTCGAGCTGGCGCAGGAGTCCGGACGTGTTGACGCCGACGACGCGCCCCTGCGCGTCGATCAGAGGTCCGCCGGAAAAGCCCGGGTAGAGCGTCAGGTCCGGCCGCAAGAACTGGTCGATCGCTCCGCCGCGCGCCGAATGCCAGGGGCCTCCGAGGGCGCTCATGACACCCCAGCTCACGCGCGGCCCGTGCCCCACCGCCAGCACGATGTGGCCGACCTGGAGCGAGCCGGGCTCGCCGAGCGCCGCCGTGGGGAGGTCGGTGTCGCCGATCCGGAGCACGGCCAGGTCGGTGCTGGGGTCACGGCCGGCGAGACTCGCGCCGACAGTGCGCCCGTCGGCGCGGGCGATGGTGATGTCCTCATCGGAGCGCACCGTGTGATCGGCCGTCACGACGATTCCGGGACGCCAGTGGACACCGGTCGACGCCAGGCGCGGGCGCGCGTTCACGGTGACGACGGCGCCCGCTACGCGCTCGACCGCCTCCGCCAGCTCGTTCGAAAGGGATAGCAGCGTGGTCATTCGGCTCCTCCTTGAGTGTGACATCCGCGTCCAGCATGGCGCAGGCTTCCATCGCTGTGAATCGGCCGAATGGCTAGGGAGCGCCCCGGAAAAGCGGCCAGGGTTGGAGTAGAATCGCGTTTCAGGGAGGCTTTCATGGCGACCCAGACCGGCACGCTCGCGATGCGGAGGCTTCACCCGAGGTTCGGCGTCGAGATCTCGGGCGTGGATCTGAGCCGGCCTCTCGACGACGGCGCGTGGGCGCATATCTGGGAGGCCTTCAACGAGCATTCCCTCCTACTCTTTCGCGACCAGCCGCTGACGGACGAGGAGCAGATGTCCTTCAGCCGCCGCTTCGGCGCCCTCGAGACCACCGTGAAGACCCTCGGTCAGGAAGACCGTCTGCATCCCAACCTCGTCGAGCTGGCCAATCTCGACGAGGACGGCAGGCGCATGGACTGGTCGGACCGGCGCATGATGTACCAGAGCGGCAACCAGATGTGGCACACCGACTCGTCCTTCAAACCGGTGCCGGCGCAAGCGTCCCTGCTCTCCGGACGCCTGGTGCCGCCCGAGGGCGGCGAAACGGAGTTCGTGTCCTGCCGCCTGGCGTGGGAGGCGCTGGCCCCCGACGCGCAGAGCCGGCTCGAGGGCAAGGTCGCCATCCATTCCTTCGCCTACTCGCGCGGCCTGATCGATTCCACGCTCCTCGGCCCGGAAACCGAGCGGCTGTATCCGCCCGTGCGCCAAGCCCTCGTCCGCGCCAATCCCGTCAACGGCAAGAAGACCGTCCATATCGGCGCGCACGCCTCGCACATCGAAGACGCCCCGGTCGAAGAGGGACGCGCGCTCCTGACGGAGCTGCTCGAGCTGGCCACTCGCCCCGAGAGCGTCTACCGGCACACGTGGCGACAGCACGACCTCATCATCTGGGACAATCGCTGCATGCTGCACCGCGGCCGCCCCTGGGATTCCAGGCGGTATACGCGCGTCATGCACCGCACCACAGTCGCCGGCGAGGGACCTACCGCATGAGCGCTCCGAAGATCACGGCACTGAACCCGGTCGGCTTCGCCCCGAAGGTCACGCGCAAGCCGCTGGCGCCCCGGCTCGACACGCTCGAAGGCAAGACCGTCTACCTCGTGGATTGCCGCTTCGACGACTCCGACATCTTCCTCAAGCAGATGCAGGCGTGGTTCGCCTCGCACATGCCCGGGGTGCGGACGGTCTTCAAGCCGATCTCGAGCGTGTACCTCCAGGACGACCCGACCACCTGGGAGGAGATCAAGGCGAAAGGCCACGCCGCGATCCTGGGCGTCGGCCACTGAAGCACCTGCGCGCCGGCGGTCGCCGCGCATGCGATGACGGTGGAAGCGACGTACGGCGTGCCCGTCGTCGCCATGCACACAGACAAGTTCGACAAGGTCGTCCGCTCGGTGGCTCTCGTGAACGGGATGCCCGGGCTTCGCCAGGTCTTCGTCCCCCAGCCCATCATGGGCAAGACGGCGGCGCAGCTCCGCGCCTATATCGACGGCACTGATCCGATCAGCGGGCGGCCCGTCATGCAGGAGGTCGTCGAGGGGCTGACCCAGCCGTTCGACGAGAAGGACCGGGGCCCCGCCGAGTTCGACCGCTCGACGCCGAGGCTCATCGAGCCGGATACGGAGGACAATCTCCACCGCCTCTTCCTCGAGAATCGCTGGACCGACATGCTGCCGATCGTGCTGCCGACCGAGGCGCGCGTGGCGGCGATGCTGGCGGCGACGCGCCGCAAGCCTGATGAGATCGTCGGGCGCATGCGCTCGACGCACTTCCGCGAGTACTGGGCGTACACGGTCGAGAAGGTCGCCGTGAACGCGGTGATGGCGGGCGCGCGGCCCGAGTACTTCCCGGTCATCCTGGCGTTGGGTGCGACGGGCGCGACGGCCCGCGGCAGCAGCTCGAGCGCGGTGGCGGCCATGGCCGCCGTGAACGGGCCGATCCGCAATGAGATCGGCATGAACGCGGGCACGGGCGCGATGGGCCCCTACAACCACGCCAATGCCACGATCGGGCGGGCCTATGGTCTCCTCTCGCAGAACGGGCAGGGCGGCTCGGTGCCCGGGCAGAGCTACATGGGCAACCAGGGCAACAGCTACGCCTACAACAGCCTGACCTTCGCCGAGAACGAGGAGCGGAGCCCCTGGGAGCCCTTCCACGTCCAGCACGGCTTCCAGCCGACCGACAGCGCCGTCAGCGTCTTCAGCGGCTGCCGCTCGACGGCCTTCACGCTCGGCCTGCGCGAGACGCACTGGCGCCTACACGTGGGCAACCTGCTGCGTGGCATGGACCCGCACGGTCCGCCGACTCTCCTGCTGGATCCCATC
>Ga0137363_10000912_pt1 | contig 16652 bp, 15 predicted proteins | sample MadtaG_FD_104800 | JGI IMG/M metagenome (GOLD analysis project Ga0137363, IMG submission 104800) | Vadose zone soil microbial communities from Angelo Coast Range Reserve, California, USA - Mad1_115_16 metaG | ecosystem: Environmental > Terrestrial > Soil > Vadose zone | place: USA: California...
ACCCTTCCGCTACAGCGATACCGGCTTCATCGTCCTCGGCGAGCTCGTGCGACGCGTGAGCGGCGAGCCGCTCGACCGCTTCATGCAGAAGCGATTCTACAAGCCGCTCGGCATGCGTGACACGACCTTCAACCCGCCGGCGGGCTGGCATGCGCGCATCGCGCCCACCGAATTCTTCCAGGGCCAGATGCTGCGCGGCGTGGTGCACGACCCCCGTGCCCGCCAGCTCCACGGCGTCGCGGGGCACGCGGGGCTCTTCTCGACGGCGGACGACCTCGCGCGCTTCTGCCGGATGCTGCTGGCCGATGGCATGGAGGGCGGCCGGCGTTATCTCTCGAGCGCCTCCGTGCGCGCCATGTTCGCGCCGAACGAGGCGGGCGAAACCTTGCGCGGGCTCGGCTGGGACATCTCGTCCGCCTATTCGCGCACGCTGGGTTCGTTCTTTCCCATTGGCTCGGTCGGGCACACGGGGTTCACGGGCACATCGATCTGGATGGACCCGCCGACTCGGACCTACGTCATCATCCTGACGAACCGCGTGCACCCGGCCGGCAAGGGCTCGGTCGTCGACCTGCGCCGGCGCGTGAGCGCCATCGTCGGCGCCAGGCTCTTTGGCTCGGGCAGCGAGCCCCCGACGGGAGAAGCGGCGGCGGAGGCTGTCGCGCCCGCGAATCCGGACACGGCCGCCGGCGTCAAGGTCCAGACGGGGCTAGACGTGCTCGAGAGCGAAGACTGGTCGCCGCTCAGGGGCAAGGTCGTCGGACTGGTGACGAACCAGACCGGGGTGGATGCCGAGGGCCGGCGCAACGTGGGCCTCCTGGCCAAGGCCCAGGGCGTCAGGCTCCAGTCGATCTTCGCGCCCGAGCACGGTCTCGATGGCCTGCTGGACGAGCGCGTGCCGCACGGCACTCACCCGGGAACCGGCCTGACGATCTGGAGCCTCTACGGCAACGATCGGCGGCCGACGGCGGCCATGCTCCAGGGGCTCGACACGCTCATCTTCGACATCCAGGACGTGGGAGTGCGCTTCTACACGTACCTCACGACGCTCGTCTACATCCTCGAGGAGGCCGCGCGCCACGGCGTCACGGTCGTCGTGCTCGACCGGCCCAACCCGCTGACCGGAGTGGTCGTCGAGGGGCCCGTGATGGATCCCGATCTCCGATCTTTCACGGCGCCTCATCCGATTCCGGTTCGGAGCGGGATGACGATGGGGGAGTTCGCGAAGATGGTCGTCGGCGAGAGGAAGATCCCCGTCAAGCTCACGGTCGTCCCGCTCGAGCGCTGGGAGCGGACCATGTGGTTCGACCAGACGGGACTGCCCTGGGTCAATCCCTCGCCCAATATCCGCTCCCTGACCGAAGCGCTGCTCTATTCGGGCGTGGGCCTGCTCGAGGCGACCAATCTCTCAGTGGGCCGCGGCACGCAGATGCCGTTCGAGGTGGTGGGCGCGCCCTGGATCAGCGATCCAAAGGGCCTGGCCGATGCGCTCAACGGCCTGGGTATGGCCGGCGTGACCTTCCAGCCGGTCAACTTCCAGCCGGACTCGAGCGTCTACGCGGGCCAGATGGTCGGCGGCGTGCGTCTGGTCGTCACGGATCGGGATGCGCTGCGCCCAGTGACGGTCGGTCTCACGCTAGGGCGGACGCTGCTCGAGCGCTACCCGGCTCAGTTCCGGGCGGCCTCCATCCAGAACCTCCTGGTGAACCGGTCGACGATCTGGGCTCTTCTTCGCGGGGATTCTCTCGCGCGCCTGAAGCAATGGGCTGAAGCGGACCGGGCGAGCTTTCTCCAGCGCCGGGCGTCGTATCTCATCTACAAGTAGTCCCTCCTATTGCCGCTCGACGACCTTCGCTCCGGGTGACCGGCGAACCTTGTCGAGTGTCCCCGGCGGCACGGTGATCAGCGCGGGGTCGCCGTCGCTGACGTAACGCTCCTGCGGGTTCCGGTCGAAGTAGGCCAGCCAGTGGGCCAGCTCGCTCTCGAGCGCCTGGATGCGCGGCAGGTGGAACGGATCGAAGGCCCGCGCGTGCGGTGAGGGCGCGGCGCCGCCGGCGACCTTGAGGATGGCGTCGTGACGGTACACTTCGCGCCCCTCAGTGCCTTCGATCGCCCAGCGAATGTCCCGCGGGTAGGCGCCCATCGGCAGCGCCAGGGTCCGGATCCGGTAGCCCGGCACGTGGCGCTGAATCCATTCCTGCGCCGTCGCCAGCTGCTCGCGCACGACGCGCTCGGGGTACTTGGCAAGGTTCGCGTGCCAGAGCGTGTGGTTGCCGATCTCGTAACCGTGGCCCGCCAGGTACTGGAGCTTGCGGGTCACCAGCTCCTTCTGATTGAAGAGGCGGTTGGGCGGATCGGCCCCCGGCAGGACATAGAAGGTCGCCGCCCGGCCGAACTCAGGGTGCTGGCGCTCGAAGGCCTCGAGGATGCCGATGGCACAATCAGGGTCCGTCACCCACTCGCCATTCCGCTCGATCAGCCGGAACTGACCGGGCGACGAGTCATCGAAGGTGAGCACCACCGGCGTGGTGCCACGGGGAATGCCGATGCGCCCGTCGAGGAAATCGTTGAGCGCCACCAGGCGGTAGCCGCGGGCCCAGAGCCGCTCGAGGTCGCCGCGGAAATTGGCGGGAGTCCGGGTCCAGCGCTCCTCGGGCTGGTCGACCTTGTGGTACTCGAGGATCATCACGCGCCCGAGCTCGTTCGGCTGGAGCGATTCGGCCGAGGCGGCCGCAGGCAGGAGCGCTGCGGCAGCGAGCGCAAGAACGCGGAGGGGGTGGCCCACGCCTAGGGGGTGGTGATCTTCGCCGTTGCGGTCGTCTTGGGCGCCAGCGCGGCGCCCGTGTAGTCGTTCTTGGGATTCCAGAGCATGAAGCCCAGGGCTCCACCGTCGCGAGCCCCGCGGATCTGGGCGCGGATCTCGTTGACGCCGAAGATGCGCTTGTCGAAAGCGTAATCCTTGAAGTCCTGGAGCCACGGTCTTACCTGGACTGCCCCCGGGGCCGAGCGCTTCCGCGTCAGCCGCACGCTCTCCTTGACGATCTCGTAGGGCTGGGCCACCGGATTGCGCACCCCTGGGATGCCCAGGTGGTAGCCGGACGGATAGACCATGGGGCAGATGTAGTCGAGGTGCTGGGACAGCTCCTCGATGCGTTGCCCGATGTCCGTGTCGTTTTCGTTGAAGGCCGTGTAGCCGAAGACATCGGCCGCGACGAACGCCCCCGTCGGTCCAAGCTCGCGCCGCGCCTTGGAGAGGAAGCCCGCGATCGTCGGCAGCCTCGTCTGCGCATTGTTGGGCTGGGAGTACTTGGCCGCCGAGAGCTTGCCGTCCGTGGGGAAGCGCACGTAGTCGAACTGGACCTCGTCGAAGCCCTTGGCCACGGCTTCCTTGGCTATGGCGATGGCGTAGTCCCAGACCTCCTCCCGGAACGGATCGACCCAGGCGAGCTTTTCATTGTCGATCCAGGGCTTGCCGGTCCGCGTATCCAGGATGGCCCAATCGGGACGGTGCTGGGCGAGGACATTGTCCTTGAAGGTGACGATCCGAGCGATCGTGTAGATGTTGCGCGCCTTGAGGGAAGCCAGGAGCCCGTCGAAGTCCTTGATAATGACCGGCCCCTGCGCGCCCGCTTCGAGGGCCAGCGGCACCGCGGTACGGTAGGGAATGAGGCCGCGATCACCCTTTACGTCGATGACGACGGCGTTGAGCTCCGTGCGGGCCACCAGCTCGAGCACCTTTTCGCGGATGCCCTTGTCGGCCACGCCGTAATAGGTCAGGTAGGCCGCGCGCACCACCTTGGGCTCGAGCGCGACGGTGACCGGCTCCGCGCCAGCCGTGAGCCGGCGAAGCCCGTAGCCCGGGGCCTTGACCAAGAAGGCGGCACCGGGCTTGAGCGGCTCCGTGGCGAAGTGGCCTTCCGCGTCGGCCCGGATCTCGTCGGCGCCCGCCCAGACCGAGGCTCCCGGCAGGGGAGCGCCGGACCCGGCGTCCAGCACGCGTCCGAGCACCGGTCGAGCTACCGGCTCCGCGGCAGGGGCCGTCACGGCCGGCTGAGTGGTCGCCAAGGCGACCTGGCGCTGGAGGAGCAAGGAGGGGGAGAGCAGGAGCCATCCCAGCGTGACGATCACGGCGAGCGCGCCCAGCACGAGTGCCCCGTATAGGACGGGGCGTTGTGTGCGTTCAGCCGGTGCCGGGGTCGGTTCCATTCCTATTCCTGAATCTACGTTGTGAGCCCGATCAGCCCCAAGAGAAATCTTCACGCGCTACAATGTCATCCATGACCCCTCTACCATCATATGCGTGTGACGCGGCCGCCCGTCGATCATTCAGCGTCAACGGGATGACCCTGAGAGCCCTCGAATGGGGAGAGCCCGGCCGCCCCGCCCTCTGCTTCCTCCACGGCGGCTCGGCCCACTCACACTGGTTTGACGCGGTGGTACCCGCTTTCGTTGCAAGGTTTCACGTCATCTCCCTCGACCAGCGGGGCCACGGCGAGAGCGACTGGGCGCCCGACTCCCTCTACGGCACCGAGCAATTCGCCTCGGACCTGGTTGGCGTCATGGACCAGATGGGCTGGGAGCAGATGGTGGTGGTGGGGCATTCCATGGGCGGCCACAACTCCATGGGCTTTTCGGCCTGGCACGCCGACCGGGTCCGGGGGCTCTGCGTGGTGGACAGCCGGCCGTCGCTGCCCCCCGAGCGGCTCCGGATGATGCACCGCCGGGGGCACCGCGGCCCGCGGCGTCACGAGACGCTCGACTCGGCGCTCAGGAGCTTCAGGCTGCTTCCGGCGGAGACGCTGGCCGCTCCCGACCTCCTCGAGCACCTGGGCCGTCAGGGCATCACGCTGCGCGAGGGCAGTTTCCTCTACCGCTTCGATCCCCAGTGCAACGGCGCCAGGAATCCCGTGGACGGCTGGTCGCTCCTGTCCCAGATCAAGGCTCCGACCTTGCTCGTGCGAGGCGAGCTGTCGCCCATCATGCCCAAGGAGATGGCCGATCGGATGGAAGCCGCCATTCCGAACGCCAGGCTCGTCACCATGCTGGGCGTCTACCACCACCTGGTGCTGGACGCTCCCGAAGCCTTCTCTCGCATCCTCGACGACTTCCTGCGGGACCTGCCCGGGTAGATGTCCGCTGGCGGTGATGGCCGGGGCTCCGCTCGCGCGCGAATACAGCGCCGGCAGCTCGCCGCGATCCTGGTTGCCACCTGCGTCGCCGTCCCGGTCTTCAATGTTCTGACGGTTCGCGCCACCGTAGAGTCGGCGATCCAGGGCCTGGTCGACGGGATCCTGATCCCGGTGCTCGTGGGCGGCTACCTGCTGTTCATCCGCGATGGTGTGCTGAGGGATTGGTTCAGGCGCCGGACCTTCGGAGCGAACCTGGCCATCAACGGCACGATCGTGCTCACGCTGTTTCTCGTGGGCCGTGCGGCGGGCCAGGTCGTGACGACCGGCGATCCGTGGCGCTTCATGCAGAGCTTCACGGACGCGCACCTGGCCTACGCGTTGCCGTTTTTCATCGTGTTCGCTTTCACGATCCAGTTCCTGGTCCAGATGAACCGCATGATCGGGGCGAGCGTCCTCCGCTACTTCGTCGCCGGCGTCTATCACCGGCCGAGAACCGAGGAGCGCATCTTTCTCTTCCTCGACCTCGCCGATTCGACGGCGCACGCGGAACGGCTGGGCAGCGCCCGGTACTTCGAGCTTCTCCGGAGCGTCGTGGACAGCCTCACGGAGCCCATCCTCGAAGCGCGCGGCGAGATCTACCAGTACGCGGGCGATGAAGTCGTCATCACCTGGCCCCTCGGCAGAGGTGTCAGCGACGCCAACTGCGTCCGGTGCTTTTTCCTCGTCCGGGAGGCCATCGAGTCCTCGGCGGACGTGTACGCCCGGGACTTCGGCGTCGTGCCCCGCTTTCGCGGCGGACTCCATGGCGGCACCGTCACCGCCGGCGAGCTGGGCGACTTGAGGCAGCAGATCGTCTTCGTCGGCGACATTCTCAACACCGCCGCGCGCCTCGAGGAGTACGCCAAGCGCTCCGGCGTCGACCTCGTCGCTTCGGGCTCGCTCCTGGGGCAGCTGAAGGTGCCATCAGGCGTGGAAGTCCGGCACTGCGGCGAGCTGGAGCTCCGGGGCAAGGGCGAGCGCGTGGACGCCTACAGCCTCTCGGGCCGGCTCTCGGGCTGATCCAAGGCTGTGGGACAATCCGGCGCATGCGCGCGATGGTGCTGAAGAGCCAGGCCGCCGTCGAGACGGGGCCGCTCTCTCCGGCCGACCTGCCCGCTCCAGAGCCGGGCCCCGGCGAAGTGCGGGCGCGCGTTCGTGCGTGCGGTGTCTGCCGAACAGACATCCACGTCGTCGAGGGGGACCTGCCGGCGCGGCGGCTCCCGCTGATCCCGGGGCATCAGGTCGTGGGCACCGTCGACTCCCTGGGCCCCGGCGCCTCTCGATTCAGGACAGGCGACCGCGTCGGCATCGCGTGGCTGCGCTCGACCTGTGGGCGCTGCCGCTTCTGCCTGTCCGGCCGGGAAAACCTTTGCGCCGATTCCACATACACCGGTTGGACCCACGACGGAGGCTACGTGGAGTACGCGTGCGTTCCGGAGGCCTTCGCCTACCAGATCCCCGACGTCTTCGACGACGCCGAGGCGGCGCCGCTCCTCTGCGCCGGAATCATCGGCTACCGGGCGCTCCGGCGCAGCCAGGTGCCGCGAGGCGGCAGGCTCGGTCTCTACGGCTTCGGCTCCTCCGCGCACATCACGCTCCAGGTGGCGCGCCACTGGGGATGCGCGGTCTACGTCGCGACTCGCGAGCCCGCCCGCCAACGCCTCGCGCTCGAGCTCGGCGCGGCCTGGGCGGGAGCGCCGGGCGAGCCGCCGCCCGACAAGCTCGATGCGGCCATCGTGTTCGCGCCGGCGGGCGGGCTCGTGCCCGTCGCCCTCCGGGATCTCGACAAGGGCGGCACGGCGGCGCTCGCGGGCATTCACATGACGGACGTGCCCGCCATGTCTTACGAGCCCCACCTCTTCTGGGAAAAGACGCTCCAGAGCGTGACCGCCAACACCCGCGCCGACGGCGAGGCGCTCCTGGCCGAGGCCGCCGCCATCCCGATCCGCCCGCGCATCACACGCTACCCGCTGAGCGACGCCAATCGCGCGCTGGCCGACGTCAAAGCGTCGGACGTGGAAGCGACCGCGGTCCTGATGATCTGACGGCGCGCCTGCCGCCGCGTCAGTCGCCGCGCGGCTCTTCGCGGATGAACTTTCCCGTGCGGAGGTCCTGGAGGGCCTGCTCGATCTCGGCGCGCGTGTTCATGACAAACGGCCCGTGTCGGGCGATCGGCTCGCCGAGCGGCCGCGCCGCGGCCAGGAGAAAGCGCCCTCCGCCCGGTCCCGCCGCGGCCTCCACGAGGTCGCCGTCGCCGAAGATGACGAGCGCGGGCGCGCGCGCGGCTCTCTGCTCGGGCCCGAAGCGGACCTCGCCCTGGTCTACATAGGCGAAGGCGGTGTGGCCTTGCGGCACGTGCTCGCGGAACGTCGCGCCGGCCGGCAAGGTTACGTCGATGAACTTCGGGGCAACGGCGAGGCCCTCGACCGGCCCCACGAGGCGCCCGCCGGCGACCTCGCCCGCGATGACGCGGATCCGCGCGCCAGTGTCCGTCTCGGTCTCCGCCAGGCGCTCGCCCTGCAGGTCGCGGTACTTCGGCCGGCTCATCTTCTCGCGCGCCGGCAGGTTGAGCCAGAGCTGCAAGCCGCCGATGCCCTCAGGGCGGACCTGCGGCATCTCCTCGTGGAGGATGCCGCTTCCCGAGGTCATCCACTGGATGTCACCGCCCCCGATCGCGCCGCTGTGCCCGAGCGAATCACGGTGCTGGATCTCCCCCTTGCGGACGATCGTCACCGTCTCGATCCCGCGATGCGGGTGATAGGGAAAGCCCGGCTCGTAGTCCGCCGGGCTCATCGAGTCGAAGTGGTCGAGGAGCAGGAAGGGGTCGAGGTGGTCGTGCCGGCGGGTCCCGATGCCGCGCCGAAGGTGCACGCCTGCGCCTTCGACCACGGGCTCAGGCGTCACGACCTCGGCGACCCGGCGCGAGGACGCGCTCATGGCTCGGCCGTATCACAGGAGAGCACGCTGCCGGAAGCGCATGCAAGCATCACGTCGCCCTTATCGTAGTTGAGGCGGATGGAAAAATCCACCAGTCCCCCCACGTGAAGAGTCGAGATCGGACTCCGGGAAAGACTTGCCCTGGGGGCTACTCTTAGGGGCGGGGCTCTACCGTAATTTCTGGCCGGCAACGCTCGCATCAGAGGAGGTGTCGTCATGGAGCTCAGACAGTATGCGGCCTACGGTTTCCTGGGCGGAGTCGTCGGCGCGGTAGCCGTCGTGCTCTGCAGTTTTGTCCTCCACTACTCGGGCATCGGCCCGCGGCTCGGAGCGGATTCCGCGGTTACTCTCGCGTCGCCTGATATCTACAAGCCGCTCTTTTGGGGCGGGCTGTGGGGGATACCGTTCGGGATGATGATGAGGAGGCTGGGTGAAGGGTTGTATCTCTACGGCTTCATCTACTTCCTGGCGCCGGTGGCGGCGCTGTTCCTCATCTTCGCGCCGCTGCAGGGCATGGGATTTTTCGCGCTGAACAAGGGCGCGTCCTTCACCCTGTACCTGGTGCTGGTGAACATGCCCTTCGGAATCGTGACCGCCGCCGCCGCCAAATGGGTTTCGGCCGAACGGCGCTACGAGACCCGCCTGAGCGCGGCGCACCAGACCTGAACACCGCCATGGACTGCTGGGCGCCACGCGTCGGCACCGCCTGGTGATCAGCTTCGCGTGCGCGAAGACGTCGAGGGTATCTCGCTACGAGGACGTGGCGGCGCGGCCGCCGGTGGCCGGAGCGGCTCAGGTTCCTGCTGCGGCGGCACGACGGCCCGCCGCGACGCCCAGGCGGTGAGCCACTCGGGCCGCAGAAAAGACAGGTGAACGACGATCATGACGAACGAGAAGAGGTAGAGGCCCATCATCACCGCCATCCCCAGGTGGAGCAGGATGGCCCCGACCAGGAAGAAGGGGCGCGTGGCGCGGCCCCAGATGAGGAAGGGATAGGCGACCTCGAAGAACATCGTTCCCTGGGTCAGCAGATTCACGATCCAGAAGCGAGACGCCAGCCATCCGATGGGCACGTTGCTGAACTCCTGGTTCGTAAGCGCCATCCACACGGCGTAGCCGTGCCACCAGGCGTCGCCGCGCACCTTCTCCACCCCGGAAAAGAAGAACATCACCGCGACCTGGAGCTGGATCAGACGGAGACAGGCAAACCCCCACGCCCGGCGGCGCCGCTCTCGCGTCCCGAGTGTGTCCGCGTCGCCGACAGGCCAGCGCCGGGCATCCAGGCTCAGCGAGTCACCCACGGGCGCCAGGCAGAGCAGGAACAGCGTGCTGGCGAAAATGCTGTCCACCCCGTACTGCGCGACCGGATTGCGGTAGACGAACGACAGATGACCGACCAGCACGATCCACTTGGCCCAGCGGGTCTGCCAGCCGAGCGTGAAGGCGGCGCAGGCGAGCAGGAAGACGGCCTGAAAGACCGCCACCTGCCAGTCCGCGGTGAAGAGAAAGAGGAGCGACCAGCTCCAGCGGCCGTTCGACCAGATGCGCGCCGACTCCGGCGTCACCAATCCCTCCATCCCGTGCAGCTCGAACAGATTGGCGGAGGCGAGACCGTACCCGAGGAGCAGCGCGATCCCAATGCCGATGCGCACGACTTCGAGAGGCGTGGTGGGCGCCTCTTGGAAGAAGGCGTCTTGCCACCAACAGGCGAGCGATCGCCATCCGCGGGCGATGAGCGTCATCCGGATCGACTCGGCCGTGGCTCCGGGCAAGAGACGGGCGGAAGCGTTTCCATCTCCACCAGGTCGGCATCGAGCGGGCGTCGTCCCGCCACGTAGGCCTCCGGCGTGATGGGGATCTGGCGATGCACGGAGAAGGTCACCGTCACCGGCTCGAGGCCGGCGTGGCGGCGGCACAGGAATCGCCCCACGCTTGCGTAGTGCTCGGGGCGGTCCTGGTGAATGCCGTCATAGACCTTCCGGAGTCTCATCGCCGACGGCCCCGGACGCCGGTCTTCCGTCAGACGGAAGGCATGGCTGCTCCCGTCACGGGCCTGGATGACGTACCGCACGAAGCGGCCAGGGGCGGGCGTGGGAGCGAAGAAGTTCCAGTCGGTGTCGAGATAGAGGACCGACAGGTACGGGAAGATCGCGGCGTGCACGCTGCCGCTGAGATACGAGGGCGGAAACGGCGCGACGACGAGGGCGAAGGCGTGCCATACGACGAACAGCGAGGCGACCAGGAGGCCGCCCCGGCCGAGCGCCGACGCCGCGGGCGCCGCGCGATTCCGGATCAACGCTACTTGGTGCTCGGCATCTGTGGCGTCACCTTCCGGTCCGCGCCCTTGCGGGCGACGTGCTCGGAGACTTGAACCTCGCTCGGACCGGTCTCCTGGGCCACCGTGCCTTTGGGCATCCCGGGCGTCACCTTCTGCGACTGGGTGGTGATGTCGGTCCCGCCGACCTTCACGTTGCCGGCGTTGACGCTCTTGACCCCTGGCACGGTGGTGGCGCCCTTGAGGTGCTGCGCGAACTCAGGCGGGACCTTCCCCGAGATATCCACGGCGCCATTCTTGGAATCGATCTTCACCTGGCAGGCCTGGCACTGCTTGAGGCTGCCCTCCAGATGGGTCTTCACCCTCTGGGCCGTCTCGAGATCCGCGCCCTTGAGGGCGGGGTTGATCTCGATCGACGCCGCGACGGCGACGCCGCCCGTCAGCAGCAGCCCGACGATTCCCGCACAGATGGCCATCAGCGCTCGTGTCATTGCGCCTCCCTTGTCTGGGGGTCGGTGAGTTCTTCCGCGAGTCCGCCGCGCTCGGACGCTACTGTAGGACACCGGTCGGATGCCAGTCAATCGCAGCGCGTCAGGGCCGGCAGGATCTCGCGGCCGAACAGCTCCACCGTGGCGACCGGATCGACGGCGAGACTGACCGTGAACATGAGTTGCGTCGCTCCCGCCGCCTCCGCGGCGCGCAGCTGGCCGATGCAGTCTTCGGGCGTCCCGGCGATGGCCAATCGCCCGCGGAGATAGTCGAAGAGCCCGAGGCGCTTCACAAGCGCGGGATCCATCTCCCGTTGCCGCGTCGAGTAGCTGGCACGGAGCTCCCGCACGGCGGGCACGAGCTCGGCAGGCACGCCGCGCCCCTCGGGGTCGGGCCCCAGGATGTAGGCGGCGACGAAGCCCAGGATATTGCCGAGCTTCTCGTAGGCCGCCTCGCGCCGGGGGCTCACGTCGAGGCACGCTATGGACCAGACGTCGACGTCGGCTGCCGGCCGTCCGGCCTCCTTGGCGCCGGCTTCGATCAGCTCCCGCGCCCGGCTCACGTGCTCGCTCCCGAGGCCATAGTTCACGAACGCGCCATCGGCCACGGCGCCCGCCGCGCGGAGCGCACCTGGTCCCGACGCGGCGGCATAGACCGGCACGCGACGACGCACCCAGGGCAGGTGAGTGGCGACACCGCGCCAGGACGCCGACTCCCCGCTCAGTGCGGTCCTGAGAAAACCGATGCCTTCACGCAAGGCCCTGGCCCCCGTGGGTGCGCCGCCGACATTGGCGACACCGCTGTGTCCCGAGCCGACGCCTAGAATGGTCCGGCCGCCAGAGACGATGTCGACGGACGCCGCGGCCGACGCCGTGATGGCGGGATGCCGGGTGACCAGGTTCGTCACGCACGTGGCGAGCCGGACGCGCGAGGTGGCCGAGGCGGCCAGCGTCATCGCGACCCACGGATCCATGGCATTGCCCGGCGTGTCGGCGATGCCGACCATGTCGAAGCCGAGCTCGTCCCCGAGGCGCGCCATGCGCGCCGTGTACTCCGGCGTGTACGGCCAGAAGAAGAACCCGAAGCGCATGGCCCCGCGTGTCAGGGCTTGACGGGCGGATAGTCGCGGCTGTACGCGGGGCTTTTGAGAAATTCTTCCGGCTTGTACGTCCAGAACTGGGACACGAGCGGATAGGTGTAGATGATGGTGTTCACGAGCTTGGTGCCCGGCTTGTCCACGCGAACGATGTACACGTTCTCGGTAGGATTGCCGTACTCGTCGAGCTTGATGGGGCCCCGGGGATCGGGGGTGGTCTCGATGGCGCGGCGGATGGCGGCGACGAGCTTCTCGCGGTCTTCCACCCGGCCGTTCATCGATTGGGCGGCGGCGGCGATCCAGCGCCCCGAGCTGTACATGACGGCGTTGAAGTAGGCCGGCGTCCTCCCGAACTTCGCTTCGGCCAGCTTCATGAACGTCTGGTTGGCCGGATTCTGGAGCGTCGGGCTCCAGAGGAGCGCGGCGACGATGCCGACCGCCTCGTCGCCCATGCCGCGCAGCGCGCTCTCGTCGGTCATGACGCCGGTGCCGATGAGCGGCACTTTGCCCCGGAGCCCCGAGTCTCCGTATTGCTTCACGAAGCGTACGGCCTGGCCCGCCACGAAGACCGCGCAGATGGCGTCGACGTCCTTCTGGATCTGGGTCAGGTACGGCGCGAAGTCGAGCGCGTTGAGCGGCACCCAGAGCTTCTGGACGACCTTGCCGCCGCTGTCCTCGAACACGCGCTGAAACCCGCCGATCGCCTCGTGCCCGAAGGGATTGTCCATGGCGATGGTCGCCACCCGGCGGTACTTCAGCGTCTTCGCCGCGTAGTCGCCCAGCGGATGCATGATCTGGCTCGCCGCGAAGTTCGAGCGCAGGAGCCACTTGGCGATCTTGCGCTTGGTCAGGTCGTCGGGCGTGGTGAGGAAGAGCGTCGGGAGCTGATCGCGCTCGATCTGCGGCACCAGGCTGTACCCCACGTTCGCCAGGAGGACGCCGGTGAGCACGTGGATCTTGTCGTGGTCGACAAGCTTGCGGTACTTGGCGAGCGCCGTCGCCGTGTTGCCCTCGGTGTCTTCCTCGATCAGCTCGATCTTCCGGCCTCCCGCCTGGTAGTTGACCTCCTCCAGTGAGAGCTTCAGACCGTCCAGCATGTCCTTGCCGGCCTGAGCGAAGATGCCGGTGAGGGGCCCGAGGAATCCGATGCGGATGGTCTCGGCGGCGTCCGCTGGACGGACCGCGAGAAAGCCCACGACCAGGGCGACGAGCACTCCGGCGCCGACGCGAAACGACTTCATGGATTCTCCTTTCTCAAAGCTGCAGCGGGAGCCTATCACGAGTAGTTCGGGTTAGACTGCCCTCCATGTCTGTCGTGATCGTTGGAGGCGGTCTCATGGGACTGAGCGCGGCGTTTCATCTGCGGCGGACGGATCCGTCACTGTCCGTGACCGTCCTCGAGCGCGCGCGTGTCGGCTCGGCGGCGTCGGGAGCCAGCGCCGCCGGCGTGCGGGCCATGGGCCGCGATCCCGCGGAACGCCGGCTCGCCCTCGAGAGCCTTGGACGCTGGCCCGGCCTCGATCGCGAGCTGGAAGCCGCCACTGGGTACCGGCGCGGCGGCGGGCTCCGCGTAGCGCTCGATGACAAGGCATGGCAGGCGGCGCCTGCCTGGGCTGCCGAGCAATGTGCCGACGGTGTCCCGCTGGAAACCGTCGATGCGGCATCGGCGCGACGCCTGGCGCCAGGCCTCACGCCCGATTGTCTGGGCGGCGTCTACTCGCCCATCGATGGCCAGGCCGGGGCGATGGCCACGGTGCAGGCCTTCGCAGCGGCGGCGCGGCGTCTCGGAGCGCGAATCGAAGAGAGCGTGGGCGTGAAGGGGCTGGTGGTCGAGCGCGGACGCGTCGTGGGAATCGAGCGCAGCGACGGGGCCCGGCAGCCGTGCGATGTCGCCATCCTGACGGCCGGCGCATGGACCTCCGCTCTTCTGGCGGGGCTCGGCGTCAAGTCTCCTCTCCAGACTCGACCGCTCCAGATGTTGCTGACCGAACCGGCGCCGAAAGCGCTGGCGCCTGTCGTGAGCTGCTTCGACAGGAAGCTGAGCCTCAAGCAGCTCGACGACGGCGCCTACCTCATCGGCGGCGGCTGGCCGGCGCGGATCGCCGACCATGAAGCGAATCGATGGGAAGTGCTCGATGAGAGCGTGAAGGCGAGCCTGCAAGTCGCCGGCGAGGTGTGCCCCGCGGTGCGCGGCTGCGGGCTCGCCCGGAGCTGGGCTGGGCTCGAGGCGTTCACGCCCGACGAGCTTCCCATGATCGGCCCGGTACCGGGTGTCGAGGGCGTCATTGTTGCCGCCGGCTTCTCCGGCCACGGCTTCGCGCTGTCCCCGGTGGTCGGCGACGTGCTCGCCCAGCTTGGGCTCGGGCGCGACGCGCGCTCCCCTTTGTGGAGTGAGCTTCGCGTCGACAGGCCGTCCCTGGCCGGCTCCTGAAGGGTCAGGCGCGCGGCTCGAGACCGACTACTCGTAGGGCTGACCGTAGCGCTCGCGGTGGGCGACGGCCCGGAGGGGCTTGCGATTCTTTTTGCCTCGCCCGATCTTGTCGGCGGGATAGCCGAACGGCAAAATCGCCACCACGTCGAGCGCGGCCGGGATCCCAAGTACCGCGTTGACCTTCTCGAGGTTGCTGAAGCCGACCCAGTTCGAGCCGACTCCCTCCGACCACGCCGTCAGCAGCATCGAGTGAATCGCCCGGCTCGCATCTGACACGGCATACACGCTCTTGTCGACGGCGACCACGATAGCCAGAGGCGCCTGCGCGATATACGGCCCGGAGCGCGCCAGCGCCCCCAGCCGGCGGAGCGTCTCGCCCTCCTGGACCACGACGAAGTGCCAGGGCTGGACATTCATCGCGCTTCCGGTCAGGCGCCCCGCCTCGAGGATCTTGCGGACGACCGTCTCGGGCACCGGCCGATCGAGATAGCGGCGGACGGCCAGCAGCGTGCGGATGCCGTCGAAGACGTCCATCAGGAAGAACGCCAGAGCCGTGCGGATGCGAGCCTCGCGCCCTCGGCCATCGACTTGATCTTGGCCCAGGCGATCTCGGGCTCGACCAGGTTGGATCGGCCGAAGGTGGCAAAGCCGCAGTCCGTGCCTGCGATCACGCGCTCGCGCCCGACGATCTCCGCGTAGCGCACGATCCGTTGCGCGACCAGCTCGGGATGCTCGATGAAATTTGTCGTGGTATCGAGCACGCCGGGCACGATCACCCTGTCGTCCGGCAGCCGCGCTTCTTTGAAGACGACCCATTCGTGCTCGTGCCGCGGGTTGGCGCCCTCGAAGGAGAGCGCCTGGGGGCGGGCCTTGAGCACGGCGCGAATGATCTCGTTCAGCGGTATGTCGCGGTGGTGCGGCCCCTGGTAATTGCCCCAGCAGAGATGCAGGCGGAGACGATCGGCCGGAATGTCGCGCAGCGCGTGGTTGAGCGCCTCGATATTGGCCTCGGCGATCTTGACGAATTCCGAGTTGCTCAGCTCCGGAAATCCCAGGTGGCGGCCCATGGCGAGGTCGGGGCAGTCGATCTGCAGCACGAATCCCGCCCGGTGGATGGCATCGTACTCCTCCTTCATCGTGTCCACGAGCCTGGCCAGGTACGCTTCGCGGGTCGGATAGTACTGGTTGGGCAAGAAGTGGGCGATGACGCCGGGGGAGGCGGCCGTCATGAACGCCTCGGTCGCCTGCGCGCCGTCGAGCGCCGCGCGGAGGTTGGCCGTGTCGATATCCACGGCCGCCCGGTCTTTCCATTCGATGGGGCCATTGCAGGCCGGCCGAGCCGCCGTTGAACGCCGCTCCGCGCGCGCGGCCGCCTCGGGAAAGTCCGCCCAGTCGGGCCGGCCCCGTACCGTGCTCTCTCCCTCGAAGCCTGTGAGGCGCTGGCGCACGTAGGTCGAGTAGCCGACCTTGCCCTGCTCGCCGTCGTTCACGATGTCCACGCCCGCATCGACCTGCTGGCGCACGACATCGGCGACCGCGCGGCGCACTCGGCCCGCAAAGGCGGCCGGATCGGGCGCGGTCCCGGCGTCCAGGGCGTCGAGCATCTCCAGCAAGCCGGCCGGCCGGGGCAGGCTGCCCGTGTGCGTCGTGAGGATGCGCTCCGTGCTGCGCTTCACGTTCGGCGCTCCAGTCTCACGGCGCAGACCTTGTACTCGGGGATCTTGGACGTGGGATCGTGTGCGGAGTTGGTGAGGAAGTTGGCGGCCGAGTCGGCAAGCTTGACGAATGGGACGAAGATGGCGCCGGGGCGCACCGCTTCCGTCACGTGGGCGTAGCCGGTCAGCTCGCCGCGCCGCGAGAGCACCCGCACCTCATCGCCGTCGTCGAAGCCCAATCGCCGCGCATCGACGGGATTGACGGCTATCTCGAGACGCGGCGCCAGCTCCAGCAAGCCCTGCACCCTCCGCGTCAGCGTCCCGCCGTGCCAGTGGTAGAGGAGCCGCCCGGTGTTGAGGAGGAAGGGATAAGCGGGGTCAGGCAGCTCGGCCGCCGTCTCCCCCTGGCTGACCGGCACGAAGCGGGCCCGCCCCGTCGGGAAGTCCTTGCCGTAGAGATACCGCGTGCCCGGGTGATCCGGCGTCGGGCACGGCCACTGGATGCCGCCCGACTCGAGCCTCGCGTACGAGAGCCCGCTGATGGCCGGCCAGAGACGCGCCATCTCGTCGAAGATCTCCGCGGGACCGGCGAAGTCGAAGC
>Ga0137363_10000921_pt1 | contig 16555 bp, 10 predicted proteins | sample MadtaG_FD_104800 | JGI IMG/M metagenome (GOLD analysis project Ga0137363, IMG submission 104800) | Vadose zone soil microbial communities from Angelo Coast Range Reserve, California, USA - Mad1_115_16 metaG | ecosystem: Environmental > Terrestrial > Soil > Vadose zone | place: USA: California...
ATTCAGCTCGCCCTGCTCAAGTGTCAGCAGACTGAGATCAACCAGCGGCAGCTTGAACCTTGGCGGCGGCTGAATTAGCTGGACCGGCTCTGTGTTCACTGCAAGAAACAAGGTGCGCAGAATTTCATGCCTGCGGACAATCTCACTGAACGTCTGCTCCAGTGCCGCCACGTTCAATGATCCTTTCAAGCGCACGCCCGAAGCGATATTGAACGCGCTCGTGCCGCTTGATAGTTGCTCGAAGAACCACATGCGCTGCTGCGCGAATGACAGCGGCAACTCGCCCTCGCGCGACACCCGAGTGATCGCCGGCAACTCACTCTGTCTTCCGGCGCTGATCTGCTCCTGGATTACTTGCGCAAACTGCCCCAGTGTCGGCGCCTCGAAGAGGCTGCGAATAGGCAGCTCCACTCCTAGATACTGGCGCACCCGCGCCAGCACTTGTGTTACCAGCAACGAGTGTCCGCCCAGGTTGAAGAAGTTTCCGGTTCGGCTTACTGCCGGCAGCCGCAACACCTCGCACCAGATGCCCGCGACGATCTCCTCGATAGGCGTCAAGCTCGCGCTTTCCAGTTCTGCTTCGGCCTGCAGCGAATCCAGCTCCGGCAGTGCCTTGCGATCGATCTTTCCATTGAGCGTGCGTGGCAGTTGGTCCAACTCCACAAAGGCTGATGGCAGCATCGTCTCTGGTAGGCGTTCCGCCAGATATTGCCGCAACGGCGCGCTGCCCGTGTCGTCGTTCAAGGTGACGTAAGCCACCAGAAACTTGTTTCCCGCTGCATCGGCGCGGTCCACCACCGCCACGTCTGTCACCGCAGCGTGGCCGCGCAGCAGGTTTTCGATCTCGCCCAGCTCCACTCTGACGCCGCGAACCTGGACTTGCTGATCGCGCCGTCCGAGGAATTCAAGATTGCCGTCTTCAAGCAGTCGTCCGTAGTCGCCTGTCTTGTAGAGGATGTCCGTTGGGTCGTCGCTGAATGGATTCCGGATAAAGACTTCGCGCGTGAGCTCTGGTTCACCGTAATAACCATGTGAGCGATAGGGCGTGCGAAGGTGAATCTCTCCGACTGCTTCTCCGCGGCAAAGCTGTCCTCGGGAATTGATGAGCATGACAGCGGAGCCCTTAATTGGCTTACCGAGAGGAATCGAAGGCCGCTCCACGTCTTCAGCTTTCACTTCATAAGCAACCTTCAAGACCGTCGTCTCCGTCGGCCCATAGATGTTCAGCAGCTTGATCCGCTCGCCGAACATCTCCATCCAGCGTTTCACGTCTGCCGGGTACAATGTTTCGCCGGCTAACACCACATACTTCATTGCTTCGAAGTAACGGCTCTCCAATCTTTCATTCAGTAAGGCGCGGAAGACTGACGGCACGCAGTGCAGCACTTCCACTTGCTCGATATCCAACCAGTCAGCCAATTGCGACGCATTCAGAATTATGCTGCGGCTCTCCGGGGCGCAGACCACTCCACCCGAACACAACGGCACAAACGCGTCTTTCAAAAACCCGTCAAACGACGGCGACGCTAGCTGGCTCACGCGCGTGCGGGGTCCAGCACCGATAGCCGCGATCTCCCAGCGCAGGTAATGGTCTATGCCTTTCAACCGTCCCAGGATTGCCTTTGGTTTTCCGGTCGAACCTGAAGTGAAGTAGATCGAGCAGGGCGCATCAGGATCGCTCGGCACTCCCGGCGAATTTGTCTCCTGATACTCTTGATAACTCTCCATCACTTCTAGGCCCGCAGGTTGAGTCGTGACTTTTCCATCCAGACAAATAACTTGTGCTCTGCTACTGGCGGCACTTCTTAACTGGCTCAGTTTCTTCAAATGCTTCCCTTCGCTCACATACCACTGCGGCTTCACCTGATCGCTCATCAGCCGCAGCCGTCTATCAGGAAAGCTCGGATCCAGCGGCACGAACACGGCTCCTGCTTTCAGCACTCCCAGAATCCCGGTGATGATTCGCGCTGGATCTTCGGTGAGCAGACCAACCATCGCCCCCTTGCCGGCGCCTGCCCGCAGCAGGAAATCTGCCAGGCGATTAGACTCCGCTTCCAGCTCCGCGTAAGTAACCCGTTGTCCGCCGCGCTCGATGGCCACCTTCGGCCCAAACTCCGCGGCAGTGCGGCTAAACATCTCCTGCACGCTCTCGAAACTCATCTAACGCTTCCTACGGTAGTGCCCTAATTTTCCAGGATTTCAATTTACGTAACTACCCATCCCTACAATCGTCCATCAGGATCCGCAACTGCTTCTTCCAACAACCTGATGTAACTCTTCACCATCTCGGTCATTGTTTCGTCGTCGTATAGCTCTGTGTCGTATTCAAGGAGACCAGTGATCTGTTCTTTGAGTTCAGCAAGCATCAGCGACAATTCGAATTTCGGTTCTTGCTGATGCACTCTGTACCATTCGCACTCCAGCCCCTGCATTTCGAGTTTCTCTCGTTCCTCACGTTCAAACTGAAACCACACGTCAAACAGCCTGTCTCTGTCCTCGCCTCGCATCGCCAGATCCTCCCGGAGCAGTTCCGGCGTCAACTGATTGCTGTAAGCGCCCAGACACACCTCTCTCACCCGCTGCATTACGTCGCGGAAACTGTCGGCCCCAACCAGGTTCACGCGAAGTACCACCGTATTGGCCAGGATGCCAATCACCTTCTCCGCTTCGGCCCGTTCACGATTCGCGTAGGTCGCACCGACGACTATGTCTTCGTCGCCGCTATACCGATTGAGCAGCAGCACAAATCCCGATAGCAGGGTCATGAGCAAGGTCATGCCGTCGCGGCGCGTCAACTCTTTGAGGCCTTCAGTCAGTGCCGGCGCCAGAGTGATCTCTTGCCGCGCGCCGCTGAAACGCTGCACCCGTCTACGTGTCTGGGCCTGGGGCAAGCTAATCCTGGCTGGCGCGCCGGCGAGTTGCTTCCGCCAATAATCCAAACGTGTCTCCAGTTCTTCACCCTGCAACCATTGCCGCTGCCACGCCGCATAGTCGACATACTGCACCGTTAACTCCGCGAGCGGTGATGGTCGCCCCTGGCTCATGGCTGCGTAGAGCTCACTCAGTTCCGCGATGACAACTTCGAACGACTGACCATCGGCGATGATGTGGTGCATCGTGCAGATGATGATGTGATCATCTTCGGCAAGACGCATCAGTGTTGGCCGTACCAGCGGCCCTTTCGACAGATCAAATCGCCGCAGCGTTTCTTCCTGTGCCAGCCGCGCCGCCTGTCCCTCTCTTCCCGCGTGTGGCAACTGACTGACATCCACTGTTGGCAGGTGAAACGGGGTAGGCTCCTGTATGACCTGTAGCGGCCGAGCATCGATCGCAGGGAAAACGGTGCGTAGACTTTCGTGCCGCCGAATAATCTCGCCGAGAGTCTGCTCGAGTGCGGCGTGGTTCAGCCGTCCTTTTAATCTGACTCCCAACGGAATATGAAAAGAAGCGCTGCCGCTGGCGAGGTGCTCGTAGAACCACATCCGCTGTTGCGCATAGGAGAGTGGCAGGTCGCCTTCACGTGAGATTCTGTCGATCGCTGTCAGTTCCCGCTGTGATCCTTCGCTGATTCGTTTGTTGATCAGCGCTGAGAACGCTGCGACTGTGGGTGCCTCGAACAGGCTACGAATCGGCAGCTCCACCTTTAGAATGTCCCGAACTCGCAGGATCGCGTGGGTCACCAGCAGCGAGTGGCCTCCCAGGTTGAAGAAGTTATCGTCGCGCCCGACAGCCGGCAGCTTCAACACTTCACACCAGATACCGGCGACGATCTCTTCAACCGGGCCGCGCAGGGCCGAGTCGCCGATCTCGCGTTCTGCATGGACCAACTCCGGCAACGCCTTGCGATCTATTTTGCCGTTCAGCGTGCGCGGCAGTTGCTCCATTTGCACGATGGCCGAAGGCAACATCTCTTCTGCTAAGTGTTCGGCCAGGTACTGCCGCAACGAAGCGGTGCCGGCCCCATTGCTCATAGTGACGTAGGCCACCAGAATCTTGTTGCCGGCCCCATCGTCGCGATCGATGACGGCCACATCTCCGACCGCGGTGTTCCCGCGCAGCAGGTTCTCGACCTCACCCAACTCGATTCTTACGCCGCGGATTTTTACTTGAGCATCGCGCCGGCCAAGCATCTCAAAACTGCCGTCCGGCAGCAGCCTGCCGTAGTCGCCTGTCTTGTACACGATGTCCGTGGGATCGTCGTTAAAGGGATTTTGAATGAAGACTTCTTTCGTCAGTTCCGGCTCGCCGTAGTAGCCAAAGGCGCAGTAAGGTGTCCTTATATAGATCTCTCCAACGTCTCCCAAGCTACAAGGTTGCCCATACTGATCGATCACCATCATGGCGGCGCCTTTAATCGGCTTACCAATAGGAACTGACGACCTCGCCGCATCCGCGGGTTGAACGACGTGGCAGCTCTTTATCAGGGTTGTCTCTGTTGGACCGTAGAAATTGAGCAACTTGATCCGCTCGCCGAATACCTCCATCCAGCGTTTTACATCCGACGGATACAAGTGTTCACCCGCCATCACCACGTACTTCAGCGCTTCAAAGTACCGGCTGTTGAGGCCGTAGCTGATCAGAGACCGGAACACTGAGGGTACGCAATGCAGTACTTCCAGCTGCTCGACGTCGATCCAATCGATCAACCTGCCTGGGTCGAGAATTATCTCTCGGCTCTCTGGCGCACAGACCACGCCTCCCGAGCACAAGGGCACAAATGCATCCTTCAGAAATCCGTCAAATGAAGGCGATGTCAATTGGCTCACCCTTGTGCCCGGGCCGGCACCCACCGCTTCGATCTCCCACCTTACAAAGTGGTCAATTCCTTTGAGCCGCCCGAGAATTGCTTTGGGTTTGCCGGTTGAGCCCGACGTGAAATAAATCGAGCAGGGACCGTCGGGATTTGAAGTACCCACCGCGCCACTATAACCATCCGCCACCGGCAAATCGTCAATGAAAATGATCTCGGGAGACGAAGGCAAACCGGCAACTACTTCTTCGATCTTCTCGTAAAATCGCGAGTCGGTGATACACCACTTTGGCGCCACAATCTCGAACATCAGCTGCACTCTTTTTTTCGGGAATGAGGGATCGACTGAACAAAACACGCCGCCGCTATTTAGAGTCGCCAGTATCGACGAGATTACTGCGATCGGATCACTAAGGAAAATACCGACAATCGAGGCCTCGCCGACTCCGCGTCTCGTCAGCGCTTGCGCCAGACGTTCGACCTCCGCTTGCAGCTCAGCGTAGTTGAGCTGCCTTACTCCGTTATTGATCGCCAGAGAGCCGCTAAACTGTTTTGCGGTTTGATCAAACAGATTTTGAACCGCTCCGTACTGGCTGATTTGTGTAGCCATGTGCTCGTCCGTTAATTCAGATCCGGCAGGCCAAATAACTCGAGAAACAGTCCGAAGGTGAGCACGATAATCAACAGATCGTCGTCTAGCGTGAGATTCAGTTTGAAGTCCTTCTGCGAGTACTGCTTTTTGAGATACTCCACGGTATCCGCATTGAAATAGCCCTGTCGCTTGATCCGCTCGTAGGAGAGGAGGTCGTAAACCCAGTCGATCTTCTGCTGAAGTAATGCTGGACTGCCCGGGGCCACAAAACCGAATTTCTCGCGGTTGACGATCTGGCGCGGAATGAGGCCTTCGGCGGCTTTCTTCAAAATGTACTTCTCAGCGAAGCCCTTGAGTTTGAGATCGGGAGGTACTTGTGTGCAGAACTCAACCAGGTCGATGTCCAAAAATGGATAGCGGGCCTCGATCGAGTTTGCCATGGTCATGCGATCCCCATGATCTGCGATCAGGTGATGGCCAAGACGGAGTTTGAAATCGAGATATGATCGCTTGTGAAGAGGATGTCTTCCGAGGAGCCTCTCTTTATTGATCACTGGAAAGTTGGAGCATTCAAACTCGTTCAGGCGGGCGCTGACAGCCGGTGCGTAGAGTGCTTGTTTGACCTCTCTGAACGGATACTCATCCTTCTCGTAATACAGATCCCTGTCGCCCCAAAACTTTTCCCTGATCTCGTCGCCTAGAATCGTTTCGAGATCCTTGCTCTTGCCGTTGTTCGACCGGGCCTTATCGAATCGATATCCGACGTAGCCTGCAAACAGCTCATCCGAGCCCTCGCCGTTGAGGACCACAGTGACTCCGGTCTTCCTGGTTTCGCGTGAAAGCGCCAGCGACGCCGTGTTGTAGGTTTCTTTCAGTGGGCATTCTGAGTGATAGACAACATCCTTCAGCCGTAGCGCTATATCGGCATCGTTAAATGGAATCTCGTGATGAATCGAGCCGACTGAGTCGGACACTAGTCGCTGGTACTTTGCCTCGCACAACCTCTCGTCGCTGAAGCTGATCGAGAAAGAATGTCTTTGCACGTCGGGTGACACTCGCTGGATCATTGCCGCGATCAGGGATGAGTCGAGACCGCCACTCAGAAAGAAACCGACCGGCACGTCAGCCTGCAGACGATACCTAACGGATTGCTCGAGCCGGTCACGCAATGTCTCGGCGTAGTACCGTTCAGGTTTTCCATCGCTACTGTCGCTCGCCAGCGGGTACTCGAGGTCCCAGTATTCTCTGACGCTCACTTCGTTGTCTTTGACTACGATGTAGTGCCCGCTCGGCAGACTGTGGATATTGCGAAACAGAGTCTGAGGACTGATGGCGCCGGGCAATGAGAGTACCTGGTCTAATCCGGTCAGGTTCACTTCACGAGACACACTCGGATGCTCGAGAATCGCTTTTATTTCAGAAGCAAAAATGAAGAATCCATCAACGACCGTGTAAAAGAGCGGGCAGATCCCAAACTGATCTCTAGCAAGGAAGAGCGAACCGTCCTGGCGATTGTAGATTGCAAACGCGAACTGACCGTTCAACTTGTCGAGGAAGCCCACGCCTTGCTCTTCATATAGATGGACCAGCACTTCTACATCGGTTTTAGTGCGGAAACTGTACCCTTTCTTTTCGAGCTCACTCCGCAACTCGCGGTAATTGAAGATTTCGCCATTGCAACTCAAAACCAGTGAACGATCCTCGTTGAACAGCGGCTGATCGCCTGTTTCAAGATCAATTATCCGCAAGCGGCGCGTTCCGATACCGGCATTCGGCTCGACGAAGTAGCCACGTGAATCCGGGCCACGATGAATTAGCACATTCGCCATCTGGTGGAGAGGGTGTTCTTCAACGCGTCCGGCGCGATTGAGATCGACGTAACCGACTATTCCGCACATTTATGCAATCTCTGGAAAGTATTAAAGACTCGCGAGGCTTTGATTAAAACTGTCGATCAGTAACTGCCGCTCGGCGTGAGCCTGGTAAGAAATGGAAGAAAGAGCCGCGTCAAAGTTTGTCGTGAGATCAATGAGGATTCGCTGAAAGTTTTCCAGCATTCGATCGATCGCGCCGTCGTCGAAGCGGCTGCCCATATAAACGATCCGGACATGGAATCGCGTCCCGGGTTCCACCACCAACGCCAGCGGAACGTTATTTCTTTCGATCAGGTGAACGCCGACTACCTTTACGTTTGATGATTCCGGCATCTCAACGAGAGTCGGGAGATTCTGGAAAATCAACACGCTTTGAAAGAGTGGCTGATTGCGCGGTACCTCACTCCACGCCTGAATTCTGACGAGCGAACAGAATTCGAAGCGCCGCGCTTCAGCCTGTTGCCGCTGCAGGTCTTTCAGCCAGGGCACCACTTCTCCATTAACAGGTACTTGAACTCGCGCCGGCAAGGCGTTGACAAACACACCGACGGCGGAGTCGATTCTGGGAATAACAGCAGAACGACCAGACACAACGCTGCCAAAGAGAACATCGTTAGTGCCACTGCGCCGGCTCAAAAGCAAGGCCCATGAACCCTGCATGATAGTGTTCAGAGTTATTCTGTGTTGCACCGCAAAAGAACGCACGTTATTTGAGCTGGTCTCATCCAGAAGAATGATTTTTTCTTTGAAGTCTGGTCGCTCCGGCACGTCAGCCAATGGCGTCCTGTTAAAGCCTAACGGAGTGGAGATGGTAAAGCCTGTGAGGGCCTTACGCCAGTAGGCTTCCGCTTGCTCTTCGGGCTGTCGTTGCAGCCATTTAATGAAATTCCGGTACGGTATCGGAGGTGGTAGTTCGACTGCTTGTCCAGTACAAAAGCCATGGTAAAGCGCGAGCAGCTCTCTGAGCATCACCTGCATTGACCAACCATCCATCAACAACAGGTGGAACGACCAAATGAATTCATAGAGGTCCGCCTCAGTACGAATCAGAGTGATTCGCATCAACGGCGCACGCTTCAGATCGAATCCTGACTCGTAATCGGATTGCAACCACGCGTTCACGCGCTCTCCTGCCTCCGCGCGCGAAAGCCCACTCCAGTCGTGCATTAGCCACGGTAGATTCAGACGTCGGAAAACAACCTGAAGTGGACCATCCGATCCTGACAAGACGAAACCGGTTCGCAGGATCTGATGGCGGTCCATCACACCTTGAAGAGCTCTCTTGAAGGCAGGGAGATCGAGATCTCCGCGCAATGTATATTTTTGCTGGTTTAAGTACACGCCGGCGTCAGGTGTATCGAGGACATGAAAAAGCATGCCTTGCTGAAAAGGAGTTAGAGGATAGACATCTTCGAGGTTTTCAGTACGGGTATTTGACATGAGGCCAATCATTAACATCAAAGGATAAGGACGTCATCAGCTCGATTTTGAAATTCGCAATCCGCAATTCGAAATTCCTACTCGTATCGGAGGGCCACAAGCGGATCGACCTTCATGGCGCGACGCGCTGGGACAAGGCACGCCACTACGGCCACGACTGTTACCAATAAGGCGATAAGCATGAAGGTGATTGGGTCGGTCGCGCTCACGCCGTAGAGCATCTTGGTCATAAGGCGGGTCAAGCAAAACGCTGCGACCAGTCCAAGCGCCACTCCTAATAAAGCCAATTTCATTCCGTGACTTAAGATGAGGCCAAGAACGTGCATACGTTGCGCGCCCAGAGCGAGACGAAATCCCAAGTTCGTGCGTCCGCTGTCCAACCAAATACGAAATCACACCGTAAAGCCCGATACTCGCCAACACCAGGGCCACGACTGATTCGTAATTCTTGAAGCATTGCGTTTACCCAATCCTTTGTGAGGACTGCTAGGCCTGGGGCTCTGTTGGCCTACGTTCTCTATGGCTCAAATGCCCGCGACGAGCGCGACAGCGAGGTCAGTAAAGCTGGACACTTCAACAAGCCTTGAAAGCATTGCAGAGGTCCTTTGGCAGGTAGGACGATCCGAAAATTCGCCGATGGCGAGGGAAACGATCCGAGTGAAAACAGGCGCGAGTCGAGCGGAAACCCCTTTCTGGTTAAGCTTCATGGCCCGGAAATCTGAAAACCGAATTTCACGCCCTTTTGAATTAGGCAGCGCTCTGGGCTGCCTCGGCCGGCTTGGCGATGAGGTCGAGGCTGTCCGGAGCACTGAACCGTAGCTCTGTATTGCAGAAGTCTTTCCACGGTTCGGTGACGTTATCAAAGATTACGTCTTCACCCGACCAGATCGACTTTGTTACCGTGTAATCCTGATGCAAAAAGACAACTTCGTCATCGGCGAGCACCTCGGGTTCACTGGTCTGATCGCCGGACGGTTTGCTTCCGTTTCCGGCGGCGAGCTTATTCTCGGTCCATGCGGAGTAGCGGCGAAGCTCACCGAGGTGATACGCCGCGCAATAGTTGCGATCAGTTGATCCGGCCTCTCCGCCTTTGACATCAGCTTCGGCGCGCCGCAAACGCTTGACCACTTCGGCGTGACCAGCCGCAAGCGCAATCATCTGAGGAGTGCGTAGATCGCGTCCTACCGCCAGGGGGTCAGCCCCGTGTTCGAGTAGAAGTTCGACGATCTCAAGCTGACCACTGCCGGCGGCCCAATTCAGCGGGATCCAGCCCTGTTTGTCCTGTTGGTTCAGCTCTGCTCCAGCTTCAATCATCTCTTCAACAGATGCTCGGTTGCCGGACTTGATCGCCTCGATAAGTTCCATTTGACTCATGATTTTTCCTCCATCGGTTGCTCTTTTAGGCGAGCAGTTGTTCTACTCGGTTAGATAATTGCGAAATGCTGGGAAATTCATAGACATCATCCAGCTTGACCTCAGGATGCAGTTCCTCGCGCATTCTGCGGAGCAGACGAATCGCAGTCATCGAATCGCCGCCGAGTTCGAAGAAATTCGCTTCCAGGTTTATGCCTTCGACAGCCAGCAGTTCTTCCCACATTGCTGAGATTCTCTGGCGAACATTCAACAACGCATTGGGCGACGTTTGTGTGGCATGCTCCTCATCTACGTTAATCAGTGACTCGAGTTTAAGTCGATCCACTTTTCCGTTCGCCATCAACGGCAGCTTATCCAGCCGGCGAAATCGGGTTAGCGATAGTACTTGCGGAAGGAGGCGCTCCTTGGCAAAGTTTCTTACCTCTTTCTCAGTCACCGCCGGATCGTCCGTCGTAAAATAGCAAGCAATCACTGCCAGGTCATCGGAATCGATATTGTTCGATGTGTTCAGCGCAATGGCTGCAACATCATTCATGCCTTCATGTGCGGAGAGAATGCTTTCTATCTCATCAAGCTCGATTCGATATCCGCGAATCTTGACTTGCCGATCTCTACGTCCGATCAACTCGAGGTTGCCATCGCTGAGCCATCGTCCCAAGTCTCCCGTCCGGTACGCTCGTCTTAGCTTTCCCTGATAGGGAAAACTGCAGAATCGGCTATCAGACATTCGCTCGCCGTTGAGATACCCCCGCGCGAGCCACTCCGAAAGAATAACTATCTCCCCGATGTCGCCTGGCGCGGTGGGTTGATCGTTCTCATCGATGATCAAAACATCAGTATCCTGGATGGGCCGGCCTACGGGGACGTTAATTGACTCCGGGCACATGGTTTCGGGAATGGGATAGAACAACTTGATTACCGTTGATTCGGTTGGACCATAGAGATTGAACAACGCGATATGATTGCCGAAACGTTCGCGCCAACCGGTGACGTCTTCCCATCTGAGCATGTCACCGGAAATCAAAACCGCGCGCAAAGACTGAAAAATCTCTCGATCTGATGGCGAGCTGCGTAACTGCAGAATCGACCGAGACAGGGTAGGCACACAGCACATCACAGTAATTTTGCTCTCGCGGACCCACTCAACGAATTTTCGAGCGTCGATCACCGTGCTCCTATCGGCTATGCAGACCTGCGCACCGCACAGCAACGGCACCAGCAGTTCTTTGAGAGAAAAGTCAAAAGATAAAGGAGCCGCCTGACTGAATCTGTCGGCTCCGTTCACCGAAAACTCCTTGGCGTGCCAAAACAGATAATGGATCAGGCTCTTGTGACTGCCGACAACACCTTTGGGACGTCCTTCAGACCCTGACGTATAGATCACGTAGCAAGTGTCTTCATCAAGAGTCTGATTAAGAAAACCGTCGTGGTTTAACGCCAGGTGACCATTGGAACGGGGATCGCCGGCCACGATTCCCGGCGGCGAGATCAAGTTAACGTTGTTCACGGCATCAGCGACGCCCGGCTTGAGGGAGGGATCGGTAAGAATGATACGCGGAGATGAATCATGAATTATGGACTCCAACATTTTTGCCGGCGTTGTTGGATTAATCGGAACAACGATCCCGCCCGCGTCCCAGATGCCCAGCATCAGTGGCATCGTCGCTAAAGAACGGTTCTGGAAGATTGCCACCGTCTGTCCCGGCATTAGACCCGACCTTCGTAACTCACGGCTAATTTCCAACGCCTGAGTCTTCAGTTCTCGATAACTCAGCCGAGCGCCATTGTGCTCAATGGCAACGGCTTCAGGAGTCCTGTCCGCCTGATCGAAGATGAGTTTCTCAAGTCGCTGCATAGCTGTGTGCCGGGCCTGTTTGCCTGATCACAATGACGTCGGTCGCATAATCTACGGCCTGTATGGAGAATACCGGCTGGCCCATTTGTCCCCCGATCATGTCAGCCTCGAAGTAGGCATCCATGAGGTTGGTTCTCAGCAAGATTCCCTTCTCCAACATCCACTTCAAAGTGCCTTGTAGACAGCTTTGCATAGGAGCAGGGAGCATCTACTGTAGACACTCAATGCTTATGACCGGATGTTTTCTAAGAACTGGGAGTATTGCTTTACCCGTCTTTTGATTTGCCTCGGGCACCATCAATTCCAGAGGAAAGATTGGATCATCCAACTTGATTACGTTCTTTTCGGTTTGAACGGGCGCCGCGAGAACCAGCAGCTGATCGGGTTTTGCAGGTTCGTCACCAATCGTACTTCTCCTGAACAACCACCGCAGCTAAGGGTTTAGCGTTTTATGAGGGGGGTTTAGCGTTTTATGAGGTCGCCATTTTTCATGGCGTACAGGCTACCGCCCTTGGAGCGAGGAAACCCCTACTCATAAATACTGTTGTTTTTATCCTGGCACCCTGTTTGCCAGAGTCTTTGGCCCCAGCAGAGGGTTCAGTAAGCTCAGGAATCTTGTCGGGACTGACGACTCTAGACTAATTACTTTCAAGTTCGGGAAGGCTGCCGAGTATTCCATAACGAGGATTCTCTGTCAATATTTATTCCACACTCTTTTCTTCTAAAAAACTACGCCGTCAAGGTGGTGTCATTATCAGGAAATGGTGAGTTGCACTGGCAATTGCATTTTCACTGAACGGTACAAACGAAGGCGCAACATTGCGCCACTCGTCGAGTTGATCTTCGCGATGCGCACTCGCTGGATCACCGGACTCGCCAAGTGGCAAGCAAAGCCGGGTTGAATCCCAATCGCTCAGGTCCGCAATGAAGCGCATGGAAACTCTGGAACCCGCATTTACCGAAGGCATTGAACCTCCCGTGTTTTGTGGAAACGTCGAGGTGGCGAACCTGCTGCCGACTGGACCCATTTTTTCAAGCGGATGAGGAAAACGAATCTGTGCGAGCCGACCCCACGTCCATTGTTTCGAGTCGGAGCCGAGCTGGCTCGAAAGCGCATCCCTGGCCTCGTGATAGCTCGCCAGAATCAGGGATTCGTAGGAAGTGAATCCTTCAGGCAGCCACTCGCTGGGACGTTCCGCAATCAGTTTGTCCAGAAACGTTCCCTCGTTTCTCCATTCGTACAGTTGGGCCCGCTCTATTCCCAGAACCCCGGTTAGTATGTGATTGCGAAATGCTTTGCGCATCTCCGTGACCAGCGGCAAGACCGTTGAATCGGAGCCCGAGTACCCATCCCACCCATCAAGCCTCTCAACCAGGTCACGCCATTCGGCAGACGCGGCCGTAGCTGGGGCGGCAAGTTTTGCAACCGCCGCCGCGAATATCGCGTCCGGGTACGAATAAGTGTCTCCTTGTATTGTCAGGAAATCGCCGACGTCGAGTTTTGCTTTGGTTTGTAACTGATCGTAAATGCGCCGGGCGCGATAGGGCACCCTCCAGTTGTGCGTCAGATGATGTGGATAATCATGGTCCACAATCCGCTGGTTAGCCATGACGACAAACCCGGAGGGCGGATCAAACACGTGCGGCAATTCTGCAAAGGGTATGAAGCCGAGCCATTCACCTTCGTCGGTGTTGCCGTCATAAGGCAGGCTTCCGTCTCCAGTGCTCCTGACAGGAATTCGGCCCGCGCTGTAGTAACCGATGTGTCCGGCAGTATCGGCATAAGTGAAGTTCTGCGGCGGACCACAGTAACTCTTCAAAGCAGCGATAAAGTCGTCCCATTTGCGTGCGCGATTGATAGCGAGGAAGGCCTCAAGATCGATAACTTCCGCGTCGAGGGCCGTCCACTTTAATGCCAGTCCGACCGATCCTCTTTCAAAGATGACCGGACCATGGCGCGTAACTTTAATGTCCAGCTTAACGGATTCGATTGGGGAGCCGTCGGACGACGTACGAACCGCGATCTCTTCAGTTCGTACCTCTGCGGCACGCCAACCGTCGTGGGTTTTGTAGGAACGCCCATCACTAGAGTCAAATTGTTCGATGTAGAGATCCTGAACGTCGGGGCAGAGATTGGTGATGCCCCATGCAATCGATTGGTTATGTCCAATCATGACTCCGGGCACTCCCGGCACCGAGACTCCGGAAACCCGCAAGTCGCCTGCACTCAAGTGAACGATGTGCCAGATCGAGGGAGATGTTGGAGGCAGGTGAGGATCGCTTGCCAGCATTGGTTTTCCTGAAACCGTCTTCTTGCCGGTAACGACCCAACTGTTGCTGCCAACCTCTCCGTCACCACTAGTGGCGGCGCGCGAGTGACGTATCGCTCTTAGAGCCTCGGTAAGAATTGCAAGCTCGATCTCAGAGAATTTCCGCGCATCAGTAGCGCGCGCCGAATGGTTAAGCCGCTCTTCTAACAGATCCAGCGGCGAGGTCTCCGGCAGCAGCCCACTAATTCTCTCGGGTGGCATATCACTCATCAAGGCACGAAGAATATCGGCATCGACAGTGAAAGATAGTTTTTCCGCAAAAAGCTTTCCCAGCGCCAGCGAATCAATCGCCGTCCACGCCCTGGGCTGATAGGACAGTACCTGAAATTCGAGCGGCAGCGACTTAGTGCCACACCGTTCAATGAAAGCATTGACGCCCCGCGCGTAGGACTCAAGCACCTCGCGCGTTTCAACAGACGCGCGTGCGAGCAGCTTTTCGGCCACTGTTCTAAATCCATAAATGCGATGAAGCTTGTCCACTTCGAGCGCAGCCGGACCAAGCACTTCAGCGAGTTCGCCCCGCGCCGTCCGCCGGAGGAAATCCATCTGCCACAGCCGATCGCTCGCCGTCGCATAGCCCTGGGCGAAGTAAAGGTCCGCATCGTTTGAGGCCTGCATGAACGGAATGCCCCGTTCATCACGCCGGACAACGACCTTGTCGAGAAGCGACGAAAACTGGATCGTAGTCGTGTTAATTTCTGGTTTCAGTTTTGCCGCGTCCGAGAGCATCGCTTGCATTGTGCCTTCTGTGCCGTTTTGTGGCTAAAAGCTGATCAACTCGTCCACACTGAAGCGAACCAGAAACGAGTCCTCGCCCATTGGCGCCACCACTGGCGAAAGCACCTCGAGAGGTACCTTTAGCCGCTGCAGCTCTTTTCTGAGCCGGGCGATCACGAAGCCGTAAAAATGAGTTCGTCCCTGTGCCGCACAGTGTCGACAGGCAGCTTTGATCAATTCTGCCAGGACCCGCTTGCCATTGTGAGATGGCTGCGAAATCGCCAGCCGGCCGAATTCCACCCCCTTCACCTTGTCGTATTTGAAGTCGTAGTAATCGTCGATAGTCCACTTCTCACCGGCAATGATTCTCACGGCTCCAATAATTTTCTCTTGTTCATTGAACATTACGACGTGAATGGCTTGGCGATCGAACTCGTCGGCGCTCCACTGGTCCAACTGATTCGGGTCTCTGCCGCTATTGAAATAAGTTTCGCGCCTGAACTGAACGATGTCGGCCACTAAATGGCGGTCGTACTCGGAGATCTTAATCATGTTCCTCCTTCACATGGCCCATGCGCACGAGGATCCGCCGACGTGTATCGGTAAAACCCGTGCGGCCATGCATGTACCTGGAGTTGTCAAACATGAGGATGTCGTTTTTCCTCCACTGCGTGCCGTGGGTCCGCGCCTCAGCCAAGTCAGCTATTTCCTCCAACATGTCATCAGGAAACGGCGACCCGTCACCCAACGTCGGGGTGTAGTGATGCTTAGGGTAGGCCTCAGTGGCCTCGCGGTAGTGGTAAATCAACAGAGAGTTACAGAACGATCTCTTGCCACCCCACTTGGTGGGAATAACACAAAGCGTCTGAAACAAGCCTTTCAAGGTATCGCCATCGAACTCAGCTTCGAGCTTCTCCCAGGATGGCAGTCTGGACTCGATCATATTCAGCTTGACCACCGCGGCATCTTTGGAATTAACACCGAGAGTTGCCATCCAACGTTCGGGAGTCGCGCTCCAACTCCACTTCAGGATCGCATCGTTAACAAACTTGAGAATTCTGGAGGGCAGCGCATCAACTAGGTCAACGCCATCACACAGATTAGTTTGCCCTCCCGCATCCGAGGGCCTGACGCAATAGAGCATCAAAAGATCTGGACACACCGGTGCATACGAACCCTCTCGATGCAACGGTATGTAGTCCATTCCCTTGTTGACGGTTGAGGTAGTTCCATCAGCGCTAACTACGTCTCTTTCAACAGTAGTGCTGGTGCTGTGATGGACCATCGGAGTGATTAACTGATTGCTCAGCTCTTCGAAGTCGCTGAGGCTAGCGGCGGCTCTCACAATCAGTGCTCCATGCTCCTTGAGAGAATCTCTAACCGCGTTCGGCTGGCAATCAGTCAAAACCGTAACCGGATCGGAAGAGTTCTGTTTAATGGCGGCGGATCTATACATGGTATGCCTGCTTTGCTCTGGGGTTTAGTGGATGATTGCCCGGCCAACGACGAGGAAAAGCCGTTCGTTCGTGACTTCAAGCTAAGGTAGAAATGCATTCTTCCCTCAAAGCCGAAACCGCGGCCGATATCGTGGGACTTGTTATGCTGACAGGCGGCCGGCGCAAC
>Ga0137363_10000927_pt1 | contig 16507 bp, 16 predicted proteins | sample MadtaG_FD_104800 | JGI IMG/M metagenome (GOLD analysis project Ga0137363, IMG submission 104800) | Vadose zone soil microbial communities from Angelo Coast Range Reserve, California, USA - Mad1_115_16 metaG | ecosystem: Environmental > Terrestrial > Soil > Vadose zone | place: USA: California...
AACTCAACGCAAAGTGGCTTGCCGATAAAGCTATTCGCACCAGTGACAACGATTATTTTATCTTTGAATGCCTTTCCACTCGATGTCACGCCATCACCTTTTCATACAGCTCAATCAACTCGCCAGTTATTTTTTCGCTCGAAAACAATTCCAATGTGCGCAGCCTAGCTGCTTGTCCCATTTTCTTACGCAGTGCTTGATCCTGAATTAGCGTCAACAGGTTTTCGGTAAGCGCAGCAATATTCCCCATCGAGAACAACAACCCTGTCTTCCCGTCCTCCACTGCGTCGGTAATGCCATAGATGCGTGAAGCTACGGTCGGCACACCACTTGCGCCAGCTTCAATAATAACTTGACCAAAACCCTCACGATAACTAGGCAGACAAAAAATATCTGCTGCTGCCATATAATTTTCTGGATAAGGTGTGAAGCTCACCCTGCGTAAGTGATCGCGATAATCCACGCAAATTTCTTGTACACGCGTAAAAGATACATCCTCCTCTGCCCCCACCAGCACTAGCACCACATCATTTCGGCGCGATGCGATGTCTGCAAACGCAGCCGCCAGATCAAGTATGCCTTTGTCGTGACTCAATCTTCCCAAAAACAAAATCACGGTTTGCCCTGGGGTTATGTTCAGTTCTGCTCGTATCGTGCGGCTTATTTTCACGTTCGGGTGAAACCGTTCCGCACTAACACCACAGATCGAACCGTGTCCCAAAACGATGCCTTTGCCAACTTTCAAGACGCCTTCAGATAACAAAAAATCTCGCTGCGATGGACTATCTACCAAGATATGCGTAGCAAACATCACGGTCAGCTTGTCGAACATTTTGAGTGCGACACGTTTCCATCCTCGCCTGTTTGCCCATACCTGCCCGGTGAAGGTATGCATCCGGATAGGCACGCCAGCCAACCATCCTGCAAGCATCGCCAACAATCCTGTTTTTGGCATGATGGAATGAACCAAATCAAATCGTTCGCGGCGAAATAATATCGTCAATTGAATCAATGCTAGCAAGTCATGCCAAGGCGATATTTTACGCTTGATCACGAGCGGGATAAATTGCGCAGACAAATCACCCAAAAGCTCTGCTCCAGAAAAATTAGCGATAATCTTAACCGACCATTTTTCTGCAGCAGCGCGAATATATCCTTTCAGGAAGGAATGAACCACGTCAGGGATCGTGGCTACGAAGCAGATATTTTTCAATTTACCACCTCAAAGTACGGCGCAGAATTTTCAATAGCAACATTATGCGATTGATGAATCAGCGGTTTGATATTTTGACGACAAGAAATAATCAGTCAACTGACGTAAGCCCTGCTCTACTGTAGTTTGTGGCGTAAATCCAAGTTGATTTCTGATGTGTTCATCGGAAAATATGCACCTGTTTGTCATGGCGCCTATTCGCGATGCAGTCAGCGGAAAGGATGGAACGCCCCCGAGCACAACAGCCAACGCACGTGCTACAACCTCTGGAACAATAAACCATGGTCTGGTGCATTTTAATTGGTCTGCCAACACACCCACAAATTCACCTATCATTAAATGATCGGAGACTATGTATATTTGTCCAGCTGCTTTGGCATGGTGCCCACATAATACCAACGCAGCAAGCACATTGTCAGCATGTACATAATTCATCTGCGCATGCTTAGACCCGATGTAAAAGAAATGCCCGCGCTGGATTCTATGGATAAGCTGAAATAGCGATTCATTCGGCATATCTTGAGCAAACACAGTCGACGGCCTGACTACGGTTAACGCCATGAGTGCTATTGCTGATTCGTTAATAAGCCATTCATCTGCCGCCAATTTGCTTTTTTCATAGGTGTTCTGCGGATCTGTAACATGATTTTCATCAACCACTTCAAAACGGGGGCGGCCATAAACACCGACGCTACTCAACTGCACCCACCGCCCGATGCGGCCTTTAGCTGCATGAAAGAGTTTTTTGGTTCCTTCCTCATTCACTTGCACCATTTTACAATCATCACGAAGCTCCGCCGCACAATGATAGACAATGTCGCAACCATCTACGAAAGGAACCAAATCTTCAGGGTCACAGCTCGCAAGATCAAAGCTATATACAATCACCTTCCCTCGAGTATCCGGGAGTGATTTTCTCGACAGAATATGGACAACGGCTCCAGTATTCTCGTAATACTGCACGAGTCTTTTACCTATAAAGCCAGTTGCGCCGGTTATCGCTATCTGCATATTAATTGATTGTTACCCATTGTCTTTCGCCAAAATAGCTTTCAGCTCATTGTCATACTTAAGCAATTGCTCTTTTGTTTTGCTCCAGCCTTTTCTGACATTATCAGGAACAGCTTCAAAACGGCGTGACGGGATTTGCATCGACTGTTTGGCTATACGAACACCATCAGAAACAAGTCTTATGATCAAGACGGATGTCGCCAAACATACAAAGTTCCATTGATGGCCTCGGCTAAAGGCTTGCAATTGAATTCTGAAAACCGCTTTGCGTGCCTTTAATTGTTTTTGCCACACTATATCTTTACGCACCCGGTATGCAAATAATACCTCTGGTACCATACCAAACCGGCTAGTCCTATAACTTCTCAGCAGAAAATCCATATCTTCGGAATAAAATGATCCCGGAAGCGTATAGCGATATACCCTGAACCAGGACGTTTTCCCCATCCATGTGGGGTGTGGCAAATAGAACCCGACCCAGGGTCTAGCGCATATTTCTTTGTGCGTTCTAATATATGAAAACAAGCCGATTGCCTGATCATCACTGGAAATTGCCAGTGCGCGCGCAGCGACCATATCAAGTAGCGGGTCATTTTTTAAAGCATCAATTTGGCACTCGAATCGCTCTGGGTATGACACATCATCCTGATCCATGCGCGCAATGTATTTGCCACGCGCCAGATCAATGCATTCGTTCAATCTGGCAGCCAACCCCTTATTGACACCATCCCGTAAAATTCGAATTCGTACATCATCTATGTCGGTTATATCCTGCAGCGCGTTGTCTGTGGACCCATCATCAATGATTAACAATTCCCAATCTGTAAATGTCTGTTTAACGATTGAGAGAACAGCCAGCCGTAAATATTTTCCTGCGTTATAGATTGGCATGGCCACTGTCACCAAAGGCGGTACATCACTATGCACTGGCTCAACCATGGTAATTTTTTAACCATTCACAGGTACGGCGCAATCCATCACTAAACTCAACCTGTGGTTTCCAGCCCGTATGCCCCTGCAATTTTGTCGAATCCAACACATTTGCTTTCACATCGAAAGCGCGTTCCGGGAGATGCTCCACACTAATCTCATGGTCTATCTCTCTCATCAAAGAGCGCATGGCTTCGATCACATCCATATTGGAAAGTCCCACCCCTGAACCGAGGTTATAGGTTTCCGATAGATGCCCATTTTCCAAAACACTGACTATTCCTGCCGCCAGGTCGCTTACATAAAGATAATCACGAATGGTTCCATGTTGCCCAAAAATCTTGATTGGCATTCCTTTCATCGCAGATGCCAGCGCAGTAGAAATAAATCCTTGACCGACAAAGGGTCGCTGCCCAACTCCATATGCATTGGCTGGACGAACACAAACAAACTTCAAACCACATGTTGCCGCATACAGGCGCGCATAATTCTCCAAGGTCAGCTTGGTTAGGCCATAGGGAGAGATAGGTTTGGTTGAATGCGTTTCACGTATTGGCAATTCCGCTGCTTCTCCGTAAACTGTCCCACCTGAGGACACCAACACCAGCTTGGCTCCTCTGTTTGCTACTTCAGAGAATAGCTGCACCGTAGGCGGCAGATTTTGCAATAGATCCGCCAGCGGATTTTCAAAAGAGGTGTTTGGCACCGTAGCGTAAGCCAGATGAATAACTTCCTGATGAGCACCCAGCAGTCGACTGACTAAATCTTGTTGCGCAAAATCTCCCACCACATAAATGCTACCAGCAGGCAATTCGTAGTGAGGTATCGGGCTTCTACCTAACACTGTCACCCGTCGTCCCGTGGCGATTAGTTGCGGCACGAGGTGCGCGCCGATATAGCCCGCACCGCCTATTACCAGTGTGTTTATTACAGTGGATTTCACAGCCTCATCCAGTCTTGCGGTAATAAATCCCGCACATCTGTTTGGTTAGCAAACCATTTTTCTGGTGCAATCACGATTTTTTCTATACTTGCATTTAACCATGCGCCCCACCAGCTAAAGGAACTGTTTGCAATGATGTGATGCTTGCACATACTCATCAATCTCATATCGTTATAGCTTTCTGCACCATGATTATGGTCAACATACTGATGCGGAAAATCAATTTTCAGATTATTTTTTGCCCAAGTTATATCGTCAGAGAAAATAAAAAAATGAGGGTGTTCAACTCGCCTGGCAACATGTCGAATCGCCGCCTGATAATATTCAAGTGAACAAAGTCCATGCGTTGCTGTAGTTTTTGGATTATTAGCATAATCGCCGCGTCGTACATGCAAACTTACCGCATTTACTTGGTTTATTTCTTTGGCCAATTTTGCATTCTGATTTTTCAGCGGCTGCTTAAACGTAAAATCTGCACGGATCTGCACGGTGGCATCAGCAAAATATTTTTCGGATTGCCAGTAGCCTGACAAATAAAAATTTGTTTTTAGATCATTTATTCCAGACCAATAATGGAAGTGTGGCTCAACCACAAATCGTTTGCGACAAAATGAAATAAACGGTCTTCGCGACATGATTCTTCTAATAATTGCAGAAGATTGCCAGCCTAGCACCCTGCGAATATCAGCCTCAGAGGCTATTCCAAAGGTAGAACTAAACACGTGTTGAAGTTCAAAACCTTGATGTATCTCATAACTTTCAAAACTAGAAATGTCCAGAACAAGCACGGTGTCGCTTTTCAGTGAAAGCGCGCGACCTGTTGCATACTGGAACATCTGATTACCGAGGCCGCCGATAATATTACCTATTACCATGTTGATTATTGACCAGTCTGCCTACTAAAGCGGGTGAAGCCCATAACTGTGTTCGCTAAGGACGCAGAGAGTATTCAAAGCTTCTCGAACTGAAACAATCCGCAGCCGTACTCCAATTGGCTAGCGGCTTCGATGGATTTGCTCTCATGATACTGGCCATCGTCATCCACATAAGAAAACTCGACCAATTTCATTTGTGGGAACATTCCCAGCACTGTGGCTGGGGCATGCACCCGATGCGCATTAAAACAAATTCTTTCCCGTCCCACGGGTAGCGAAAGGAAAAATTTTCCAGTAGGGCACACAATGCGCTGCAACTCAAGGGCAGCCTTTACGCTGCCTTGTGGGTCAATAGGATCACCATAGCGGCCCAAGCCGATATGCTCAATCACATGCAGGCAGGACAATGAAGAAATGGAATCATCCGCGAATGGCAACTGGAGAATATTGCCCGCTACCGAGCTCAAGCCTGGCAGAGACGCCTTCAGTGGACGATAGTCCACGAAAACGGTATCGGTCCAAGCGCTCAACACGCTCATGGCCAGCACGCTGGAGCCGACATCTATGTGCTGGATGGGTTTAGATGCCGACAGCTGTCTTGCAAGCCAGGCACCCTGATAGAAATAATGGGCATCGAACGGTGTGTACGTACTCCAGTCGCCCAAGCAGGGCTGCAAATCCAGCACGCCGATCTTTTGCGCTCTGTCTGTTTTCGCATATTTGATCCAATGACCGATAAAGCGCGGCAAATATGCCAGTCCGACTATGGGCCTTGGGTGAAGCAAAGCCATCGCCCAATTCCTAACAAACGATTTTAGCTGCTCCGTCACGGTCTGTTGCTCCATGCAGCGTTATCAACAAAAATAGTGTTGATGTAAGTGTCCGCATAGGTCAGATAACCGTTTTTATGCATCAGGTCGATGATCTCGGTCAGCTTCCTTTCGGATTTGTCTTCCGTATAGCTCAGTGTTTCTAGGCAGAATACTTCCGGCCTGTATTTTTTGAAATCGAAATTCTGAAGTATCAGGTAATCCATCCCCTCGACATCGAGGGAAACGAGATTTGGGCGTTTTTCGAAGTTTTTTCCGATTATTTCGTTTACCAGTTTCAGTGCTAACCGGATCGTCTTGACGATGCGTTGCTTGCCATAGGACTGATATCTCTCCGCCTCAGCCCTGGAAAACGTATTCAACGTGCGGCTGCTCATCACAAAAAAATTGGCCTCCCCCGTGGATATTCCCACGCCACAATTCAGATTGACATCATGTGGGCGTTTTTTGTTGAATTCCTCGAACAGGGATGGGTCAGGCTCCACGCACACGCCGTGTCCACCATTCTTATAAAACAAATAGGTGTTGCTCAGGTAGGTGGGATGATGGGCGCCAATGTCCAGATAGCTTACTTTGCCAATCCCGAGCACCATGAAAAGGTGCTGCAGGATTAAATCCTCCCCGCATTGAGAGTAGGAAACCTTGAAATTTTCCGAATGGTTGTGCCTCAACTGCCTCAGTTTTGGCATGAGCCGGTATCTCAGCAAGTCCTGCAATATCATGGTCGATGCTACCCCTGTCGTCTGTTTCTCAAATGAGCAAACATTTTGTACAAACCCATTTTTTCCAAAATAGATTTTGCAAAAGAACGCATGAGATAATATCCGCGCAACTCAAGTTCTGCCCATTTTGAAGATATATATCCGTTCTTCTTCAACGCTCTGATAATTTCATCCGCCACCCGCTTCTGGTCGAGTGTACTGATTCCGCCATCGCGGACGTTTGTCACCAGCAATGGTATATGGACTATATGTTCCACAAGCCAGCCTCTGAGCAGCCACTCGAAATCCATCGCAATTTTGAAATCAAGATCGAATATCCCATATTTCTCGAAATACGGGCGATGCGTAAACAGGTTGGGTTGAGGACTCATTTTCCCCAGCAGCAGTTTTTTATGGGGAACTTCAATACTGGCACGATAGAGCACTTCGCCAGAGCTTCTATCCAGAACATTGAAATCCTCATAGAGCAGGGTCGGAGAACTATTTTTGGCAATTTCTCCGGCAACCCTCTCCAATGCTTCGGCATTGGCCATGACATCGTCAACGTTCAGAAAAAGCAAATAATCACCAGTCGAAAATGAAAGCCCCTTGTTGAAGGCATCCGCGATTCCATTGTCCTTTTCGCTGACCCATTTCGCTATGCCTGATGCATGCGATTTAATGATATCGACCGTCCCGTCGGTTGACCCGCCGTCGATGATGATGTACTCAAGGCCGGCATAGCGCTGTTTCAGAAGGCACACAATGCGCTGCAACTCAAGGGCAGCCTTTACGCTGCCTTGTGAGTCAATAGGATCACCATAGCGGCCCAAGCCGATATGCTCAATTACGTGCAAGCATGACAAACAACTGACTGAGCCGTCTAAAAATGGCAAATCCAGAATATTCCTCGCGATGGAAGTCAAACTAGGGAGGGATGCCTTAAGTGGCCGATAATCGATAAATGTTGTTTCAACTTGGGCACTTAGCACACTCATGGTCAATACGCTGGAACCAATATCCACATGCCGCGCGACCTTCGCTGAACACACCCTCCTAGCAAGCCAAGGCTCCCCTGATAAATAGTTGGCATCGAAAGGCGTATAGGTACTCCAATCGCCTAGGCAGGGCTGCAAATCAAGCACTCGGATCTTTTGTGCGCCCGCCGACCCAGCATACCTGATCCAATGACTGACGAAGCACGGCAAATACAATAGACCGACCAACGGCCTCGGATAGAGAAGGGCGATGACCCAGTGCCTTGCAAATGTCTTGAATGGGCTCATCCAGTTTATTTGGTTTCTTTGACCAGGAATAGGACGGGCTAGCGTTTGTCGAATGGTTGTGTTTCAACTGTCTCAGTTTGGGCAAGAGCAGAGACTTTACTACCTTGAATAAATTGGTATTTTTCTCCTGTATCACCATTTTGGGCAATTGGCTCGAAGTAATTGTCACGATAAGCCACAGCAGTGGTAAGTGAAGCAAAGGTCAGCAGAGCATTGCAGATCGCGCTGACTATTTTGACCGCTGCCCACAATGGCCATTCCAGCATGAGCATGGATTTCCCCCAATGGCTCGTCCCCCGGAGCTGTGCCCAGCAACTTCTTGGCGGATATTTCGTTTCGAGGTATGCAAGTTCTGCATCTGCTATTTCTCGCACGCTGTCCCTGATCGTCGTGGAAATCGCATTGGGCAAGCCAGTGGAGGAGACCATCATCAGACGGCTAAAAACCAAGCGGCGGGTTTGCGCCGTCAAGAAGCGGAAATAGGCCTCCACGTCGACCAACCATTTCAAAGCAGGATCATATCCCTCGAACAAATCGGGCCGCACCACCAGAACGGAAGGCGGGCCTATCACGTTTCTTCTAAACAGGTAGGCCGGTAAGTACCTCTCTATGAAAAGCCTGAGGAGATTGCATACGCAAAGTTTTACCCTCTTGCGCGCAACGTCGTAGGTGAGACAGGAAAGAATAAGGGCGTCGGGCCAGTTATTCCTTTCGAGTTCACCCAGCAAGTCGGAGGCGAAGGTTTCTGACAAAGGAAAATCATCGTGATGAATCAGGATCACATACCTGCCCCGAGCGCTTTGAAGCAGGCTGTTCCAGTTGAGCACAGCCCCAAGAACTGGCGAATTCCTGACATAGCGCAGGCAAGTATGGGATCCGGCGAGTTTCCGTATTGCGACTTCCACGCCGTTATCGCTGCTGTCGTCGTGGATCAGTATCTCGATGTCGGATCGCCCTTCGGAGAGTAGTGGAACGACGATGCGGCGCACCCCGAAAGCATAATTGTACGCAGGGATCAGGATGCTGAGCATCGGTTGCAACTCTGACGGAGCCTTAACGGACATCGACTTTCGGCAATGGAAAAACCAGATTGAGACCAGTAAATTTCCTGCTTTGCTCGAAAAATGGTCTGAAATGCCACGGCAGCACGATCAGAAAGTCCGGCTTCATCGCAAGTAATTCGTCCTCTGGGATAATAGGTATCCATGTGCCGGGCGTGAAACATCCGAACTTGTCTGCATTAACGTCGCCTATACAGAAAATTTCTTTTTCCGTCAGTCCGCAGTATTGCAGCAGGACATTCCCTTTTGTGGAAGCGCCGAGCGCCCCTATTTTTTTACCTTCTGCATGGGCTGTCTTAATAAATTTCAGCAAATCCTGTTTCGATTTTGCCGCGTGTTCCGCAAAGGCTTCGTATGGTGCGAGAGTGTCCAGCGCCATTTCATGCTCTGCGTCGAGTAACTTCTGTACTGAGAAAGGCACGCTCTGGTCACCATTCGATTTCGAAACTGTAATCGAAAAACTACCACCGTTCACGTCGTTCAACTCGACATCGAGAATTTTGAAGCCTACCCTATCTGTCATCCACTTAATCTGGCGCAGCGCATAGAATTCCAGATGTTCGTGGCAGACCGTGTCGTAAGAATTTGTTTCGAGCATTGTCGGCATGTAGCTCTGCTCGAAGACCCATATTCCGTCGTCAGCAAGTACTTCATGAACCTCCCTCATGAAAGCTGTCGGATTTTCTAGATCGTAAAACATGGAAAAGGATGTAATAACCTTTACCTTTTTTCCAGGAAAGCGGTCTTTCAGCAGAGAAGAAGAAAAGAAATCAGAAATCAACTGGATATGTGGTGGATAGTATTTTTGGAATTTCACACCCGTTGGGTCTATTCCAATTAGGATGGGACTACTGGCCGGATAGGCCTGCAATGTAGTGCTATCATTGCTTCCGACGTCTACTACGAGATCACCATCCCCCAAATCAATTCTTGCAAGGATTTTTCCGACTTTACTGTGCAGGTGCTTCACCATGCTGGCGTTGAGACCCGACCGGTAACCATAATTCTCACCGTACATCTCTCCCAGATCGTAGGAATGCTCTAGCTGCAATAGTCCGCATACATCACTACCGCCCGCACATTTCACGAGACGCAGGGGCCCCACTGTGAGGTTCTCCACCCGCGTTCTCGGAAATACCCCAGTCAGCATCTGCTCCCCCAGATCAAGCACACATTCCAAGTGCGTATTGCCGCAAATCCGGCATTTCTCGATTCTTTTGTACATGGTCATATTCCTTTAATTCAGGCTATTATTCACGCGCTAGCAGCGCAAGGTCGGCGTCCACCATGATGCTGACTAGTTCCCGAAAGCCTACTTGCGGCTCCCAACCCAATAAGCTCCGTGCTTTCCTAACATCGCCCACCAACAACGCAGGTTCGGAAGGGCGGTAGACTGAGGAATCTTCGCGCACGAAATTTCGATAATCAAGTCCCAGATGCCTGAAAGCGTAGTCACAAAAATCCCGAATGGAATGTGTCTCGCCCGTCGCAATCACGAAATCGTCCGCCTGCGGCTGCTGTAGCATCAGCCACATGGCGCGAACAGTATCGCCAGCGAATCCCCAATCTCTGCGGGTTTCCAAGTTCCCAAGGTGAAGTTCACTTGCCAGTCCCAGCTTGATTCTGGCTGCTTCATGAGTGATCTTCCTCGTCACAAACTCCAGCCCGCGGCGCGGGCTCTCGTGATTGAAGAGGATCGCGGAACATGCGAACAGCCCATAATGTCGGCGGTAAATCCGTATCATGGCATCGGCATAAAATTTTGCTGCTCCGTAGGGGCTGCGCGGGTTGACCTTAGTATCTTCCGACTGGGGGCTTTCATTCGCTTCGCCGAATATTTCCCTGCTCGATGCCTGACAAAAGCGGATATTCACATCTGTTTCGCGAATAGCTTCCAGAATCCGCGCAACGGCCAAACCGTTCACCTCCGCAATTCCGACGGGATCGTCGAACATCCCCAACCCGGAGGAAAAGGCAGCTAAATTGTACAGTTCATCGGGTCGATAATGTATCAAAGCCTCCATCATCATCTTCTGGTCGAGCATGTCCCACTCGACGAGCTCGATGTTTCGGCTCAGGCTTGGAGGGAGCTTTTCCTGCGCCATTCTGATATTCCTAGCGGCGCCAATGACCTTATGCTTCTTACCGAGCAGCAACTCGGCAAGATATGAACCGTCCTGTCCTGTGATTCCGGTAATAAGCGTCGTGGTCATCAATTGGTCACAACCAAAGACTCAAGATATCGCTCAAGTTGTGCCACGCTGCCTTTCCACGAGAAATGCTCTGCTGCAAACCTTCTTCCTTCTTTCGATAGCTGTGACCAATTATGCCCCTGAAGAAGTGATAAAACTCTTTGCGCTAATAGATGTGGGTCATCTTCAACCCACAGATGTGTGCCAGATACTCCGCCTACCCCACTATTTCCTGCACTTGTGGTTACCACCGGCGTTCCCAACGACAACGCCTCCAAAATTTTAGTTTGGACACCGATTTTTAGTCTGACCGGACAGATGCTCACCGTAGCTCGTTTTATGTAATTGGCTACGTCAGCTACCCTACCCATAATCAAAACTTGCTTCCCAAACTTGGCCGCCGCATCATAAATTCGATCGTCCGGATCTGCCCCAACAATCCACAATATTGCAGCTGGGTATTGCTGCAATATCAATGGGAAAATATCTCTCAGAAGAAATAATGCGCCATCAACATTTGGCGGGTGATACATACTTCCTGAGTAAATTATTATTTTTTCTCGATCTTCATAACAAGCAATTTCTGCCGAATCCCTTTGATCAACACCATAAGGCACATGCACAAGATTGTCATATCCGCTCTGTTCACGCATATCTTTTATGTCTGCCACTGACAACAAAATAACTTTCGCCATTTTAGGAAGAATTCTATTCTCATAGTTTGCCGCTAATCTTGCCAACACAAACAATTTTGTCTTCTGCCAAAACGACCAAACTGGTAATTGCACCATTCGATTCAACTTTAATGACTGTGGGTCTTCGATATTAACAATCAGTTTGTTATAACAAGAAGGTGGACAGTATCGTATTGCGCTCATGTCGAACAATAAAATAGCGTCATATTTACCGAGCCCGATTGCTTCCTTAACTGTTTTTTTCATTGCCCTGAATGTAAATGTACTGACTGACATAGGCACGTCAGCTAGCAAGTAGGGTACGTGACGCATCCATCTGGCAACTCTTGAAACTTTTCTTTGAGGCACCAATACCTGCCTCTCAACAAAGACAGTTGGTTGAACCAGAGCGCTAGTCGGCTGGAAGCAAATGAAATCAATTGAATGGTGCTTTGACAGATACTTCATGCTGTTATAAGCAACAATCGCACTACCCCCGAGTGGCGGGAATGGGTAATGCGTCATAACGACTAATAATCTCATGCACGTATGATGCTTTCTGTAAGTTTCTCACATAACCTTGCGATTACTGAAAGTCTCGCCAATGAATTGCCCCCTGTTATAGGTTGCGATGCAGATGGATAGCTTCGGTGCCAATCGCTTTTCAGTTTCTTGAAAGTCGTTCATTTGATCAACCACTTCTCGGCATCTTCCTAGTTGGGCAATATTGGCATCGGTTTTCTCTTTTGAATTCGTGAGCGCTTAGATGGAAACGAACTTCTGGTCCGCGATCATCTCGAATTGCTCTGCGCTGGTTTTCCTGAATTTCGTAAACTGATAACGGTTTTCAGCGAATTCCAGTCCTCTCACGCCATCAAGGAAATCGGCGTCGAAGCAAGCAGGATCGACGAAGAAGGCATCCACGCCGTTTCGGTCCACGGTCAGGAAGCGATAGCCGCGGCTCTCGAAGAATTTGTGCCACCCCGAGATCGAAACGCCGTAGTAAAGCTGCGAGGGGTGGGCATCGTCGAAAGCGAAATCGTGCCGGTATTCGATGGTCACACTGCGCTCGGGACCAAAGACCGAGTTGTACTCGACCACAAATATCTTGGGACGAAAGCCGCAGTCCATCAACGCCTTCGCAATGTAATAATCGTTGCCGTCTATATCTAGGGAAAAAACGTCTGGATCACTGTGGAAGGCCATCTGTTTCAATTCTTTTGCACTCTCGGCCGTCACGAACATGTTTTTGCATTCTGTCCCAATGCTGAATATCCCGACCATGCGGCGCGCGCGCTCCACCAACTTCGGGTTGCCGTCAATCATAATGCCGTTGAGTTTTTCGGCAACAACCAGCCATGAGGAATTATTCTCCATCCCGTCTGAGGCGCCGATTTCGATGAAGTAACGGTTGGCTTTCTTGAGTTGTCGCCGCAACACATCGAGAATGCCGTCTTCGCCGTTCATGCTGAACCCAGAGAATTCCCAAGTGTCTGGCCGAGCCAGGTCGACGTTCCGTGCATGCATCATCGCTCCACCCTTGGTGAGCGCGATGATGATTCGCTGCCGATCCCTAGCATCGAGCAAATAATTTATAAGACGTTTTATCATTGAACTTATCCTTTACAGTAATACCTTGAGAAATTTAGTTGTGGTACTTTTTCAAAAATGTAAAAACGAAGGCTATGTACTTAAACCACGATCCTAAATCTTCGGGCTGCTATAAAAAACCGTTTTATTGCCTTGCGAAATAGTGTAATAGATAGATGAATTATAAATTTGCTTTGTGTTAATAAATTGCCGCCCCATACAGATCTAGTTCCCTTTATGAATTGTTTATAAAAATTCAATCCAATGACGAACATTTCTTTCCATCCTACGTTTCTGCTTTCCATATGATAATGAGTACACATTTCGTTACTCTTCATCATTGACTTATATCCCATTGTGGCAGCAACTAATCCTTGCATAAATCTGTCGATTATAAGCAACTCTTTTTCTCGAGCGGGTAACTTAAGCGTGTTTATATGTCGAGTAAAATTAATCGCCATCTTCAATTTTCCCTGAGGTAAAAAGTAAGCGTCTTTAGATTTACCATTTGTACCAAATGATTTCTGTTTTGCCGCCATATACACCGTTTGAAGTGTGCACATTGGCTTGTGATAAATCGCCCCATCACCCAACAAGCACAATTCTGCAAATACGAAATCAAAGGGGAATGTATCCACAAAACCTTGATCAGAAAATCTCTCAACAAAGTTTGTAGATTTCAATAATTTATTATTGAAAAAATAGCCCGTTGGATGTTGCGCTTTATATGCTATTTCCTTAACAGCTGGATAACCTTTGGAAAATAACTCAAACTCAGCTTTGGATTGTGAATTATGCTCGCAGTACCCACAAGCCAAACTGGCATCTCGTAAGAGAAACAATTTAAAATCCCCTATTGCTTTTGGATCAATGCAATCTTTGTCTAGTGAAAAAAAAACGAACTTTCCCTTTCCTTTGTTTATGACGTGAAGAGCGTTATAAAGAACGCCTTTGTTCTCTCCATTGCCGTAAACAAATAGTCTGTCATCTTTGATAGCGCGTAAGATATTTAGGGTTTCATCTGTTGATCCATTATCTAAAACAACAACCTCAATATCTGAGTCACTACACTTCAAAATATCTGTGACCTGCTTATAAACGCCCTGTGCACGATTATAAGTTGGAATACAAAAACTTATCGCTATGTCATTCATAATTTAAATCGGTGAGATTAAGTGCAGCCGCTTCTCGACGGGAAGCGCCGTCTTTACCAAGCTCAATAATCTCCGAACAGTTTTTTAGAGTATTTAGGCGGTGAGCAATAATCAGGATGGTAACGTCTCCGCTCAGTGCTTCGATAGCATGCATCACGTCCTGCTCAGTTTCATTGTCCAGAGCATTCGTGGCTTCGTCAAAAATAATTACGTCTGCTTGTTTATAGAGGGCGCGAGCGATTCCGATACGCTGTCGCTGGCCACCGGATAGTTTAACACCGCGTTCGCCAACGAAGGTTTGGTACTTAAGTGACCAAGTTTCGATGACATCAGCAATTTTGGCTTGTCGCGCAGCCAATCTAACTCGCTCCGGGTCGATAATATTTTTAGGTACACCGAACGCGATGTTTTCTTCTATGCTGCAGTCAGCTAGAAAAACGGTTTGTGGAACATGCGCGACATGAGCTTGCCAAGAGCGATTATTAACCATTGATATTGGCTGATTATCGACCTCAAGTGTCCCTTCTGTTGGTTGGAGCAACCCCATGATGATATCTAGCAAAGTGCTTTTGCCACAACCTGTTGCACCAATGAAACCAACACGAGCACCTTTGACAATCGTAAGATTTATATTTTTAAGTACCCAAGGTGTTTGTGAATTGTAGCGAAATGAAATTCCCTTCAAGCTAATTTGCTGCTGGAAAGGTAGCGGTTTGGTGGCGGGTTTTTCGATATATTCAGGCAATGGCTGGTCAAGAAACTCCAGGGTGTCTTGCAACGATGCTTGAGCACCATGAATTGTAGATATCGCCCCATATACTTGCTGCAGAAATGGCAACAAACGTTGCAAGCCGAGCGCCAATGCAGCAAGCGTTGGAACAGCCATGGCAATCCCACTTGGTTGCTTGGACAATATATAGGCTAGCGTAGCGATGAGTGTCATAGCCAAGACATCCACCGCATAACGTGGACTTTGGCTGATAAGCTGATTATTACCTTGGGCGCGACGCAAAATATGGTTAGTGTTTCGATATATGTTGCAGAAACTTTCTTGGCTACCATCAATCAGAACATCGCGTATTCCGTACAGTCCATCTTGTATGGATTTGAGTACATTGGTGGATTCGTGAGCGATAAGCTGGCTATAGATCTTCAGTCGATTTCGGGTCAACCAGACGATTAACGCGTAGATAAAGCCAAAACCACCAAAGACTGCCAGCGCAATACCTGGGGTTATAAAAAAAAGAGCTAGGGTAATTGCTATCACCATTACACTGGCACTGATGAGTGTCATGGTTGCCAGCAAGATGAAAAAAATAACCTCACTGACCTTGACCCAAATGCCATTGATTACTTCACTGCTGTTGCGGGCAATATGAATTGCATATGGCTGATACAACGTGCGACGGTAGGCCGTAATGCTGAGGTCAGATCCAACTGCAAATGAAAATCGTGTGGTGGCCCAAAGCAATAGTAGGCGCATAGCACCTGCTATCAGCGAAGCTAGAATAAAGGTGACGGTCAACGGGAGAAGGAGTTGGTCGGCGGAAGCCAAGTCAAGAATTCTAATAAAAAGCTGTGCAGATGGGTGTTCAAAAATTCGCTCTGGCTGCATCAACGCACCGAGAAAAGGCAACACCGCTCCGATACTGAGAATTTCAGCAAATGAGGCAAGAATCATTAAAACAAGCAAAAGCCAAAATTGCTTGCGCCGTCGTGCTCCAATGTGACGCCACAGTCGGATTACGAGTTTAGAAACTGGTTGTGTTGTTGCTACAGCAGCACCCAAAAATATTTACCTCGTTGATTTTTTCATCTGCTTTTTCATTGTGATATTTTGATTCAAATACGCTGGCCAGTTTGAATTCTTTGGTTCTGAATAATTTCGGTCATTTCAAGAAATATTCCTGCTAAAGAAGTAAAGCTCGGTACATATCCAAAATCCGCTGCTCTTGTGTTCAATGAATAATAGTAAGCCTTGTTGCCTGTTGCATTGACGCTAGCGCTTGTTTCGGTCATTTCATAACGCAACCCGAATTTATCTTGC
>Ga0137363_10000933_pt1 | contig 16470 bp, 9 predicted proteins | sample MadtaG_FD_104800 | JGI IMG/M metagenome (GOLD analysis project Ga0137363, IMG submission 104800) | Vadose zone soil microbial communities from Angelo Coast Range Reserve, California, USA - Mad1_115_16 metaG | ecosystem: Environmental > Terrestrial > Soil > Vadose zone | place: USA: California...
ACGCCATCAGTCAGCGTTGCGGAAAGATTTACTGTCCCGCCGTAGGTGCCGGTTGCAGAACTGTCGGTTAAGGTTGTAGGCACGGTGTTGCTGAAACAGACCGTGACATCGTTTAGAGTCGGCGTCGCAGCGTTGCTACTCGTAGTTAGGAAGGCCTCATACTTCAAGTAGCGCAGCCCATTGAATTGCGCGAGCGACGCTCCACTGGTAGTAAAGAATGTCGCCGCCGTGCCATCCGGTCCGACGAGGGTAAACGGTCCGTTAGCACTGTTGCTGCCCGCCAACTGAAATTTCACTGCTGTGCCGGCTGGTGTCGCGACATTCCAGGTCAGAGTGGACCAGGTAACCGCGCCGCCTACATGCGGGTTAGCGTCCTTCATCCCGGAAACCAGATTTCCGGTCGGCGGGAAGCCAGTTTTCATATACGCAATAAAGCCGTGATCGTTGTTGGCATTGGTGCCCGCTCCGGCCCAAGTGACACCGCTGGTGCTCGAACTGGTTCGGCGCCCCCCAGCATAGGGATTCTGCAGTGCAACACTTCCCGATCCGGCGCTAACCGTCCCGAAATAGCCTGGCGCCGGGCTCCCTCCCGGAATCGCCGCTGCGGCTCGCCATACGATCGCGTACTGCGTACCGGCAGTAAGCGTCGCAGGACTAGCGAAGTTAGCGGTGAAAAAGCCTCCGGCTCCATTGCAGAAGCCGGGAATTGTCGCAACGGCAAGATCGGCGCCGGTCGGCAGATTTCCGGAAGCGTTGCGGATCGAGACCGTTAGATTTGGCATCGTCACCGAGCCGCAATTGAGACTAAAGAAGTTGATGTCCACTCGCGTGAGCTGTCCCGTGACCGCAGGCGTGAATGTTTGCCCGAGCCAAGTGGTGGTGTTGAAGCCGGCGCCCTGATTACCAAGCGTGGTGTTCTGTTGGTCTATGTTCGCGGCATTCAGAAGGGTGATGTCGCCGGGGCTGCTAAGCAGGTCAACGTTTGTTGGCACTCCCTTCTGGAAATCGGACTGGGAAGTGTCGGTAAAGCACGCGCTGTTCGCTCCGGGGCTCAGCGCAAAGTTCTGTGCTGTTATTGCACCCTGGTTAACGACCAGACTAATGACCGTGCTGGAAGTATACCCGGGGAAGCTGGCCGAGATGCTTGGATAAGTACCAGCCGCAAGGCCCGGGAAAGAATAGAAGCCGCTTGAGTCGGTAGTTGTGGTTCGGCTCCCCAAGGCAACCGTTGCGCCATGAATTGGACCGCCACCGGAACTGGATGAGACGATGCCCTGCACAGTCCCGCTGCCGATCGTTGTGCACTGAGGAAAACTAAACGCGCCAATCCGCGTGTGATGATTCAGGCCGCTCACCGCGTAGTACTCGTTTGTGTACCAGAAGGTGCAGCCGTCGGGGTCAAGCGTCATCGCACTGTAATCACCCCAGCGGGTGCATGCCGAACTACCGCAATTTCCGGACTGACTGCCGGTTCCTTCAAACAGCGAGGTCTCAGTTTGCGTAATCGTGTTTGGCGGGTCAGTAGACAATCGTCCCGCGTACCGTAACGCCGGGTTAAGCGCGCCATTCGAAGCGCTGTACCCTATTGCCATATCCCCTATATGGTCAACCGCCGTACTGGTCATGAATCGATGAACAGTAGAATCGGGGCTATAGGTAAAGGACTGAGTTGCATTGGCCTCGACATTGCCACCGGTGATCTTCACCTGGTAATACCGAACCGCTGCTTGCGCGGAAAAAACGTTCGTCGTGGGATTGCCGGCGCCGACCGTATGACTGTCCCAAAGGGATTCCACCCCGCCGATATTAGTGTATTGATTCTGCATCATCAGCCGTGGATAAAGTGTGTCGAGGTTATTGGCTGTCGACGGCACTCGTCCGCTCGTTCCGCTGAATTGTGCCCACCAGGTGGGTGTCAGGGAAAAGAAGGGCCCGGTCAGTGTCGAGGTAGAGATGCTGTTCCAGTCGACATGAAATTTATAGACGCTGACCACATTGAGGAATTGCCAGACGACCGAGAAGTAGTTGGGACTACCTGGCGGCGGCGTACCAGTTTGCAGCCGAGCGTTACTCGGAAGCAGGGTAAACTCAGACGCGGGAGCGTTGAACGATACAGACTGGACCGACGGAGCGCCGGCGTACATCTGCGCCTTGTTGAATGCGTACATTCGCGCGCCTTGGAAGGAAGCGCCGGCGCCATAGCCGAACATGTTAGTCGACATATAGATTCCGTCAGGCCAAATGCCGAACTTCGGATAGTCGCCGAGCCCACCGGCGGTATTGATCGAGTAGTAATTCCAGCCTCCGCTAACCGGATCACCGGATTGCGAGACGGCAAAGCACTGAAACGAGCCGGGAGGGTTCACGACGTTGCCAGAAGCGTCCAGCTTGAACGCGAAGTCCGTTATGACCCATCGATCCTCGAACGTGTCATAGAGCACAACCGGATCGCCAAAATTGTTCGTGTCGCACAGATTTCCAAAATGGCCCTGACTCATGAAGGTATCAAACGTGAAGTGCGTTATTTCACTACCCGTGGTCTTGTCGTAAATTCCTATTGAGGTATTGATGGTCTGGATATAGTGGTTTGGGCCAACATCACCATTGGTGTCTGGGGGATGTCCAGCGCCATTAAGAGCAAAGTTCAGTCCGTCGAAGTTTTTGCTCGGTGCGGGTGCGGGCGCGCTCAGCGTCACCGGCGCGCTCGGCGCCGCCGCGATTTCTTGCGAGTTAGAAGAAGGTACTCCGTCGGGTGGCACAAAAAGGCCGGGATTGGGTTCCGGGCCCTCGCGTTCGGGTCGCTCCCCTTTGATAGGACTGATCTGCGGCAGCTGGCGAAGATCACCTCGAAACGGGCGAGCCCTTCGAAGTCGCCATTCCCTGGGCCGGCTGTCCGCGCGAGTCCGCTCGCGGACGATATCCTGAGAGATCTGTAACGATCCATCCTGATCAGGTTGCTGTTGAACGTTGCGCGAGCCGCGCTTCGACTTGGTTGGGGTGGGGCGGGCCGGAGCAGACTTGCCGGGGGCCGGAATTCCAGTGGCCCGCTGTGGCGCCGGGTCAGTCCGCTGCGTCAACTTCTCATTCTGCGCGAATGACAGCGTCACAACGGCGATAGCGGAGGCCGCGATCGCCAACACAATGAACGCGCTCAAGCGACCGATTCGATTTGTTAATAACCATTTTTGAAAACGAGTTCGAGCAGAGTGAGGCTTAGACTTATGCTGTGTATTCATAGGGGGAACTTTTCCTTCTCCTGGGTTCGCTTAGATATTAGGTTGGAATCAGAGACCTTCTGCGAAGGTCGATATCGCCAAGGATCGAAGGGATCGAATTCGATGTTGGTTTCCGGCCGTCGCTATCAACATAAACTTTGGATTTGACTTTAAGCGCCGCAAAGATATTCCGAAATTCACTGCGAGTCAAACGGAATGCGATATTGGTGTATGGTAAGATTCAAACTGCGCTGAGAATTCCGAGCTGGGTTCGTGAACGATCAAATTGATCAGACTGAGAGAAATCTATGAGTAAAGCGGTAGTAATGTTTTCGTTGATCGGCGCTTGCTTACTATTCACCATTCTGGGCGATCGTAGTGCTTGCGGCTCCAGGGGAGACGCCATCAGCAAAAACCCAGTTGAGAGAAATGACAGGTTGCCGGCCGGGATCTGGGGCGGAGACCATATTCGCGCTGAAGTCACCGATGGCGGAGCGGAGATCGAATTTGATTGCGCGCATGGGGTGATTGCAGAAGCGATCGCGCTTAACAGTAAGGGCGGTTTTGATGTCCCCGGAAAATACGCGCCCGAGCACGGCGGCCCGGTTCGCGATGATGAGACGAGCAAAGCGATTTCAGTCCGCTATGTCGGCGCCATGCGGGATTCGAAATTGAGCCTGACCATCATAAACGGTGACACGAAAGAGACCATCGGCACTTTTACGTTAACCCATGGCAATGACGGCCGCGTCATGAAGTGTCGTTAGCCTCCTGGACGAAAGATTCTTCCTAACTTCGCTACAGCCCGACCCGAATAACCTGCGCTCCACCTCTTCTCGCCCTAATTGGTGAATTACTCGCGTCCCTCTTGCTGCGAGCATCAAAACAGGGCCAAAATCTTGGCGAAGTCTGGCATCATCAGAACCGTGGCGGCTTTAGGTCAACATTCCGAAGTTCACAACTCTTAACATTTCTTTACCTGAACTTGACACAAAGTGGGATTACCCGTCGTATGCTGTCGCCCACGTCAGGTCGTCCGAGGTGAAAGTGGATTTGAAGAGAAGAACATTCATAGGAAGCTTCAATCGGTTTCGGCTCATGCTGACGCTGGGTCTGGCCGTTCTCTTACCGGCCGCGGCGCTCGTCTATTTGAATTTCAGCCAGTTGCGAACCTTCGAACGCGACAAATTGCTGGAGGCCGCCTTTCATCGTGACTTTCAGGAGATGCTCGCCATCACCGAAAAGAAGATCAATAAGAAGGCCTACACGATGACCGAAGAGGTGCGCGAGCTTTTCCCATCGCCGGATGCAGAGACAACCGAGAAAGAGAAAAAGCTCGATCACATCTTGTCCGCGAATCCCTGGCTTTCGCACGTCTTCCTCTTTGACGAAAAAGGTTTGTTGCTGCGCTCGCAAGCCGCGCAGATGAGCGACAGATACTTTCGCGAAGAGCACGACCACATGGCGGAAAGTTACCATGCCTGGTTCGGCATGGAAGGCAAGTCAGTAGTGGAAGGACTGCACAAGAGAACTCGGCCCATCTCTCTTTCAACCCAGCTAACGAAGCGAGCCAATGGCGAGGCCTACCTCGCGACTGCCTTGTTCGTCTTGCCTCAGCTACCGGGCGAGCGCGTTGTTATCGGCGGGGCGACGTTCGATCCGTGTTACTTGAAACAAACCTTTTTTCCGGGAATGCTCGAAGAGATGGTTGCCCAAAACTCGAATGAGCAGGGAGGAAACCCGAAGGCAATGGTGATCTATCCCGCGGAAACCGAAATGGGAAAAGATATCAAGCCGTTGGCCGCCACGACCGGTTGGGGCGACGGGAAGCCTGAGGTCATGCGCAAGTTCGACGATGGATTCCGCGGGCTGGCGCTGGGCATAAAGTATCAGGGCACCAGCGTCGAGGCTTTGGGCCAGACCTGGGTGCATCGCAGTTTCCTCATCCTCGGAATTCTTTCGCTGATGATCATAGGCGGCCTGGTTCTGACCAAACATATCGTCTCAAAAGAGATGGCGCTGGCCCGTCTGAAGTCCGACTTCGTTTCGAACGTATCGCACGAGCTGCGCACGCCGCTGGCGTTGATCAGGCTGTATGCAGAAACGCTCGAGTTGGGGCGCATTACGACCAGAGAAAAGAAGCAGCAGTACTATCGCATCATTCGCAAAGAAAGCGAGCGGCTGACCGCACTCATCAATAACATTCTTGATTTCTCACGCATCGAGGCGGGCCGCAAGGAGTATGAATTCCGCGAGACTGACATCGCAGAACTGGTCCACAACACGCTCGACTCATATCGCTATCAGATCGAGCAACAGGGTTTCGAGTTTGAAGAAAAGATCGACTCTAATCTTCCCGCGGTCCCGGTGGATTGCGAAGCAATAGCCCGCGCGCTCGTTAACCTGGTTAACAACGCGCTGAAGTATTCGACTGACGAAAAATTCCTGGGGGTGAAACTATACCGGGAAAACGGCGTTTTAAAACTTGAAGTGCTGGATCACGGAATCGGCATCGCGCGGCGCGATCAATCAAGGATCTTTGAGAAGTTCTATCGCACCGGCGACCCGCTGGTACACAACACGAAAGGAAGCGGCCTCGGTTTATCACTGGTCCGTCACATCACTCAGGCGCACGGCGGAGAAATCGCGGTCGAGAGCACGCCGGGAAAAGGCAGCAAATTTACCTTGTCATTGCCGGTCGCCTCGGCGGCCCCACGGCGCGGTAGTGCTTTGCATTCGGCTTAAGTGCAAACCGATTGTCTGCGTCAGCCGGGCAAATCGTTAGCGTAAGGAACCATGAAAAGAAAAATCAAACTGAATGGAGAATCGAACGGCGGCCCCGTCGGTGGCCCGGTAACCGGCGCCGCCACCAACGGCAACCATGCCGAAGCGGGGGCCGACAGGAAAACGCGCATTCTGATCGTCGAGGATGAACCGGCCATGGTGGCGGGACTGCGTGACAACTTCGAGTATGAAGGCTACGAAGTGATTAGTGCGGCCGACGGAGCCGAGGGCCTCGATCGCGCGCTCGCTGACAACCCGGATTTGGTCGTGCTCGATGTAATGATGCCACGGATGAGCGGCCTGGACGTTTGTAAACAACTAAAAACCCAGCGTCCTTCCCTGCCCATCATCATGCTGACTGCGCGCGGGCAGGAGATCGACAAGGTTGTCGGCCTGGAGTTGGGCGCCGATGATTATGTCACCAAGCCGTTTTCAATTCGCGAACTAATGGCCCGCGTGAAAGCCGTATTACGACGGGTATCGCCACAAGCGCCCGCGCCTGAGGTTTATCGTTTCAGCGATGTCGAAGTCAACATTCGCAGTAATCAGGTCCAGCGCGCCGGGGCCAACGTTGAACTGTCGGGAAAAGAGTTCGCGCTGCTCGCCTACTTTGTCGCACATCCCGCTGAGACGCTCAGCCGCGACCGGCTTTTGGACGCAGTGTGGGGATATGAGAATTATCCGAACACTCGCACGGTTGACACTCATATCGTCCATCTCAGGCAGAAGCTGGAACCCAATCCTGAGGAGCCCCGTTTTATTCTCACCGTTCACGGCAGTGGTTATAAGTTCGTAGGCTAAGGATAAACCTTCTATGAGCCAGACGAGATTCAATGGCGGTTTAGCTGCTCGACGCGCGATCGATACCCGCGTGGCGACACCGCAGCGACGCACTTCAAACAGGGCCCGCCGCGAAGATCTGGAAGGGAAACTGGCGGCGCTGCAAAAGGATTATGCTGAGCTGCATACTGCTATCTTCGAAGCCGCGCAGGTCCACCGGCGTCTGTGCGCCCCTCGTTTGGTGCGTTACGGTGACTTTGAGATTGCCAGCGAAATTTTCGCGGTTCGTCACCTGGCCGGAGACTTTTTCACTATCAAGGAAACCAACCGCGGAGCAGTTCTGGCGTTGGGCGATATCTGCGGCAAGGGTTTGGCGGCCGGAATGTGGACCACGCATTTGGTTGGACTGGTTGCGACGCGCGCAGCCGTTTCATCCGAGCCAGAGTCTATTGTGGCCGGAGTGAACCGTGACGTTTGCCTGATGGCATCGGACGTGCCGCTGGCGAGTTTGTTCGTCGCCCGCCTTGATGCAGCTACCGGTATACTCGATTACTGTAGTGCCGGACATCCGCCGGCACTGCTCTTACGCGCAAACGGCAAACTCGCGTTGCTCTCCGAGGGCGGACTATTGCTCGGCGTCATTCCCGCCGCTCGCTACGTCAGAGGACGCGTTGAGTTAGGTCTGGGCGACGTTTTGCTGGCTTATTCGGATGGCGTCCTTGAATCCGTCAACGAGACTGCCGAGGAGTTTGGATATGCGCGGATCGAATCCCAACTCCGCCGCGCCAGGACCGACTCTGCCGATGCCTTGCTGTTTTCGGTGCTGGGGGCGGTCCAGGATTTCGCTGCTACCCGCCCACTCGCAGACGACATGTCACTCGTCATTGTCCGTCGCAGCGCTCAAGTCCACTAATTACACTGTCTCAAAGGTTCATTGAATTGATTATGGGGCACTAGTTCGACCGTTAGTGAGGGCTCATCGGTTTAGCGGACTAAGAGGCAGAACGGCTTTGCACACAAAGTTAGTTTATCAATCCGCAAAGCGTCCGCTAACACGGGCTTCGGGGGGATAGATCAGCGCTTTGCCGAAAGACCGTAACGGAGGCGCACTTTTACCAAAATTGGATCGTTGGATTTTGTGTTTGGCTGGTAATAGATGGCCTGCGGCGCCGGCGCATCAGGCTTTAAGACTGTGGCAACGCGGCTGCCTGCTTCCTTCTCTTCTTTGCTCCAGGCTTTCCCGGCGCCTGCTTCCAGTTCCAGCAGTCCGACCTGAGCGCCCCATGATTTTTCCCACTTGCTTACCTGGGCGTCGGAAAGTTTTTGTGCTTTGTCGGTGATTTCAAATCCGGCGAGGGGTGTCGGACTGATCAGCACGCTGATCACTTCGGCCACCTGATCGGATCTGCTGCGTTTGACCGTAAAGAAAGGGGGCCGATCATCCTGCGCGGGCAACTCGATTATCTTCCCGACCGTAACCTGATTATTCCCGCCGAGCGTGCGGGTGGTAGGAAAGATCATGTAAGGCTCGCTCAGATTACCATCGGCGTACTGCTCGCGGTCAATCACATAAAGATAGCCGGTGCGCGCAGCTTCAACGGAAATTCGCAAACGATCCCCCTGATCCAATTTTGTGTTGGTGGAGATTCGCTCCGGCAACCACTCGGCCGAGCCGGCATCTTCATGCACGATTAGCCGCTCGCCGGAGTCAGCCGAGTTTGCCCGGCGCAAACGCCAAAGCGTCACCCCAACCACAGTCTCGCCATTAACCCCCTCAGTAGACACATTCGGAGTAGCAATCCGGTACGTTCGTTTCGCGGCCTTTCGCGGTAAGGGTTTCTTGCTGCCGGTATTAATAAAAGCGGTGTCCCAAAGTTTCCGGGTAGTGTCCTCGGCCTGGGCCTTCAATGTGATCGACGCGGTCAAGCATACGAAGCAAAGTGCTGCCAGAGATAAAAGCCGTTTGACGGTCAGTTGCGCCCAGGTGTCAGAAATCCGACGGTAAGAGACGGCAAGGTGCGCGAGCAACCGAGTCGAATGTGATGTGCGTCGCCCTTGCCGACGCGCGGGCTTCTGACACGCTGATTCGCAAGTTCTTATCGTATTCTGCAAATTCATTTCTCACTCCGTGCAAAGGTGGCAATTACGTCCTGCTGAGTCCACAGGCGTGACGTGCGTCCCACATCTTCTCTCTACCCTCTAACGCGAGAACTGCTCGCGGAAACCACCATCAGCTCCAATATTTCTTGCCGCCTACTTCCATTCGCCCTCGAGCACGAATGCCGCCCAGTAATAGGGCGACTGCCACTGTTTCTGTCGCGACATTTCCATCTGCGCTGTGCGCAATGCCGCTGCCGGACTCTTGTTTTCTCTGAGCATGCCACGATAGAAACGAGCCATCAATTCCGCCGTGGCCTTATCGTTTACACTCCAAAGACTCACCACCACGCGGCGTGCTCCCGCGTACATAAAACCCTGCGTTAACCCGACCAATCCTTCGCCTTTGAAATCTTTGCCTAAGCCTGTTTCACAGGCACTCAGCACGACCAATTCCGCAGGCAGTTTGAGATTATAAATCTCATTGGCTCGCAAGAAGCCGTCCTCAGGTTGGCCCGCTTCATCAACCAGAGAAAGAACTATGGCCGAGAGGTCTGGATGCTCGCTGTCGATGTATCCATGCGTCGCGAAGTGAACATATTGATACTTGCTCAATTCCCCTCCGGTCGCAATGGCGCGGCTGGCTTTGAAATCAATTGCCCTGAAACTCTTCGCTCGCGGCGCTTCGGCCAGGATCTGATCGGCTTCCTGACGCGTGAATTTCAGCCGCCGAATAGTCAGGCCTGAGCCGTCGGCCAGATGTTCGATGAGTCGCGTATTCAACGGGCTGTCTCCCTGAGCTCGCTTTGTCCCAGCACTTTTCACCTGGGCGCCGAGCCGCTCGTCTGTAGTAGAAAAAACAGGATCGGCGAGCACGGCCACGGCGTTGGGCGCCGGCTTGCGATGCGCCAGACCCTGACGTTGAATGGCCAGTGCCGAGGCCGAAGGCAGAGAGACTATTTCGTGATCCTGTATCAAGGGCCGGTAGCTGGCTATTGGCACGTTGTTCGTGCGGTTACGCTCTGCAACCGACGACTGGCCACTGGCCACTGACAAAGCAGCGAAGGGCACATACTGCAACGCACCATCGGCGACTACTACGAGGCGTTTAGCTCTCAGCTCAACACCGAGTGGGCCAAGGACGATTTGGCTGAGTGCCTTCATGGCGTCCAGCAATTGCGAATCCGTTTCCGCAATCCTCTCTTGCTTCTGCTGAGCGTTTTCTACTTTAGATTGACTACGCGCTGTAAGTAACTCGTGGACCCGACGTGCGGCTTTCTCTATTTGTTCCCGCTTTGGCAGCTCGTAAGCCTTTAATGAATCTTCAGTCACTGCCCAAACGTAGCTCCGCTCTTCTCCCAGCGAATACTCAAGCAACATCGTCCCCTGATCCAACTGCGCTTGAATTTCCTTCAGGCCGAGCGGTTGAGGCTGAGTCAGCGCGGCATAGGCCGGACTGGCTTTGCGAATCGCGACCTGCATTTGCTGATACTGATCTTCGAGCCCGCTAATCTCTTTCTTGAGCGTTTCAATCTCCTGTTGATTGCCCTTCTGAGCCGTCAGCTGCATCTGGCGCTGTGCCTTGGCATTGAATGATTGGCTGAGTTCATGTTCTCTTTTGACCAGGTCTCCGCTGACTCCTTGTCGGATATCAACATGAGTTTCATTGAGCATCTCAGTCAAGCTGCGTGCGCGGCCACGCTCACTTGCCTGTAACGCTTCCGCGTCGTGCCCCTTCCCTGGATCCTTTGAGTCCAGCTGCATCAGCAAATCGACATAAAGCTCGTAAGCTGTCTCCCTCGAGGCACGGTAAGAAGCCCGAAGTTGCTGACTGCCTGAGCGGGCCCGCACAGTTTCAATCGACGCCAGCGACTCTTCGATATTCTTGCGCGCTTCCGAAAGATTGCCTTTGGCTCCCTGCGCGCGAGCACTATCTTCCAAAGCGACGGCTGCGCTGTTGAGGTCGCCGATCCGGCGAAATATTGAAAGCGCCTTATTCAACTCTTCAAGGGCCTGATCGGTTTGGCCCAACAAGGCGAAAACATGTCCCAGATTCCGAAGTGCAATTCCCTCCCGGCGAACGTTGCCAGTTTCGCGTTGAATCTTTAGAGACTGATCGTGATAGGGGAGGGCCTTTTGCTGCTGCCCCATTTCTGAGTAAGTGACGCCTATCAAGTCGAGGGTCTCAGCTTCCTGGGCACGATTACCAGTTTGCCGTTGAATGACCTGCGCCTGATCGTAAAACTTGAGCGCCGCTTCGTAATCTTCAGACTGACTGTAAGCATTACCGATGTTACTTAATGTTAACGACTCGGCATTCTTATCTCCGCTGGCGCGGAGAAGAGAAAGAGATTGCTGTAGAAAATCGCGGGCCTTTTCTTGTTCGCCCATCATGCTGTAGGCGACCCCGAGATTGTTGAGGGTTAATCCTTCCGTTCGTTGATTCCGTAACGACCGGAAGAGTGGCAGGGCTTGGAGATAATACTCAGTTGCCTTTTGCCATTCGGCCGCGTCGTTGGCAATCTTCCCAATATTGTTAAGGGCGGAAGCTTCAGTGTCACGTTCGCCGGTTAACCTTGCCAGACTTAGAGCGTGGTCGTAATGTTCGAGTGACTTTGCGGGATCTCCCAACACGTCATAGTCCCCTCCGAGAAACGTCTCTAAACGCCCCTCCAGTCTTTGATCGCCCAGGGCCTTCGCCAGCGCGATTCCGTCATCCAGATATTTGAGTGCAACCCGGAATTCACTGACCTGAAGGCACAAAACGCCAAGAGCTCGGAGCGCCAGGGCCTGTCTGTAGGTGTCGTGAGTCGATTGGTAATACTGGAGGGCCACCTTAGTCGGTTCAATAGCCGCACGCTTTGACGCGACGTTTCTCTCGCTACCGAGTTTGGTGCCCTGGTCAAAGCTCCGCTGGGCTGCGACACGACTTTTATCGGTCTCACTAACGTTGCGCACCTCCACTTCACGAATCTGGTACCGGCCTGGAGAAGCGTTGGCATTCGGTGACAAAACATCGATGCGATACTCGCCTGATTTTTCGGCTATCAGCAAAACCGGTTCATCGCCCCAACGATCGTTAGGGCTGTCGGTATCGGTGATCTTCTCTCGGCCGGGCCCAAAGAGCGACACAGTCACGTCGATATCCTTTTGCTCGACCAGCGCCGAGAGAAATTCTCCGGCCCTCAGATTGATCTGATATGAGTGTGTTTCTCCTCCCTTGAGCTCATGCTCGCCAGCGGAAAACTCAGAAAGGGTTTTGGCCTGTTCTTGCCTGAGCCCTTTCGATGAACCCGCCCCGAAATTAGACGCCCGCGAGTACATTTGGCCCGCGGAAACTTGTGAGAGCGAGAAGAGTGCGCAAACAACCACGGCGCACGAACAAATACACGCCGACAGCCACAGGCTTGACGAGTTCCGCTCGGCCTGCGCCGGATAAGGCGATCCGACTTGAAAAGTTGGATGAAAAATCTCTTGCGGCATTATGCGCCCCAGTCGCCGAAGTTGACTCCAGATAAAGGTGAAATCAGAGACTGTTGATTCGCGATCTCGCGTCTCCCCTTATCCGAAGCTGAGTCTCAGGCAAACGCCTTTTAGCCAAACTGACCCTTACGCCTGCTTTTCGAATTTATGCGGTAGTGGAAGCAGCAACTTCAGGCTCATCTTCACCCACGCCGGCACCTGCTTGGGCTGTCCACTCTCCACTCTCTCCGTCAGTTGCCTCGGTGTTCGGGTCGGTATTTTTCCAGGTTCCTTCGGCTTGATTCTGACTTTGGCCGCCTGTAAATGTCGTAACCTCAAAGGTCCAGTTGTAGCCGAGATACTCGAACACTGGGAACGTAAACGGGGGGTTCGGTGGTGTGGTCGTGTTCGTGGTAGACAGAACATATGCAATGCTCTGTAAAGTAAGCTGAAAACAGGTAGGGTTCAGGGAGCCAAACGGGCTTGAGATGATATGGCAATTAAGCAGGTTTGATTTGTCTTTCCCGCCGCTTGTGTTGTGAATGGTCCAGACTGACATTTTTGTTCTCCTTTATGTTGTTCGTGGTCTACACAACTCCTCGTAGGCGAGTTGTGCCTGGGCCTGCGAGCCTTACGTTCATGAGATCTACCGCCGCGGCCGCGCGGATGAGTGCCGACCCACAGTATTTCATCATTCGGCAGAACCGGAGGTGCAGCGAACTCGGTCAGCGAGCCCTTCATATTGCGCAAGGCGCGCGATGGGAAACGGAACAGACCCGTCTCAATGCGCCCTTACGCACACCGCGCTAAGGTAAAGAGCAAAGACCGCAAAGACCTCCTGCTAGTCTTTCGCTTTCACCTATCCTTCACCGGCATCGAGCGGCCACTCATTCTATAGATCTACGCTCGTCGCTTTGTTGCCTCTATGCAGACACCGACATCTCATCTGCATCCTCGCCCCCATCCTCGTCTGTGTCCTCATCTGCGTCTTCATCCGGAACACCTGAACCAGCCTGTGCTGTCCACTCACCCTCTTCCGGACCCGTACCCCCAGGATCGTCATCTACGTCAGGCCAGGACGAGTAGGAACCACTTGCGGAGTTACCGGCCGGCAGACTGGATGCACCTATTGACCAAAACCGATTCTTGTGGACGAACTCAGGAAAGGTGAAACTGGGCGCCTTCTCAGTGACCGAAGCCAGCACCTTGGTGCCGTGCGTAAAATCGAAACCAGTTGTGGTTTGTACGATGTGGCAACCATGAATTCCATCACCCCCGTCGGTCGTTTCGTGGATGGTCCATTCATTGACTGGTGGCATAATCTTATCCTCCTTCAACAGTTAATGGTTTGCAGAATCACTGCTCGAATTGCGCCTCGGTTGCCGGACTAACCCTCGGAACAGCGGCCTTCCTTCACTTATTAACGCGAGAATTCGTGTGGAAAACCACCAAGGCGCTGGATGGCCAGTGAAAACAATATCGATTTTTCAGATATGGTTTAGGCCGGCATGCTACGCTTGAGTGGCGGCATCATATTCCTGAGGCGGGCGAAGGTCAATCGCTTTTCGATGCTGAAATCAGAACCCAAACGTTTAGAGTTCAACCGGCTTTGCCCGAGAAGTCGCATTTCTGAGTTCGCGTTTAGCGGACGATCGAAAGTAGCCCGGCGATTCATCGCTCCGGATTAGCCGAGTCCGAGACGAAGTCCGTGCAGCGGACCGCTGAGGATCGGCACCGAACCGCGCACGATAGCGAGCGGGAAAAGGACTCAACTTACGCGAAATGCTCTTGAAGATAATCAACTTTTGAGATTGAGTCTTTGTCCCGCTCGCTACCGCTCGCGGTTCGGTATTTTTCAGCCGTCCGCTTTACGGACTAAATATTCTTGCGACTCTTTTCCCAGTGAACTGCTGCGCACTATCATTCGTCCGCTCTGCGGACTGATAACTACTTCCGGGCGAAGCTGCGTCAACCTTTGAGCTTGTCGTGTTCCAACCCGAACAAGCTAAAGCTTGAACTCTGGACCAGGAACATCAATGATGCTCAAGTTTGATGGCCTGGACCAGAACGGTGCCGGGAATTCTGACGCTGGTCTGCTCGTCATCTTTCTCGATCGTGGCCTTCGTCCCAGAGTGTGCCCTTAAGAATTCCTGAACGCGGGTGTTTAGACCAGCATCTTTGATCAGACCCTGATCTTTCGCATTCGCGAACTGCTTCACTGCTTCCAATTCAGATTCGGCACTCGCGGAAAACACCAACCAGAGTTTTTCCGTCCCCTTTTCCGCGTCAAATGTGAACCAGCTTTGCTCCGGAATCTCGATCCGTTGATTCTCAGCCAGACGGGATAAACCACCGTTCGTAGTTGTGGAAGGAAACAGAATGACAAATGAAGGTAAGCCACCTGCGGTCGGCGGCCCTTCGTTCAGAATGTACAAGTATCCGGACTGCGGACTGCGGACATTTATTCTGACGCGGTAGTCTTTCTCAAAGTTTATCTCGCCTGCAAGTCTGAAAGGCTCTTCGAAGGGCCGGCCATTTCTATATTTCTGCACCGTCATCCAGTAAGTGAGCTGGCGTTCCGCAACCGTAGCCAAAGGAGGCGCCGGATGCTCGGCGTTGGAACTCCGGAACCGCGACCAGTTCAGAGCAACGATCAGACCGGCGGCCAGAACCAACATCACCGCAATACCCGCAAAGACCCTCCGGCGGCTGCCCGTCGCGCTTTCTGTGTCCTGGGCCGTAGACGTGCCCGCTTCTATTGAGCCGGTCCCGCGGATCGCATCATTACCTGTCGTCGCGATAGGCGCGATCGACTCAGGCGAAGCTGAACGCCCCATTTCAACGTCCAACTCCAGACGCTTCCTCAGATTTCGCAAATCGATCAGCATGTCCTTTGCCGTCTGATATCGCTCGTCGGGTCTCTTGGCTAAAGCTTTGCTGACAATTCGTTGCAGCTCAGCGGGCACCGTGCGCGCGCCCAGGTTTGGCAGCGGTGCTGGTTCCTTCTCGAGAATGTCTACGATCGTATGGCTTCTCGTCACTCCGGAGAATGGGACGCATCCAGCAACCAATTCATAGATCAGCACGCCGGTGCTCCAGAGATCCGTGCGCTCATCGACGTCCAATCCCTGCGCCTGCTCGGGAGACATGTAGCTGACAGTCCCCATTACCGTACCCGGCACTGTTCAGAGCAACAGCTCGGTATTCACTTCGCTATCTGATCGCCCCACTGATAGACCAGTGTTTCTTTCCGTAAGTTTGGCTAAACCAAAGTCGAGCACCTTCACCACGCCGTCACGACGCCGCACCATGACGTTTTCAGGCTTGATGTCCCGGTGAACGATCTTGGCCTCATGCGCTGCGTCGAGGGCCGCGACCACTTGCGCGCTGATATCGATTATCTCGAGCAGCTTGATCGACGAGTTGCTGAGGCGCTCGCGCAACGTTGCGCCATCGACATACTCACTGGAAATGAAATGCAGCGACTCAGTGTCGCCAAATTCAAAGATAGTCAGGATGTTCGGCTGGTTTAGCGAGGAGGCGAGCTTCGCCTCTTGTTTGAAGCGTTGCATTCGTCGTTTGTCAGAGGCGACATCAGCGGGCAGGATCTTCAGAGCCACGGTGCGATCGAGCCGCGTGTCCTCAGCCAGATAAACTTCACCCATTCCGCCCGCGCCCAGCTTCTTGATGATGCGATAGTGACTCAGCTGCTGCCCGTTATCTAATCTGTCTTTGCTGACTTCCGCTTCGCCGTCTTCCACGATTAGCAACGATGCGACCTCGGCTACCGCAGGGGAATTTATGAAGTTCTTATCATCCGCAAGTTGATGGGACTTAATCAGCAGCTCAACTTCGCGGCGCAACGACTCGTCGTCGCCGCACTCGGCCGCGACGTAAGCGCCGCGCTGTTCCGGTTCCAGGGCCAGCGCCGATTTGAATATGCCGCTAATCTGCTGCCACCGCTCAGGCTTCATCAAGCCACAGTCTCCCTCAATTCCTGGTAGAGCCAGGCTCTGGCCATGTTCCAGTCGCGCGTTACGGTATTTTCCGAGATCTTCAGCACGCCGGCAATCTCTTCGTTGTTAAGGCCGCCAAAATATCGCAGCTCGACTACCTGACTGCGGCGCGGATC
>Ga0137363_10000934_pt1 | contig 16460 bp, 19 predicted proteins | sample MadtaG_FD_104800 | JGI IMG/M metagenome (GOLD analysis project Ga0137363, IMG submission 104800) | Vadose zone soil microbial communities from Angelo Coast Range Reserve, California, USA - Mad1_115_16 metaG | ecosystem: Environmental > Terrestrial > Soil > Vadose zone | place: USA: California...
CGTCGGGACGTCGATATGGCCGCGCTGACACGCAGCGAACACAACTCGTATTGCCCCTACAAGGGCGACGCTTCCTACTACAGCATTCCCGTTGGCGGTGATCGTTCACGCGACGCGGTATGGACTTATGAGGCCCCATTTGAAGCGATGGCGCAGATCAAGGATTACGTCGCCTTCTACCCGGACCGGGTTGACGAGATAAGTTAACCGGCGAGAGGAAGGAGCAAGAGAGATGGCGTCGATGGAAAATGCTTGTCCTCGAACATTCAATACACTCTTCAACAAACGGGATTATGCGAACACGAACCGGCCAGAGGCTGATCTCGACGTCTTCAGCTAAGCGATAAACAATGGTTCGTCGGGCCCAACTGCGTCCAATGAAACGTCCAACAAAGCGTCCAACACAAAAACTGGCTGTGCGTCTAAGCCTATGGTATGCAATCGAAAATTCGATCGGATAGTTCGAATCGGCGCGCTTCACCCGCTCTATTCTACGATTTCCTGCGCCGGACTACGATTCTCTGCGATCGGGTTCGCCCGATGATGCCGCATGGGGTTCTTCATCAGGCTCTGCAAGGTGCCCAATGATGGATTGCAGCGAGAGTTCAGGATTTTCGATCGGTTAGCGCCGGTCACCGAACGACCCTCAGGTCAAAACAGGACAGCGGATGCATCGTGCACTGCGGTACAACCATTGTGACCGTTCTACGAATGGCCCTTGACTTTCTCGGCAAGAAAACCAGCCTGAATATCCAGCGCTTCGTTGGATTCGGGTAGATTCGGGTTCTGCCAATGCACGTGAGGCATAGCGTCGAAAACGACCAGCTCGGCGTGCACTCCCGCGCGCAGCAACTGCCGGTGAAAGTTAGACGTACCGCTAAGGAACATGTCCCGCGAACCACCCATCAGCAGCACCGGAGGAAATCCCTTAACGTCGGCGTAGGCCGGAGATAGGATGGGATCGATGAGGCTGTGACTGCCTAGGTATGCATGCGCCACTACAGCAACCGGTGTGACCATGGGCGCCAGCCCTTCGTCGCTGAAGAAAGCTTCGCTGTCGCCGGGATGCGCAAAATCAACGGTACCAGAGAAGAATCCCAGTGCTGCCGGCAGCGGCAGGCCTAGCTGGCGGGCCCTTACCAAGGCCTGCGCCGAGAGTATGGCTCCTGCCGATGAACCATACAGCGCGAGGTGCTGCGGTCTGTAGTCCTTCAGAAGCTCACGGTATACTGCAATGGTGTCGTCGACCGCAGCAGGGAACGGTGCCTCAGGCGCGAGCCGGTAGTCGACAGCCAACACCTTGATGCCGGTTCGCGCTGCAATTGGGATAGCTTCCCGGATCGAGCCCTGGCCAAGAAAAAAAGCGCCTCCGTGCAGATTGATTAGCAGCCGGTCCTCCAGGTCAGCCCTTGCGTTTGTGGGCGTGACGAGTGTGACGGGTACGCCGCCAAGCGATTTTTTCTCCACTGTGACCGGATACATCCGCAAGAGTTGTTCGGTTAGCCGAGCCTGCATTTCAGCGTGCGCCGCACGCACGTCCGCGACCGTCTGTGTCGGTTCAGGTGACGGGTGCGGCGCCATTGCTGCGGCCGTCAGCATCGCTTGCGCCTCTTCGGAGATTGTCTTCGGAATTGGGATCGTGAGGTCGACTATGTGCGCGCTGCCATCCCGCACGAAGGTAATTGCCGGGATCTGGTAAGTTTTTAGCGTGCTCACGTTCTGTTTCTCCATTGGGATACTTTTGAAAGGTTGCTCGGGACGCGGCAACATATCTTGCGCGAAAAGCAGCGCCGGATGGGCCATGCCAAGACAGATAGCGCTGACCGAAAGCATAGAACTGAGGTTAGGCAGGGTTTTGCTCATGGGCTCGTTCCTTGAACTTAGGGAGGGCAGGCATTGCGTATGTTGATCCAACGTACCGCTGTTCTGGCGACCGAAGCTTATTGGCTGCTTTATGCGGTCACCGAAGGCTGGCGTGGATTTGCCACATGGTGGGAGCGGATGCAGGCGATGCCGAGCTACCAGGCGACGGAGCTCGGATGAGGCTTTGCTCGACGACAAAGCGGGCCAAGTGCCTCTCAGGAAGCCACTCGTCCACCGACGGAGGCAAAAGGTACCCAGTCTTGCGATCAATCGTACGGAAATTGCTCAACTGCGTGCCACCCTGTCACGAAGAAAGGCCGAATCAATCCATCGGTTCTACCCAACCCTGCTCAGCGCGCTGAGTCCGACAGGCTGCTAGCTTTAGCTAGCTATCGGGGCCGGGGATCAAGGATAAAACCCCGCAGGTTCGGCATCTCGACTTCCGGCAGCGACGAGGCGTCCATGACCTGAGACTCAGAAATGATCTTCCCGCGCGCGAGCACATAAGCCGTGGCGGCATAGACCTCGTCACCGGTGAGCGATCCGGGCGCATTGAAAGGCATCGCTCTCCTCACGTAATCGAAGACAGTCGTCGCATAAGGCCAGTAGCTTTCAACGGTTTTGAAAGGCTTCGCCGTTACGAGCGTTCCGCGGCCTCCGATAAGTGCAGGGGCGCCAGTTTCACTAATGCCCTCAAGCTTTTCTCCATGGCATGCCGCGCATTTCTCTTCGTAGACCATCCGGCCTTGGCTGGCATCGCCATGTCCCGGCGGGAGGCCGGCACCGTTTGGCGGTATGGAAAGGTAACGTTGAAGATCGGCGCTCGTGATGGGCTGGCCGAAATCGAAGGCAGTTTTCGTTTCCGCCATGGCTGCGCCGGCAGGTGCGCCGAAAACAAGAATTGCTGCAAGAGCGATTTTAAGCGGCGGCATTGCTAACACTCCCGTCGGGGCCAACGCCCCAGGCTTGGATGCCATTATAGTGATAGAATGCGTTTACGCCGCGCTGCTCCACGAGTTGCTTCCGGATGGGTTGAACATACCCGGTCTCATCCGCACAGCGGCTGAGCAGAACACGAGGCTTGCCGTCCCACATCCAAGGTAGTTTGAAGCGAATTGTGCAGATGGGTTCGGGAATGCCTTCGAGATCAGCTTTCTGCCAGGTGGCGCCGCCGTCCGTTGAAACCTCGACACCCGAAATCCGGCCCCGTCCGGACCAGGCGAGCCCCGTGATCTCGTAAAATCCTGGACCGGGCAGCCGCATCGCCCCGGAGGGAAATGTGATTACGGATTTCGCATCCATTTCGAAAACGAATTCCCATGCAACGCCGTCCGGCATCAGGTCGGTGTATTTCGACGTCTCTTCGCGCGACATGAAGGGGACGCCGCTCACCTGCAGGCTCTGAATCCACTTGATGTGAGTGTTGCCTTCGTAGCCCGGCAGCACAAGGCGCAGGGGGTAGCCCTGCTCGGGGCGAATGGCTTCGCCGTTCTGGCCATAGGCGAGGATCGCATCGCGCAGCATCTTCTCCATCGGGATCGAGCGGGTCATTACGGCGCCATCAGACCCCTCGGCCAACACCCAGGTTCCCTCCGGCTTCAGTCCAACTTGCTTGGCGAACTCAGAAAAAAGAACGCCTGTCCATTCCGACGTGCTCAGAAGGCCATGCGAGGCCTGCACGGTTTTCTCCATTTGCCCGGTCCACCCGGATAGCGTATTGCCCGAACACTCGATAAAATGTTTGCGAGTGACAGAAGGCATCCGGCGGATGTCAGCCATGGTGAAGCGCTTCGGCGTTCCAACCAAGCCGTGAATGACAAGCGAATGTTTCGCGGGATCGATAACGGGAATGCCGGCGTGGTGGCGCTCAAAATGCAGGCCGGATGGGGTAATGTTACCCAGGAGGTCTGCAAGCGGGGTAAAAGTAGTGTTGGGGTTGGGGTTCGGCGCGAGGAGACGCACGGCCGTCTCGAACTGCGAGCGCGAGCCATAACCGCCATCTTCAAATGTCGGCCGGCCTTGCTCCTTCGTTGGGTCAGCAGCAACGTCGTAATGGATGGAGCCGGGAGGCGCAGATAGCGCCGCGGCTAGAGCTGGCCTTACAAGGCTTGCAGACGATACCCCAACGGTCGAGCCAACCGCGAACAGCAGACCGCGCCGGCTGACCTTACCGCGCGGAAACATGCCCTCCCGGCACGGGCAGTCTTCGGCCTGTATCTTTCTGTAATTGCTCATACTGTCAATCACTCCGTTGCCCCCGTACTCGGGTTACAGATCCGACGCTATTTGCGCGAGGGTTTCGGCCAGTTCGTTCGGCAGATCCACCATGACGTCATGCCCGCAGGTCAGTTTGACGACATCCCATCCTGGGGCTCCGGTAAATTTGTTGGCGAAATACCGGAACGGACTGGGGTCCCAGCCATCGGCCAGGATGTAGATGCGGCGTTTCACGTTCTCGATCTCACCCGACAGCAAGACCGGCATCTCGAACGTGGCAAGCGCCTGCGGGACGCAGCGCCGGCTCACCCATTCGCGATTTGCAGGCGAGACGTGGAGGATTTCCGCCGTGAGCGGATGCGTCATCCCGCTGTTGTTTTCCAGGCCCGCGTCGCGAAAGGCGCCGATGAACTGCTCGGCCACCGGCGGTTCGAGCGCTTTGTGCAGCAGCGCCAACAAAGAGTCTCCGTCGTCCGGTACAAAGGCATCAAGATAGACAAGCGCCTTGATGCGATCGGCCATCCGGTCGGCTAACCCGGTGATCACCATGCCGCCATAAGAATGGCCGACGAGGATGACGTCGCTGATTTCCTCGGCCTCGATGCAGCCTGCGACGTCGCGAATGTGGGTTTCGAGGGTGATGTTTTCATCCGCCTTATGAGCACGTTCGCCGACGCCCGTGTGGGTCGGTGTGAAAACCTCGTGCCCCATCTTGCGCAATGCGGCCGCGGTTTGACGGTAGCACCAGCCACCGTGCCAGGCCCCGTGAACGAGAACGAACGTCTTTTTTTCCGTATTCAATTTTATGACTCCTGTGGCGTGTCAAAGACAGAACTCGGGGTTCTCTCCGAGGGCCCTGATCGCGAGCTACCGGCTGGAAACTGATTGAGGCTTTCCTGGCGATCACGGCTCTCGACGAAAATCGCTGCCCCCGGGTTTGATATCAAGTTTGTATTCCGTACCTTCCTGCGCCCGCGTTTGACTTTGCGTCCGCGCCCTCGCGCGGACTGGCATCGCTTCGCAGCGACGCCAATCTAAAACGTCACTTCGGCTGCGGCACGATACGAAGGTACGGCCTCGGCGCCTTCCAACCGCTCGGATAGATCGTTTTGGCCTCGCCATCGCTGACGGAGCCCGCGATGATGACGTCGTCACCCTGGTTCCAATCGGCAGGCGTCGCGACGCGATGCTTGGCCGTCATCTGCAGGGAATCGATGACGCGCAATATCTCTACGAAGCTGCGCCCCGTCGTCATCGGATAGACCAGCACCAGCTTGATCTTTTTGTCGGGTCCGATGATGAAGACGTTCCGGACGGTCTGGTTGTCGGCGGCCGTCCGGGCCGCGACATTGCCCGACGTCGAGGCGGGGAGCATGTCGTAGAGCTTCGAGACATGGAAATCGGTGTCGCCGATCATGGGATAGTTCGGCGCGGCGCCTTGCGTCTCGCGGATGTCTTCCGACCACTTGGCGTGCTTGTCGACCGGATCGACCGAAAGACCCATCAGCTTGACGCCGCGCTTGTCGAATTCCGGTTTCAGCCTGGCGAGTGCACCGAGCTCGGTGGTGCAAACCGGGGTGAAATCCTTCGGATGCGAGAACAGCAGTGCCCAGCTATTGCCGATCCAGTCATGGAATTTGATTTTCCCTTCGGTGGTCTCGGCTACGAAGTCCGGAGCGACAGCACCAATCTGTAACGTCATGTTTCGACCTCCTGTTGTTAAAGCGAGATTCATTTTGGAGAACGCAGCGCCGCGACCTGGTGGCTAATCGACACCGCTGTTCATCCGCGAACTGCGCTACGGCGCCTTGTTCGGTGGCGAGACGGCCCTCATTCGCGAAAGGTCGCAAGCGCGTTGAGCGGTATCTTCAAAAAGTGTCCGTCGTTGTCTTCGGCGGGAGGCAGGCGTCCTGCTGCGATATTGACCTGCAGAGCGTGCAGAATGAGCTTTGGCATCGGCAAACTTGCGTCGCGTGCGCGGCGAAGGGCAACGAACTCTGCCTCGCCATGCGCCTGGGCAAGGTGAATGTTCCGGGCACGCTGGTGAGCTACGGTGCTTTCCCAGGCGGGTGGGCGACCGTTGGGCATGTAGTCGTGGCCCGTGAAAAGGCGGGTGTGATCAGGCAGGGCCAGGATGCGTTCGATCGTGCGCCAGAGCGCATGTGCATCGCCTCCCGGAAAATCGCAACGCGCCGTGCCGAAATCGGGCATGAAAAGCGTATCATGTATGAAGGCGGCATTGCCGACCACGTAGGTAACCGACGCCGGGGTGTGACCGGGAGAGAACAGCACGCGCGCCTCGAGATCGCCGATGTGGAAGACATCGCCGTCGGCGAACAGCCGGTCCCATTGTGAACCGTCGGTCCTGAAACTTGGCGGCAGATTATAGATATCCTTCCAAAGCCGCTGCACGTCTGTGACGCGCTCTCCGATCACAGTCCTCGCGCCCGTCTTCTCCTTGAGATAAGCGGTCGCCGAAAAGTGATCCGCATGGGGATGGGTATCGAGAATCCACTCGACTGTGAGCTTCCGTTCGCGCACGAAGGCGAGCAGCGCGTCGGCCGACGACGTCGCCGTTGCCGCAGACTTTTCGTCGTAGTTGAGTACCGGATCAATAATCGCGCAACGTCCCGTGTCACGATCAGCGACCACATATTGAACGCTGCAGCTGTACGCGTCGAAAAAGCCGTCGACCCGAGGCTCGCGGACATAATAGCGGGAAACCAATTCGCCGTGGCTATTCATGTGTCGTTGTCCGGAGAATTCCTGGCTACGCGGGCGCCAGCTCGACAGGCAAAGACTGAAGCCCGCGCAGCGTATTGTTAAAGGCTCGTTTGACTTCGCCGTCGATACGGATCGCGCGAACTTTTCTGGCGAGAGCAGTGAGCATCGCCTCGCCCTCAACCCGCGCCAGCAATTGGCCGACGCACACATGAATGCCAGCGCCGAACCCGACATGGCCCGCCGTCCGACGCTCGATGTCGTAAATATCGGGCCTGTCCCATTTGCGCGGATCGCGATTGGCGGCGCCCAATAACATCAGGACTTTCTCGCCTGCGTCGAGCTGCACGCCGCCGATCTCGGCGGGCCGCGTTGTCGTGCGCGAGAACGTCTGCGCCGGCGATTCGAAGCGGATCGTCTCTTCGAAGGCGGCGCGGGCGAGAGAAGGATTTTTGTTGAGCTTCGCCATTTCGGTCGGGAATCGCGCCAGGCAATAAACTGCGGCGCCCAGCGCGTTGACAGTTGTATCAATCCCGGCGCTCAGCAGCGAACGCACCAAGAGCCTCGCATCCTCTGCGCTGATCTCACCGGTATCGACCGATTCGTGGATCTTCGCGCCGATGCCGTCGGGCGAAAGATTTTCGCGCCGGCATTGCTCGCTCACCCAGGCGGCATGCGGCGCGGCGCCTGCAAGAGCATCGCGCCGCAACTCGTTGTCGGGCCCAAAGGCGTTGAACGCCGCGTTGGCATAGGGCCTCAAGTGGTCGCGCCCTTCCTTGCGCAGGCCTACGGCGTCGGGGAAGACGGAAAGCGGATAGGCTTCGGCCAATGTCGGAATGGCGTCGAAACGACGCGCTTCCAGCAGCTTCTCGATCAGCGCCTCGGCAGCGGACGCAAGAGAATCGCGAAGCTGTTTCATGACGCTCGCCGACAGCGCACGATTGAGCACGGCGCGGGCGCGGTCATGCTCGGGTGGGTCCTTCTCCAGGACGAGACTCGGTGTCCGCCAGGGCTTCTCCTTGGAGAAATCGCTCATACCGATGCCGCGGCTAGAACAAAATGTCCGCCAATCGGTGAGGACGCGATGCACGTCTTCGTATCGCGCCACCGCCCAGACGCCGTAGCGGCACAGCCAAACGGCCGGGCCGGCCTCGCGCAACTCCTGATGAGCCGGGAAAGGATCGGCGAAGAATTCGAGCGAGAACGGATCAATGTTGGAAGTTGGCGCGCGCTCCCTGGCGCCTGTCGCGGCGATCACTTCACTCATTGCGGCCTCCTGTGGCGTTTCTCATCAGTGCACTGTCACCCTGATCGTCGAGCGCGAGTAATTCTGCCAGAGGCGGCATCTGCTGCCGTATCTCTTCCGATGAAAGGAACGAAATCCCGTGCTCTTTTCCGGCCGCAATGTGTGATCCATATCGGCCGGCCTCACCATAGTTCGCGGCGTGTGTTGGAAGATCGAGCGAGCGGGCTGGTTCGCTCATATCGCGGAAGTAGCCTTCGAAGCCGCCCGGAGACAGCCAGATCAGCATCCGCAATCGCGGAGTGAGGATCCTGAACGTATGCGGGATGAATTTAGGAAAGAACACGCCTTCGTTCTGACCCGCGGATAAGAGCTCTTTGCCGATGTAAGCATCGATGCGGCCTTCCAGTATGTAGAAGAACTCATCTTCCCGATGGTGCACGTGCGCCGGAGGTTCGTTCCCAGGCTTTGACAGGTACTCCGTGATGCTGAAGCTGCCGTTCGTGTGTTCGCTGTTGACGAGAAACGTCATGACGCTCCCCATGTACCAGTGGGAGTTTTCGATGTATCGTCCTTGCACAAAGGGCAGCAGAGAGGCCGTGTTGTTCTTGCTCATCTTGTCTCCTTGTCCGGCGTCACCCGCCGTGTACGGCTTTCGCTGCCGTCGACATCGAATGACATCAGAACGAATTCCGGTGCTTGTGCCTGGGATTGAGTTCGTGCCTCTTTTGCTGAAGATGACCTCAGGGCCGCTGACGGCATCCAGCGAGCGTCACGATCAAAGTGTAAGCGGCTACTTTTTCACTTCAGCCCCGTGGCTTGCGACCTGCTTCCATTCGCCATCGATTTTGACAAACGTGTCAGTAGCGATGATGGTGTGCGCGCGACGCTGACCCATGATCAGAATGTCATAGGTGTCTTTGTAGGTTGCGACGGCTGTATCGCCGTACACGCGCACCTTGAGTTCGGAGAGTTTCTCGCTGTTTGTCTTGATGTTCTTGGCGTCGGCCATCAGATTTAAGAGGCCGGCCTTGGTGTAGTAAGTTCCGTCGCTGTCGCCCCGGGTCCAATCCTCAGCCAGAACCTTCCGATAAAAGGCCGGGTCGCCGGCCAGATCTGCTTTGACGCCGTCATTTTCCAAATTGGAGATGGCCTTGACGACGTCAGCCTCGGTAACGGTTTGGGCTCCGGTCAGACTTGGTCCGGTGAGCAGGGCGAGGGCACATACTGAAATCCACAACACGGGGTTCCTTGCATTCATGGGTCACCTTTTGTTTCTGATCACAGTCAACACGCGGGCTGCAGACAAATTTGCTTGAACGAAGCGTTCCAGGCGGTCGCTGCCCACGACTAGAAATCGACGATCCGATTTCCGATATCAAGTTTGTATTCCAGACTTGGCAGGCGGCGTAACACGGATCGCAGCCAGAACATTGCGGGCGTGATAACGGAAAAGGTCCAACAGGTGAGGCGCAGCGGAGTTTTGTAGCGCGTTGCCGGGTTGGAGTGGCAAGCTAAGACGGTCGTCTGCGCGACCCGCGAGAAAATGCAAATGACACCGCACAAGCCACAAGAAACGGTGCGCTTCGATAAGCGGCGCTTGCGTGAGCGACATGGGACGCGCCGATGCGGGCGTATTGGCCCAGATTGCGCGCCGCAAGTCTCGCAGGCCGCCGGGGCCTCGCTTGAGGTCAGGCTCGTCCTCCAAACGTTGCATTTCGCGCGGCGCACGGCGATGAGTGCTTGACAGGGCGTCGCCGATCGCGTCCCTCCAGCGTCCTGCGTCAGGACCAGAGAGGAGCGCCGCGATATCGGTGTCGAGAGAAGTGAATAGGCCGAAACCGCCCCATAGGAATCGCCGGTCAACCAGACCGGGCAAGAAAGGCGGCATCGTCGCTTGCAAGCTCAAGGCATTCGCTCGGCGACCGCGCCGCATGATCTAGCTCGAATCCTAGATCCCAGAGGCTTGCGACGACTGCGCTGATGCAAGCCTTTATTGTCGGCGCAACGCCTCGTGCGCAAGCTTGATTTCCTTCAGGGAGAAGAAAGAGCAAGTCGAGGTCGGAGCCCGGGGCCAGTTCCCCTCGTCCGTAACCACCCACCGCAATCGCTGCGAGTGGAGCGACCGTGCTCCGATCGCGTATTCCGTTAGATATCGATGCAATGTGGACCAGACCAACCACTGTGCTGTCGGCAAGTTTCGTCCTATCGTATAGATAGTCTTCGGCTGAGCCGCCTGCTTCAAAGCGCTCACGCAAGATATCATGCGCCTGCGCCACTAACGGTCGAAGAAGTTTCGCCGTGTTGGGCCATTTAGCTGGCCGGCTTTCGCTCGCAATAGCACGTTACTTGTGGCGGATAGGAACAATCACGGTGGCGTCGCCATTGGACCTCACCAGAGAAGTCCTGACGCGGCCTTGCGGCACTTCGCTGGCGGGGACGTCATAGACCAGAGCGTGGTTCGACTTATCGTTCGGAGAAGTTGCGAACGGCTTAGTCAGAGCTCGTCCTCTCATCGTCATGCGCACTGCTAGTCGTGTTCGTTTGAGTCGGTCCGGCCCGAACTTGCCGGGGTTTAGCGACGTGTCGCTAATGACAGCGCCAGAGGCGGCATCTGCTGCCGTATCTCTGTTGCGCAGCAACCGCTTCGGGCCGTTGTCTTCATTCAGATCTTATCGACCGTCCCGGTCCAGTCTTTGAAGCTACCGAGATTGTAGACGTCGTCGTAACCCAGTTCCTTGAGCAGCTTGCCAGCGAGAGCCGCTCGCCCGCCAGAGACGCAATACAGAATGACCGTTTTTCCCCTTTCGAAGTTTTTATCGTGATACTGGGATTCCGGGTCGGCACGGAATTCCAACATGCCGCGTGGCACGTTTATGGCGCCGGCGATCTTGCCGCTTGCGGCGACCTCCGGCGCGTCACGAACATCAAGGATTAGGGTATTGCCCTTCGCGATCATGCCGTCGGCTTGCGCTGACGTGATTTTCGGAACGATAGCGTTCGCAGCTTCCAACATCTGTTTGACACTTGTTGCCATCTTGGGTCTCCTCTAAGTGTGGAAAACGATAGCGAAACGATCAACAGCAGCTCTGTCACGTTGCGGCCTCTCGCTGAAAACTGATTGAAGCCATCCAAGGGATCGCTGCCCCATACCCACAATTGGCGCCGGGGCGTTCGATATCAAGTTTGTATTCCGTACCCAACTTCCTGTGCGCGGATGGGCTGAAAAACGGCTTGCTTCGCTTGAAAGCGTGATGGGTCGATCACACATCGCTGGGATACATTTCGAGGATTGGTACGGAAAAGAGACTTCCCAAGCGCCCGTGAGGTCGAGCTCATGATCAGATACGGTCAGTTCTGTCCCGTCGCGAAGACGGCCGAGATATTCGGCGATCGATGGTCGCCGCTGATCATTCGCGAGCTCTATTATGGCCCCAGATCCTATGGCGATTTCCTGGCGACCATCCCGCTGATCTCCAGAACCATGCTTGCGCAGCGCCTGAAGGAATTGGCGGCCGCTGGTGTCATTCAGCCCAATGCGAAGGAAAAGGGCAGAGGGCACATCTATGTGCTGACGGAAGCCGGGGAGGCATTTCGTCCGATGATCGAGATGATGGGCGAATGGGGGCTCAAGTGGGGAGGGGGCCTCGTTGGTCCTGACGATCTCGATTCAAAATTGCTGATAGGGGGCATACGCCAGCACATCGATCGCAAGGATATTCCGGCGCAGGAATTTGTCCTGCACTTCGATTTCAGGGGCATCCCCAAGGGCAGCCGCAATCCGCGCCATTGGTGGCTGCTGATCCGAAAAGATGAGATCGAGGTTTGCCTGAAGGATCCTGGGCAGAATCGCGACGTCGTGATCGAGGCCGACTTGGCCGCCTTTACAAAGGTCTGGACCGGCTATTGCCGTCTCGAAGACGCCCTCGCGCGACGGCTCGTCACGTTCCGCGGCACCAAGTCTGCAATTGCTCGAATGGTCCGGATGTTGAAATTGACTGATGAGGTCGTCGTGCGGAACCTCGGTATCTCATTGCCCACAGCGGTCTTGAATTAAAGGCCGCAGGCTCATAACTTCTGATCGGCACATTGCGGCCGGCCGCTGCTTATCCGGCTGCGGTGCGAGCGAAGTGACTGGGCGGGCTACCGACCTCTCGGCGGAAGGCGGTGCTGAAGGCGCTTGCTGACTGATAGCCAATCGCGACCGCAACGGCTTCCAATGGAGGGGCATCCCGCTGAAGCATTGCCTTGGCCAAGGCCATTCGCCAATCCATCAGGTATTGCATCGGGGGTACTCCGACCTTCTGGCCGAAGCGTTCGCTGAAAACCGAGCGGGACAGCCCCGCCTCCTTGGCGAGTTCCTCCACCGACCAGGGGTGAGCAACGTCATTGTGAAGTCGTCTCAGGGCGCGGGCGAGAAGCGGATCAGCCAACCCCACGAGGAGGCCCGTTTGTCCGATGACGTCCACGCCTTCGGAGCGAAACCGCAGAGCCTCCACCAGCAAGACCTCGATAAGACGATCAACGACGACTTCGCGGCCTGGTCGGTCGGCGAGCCACTCCTCAACGATCGAGTCTATCATGCGCTTAAGTCGTCCCGCAGCGGGATCGGAGGCCTGGATATGGACAAGAGTCGGGAGCAGTCCGCCGAGCAGCCCGCGGTTGGCCGAGTCTAGTTCGAAATTGCCACCGAGCTGCTTGAACTCCAGCGCGAGATCTGGATCGCCGTATCGGACCCCGTCGGCCTGACAGTGCAACGCCCCTTCCATGTCGATCGAGACGACTTCGCATGCGAGGTCGCTCGCGATCGTGAAGCCAGGGTCGGCAGGCACGAGGACGAAATCGCCTTTGGCGAGACGCACAGGTTTGTGGCCGTCTACCGTGAGCCAGCATTCGCCGATAAGCACGAGGCCAAAGCCGGCCAAATTCATTCGCGAGCGCCGTACGGCCCAACGCCCGGCTCCTTCGATAACCTTCGTTCCGATCGCGCGAGGTCGCAGCAGGGTGATCACATCGGCAAATGGTTCCATGTCCCGGACGATCTATAACGGATTACGGATGCGCAATTATAGGCAGTCCTGCCGCGGACAGCTAGTTTCCATCCGGATCTCGCTAGGGGATGAAAACGGATGAAAACGGCTCTGATTACTGGCAGCTCGTCGGGCTTCGGCAAAGCAACTGCACAGCTCTTCCTCAACAATGGCTGGAATGTCGTTGCGACGATGCGTCAGCCTCAAGACGGCCTCTTCAACGCAAGTTCGAACAATTTGCGTGTAATTGCGCTCGACGTGACCGATGCGGAGAGTGTTCGGGTGGCCGTCAGCGAAGCGCTCGGTGCGTTCGGTGGCGTCGACGCCCTCGTCAACAATGCCGGCTTTGGAGTGTTCTCGCCGCTCGAAACGACCTCGGACGAGTTGACCCGCCGGTTGTTTCAAGCCAATACGCTTGGCACCATCGCGATGGCCCGGTCAATCGTGCCGCACATGCGCCAGCGTGGCTCGGGCACGATTGTCAACGTCACGTCCAGTGTCGTATTCAATCCCGCGCCTCTCGTTTCCGTGTATGCTGCAACCAAAACCGCAGTCGAGGGCTTCTCGGAAGCGCTTTACCACGAGCTTGCGCCGTTTGGCATCCGTGTAAAATTGGTCGAGCCTGGCTACGGACCGGACACCAGGTTCCGAGCAAACATGATGGCGTTCAACGATGCGAACTCGTTTCCGGAGCCCTACCAGCCGCAACTGAACGCGCAGATGAGCAATCTACCCGAATTCACAACGGCTCTCGGAGATGTCGCAAACGCAGTCTTTTCGGCAGCCAACGATACCGGCGCAACCCTCCGATTCCCAGCCGGGGCCGATTCAATGGCCAGCACGAAGATGCGAGCTGGACTGAGCGAAGGTGATTTCTTGGCGTTGAAGCGCCAAGCCTACGCGGGTATGTGATGGCTAGCCTGCAATGCCCTTCATCTCGGCGAACATCTGTTTAACGTCTTTAAAGCCACAGCTTCTCTTCGCGCGGTCCTTGGTGATCGCGAAGCACGCTAAGCTGATGGGCCGCGATCGCGTCGCGCTTGGTCGGATTTTTTTCGGCGAAGAAGTCACGCATGGCATTGACGAAGCCATGTGCTACGGCCGGCGGGAGGGTGACGTCTTCGTCGCACGAAAAATGCGGGTGCACACAGGTGCCGAATTCGAACGACGTCGCCAGCAACGAGATGCTCTGGGAGCGCGTCCTGTCCCTGCACGTCGTGGGTGCCAGCGTGTTGGGGGGAAGCGCCGTGTTGCTGATAATGGCGTTACCGCCAGTTCTCCACGGATTTCCATAGTGGCAGAACGACGTTTGAGTGGCAGGCGAGCCAAGTTGAGCGTCGAACGAAACGTCCAACAATACGTCCAACACGAAAATAGGCCGAAGGCGTAAGTAATTGGAGTCGTTGACAGAAATCGAAATAAAAATTTGAGTCGGAGCGCTTCACCCGCTCCAATGTCCGATCTTGACGATGCAGCGTGTTGTTTCAACGAGACGCTATTGGGAGCACCAATAGGTTGATTCACGGTGTGGATCACTCAGCTTAACCATTTGGGTTTTGTCGAGGCAGTAGGACAGAACGAACAGAGCCGCGATCGATCAACCGCGAGAATTTTTTGTAATTCTGGTGGTCCCGCTGCCATCGGCCAGCCACTACGGTTACGGGAACGAGCGCTCGCGCCGATACTGTTGTGATGTCGTCTAAACTTGAATCAGGACTCCAGACAACCTGTTTCAGGATGGATGATGGAATCAGTGACTCTTGAGCCAACGTATCGGCTTCCTGCTCTTGGAGATCGTCGCTGGCGATCTCCATGTCGTCCACGAAGGCTGTATGTCCGTCGACCAGTATTTCGTAGTGGAGGCAGATATGGGAGAGCTCATGGAGGAGGGTGAACCAAAAATTGTCTGCCCGATCATAGCGGAGGGTAAGGCCGACGACGGGAGCATTCGTCGAGGTAACCATCGCCGCGCCGTCCAAGAACGTGCCTGGGAGCGAAGGCATCACGATCACGGCAATTCCCAGATGCGAAAGGTTATCGAGTACGTGCTTTATTCCATCGATCTTTGAGCTCAGCTTCGCAAGTTTTCGCAAGCTCGCTTGGCTGAATTGAGAGCGGTTGAATGTGCTCGTTAGCTTTAAAGCTTCTGCGCGCTGCAAGACAGCCGCCTGCCAAAGCAGCAACGCACCTTGATCGGTTTTCGAGGCCGCACGTTGCGTACGGGTCTTACGAAGTAGGGCCGATGGCGCTGTTTTCAGAAGAGAGGCGGGGATGAGGCGGGATATTTCGTCTCTATCGAGCGAGAAGCCAAGTGTGTTCAAATGCCGGAGTGCATCGCCGGATATCTCCTCAACGCTTTCAGTTTTCCTTTGCCGTGCCACCAATGAGGCGTACGGAATTCCTAAGCCCTCATGAAGCGAACGGATCATGTCGATCGACAAGCTCCGTTTACCGGTGAGGACTTCCGATACCCGCGCCCTTGACCCGATAAACGGTTCTAGCTGGCGGGGGCTGAGCCCTTTTTCTTCCATCCGGAATTTGATCGCCGCAATCGGGTCCGGCGCATCGACCCGCGCGAATCTCTCTTCATACTGCTCGATCAACGTCGTCAGAACTTCGATTTCGTCATCAAGCTCGCCAGAATTCTTTGACAACAAGCTGGCGAGGCGCGCCTTCGTCGCCGATAGATCGGAGGCATTGCGGATCGGCTTGATGGTCACGATGCTCTATTCCTGGGTTGCGTTTGGTTGCCGTGCCAGGCGGCAGATAAATCAATGGCCAACAGCATGACGACGCCGATGCGGAAATCGACCAGGGTGCGGATGCGGAGCGCCGAGGGGAGCAAGTAGAAGACCACCCAAGGCAGCGCCGACACGTCGACGTTCTGAAAATCTGCGGCCAGCGCTGTCGCCGACGCCCATTGCCCCGACCTCATCTCGGCGACCCAAGCCTTGACGGTATTATCGTAAGCAGGCGAGCCGGCGAGAAACGCCGCCACCTCGGTTTGTCCCACGAATCTCATGACAATCTCCTAGCTCCCATTTTGGGACCTTTTTTGTTGACGGCAAGGAAAAAATGCCACACGCTCCCAATTCGGGAGCGTTGATATCTTGCCGGGGCGCAACCCAAAAGTTATGGAGATCATGATGCGTCGCATTACGATACTTGGCCGTAACCTCAAGGATAAAGAGATCGAGCAGATCAAGCGTCTCGCCGAGGATGCCGGCATGACCAGTGATGAGATCGAGCTGGTCGATGCGGTCGGCGAGCCCGATCCCGACTGCGAAGACGAAATTGTGCTGATCTTGGCTTCGCAGGAAACCTGCGCCGATCCAGCTCTTGAGACAGACCTAGCAACGACGCAGCGGGGTGGCCGGCGCGCCATA
>Ga0137363_10000936_pt1 | contig 16437 bp, 17 predicted proteins | sample MadtaG_FD_104800 | JGI IMG/M metagenome (GOLD analysis project Ga0137363, IMG submission 104800) | Vadose zone soil microbial communities from Angelo Coast Range Reserve, California, USA - Mad1_115_16 metaG | ecosystem: Environmental > Terrestrial > Soil > Vadose zone | place: USA: California...
CAGGAGCCGGAGCGCCTGGGCCGCGCCCTGGACGAGGAGCTCCATGGCTACCGGAAGTCGGCGTCCGTCTTGCCGGCGATGGGGACGAAGAGCGGCTGGCCGAACTTGTCCACGCCGAAGGTCCTGATCAGGATTTGCGTCTCCGGGGCCACCATGAAGTCGGCGAAGGCCTTGCCGCCGGCCACGTTGACTCGGGGACCATTGGCCGGGTTGATCTCCATGACCGAGTAGATGTTCAAGAGCGGCTTGTCCTTCTCGACCAGGATGGGCAGGCTGATGCGCTTCTGGAACGCGAGCCATGTGCCACGGTCGGTGATCGTGTACGCCCGGCGGTCATTGGCGATGCCGAGCGTCTGGCCCATGCCCTGGCCGGACTCGATGTACCACGTCCCCGTGGGCTCGATTCCCGCCTGCTTCCACAGCCCCTGCTCGAGCACGTGTGTCCCGGATTTGTCGCCGCGAGAGACGAAGCGGGACTGCGTCTCGGCGACCCGCTTGAGCGCGTCCACCGCCTTGGGCGTGCCCTTGATCTTCGCGGGATCGTCCTCGGGCCCGATGATGACGAAGTCGTTGTACATGACGAGCCGGCGGTGACGCATCTTGCCTTCCTCGACGCACTTCCGCTCAAGGGACGGCGCATGCACGAGCGCCACGTCGGCCTCGCCGCGGGCGGCCAGCGCCAGCGCCTGCCCGGTACCGACCGAGATCGTCTTGACGGTCAGCCCGGTCTTCTTCTCGAAGAGCGGCACCAGCGCATCGAGAAGCCCCGAGTCCTGGGTGCTCGTGGTCGTCGACAGGATGACGGTATTCGACTGCGCCTGCGCCGGTGCAGCCAGCGACAGCGAGGTCAAGGCGATCAGCAATAGACGAAGCGTCGTGGCTTCCTCCCGGGGGTCTTTATGCTCTAGAGAGCATACTTGGCGATGGAGAAGGAATCAAGCCGGGGCCGACGGGCTCACGTGCGGAAGAAGGCGCTAGCGGGTGAGGACGCGCCCGGCAGGGACGGCGTTGTAGCGCGGACCGTCCACCACGACCTGGCCGTTGACGACGACGTAGGGGATGCCCGCCGGATGCCGATGGGGATCGGGAAACGTCGCCTCGTCACGAACGGTCTTGGGATCGAAGAGCGCGAGGTCCGCGGCATAGCCGGCCTTGAGCAGACCGCGATCCTTCAGCCGGAGCTTGCGGGCGGGCATGCCGGTCATCTTGTGCACGGCCGTCTCCCACGAGAAGAGCCGCTTCTCGCGGCAGTAGACGCCGAGTACGCGCGGGAACGTGCCGTAGCTTCGTGGGTGGGGCTTGCCGGGATGCGGGCCCGGCCCCGAGTGCAGCGACAGCGAGTCCGAGCCGATCATGGTATGGGGATCGGCGCTGGCGATGGCGACGTTCTCCTCGCTCTGGGAAAAGCCGACCATGCTGACGCCCGCGTGCTCGGACAGCACGAGATCCATCATGGCGTGCGCGGGCTCGCGCCCGGTGATGCGCGCCAGCTCGGCGAGATTTTTCCCCGCCAGCTCCGGCCTGGAGCAGGTCGCGACCATCACCTCGTCCCAGCCGTAGGAGCCCGAGCTCGAGCCCCAGCGCTCGCCCCCGATCAGACAGTCGGCGATCGCGCGCTCGCGCGCAACCGGATCCGCTAGCCGCTCGAGAAGCTTGGCGGTCCCTCCGTCGTGCATCCAGGGCGGCAGGAGATTGTCCATCTTGGTGCTGCCCGCGGGATAGGGATAGACGTCTCCCGTGACCTCCACGCCGCGGGCGCGGGCGTCCGAGATCATCCGGAGCGCGCGCTCCATTTTGCCCCAGTTCTCCCGCCCGGAGGCCTTGACGTGGGCGATCTGGACGGGCACCCCGCCCTCTTCCCCGATCCTGATCGCCTCCTCGTAGGCTTTCTCGAGCGTGCCCGCCTCGCCTCGCACGTGCGAGAAGTAGATGCCGCCGCGCGCGGCCATGCTCTTGGCGAGCGCGATCAGCTCCTCGGTGGAGGCGTAGACGCTGGGCGCGTAGACGAGGCCCGTGGAGTATCCCCACGCGCCGGCGTCGAGCCCCTCCACCAGCAGCCGCTCCATTTCTTTCTGCTCGTCGGCGGTAGGCGGCCGGTTGTCGGCGCCCACGGTCGCCAGGCGCAGCGCGCCGTGGCCGACGAACTGCACGACGTTGACCGAGGTGCCCAAGCCACGCAGGAAATCCAGGTACTCGCCGAAGCTGTGCCAGGGGGCGGGCGTCTTGGCGCCGATGCCGCCAAGCCAGGCGCGCACGTCCTCCGTCCGGCCGGGAGCGATCGGCCCCGGCGAGAAGCCGCACATGCCGACGACCTCGGTGGTAACGCCCTGGCGCACCTTGGACTCGGCGCCGGGACACGTCATGTAGACGAGGTCCGAATGCGAGTGGATGTCGATGAAGCCCGGCGCGACCATCAATCCCTTTGCGTCTATCGTCCGCGCGGACTCGCCCGCGAGACTGGGCCCGATCGCGGCGATCCGGTCGCCCTCGAGCGCCACGTCGGCCGCCGCGCCCGGTGCGCCGCTGCCGTCCACCACTGTGCCGTTCTTGATGAGCAAGGACCAGGTCATGGCTAAGGCGTGGCCTCCACGATCTTCACGGTTTTCATCTTGTCGCCGAGGACGATCTTGTCGACGACGTCCATGCCGGACGTGACCTTGCCGAACACGGTGTACTGGCCGTCCAGCTCCGGCGCGCTGCCGAGCATGATATAGAACTGGCTGCCCGCGGTGTCGGGGCCCACGAGGCGCGCCATCGCCACCGAGCCTCGCACGTGCTTCTGCTTGTTAAACTCCGCCTTGATGCTGTAGCCGGGCCCGCCGCTGCCGTCGCCCTTGGGGTCTCCTCCATGAACGAGCGCTCCCGGCTGCACCCGATGGAAGGTGAGGCCGTCATAGTAGCCCTTCTTCGCGAGCGTCACGAAGTTCTCGACCGTCTTGGGAGCGTCCCCCGGGAAGAAGTCGATCCTGAACTCGCCGCCGTTGTCCATGGTGACCACGGCCGCGGGCTTCGTGATATCGCTCCCGCACCCGCCGACGGCCAGCCCCGCCGCGCCCGTGAGCAGCAGCGCGCAGAGCGCGGCCGGCCGGACCGCGCCGGTCATCTACCTACTGGGCGGCGTCCAGGATCTTCACCGACTTCATCTTGTCGCCCTTCTTGACGTTGTCCACGATGTTCATCCCCGAGACGACCTTGCCGAAGACGGTGTACTTGCCGTCGAGGAAGTTCGCGGGCGCCAGCACGATGTAGAACTGGCTGCCGGCGGAGTCGGGATCGCTGCTCCGCGCCATCGCCACCGCGCCGCGGTCGTGCTTGTTCTTGTTGAACTCGGCCTTGATCTTGTAGCCGGGGCCGCCGGTGCCGTCGCCCTTGGGGTCGCCGCCCTGGATGACGAAGCCGGGCTCGATGCGGTGGAACGTCAACCCGTCATAGAAGCCCTTCCTGGCGAGAGTGACGAAGTTCTCGACGGTCTTGGGCGCGTCGTCGGGAAAGAATTCGATCTTGATGATGCCGCCCTTTTCCATGGTGATCTCGGCTGTCTGTGCCACGCGTGCGGGTCCTTTCTGGGGCGCTGCGGGTTGGGGTGCTTGCGCCCAGGTCGTCTGGACCACGGCAGGTGACGCGGCGAGCACAACGACGAGGGCGGCCAGCAGCATTCGGATTTTCAAGTCTGGGCTCCTTCCTTTCGAGCGGGGATTGGAACGTCATTATGCCCCGCCGGCGGGTCTGGAGCAAGGTCAACGCGCTGCGCCATACAAAAATTCCGTGCTACAGTGGATACATGCAAGAGCGCAAGGACATTCGCAACGTCGCCATCATCGCGCACGTCGACCACGGCAAGACCACCCTCGTGGACGCCATGCTGTGGCAGTCGGGCATCTTCCGCGCCAACGAGCACGTGGCCGAGCGGGTCATGGACTCGATCGATCTCGAGCGCGAGAAGGGCATCACGATCATGGCGAAAAACACCTCCGTTCATTACAAGGACATCAAGATCAACATCGTGGACACGCCCGGCCACGCCGATTTCGGCGGAGAGGTCGAGCGCACGCTGACGCTGGTGGACGGCGTGCTCCTGCTGGTGGACGCGGCGGAAGGCCCCCTGCCCCAGACGCGCTTCGTGCTGAAAAAGGCGCTCGAGGCGGGGCTCACGCCCGTGGTCGTCATCAACAAGATCGACCGCCAGGACGCGCGCGCCGCGGAGGTCCTCGACGAGGTCTACGACCTCTTCATCGACCTCGAGGCGGCCGAGGACCAGCTCGACTTCCCCGTGCTGTACACCGACGCCCGCAAGGGCATCGCCAAATTACGTTTGGACGACGATAGCAAGACCTTGGCGCCGCTCTTCGAGACGCTCGTCAACACGATCCCGCCCCCGCGCTTCGACCCCGACATGGGCCTGCAGCTTCGCGCGACGTCGCTCGACTGGGACGACTACGTCGGCCGCCTCGTGATCGGCAGGATCGTCAACGGCAAGATCCGCCAGTACGACCGGGTCGCCGTCGTCCATCGCGACGGCTCGACCGAGAGCGCCAAGGTCACCGTGCTCTACGGCTACGAGGGGCTCAAGCGCGTCGAGGTGCCGGAGGCCTCGGCCGGCGATCTCGTGGCGGTGGCGGGCACGGACAACGTCGAGATCGGCGAGACCCTGGCCGATCCCGAGAACCCCGTCGCGCTGCCCGTCATGCACATCGACGAGCCCACGGTTTCCATGCTCTTCTCGTCGAACGTCTCGCCCTTCTCCGGGCGCGAGGGCAAGTTCGTCACCTCGACCCAGCTCCGCGATCGGCTGTGGAGGGAGCGGCGGACCAATGTCGGGATCCGCGTCGAGGAGACCGACTCGCCCGATACGTTCAGGGTGTCCGGGCGGGGCGAGCTGCAGCTCGCCATCCTGATCGAGATGATCCGGCGCGAGGACTTCGAGCTGGAGGTGAGCAAGCCCCAGATCATCACGAAAGTCGTCGACGGCCAGACGCTCGAGCCGATGGAGCACCTCGTCGTGGACATTCCGGAGGAGTTCATCGGCGCGGTGACTCAGAAGCTCGGGCCGCGCAAGGGCCAGATGACCAAGATGGTGAACCACGGCACGGGGCGCGTGCGGCTCGAATACCGCCTGCCCTCGCGCGGCCTCATCGGGTACCGCTCCGAGTTTCTCACCGACACGCGCGGCACGGGCCTGCTGAACCACCTCTTCGACGGCTACGCCGAATGGCAGGGCGACATCCCGCACCGGGCCAACGGCGCGCTCGTCTCGGACCGCTCGAACAAGACGACGGCGTACGCCATCGACCATCTCCAGCCGCGGGGAGTCCTGTTCGTGGGGCCCGGCGAGCCCGTCTACGAGGGACAGATCGTCGGGGAGCACAACCGCGACAGCGACCTCGACGTCAACATCACCAAGGAAAAGAAGCTCACGAACATGCGCGCGTCCACATCGGACGAGGGCGTGCGCCTGACGCCGCCCCACCTGATGAACCTCGAGCAATCGCTCGAATGGATCCGCGAGGACGAGCTGCTCGAGATCACGCCCAAGTCGCTCCGCCTGCGCAAGAAGTCGATGAGCGGCCGCCGCCGCTTCTAGCGACTCGCGGTCCGGGGCTACAGTCGCAGCGCTACTCGGCGAGCACCCGGTGCACGAGCTGCACGCACGCTGAGCCCTCGCCCACGGCGGCGGCGACGCGCTTGATGCTGCCGGCCCGCGCGTCTCCCACGGCAAAGATACCCGGCCGGCTCGTTTCGAACAGGAGCGGCGCCCGCGCGAGGGGCCAGGCCGCTGCCCTCAAATCTTCGGCGCTGAGGTCCGCGCCCGTCTTGATGAAACCCTTCCCGTCGAGGGCCACGCCGTGCCCGAGCCACTTCGTGTTCGGGTTGGCTCCCGTCATCAGGAAGACGTGGCGAACGTCGACGGTGCGCCGGCTGTTCGTCGCCCGGTCGACCCAGGTGACGCGCTCCAGATGGGCCTCTCCCTCGACAGCCTCGATCTCCGTCTTCGTCCGCAGCTCGATATTCGGCGTCTCCTCGATTCGGCGGATCAAGTACCGCGACATGCTCTGGGCGAGCCCGACCCCCCGGACCAGCATGTGCACGACGCGCGCGGAGCCGGCCAGGAACACCGCCGCCTGTCCTGCCGAGTTGCCGCCCCCGACGATGATGACCTCGCCGCCCTCGCACCGTATCGCTTCGAGCGGCGTTGCCGCGTAGTAGACGCCAAGGCCTTCGAGCCGCTTGAGCTTGGCGATGTTCGGAGTCCGATACTCCGCGCCGGTCGCGATGATGACGGTCTTCGCCTGTACGGCGACGCCAGAGGCCAGCTCGAGCCGATAGGGACGCCGGCCCGAGTCGAGACGCGTCGCCGTGCGGGCTACGCTCACCTCGGCGCCGAACTTCTCGGCCTGGACGAACGCGCGCCCCGCCAGCTCCTGCCCCGAGATCCCGGTGGGAAAGCCGAGATAGTTCTCGATTCGTGAGCTCGAGCCGGCCTGGCCTCCGGGCGCGTACGCTTCGACCACGAGCGCGTCGAGTCCTTCAGAGGCCGCGTACACGGCGGCGGCGAGGCCGGCAGGTCCCGCGCCGACGACGGCCAGATCCCGCACGGCGTCTTCGTTGAGCCGGCTGAGGCCAAGGCATTCGGCCAATTCCTCGACGGTCGGCTTCTTGAGGACGCGAACCCCCCAGCAGATGACGACGGGCACGTCGTTGACCCCGACGTGAAACGTGTCGAGAAGGCCCTGCACCGACGGATCGTGATCCGCGTCAACGTACACATAGGGACGGCCGTTGCGCGTGAGGAATTCCTGCAGCCGCAGCGTCCCCGCCGAGTGGCGGGAGCCGACGAAGACCACGTTGCCCTGGCCGCTGGCGATCAGCGCCACGCGGCGGAGAATGAAGGCACGCAGCAGGAGCTCGCTGAGCTCGGCGTCCGTCTGCACGATGGCGCGCAGGCGGTCCCGGTCGACCTCGATAACCCGGGTGGCGCCCCGCGCGCGGGCGCGAACGGCGGCCTGGCGGCCCGACAGCATGTCGACATCGCCGGTAAATCCGCCCGGCTGATGGATCACCACGAGCTGCTCGGTCGAGCCCACCAGAATCGCGATCGAGCCTTCCAGGACGACGAAGAACGAGATGTTCGTGGCGCCCGCTTCCCAGACCAGCTCGCCGTCGGCCAGGCGTCGGGTGTGACCGTAGGCCGAGATTCTGGCGATCTGCTCCGCGCCGAGCCTGGGGAACATGTGCTCATCGGGCGCCTGTATCTCCGAGGCGACCCATGCGGCCGGGAACTGATGGTGACGGCTCTCTTCTTCGCTCATAAGAAGCCCAGCATACATGCAAGGGCTACTCGCTACTGGCCTTCGCCGAAGGCACAGACGTTCGCCCCCGTGAGATAGACGGCGCCGTGCGTTTCGCACCACTCCTTCGTGGCCTGGCGCTCGGGGCTCGACAGGGTGCACGTTCCCGCCGTGAACGTGCCGCCGGACGCCTCGCAGATCGCTCCGGCTCCGGCGCAGCCCGAGAGCGACAGTACCAGCGCCACGAGCGTCGCGGTCAGCGCCAGGTCGTGGGCAGCGGTCCTCACGCCGTAGATGGTACGCCTCGGGCCCGTTGACGGCGCCCTTCCCTCCCGCTAGGATGGCGCCCTCTCGGGCGGGCTCGCCGGGGCGCGGAGACTGACATGTGCGGACCGAGGTGTTTCGATTGGTGGTCGCAGCTCCTTGCCCTGGCCGACGGGCACGCCGACTGCGAGGGAGGACTGAGCCGGCGCGGCTTCCTCGCCGCGTCGGCAGCCACCATCGTCGCCGCGGCCGCTCCGGCAACCGCGGCGCCGACGCCGGAATCCGTGCGGCAGCTGCTCGACGTCACGCTTTCCTTCGACCTTCATTCGCATCCCGGGCTCTTCCAGAGCACGTCGAACGACACCCTGGCCGGCCACCGGAAGAACGCGGAAGCCGGCCAAGTGAAGCTGATCTCGCTCACCGCGACGTCGGACGCGCCCGTGCTCGCCAGGGCCCGCAACGGCGCGCTGCGCGCCATCCGCGAGCCCAAACCAGGTGAGCTCTACGCCTCGATGTACCGGCAGATGGATGCCCTCGTGAAGTGGAGCGCCGCCGCCGGCATGCCCACGGTGACGACCGTCGCCGAGGCCGCGGCACCGGGGCCGCCCGTGCGCGGCCTCCTGGCCGTCGAGGGCTGCGACTTTCTCGACGGGCGCATCGACCGAATCCAAGGGGCCTACAATCGCGGCATCCGCTCGCTCCAGCTGGTGCACTATCGCGTCAACGAGCTGGGCGACATCCAGACCGAGAGGCCGGTCCACGGCGGCCTCACAGCGTTCGGGCGCGAGGCAGTGCGCGAGATGAACCGGCTCGGCATCGTCGTCGACGTCGCCCACGCCACCGAGCCCGTCGTGCGCGGCGTGACGGAGGTGACGACCCAGCCCCTCATCCTGTCGCACTCCAATATCCAGGACACGAGCGGATGGGCGCGCTTCATCAGCCCGGACCATGCGCGGCTCGTCGCCGGAACCGGCGGTATCATTGGCGCGATGCCGATCATTCTCGGCCACCGGGGCGACTACATCGGGGGCTACGTCAGCCACATCTCCCGCCTCATTGACGCCGTCGGCGTCGACCACGTCTCCATCGGCACCGACATCGACGGGATCGGGCCCGGCGAGATCTTCACCGACTACGCGCGCTGGCCGTCGCTCGCGTCCGCGCTGATCGATCGCGGCTATCGCCCCGAGGAGGTAGGCAAGATCCTCGGCGGAAACGCCCAGCGCGTCTTCCAGCGCGTCAACGAGGGCGCGAAGAAAGCGTGAGCGCGCGCAGGCAAGCGGCCAGCGTCGTCACAGCGGTGGCTATCGCGCTCGCCCGGACGGCGTCGGCGCAGTCGCTTTTCGACTTCGTGAGCTTTGACGGCGTCGACTACATCCGCTTCGCCGAGGAGCCCGGGCGGGCCCTGACGCGGGCCGATCTCGGCATCGAGTTCGCGACCGTGGAATGCTCGATCGGCGAAGACGCGCGCGGATGTCCGTTTGGCACGGACGCCGCAGCGGCCTTCATGCCGACCGGCACGCGCCTCTACGAGGTCCGCGGATTCCGTACCGAGTTCCGCCTGGCCGCCGTGTGGAGGGAGCGGATCTTTCTCTACCAGGCCTGGCGGAGCCCCAAGGCGAAGGTGGGCGCCGATCTCTTCGACATCGCGGGCAAGGTGCGCGCGATCGACGTGCAGCGCGGCGAGCCGAAGTCCGAAGTGGCGAGGCGCCCCTCCGCCGTCACCTCGCCTGCCGATACCGAGGCGCTGATCGGCATGATCCTGCGCGGCGCCGTCCGCAAGCCGAGCCCGCACACGTTCGGAGAGCCGCGCTACTGGCTGACGCTGTGGCTCACCGACGGCACCACGCTGGGCCGGACGTATTTCCCCGAGAGCGGCGAGCTGATGGGCGGCATCGTCGTGCCCGCCGACTTCGCGAAGATCCTCGAGAAGTATCTCGGCGGGTAGTGGCATCCCATCAGGACGTCTTCCTCCTGCCACCGGCAGTCGTGGCAATGGCCGGCTTGCTACCGAGCGTGTCCGCCGTCTGGGTGACGATCTCGCCGGCGGTTGAGCGGTCCCTCAGGAACCAACCCTTCTTCACGACCACGCGCATCTGCGAAGTCCTGGGAGTGATCCGATCGATCTCGACCTTGACCGTCCGATCTCCGGCGGCGGCGTCGATCTCGGTGACCTTCTCCTTCCTCTCTGTCCCCGTCACGTCGATCGCCATCCGCTTGAAGGTCTGGAGCGTCGCGGCGCGGACTTCCGTCTCGGAGACGGCGAAGGTCTTGTAAGCGATGCTGTCACTGGTGTACGAGACGACTTCGGTGCCGCCGTTAACCGCCTGCCCCAACCCGAACAGTGGGAGAGCGGCCACAGCGCACCCCTGGGAACCGAGTACGCCCAGGATTACCAGCGCGACTCCGATCTTTTTCCCAGACATGACCCACCTCGCAATCTGCCGTCCTCACACCGCAGGAACCGTGCCGCAGGGCCTGCGTGCGGCAACTCGCAGGCTTCCGCAGCAACCACCAGGGCCCGCAGCGTCTGGGCAGTAAGTCTTACACGCTGAACATGAAACTCCTTCCGTGTCGAAAAGGAGCAAGTGTGAGGGCAGAAATTTCTTGCATCCACCCTCATGAAGTACGTCATGCCCGCTACGTCCCGAGCGTCTCCAGCGCCAGCTCGAACGGCTCCGGCCACTGGCCATAGCCCAAAAGCTCGCGCGCCGTCGCTCCCGGCACAGGCGACGAGCCCAGCAGCGCGCGGTGCAGGCGCGGCACGGGGAGGAAGAGAGCCTGCTCGGCGCTCTCGGGTGAAGCCAGGAGGAGGCACGGCTCATCGTCCGCGACGTCGACGACGAGCCCGCGATCCGCCGTCCAGGCCACCGGCTGGCCGTCCAGCCGCGCCGTCACTCGCTCGCGGATGAGCCTGACGCGCTCGACCCGGCTGAGCCGCTCAGTGAGCGCGGGCCCGGCGTAGCTCCAGCCTGCTCGGTCGGCCGGCTGGGCTGCAACGGCATCGCGGTCTTTGGTCATGACGTAGATGTGGCCGCGGCGCGCGGGATCGAAGAACGAGCCGAGCATCTCGGCGCGGAAGGCAGGGAGAGCTTCGATCTGGAGGCGGCAGAGCTCGATGCCGAATGCCGGGGCGATGAGCGAAGAGATGCGTATGGCGGAACCGTGGAACGGAACGATCACGAACGCGGAGCGATAGAGGCCCGGCTCGAGGGGTGAAGTGAAATCCGGACCGGGGACGTAGAGGAGATCGCGCCAAGGCTCTGCGAGCGCGGCGAGAAGGGCGCGCTCGGATTCGGGCAGCGGAAGATCGACGGTGTTGGGAAAGGCTAGCGGCCTCGGCCGTGTGGGCGGCCGCCGCCCGAGCGCCCGCCGTGGCCGCCGCCGGGACGTCCACCACCGCCGCCGCCACGCCCGCCGCCCGGACCGCCGCGGCCGCCGCCGCCGGGCCGGCCGCCGCGCGCGGCCATGCGCGCGCGCTTCTCGTCGGCGTAGCGCCGCCGCTCTTCGCTGGTCGGCTTGATCTCGGGCAGGATCCAGTCGTCCTCGGCCCACTCGACGGGGATCTTCTCGCCGATGAATTTCTCGATGGGCTCGATCAGGAGGGCACCCGTCTCGTCCGCCAGGCTGATGGATTTGCCCGTGGCGCCAGCGCGCGCGGTGCGGCCGATCCGGTGGACGTAATCCTCCGGGTCCTGCGGCATGTCCCAGTTGATGACGTGCGTGACGCCTTCGATGTGGAGGCCGCGCGAGGCCACGTCCGTCGCGACCAGGATGGGCAGCTCGCCGTTCTTGAAGTCGTTCAGGATCTTGAGCCGCTTCTTCTGCTCGACGTCGCCGGTCAGCGCTTTCGCCTGCCAGCCGTTTCGCGCCAGCCGGTCCTCGAGCCGCCGCGCTTCCTCGCGCGTATTGGAGAACATCAGGATGCGGCTGCCGCCCTCGCGCTTGAGGAGGCCCAGGAGCAGGCCGAACTTCTCCTCGCGGCCAGCGTGATACATCACCTGGACGACGTTCTCGGCCGTCTTCTGCAACGGCGTGACGGAGATCTGGGTGGGGTTGTTCATGAACTCCCACGTCAACTCCATCACGCGAAACGACAGCGTCGCCGAGTAGAGGAAAGACTGGCGCTTCTCGGGCTTGGGCAGCTTGCGCAGGATGAAGCGCAGATCGGCGATGAAGCCCATGTCGAACATCCGGTCGGCCTCGTCGATCACGAGGACTTCCACGCGCTGGGGCGACCAGATGTGCTGCTTGAGATAGTCGATGAGGCGGCCGGGCGTGCCGACGAGAATGTCGCAGGCTTCGGAGAGGTCCTCGCGCTGCTTGTTGTAGTCGATGCCGCCGTAGACGGCGCGGATCTTGAGCCCCGTGTGGGCGCCCAGCAGCCGGGCGTCGGCCTCTATCTGGACGACCAGCTCACGCGTGGGCGCGATGATGAGAACGCGCGGCGCGGTCGGGCCGCTCTTGGCCGGCGCGGGATGCCGCAGGCAGCGCGTGAAGGCCGCGATCAGGAAGGCCGCCGTCTTGCCCGTGCCCGTCTGGGACTGGCCCGCGACGTCCTTGCCCTTGAGCGCCAGCGGCAGCGTGCCCTCCTGGATGGGCGTCATGGCGACGAAGCCCGCGTCCTGGATGCCGCGCATGACCGGCTCCGGCAGGTCGAGAGACCTGAAGTCCATTATGGTCATGGCGTGGCCTGGGTCATGGCGCGGTCGGCGTCTCCGCGGGCGGCTCGGCTGCCGCGGCCCTATTGCGCTTCCTCACGGCCAGGCGCGCGCAGATGATGCCCACCTCGTACAGGATGCAGAGCGGGCCCGCCATGAGCGTCTGGTTGATCATGTCGGGCGTCGGCGTCAGAACGGCCGCGATGATGAAGTTGATCAGGATGGCGTACTTGCGGTTCTTGGAGAGGAACTGCGGCGTCACGACGCCGATCAGGCTCAGGATCGTGATCACCACCGGCAGCTCGAAGACGAGCCCGAAGGCCAGCGCGAACTTGATCACGAAGTCGGTGTACGACGACACCGTGATCATCGGCTTCCAGCCCTTCTCCTGGCCGAACGTCACGAGGAAATTCGAGGCGTAGGGAATAATCACGAGCATCGCGAAGGCGCCGCCGATCATGAAGAGCGCCGAGCCCGCGACAATGAACGGCGCGGCGTATTTCTTCTCATGCGCGTGGAGCCCGGGCGAGATGAACCTCCAGACCTGGTAGAGAATGAGGGGCATCGCGATGAAGATGGCCAGCACCATGGCGACCTTCATCCACGTCCAGAAGGCCTCCGTGGGCGTGGTGAAGACGAGATCGGTCTTGAGGCTCACCAGCGGCCGCGAGATGAACTGCATGACCCGGTCCGTGATGAAGACCGCGACGACGAGTCCGCCGGCCGCGGAGACGAGGCTCCACAAGATGCGCGAGCGCAGCTCGCCCAAGTGATCCATGAACGACATCTTGCCGAGGCGGCGGTCCTCCTTCGGATCGACCGCCGTCTGCTCGTCGGCCATCACCACTCCGTCAGGAAGTGCCGCAGCGCGCCGGCGCCGCGCCCGAGGGCGAAGCCTTCGCGGATGGCGCGCGTCACATAGGCCTTGGCGTCGCGCACGGCTTCGGCCAGCGGCCGTCCCTGCGCGAGCGCGGCGGCGATGGCCGCGGAGAAGGTGCAGCCGGTGCCGTGCGTATTGTCGGACTCGACGCGCGGCGCCTGGAAGGCGGTGAACTCGCGGCCGTTGTAGAGGAGATCGACCGCGTCGCCCTTCAGGTGGCCCCCCTTGACCAGCACGTGGCGCGGCCCCAGCTTGTGGATGCGGCGAGCGGCCTCTTCCATGTCGGCCCGGCTCGAGACCGGCATCGCCGCCAGCGTCTCGGCCTCGGGCAGGTTCGGCGTGACGACGAGGGCCAGGGGCAGGAGATGCGTCGTCAGCGCGCGAACCGCGCCGCCCTCGACGAGCGGGTCGCCGGAGGTCGCCGCCATGACCGGATCGACCACGAGCCGCTCGAGTCCGTGGGCGCGCAGGCCGTCGGCGACCGCGCGGATGATGCCCTCGGTGCCAAGCATGCCGCATTTCGCGGCATCGGCCCCCAGGTCGTCGAGGACGGACGAGAGCTGGCTCGCGACAAGCGCAGGCGGCAGGTACTCGACGGACTGAACTCCCAGGGAGTTCTGCGCCGTCACCGCGGTGATGACGGACATGCCGAAGACCCGGTAAGCCGAGAAGGTCTTGAGATCCGCCTGCACCCCCGCGCCGCCGCCAGAATCCGAGCCGGCGATGGTCAGGACTTTGGGGATGGACATTGACCCCTAGTATACGGGATGACGAGGGTGAATTCTCCCCTGACCGCGCCCGCGGCGAAGCCTGCCCGAAGCGCCTCCGGCGTGCCGCGGACGATCTCTTCGAACTGCTTGGTCAGCTCGCGGGCGGCAACGATCTCGACCTGGCCGAACACCTGGCCTACCGCCTCGAGGGTGGCGAGGATGCGATGCGGCGACTCGTAGCAGACGACCGTCATCTCGAGAGCGCGAAGGGCTTCGAGCCTGTGAATGCGCTTGCCCGGCTTGACGGGCAGGAAGCCGTCGAAGACGAAGCTGTCGGCGGGGATGCCCGCGGCCGAGAGCGCCGTCACCACGGCGGAGGGCCCCGGCACGGGCACCACGGGAATGCCGGCCGCCCGCGCTTCGCGCACGAGCAGAAAGCCCGGATCAGAGATGCCGGGCGTGCCCGCGTCGGTGACGAGCGCGACCGATTTGCCCTCGCCGAGGGTCTTCAGGATGGCCGGCCCTTTCGCCAGCTTGTTGTGCTCGAAATAGCTCGTAACGGGGGCGTGGATGCCGAAGTGCGTGAGGAGCGTCCGCGTGCGGCGCGTGTCTTCGCAGGCTACGAGGCCGACCTCTTTCAGCACGCGGAGGGCGCGGAGCGTGATGTCCTCGAGGTTGCCGATGGGCGTGGCGACGACGTAGAGCGTGCCGGGCGGTGTCATGGAACCGCCTGCGCGGTGCGCGCAAACTCCGTGACGGTGTCGACCAGGCCGCGAAGCGTGTCGTAGGGCGCGCCGCGGAGCGCGTGTCTCACGTGCTCTTCCTCGCCGACGATCAGGCGGAGGATCACGACGCGCCGCGGCCCCGGATCGTTCGGGTCCATGTCCTGCCGCGGCCACTCCTCGAGCCAGGCCCACGCGTCGAGGAGCCGCGCCACCAGCGCCATGTACTCCTCCTGCCCGATCTCGGCGGCGCGCTCCCAGGCCGGGTTGGTCACGCGCGAACCCGCGAGCGCCTCGACGGTCGCGCGGCCGTTGCGCCCGACGAGCCTCACCACCTGCCGGTCGCCCGCGACGTCCCACGAGGGCCGCGTCTCGGACAGCGCGATGATCCGCGACTGGCGCGCCGCCGTGTCGAGCAGCGTCCCCCGCGCCCTCGCGATGCGCCTGGTGAGCACCTCTGAGGCGGGCGCGTCGGGCTCGGCGGCGACGTACTGGCTGAGCCTGACATAGGCCGCAAGCGGCCAGCCGGTCTCCGAAGCCGCCACGCCCCAGCGGCGCAGCGCTTCCGGGGGCAGCGGCGAAGCCGGCTCGCGCGACGCTGCTTCGAACAAGGCCATCGCCTGCTCGAAGCGGCCGGCGTCGAATCGCGCGTAGGCGCGGGCCAGCTCCCATTGGCGCTCGCGCTCGCCCGGCTCGGGCATCTCGGCGCGCGCCGGGGCTGCCGCGAGAACGGAGACGGCGAGGAGAAGGAGAAACAGCGATAGACGGCGGCCGCTCATTCGAGGATTATTCTGACATGGAATTGACGGTCCGGACGCTTGCCGAGGAGCCGGGGCTCCGGGCGCGCATCAACGACTACCACGCCCAGGCCTGGCCAAACTTCGTCCACGAGGGCAACGGTACGGGCGGGCTCTGGTCCAGGATCTACACCGACTTCGCGGAGTTCCAGTTCGGGCTCTGGGACGAGACGGGGGCGCTGGTTGCCGTCGGCGATTCCATCCCGCTGATCTGCGACGGGACAAGAGGCGATCTCCCGCCCAATATTCCGGAGGTCCTGGAGCGGGGCGTGGCCGTCAAGGCGGACGGCAGGCGGCCGACAGCGCTCTCGGCGCTGGCCGCCATCGTGGATCCCTCGCAGCGGGGACGTGGCCTCGCCCGCCGGGTGCTCGAGACCATGGCCGACATCGCCCGGCGTCACGGGCTCAAAACCCTCGTGGCGCCCGTGCGCCCCACGCTCAAGCAGCACTACCCGCTCACGCCGATGGAGAAATACGTCAAGTGGACGCGCGCGGGCGGCGCCTGCTTCGACCCGTGGCTCCAGGTGCACCAGCGGATGGGCGCCGAGATCATGCAGGTCGCGCCGAAAGCAATGGTCATCACGGACACCGTCGCCAAATGGCAGGAGTGGACGGGGCTGCGCTTTCCAGAGAGCGGCCCGTACGTGGTGCCGGGCGCGTTTCAGCCGGTGACGATCGACGTCAGGCGGAATATCGGGCGCTACGAGGAAGCCAACGTATGGATGCGCCACCCCGCGGTTCGAGCTGAGCGGCTAGGCAGCGAGGCGAGGGCTGAATAAATCGGGCTGAGACCTCAGGCGGACTGCTCTTTCGGCTCCGAGATCAGGATCGGTCGCTCGCGGGTCACGATCACTTCGCGCGTGATGATGCACTCCTTGAGCCCCGGGATGGACGGCAGCTCGTACATCACCTCGAGCATGACTTCCTCCAGCACCGCCCGGAGCCCTCGCGCGCCCGTGCCCCGCTTCATGGCCTCGCGCGCCACGGCGGCGACCGCGTCGTCGGTGAACTTGAGCCGCACCTTCTCGAGGTCGAAGTACTTCTGGTACTGCTTGATGATCGCGTTCTTGGGCTCCTTGAGGATCCGCACCAGCGCCGCATCGTCGAGGTCGTGCAG